>Ga0302314_10010672_pt1 | contig 16055 bp, 15 predicted proteins | sample III_Palsa_N2_3_FD_200533 | JGI IMG/M metagenome (GOLD analysis project Ga0302314, IMG submission 200533) | Peat permafrost microbial communities from Stordalen Mire near Abisko, Sweden - III_Palsa_N2_3 | ecosystem: Environmental > Terrestrial > Soil > Palsa > Peat permafrost | place: Sweden... | reverse complement strand
CTGAGTTCCCTCTATTCCTCCGCCGTGCCGACGCGGCCGCCGTCGCCGTGGGCGACACAGAAATCTCAAGCGCGCTACGCAGTGGCACCCGCATCGTAGTGCTCCCCCCAATCTATTTTTTTCGTCGTCTCAGCGACTCTTAGAACGGGTAGCACCCCAACATACTTAAAGAGAATTCATTCTATGGCGTAGATATTCCCACTGGGAATATCTGACGGAGAGCTGCTCGGGCCTGCGAGGACAGCCCTACGGCGTGCGCGCGTCGGGCTGCGCCGCGCCATCGGCCTGCACCGCGCTGATGAAAGCCCGAACCGCCGGTTTCGCTTCCCAACGCGCTCGAACGGCGCAGCACATTCGAGCCGGCTCGAACCCAACGAGGTGTTCCAGTAAGGCGAAGTCTCGTTGAAACGACCGCGAGGCGGCGTGGGACAGGGACACGACGCCGATGGCGTTCGAACTCGCGACAATGCGACGGACGATCGGGAAGTAGTCGATGACGTGAAGGCGTGTTCGCCATTCGACACCCTGGCTTTCATAGATGTCACGAATGATCGCACCGAAGGGACGCGAGTCGGACGGTGACACGAAGTCATATTGGGCGAGATCGGCGAGGGTCGCTGGAACCGCATCGAGAGCGGGGTGTCCCTTCCTCACAAAAAGCGTGGATTCGAGCTCGGGCGCCGGTTCCCGGCGCAGATCCGACCAGTCGCTGAACGCCGCATCCAGCCCGACCGCGACATCGACCGCGCCGTTGCGCAGCAACTGGACCATGCGTTCAAAGTTCGAGCCGCTGACCTCGAAGCGAATGTTGGGGTGACGGGAGAGAAGATTCGCGAGTGGTGCTATCAACCGCCACTCGAGGGATGCTGGGCATACGCCGATACGGAGCGTCCCGGCATAGGGGTCACTCTTGGCGGAGGACCCGTCCAGAAGCTCCCGCGCGTCGTCCAACAGCCTGGCCGCCCGCTCGACAAAGTCCGTTCCCTTCTCGGTGAGCAAAGCGCCCCGCGCCGTCCGATGAAACAGCGAATAGCCAAGCTGCCGTTCCAGGTCCGCGACCCCCTTTGTCACCGCCGACTGGGTTACGCCGATGGCTTGCGCGGCCGCGGTGAACGAACCGCACCGCGCCACCGCCAGGAGATGGTTGAGCCTTGGATCCAGCACGAACTATTCCTAGGGGGCATGTGAACGCCGCACAATGAATTTGACGCCGCCCCTGAAGGTGTGATTGCTCCGTCCTGGCTCATCGCCTACACGGCGCGTCCCGTGCGTCCGGCCCGATGACGTCACTTAAGACGTCGACCGCAGAAACATATGAAGACTTAGCCCTGGGACCTCGACACGAAGTCGCGGCGCCATATCGTTCGAAGATATCGAGGAAACCCATGACCCAGCACGAACCGGCCGCCCATATGCCGCCGCCCCCGGAGACGCTGAGCGCCGAAGCGCTCGCGCAACTGGGCCTCCTGGCCAGCGCGGGGCCGACGCCGTCGATGGACATGCAGCAGATCCGGTCACTCACCGAACAGATCCAGGCGATGGTGGGCGGCGAGCAGCGTAAGATCCATGCGGTGTCGGTCGCTGACGATGTATTGGCCGGCGTGCCCGTCCGCCGCATCGCGCGCGCGTCCGGCGAGATCGATCGCAGCCGGGTGCTTTTGAACCTGCATGGGGGTGGCTTCGCGACCGATTCCGGCTCGCTGACGGAAAACATCCCCATCGCGGCGCTCGGCGGCGTCGAGGTTATCGCCGTGCTCTATCGGTTCGCGCCTGAACACCCCTATCCCGCCGCGGTCGACGACGCTCTCGCCGTTTACAAAGCCTTGCTCGCCGACCATCACCCGGCCGATATCGGGGTCTATGGCACGTCCGCCGGAGCGGTTATCGGCCCTCAGTTGATGATGCGACTGCGAGCGGAAGGCCTGCCCGTGCCGGGTGTGCTTGGGGTGTTCTCCGGAGAGTCGGACCTCGTCGGGACCGCCGACTCCTTGAGGATATTCGCGACATCAGCCGACGGCCAGGCGCTTATCGACGCCAAACTGGCCTATGTCGGTTTGGCCGATCCGAGCGACCCGATGCTCTCCCCCATCTTCGGCGATCTGTCGTTCTTCCCCCCGACGCTGTGCCTATCGAGCGGGCGCGATGTCCTGCTGAGCGGCACCATCAACCTGAACCGCAAACTCAGCGACGCCGGCGTGCCCACGGAGCTGGTCGTCTATGACGGCCTCCCCCACGCGTTCTGGGCCTATATCATGGCGCCGGAGAGCGAGGACGCCTTCCGACGCATGTCCTCCTTTCTCATCAAACATCTCGGCCGTCGGTAGGGTCGACAAGAGACGTCAGTGCGGGGGCCGCGGCGCGAGAACTCTTAATCAAGCCGGCTCTCGAACAGCGAGGAAGTCCCACGCCAGTTCGGCCATCTTTTCGATTTCCAGCGGGTCGAAGGGTTCCAGACCGGTCATGGCGCGATATTCGTGGGCGAAGACGAAGCTCGTGGTCACCAGGCCGATCACCGCGTAGTGGAGCTGGCCCGGATCGCCGGGCCTGGCCGCGCCGGCGGCCTGGGCCGCGCGGATGAGGCCGGTCGAGAACTCGAAGTAGGGTCGCACATAGGTTTCGAGCAGCCACCGGATGCGCTCATTGTCGGCCCGTCCCTCGAAGGTCGCTATCCGGTGGAATTCCGGACGGCGCGCCGTGAAGCGGACGAACTCCCTCACCATCCTGCGCAAGGCCTGAGCGGGGTTATCGGCGACCAACCGGCGCCGCCAGGCCCCGAACTGTTCGATGTTGTCGCCTAGGATCGAGGTGATCACCGCCCGCCAGAGGGCGTCTTTGGTCTTGAAATGGTAGACGACCAGCTGGTGCATCACGCCGGCCCGGTCAGCGATCCGACGCAGGCTCGCGCCTTCAAAACCCGCGGTTGAAAATACCTCCAGCGCCGAGGCGAGGATTCGCGCTCGGCCGTCTTCCTGACGTTCCGTCCCGCTCGCGGCGCTTTCGGTCAGAACCTGCTCCTTTCGGGCTGATGGCGTCAGTCGAAGGATTATTGACTTTCCGACCGGAAAGTCCATAGTCGCTGAACTTTCCGATCGGAAAGTCGAAAAAGCGGGAGGCGTGAACCGTGCAACGGGTCATCATCGTGGGCGGCGGCTATGCGGGGACGATCGTCGCCCGAGCGCTCGACGGGATCGCCGAGGTTCGGTTGATCGAGCCGCGTGACCGCTTCGTCCATAACGTCGCGGCCATCAGAGCTGTCGTCGAATCGGCGCTGCTGGACCGACTGATCATTCCATACGACCGTCTGCTCCGGCGCGGATCAGTGATCCAGGGCCTGGCGACCGAGATCGCCGACGGACGGGTGACGCTGGCCGATGGGACCACGGTCGAAGGCGACATCGTGGTCTCGGCGACCGGCTCGACCTACGCCCGGCCCTTCAAACCACAGCCGGCCTCGGGCGAGCGCTTCGCCAATGACAGCCGCGCCGCGCACGAAGCCCTGCGCGCGGCGCGCGCGGTCGCCATCGTCGGCGGCGGCGCGGTCGGCGTCGAACTCGCCGGCGAGATTACGTCAGCCTATCCGGGCAAGCCGGTGACCTTGCTCGCGTCGTCGCCAGGCCTGATCCCGGGCTACTCGGCCCGACTCTCGGCGGCGCTGGCCGAGCAGCTGATGGCCCAGGGCGTGACGCTTCGCCTGGGCGCCCGCGTCGACGGCCTGGAGACCGCCGATCGACCCTTCGCCGGCGCGCTGACGGTGGGCGGCGAGGTCATCGAAGCCGATCTGATCTTCCCGGCCATCGGCGCGCGACCGCTCGCCCCGCCGATTTCCGCGGCCAGCTTCGCCGCCTCGGGGCGGCTCGAGGTCGATCCGTGGCTGCGCCCTGCCAGCCAGAGCCGTGTCTTCGCCCTGGGCGACGCCGCCGAGACAGGCGACTTCATGACCATCGTCGCCATCACCCGGCAGGCGCCCTGGCTGGTGAAAACCCTGAAGGCGATCATGGCCGGACGCCACGTGAAGTCGCTGGCCCCGTATGCGCCGTGGCCCGTCCCGGCGATCCTGGTGCCGCTGGGCCCAAAGGCCGGCGCCAGCCAGCTGCCGGTGACCCGCCGCGGCCTGACCGTCGGCCGGCGGACCACCGCGACCCTGAAGGGCAAGGACCTTTTCATCCCGCGCTACCGCAAGGAGTTCGGCTACGGCGCCACGGCCACGGCGCGCTGAGCCGTGCGAGGAAGGCCATGAGCATCATCAAGATCGAAGACATCGCCTTCGTCCGCTTCCGCGCGCCGGACCTGGATCGGATGCGCGGCTTTCTGGAGAGCTTCGGGCTGCGGGTCACCGGGCAGGACGCCGAACGACTGTTCGCGCGCGGCGGCGATTCATCCCCGGTCCTACACATCACCGAATTGGGCGAACCCGGCTTCGCCGGCCTGGGATTGCGGGCTGCGTCGCTCGACGACCTGAAGACCCTGGCAACGGCGGAGAGCACCGCCGTCGCGCCGCTCGACGCGCCAGGCGGCGGCCAGGTCGTGACGCTGCGCGACCCGGACGGCCATCGCATCGAGGTGGTCGCAGGTCAGCGGGCGGCTGATGAAGCGCCGCCGCCCGTGCCCGACGACTGGAACAGCGCGCACGATCGCGGGCGCCTTCGCCGGGTCAAGCGAACCACCGGGGGTCCCTCCCATGTGGTCCGGCTCGGCCACTGCGTGCTGAACGTCTCGGACTTCCGCGCTTCCGAGCGCTGGTACAAGGACCGCTTTGGCTTCATCACCTCGGACGAGATCGCCCTCTCGCCGTCCCTGTCGCTGGGCGCCTTCCTTCGCTGCGACCGGAGCGACATGCCGACCGATCACCACAGCCTGTTCATCATGCAGAGCCCCAGGGGCCCGGGCTTCAACCACGCGGCCTTCGAGGTGGCCGACCTCGACGACCTGATGACGGGCCATGACCGACTGATGGCGGCGGGATGCGCGCCGGAATGGGGAGTGGGCCGCCACATCCTGGGCAGCCAGGTGTTCGACTACTGGCGCGATCCATGGGGCCACACCCTGGAGCATTGGACCGATGGGGATCTGCTCACCGCGGCCGACGGCTCCAACATCGCCACCCTGCACGATCTGATGGGTGTGCAATGGGGACCGCCCGCCCCGCCGACCATGGGCTGATGAAGGTGGAGTGAGACATGCTGCGAGAAACCCACGTCCTGGACGAGATCTTCACGCACCGCTTCCGGGGGCCGGACCCGAAATACGCTCTGGTGATCTCGCACGGCATCGGCGCGCACGGCGGCATCTATGACCGGTTCTGCGTCCACCACGCGGCCAAGGGCGTCGACATCTGGTCCTATGACGCGCCCGGCCACGGCCGTTCCACGACAAACCGGCCGCGCGGCCAGTGGACGCTGGCCGAATGGGTGGAGGCCGGCGTCGCGGTCGCCGGACAGGTCAAGGCCGAAACAGGCCTGCCGGTCTTCGCCATGGGATCGAGCCTGGGTGTGGCGGCGGCGTTTGGCGCCCTTTATTCGGACGCCATCGCCGGGGCGGTGCTGATGGGCTCGCCCGCCGTACCCTCAGGTCCGGCCTTCACCGCCGCCGGAGCGGCCTGGCGCAGCGAGGGCGCCCAGCGGATGCTGAAGGCCGCCGGGCGGGCGGCCCGGCTCGACGTCGGCATCCTGTTCGATTTCGACGATGACTACGGCTACGCCGGCGCCGGCGAGCAGAAGCGGCTCGATCCCTGGAATACCTGGACCTACGACCTGGCGTCCTGGGCGTCGCTGTTCACCTATGACCCGCCCGTTCCCGCCAGCCGCAACGCCAAGCCGATCCTGGTCTCCAGCGGAGCCAAAGACCCGTCTTTCCCCAAGGCTCTGATGCAGGCGACGGCCGACGCCATCGCCGGGCCGGTGGAATTCTATTGCCTCGAGGAGGGAATGCATCAGCTGATGCTATTCCATACCGAGGTCTATTCCGCTGTCGTGCACGAATGGGCCCTTCGCCACGTGTGAGCCTTCCAGAATCTTCCCCTTTGCCGGAGCAAAGTCATGACCAAACCCAACGGCGTCCACCATTTCGCGGTCTGCACCGCCGACATCAAAACCCAGATCGCCTTCTTCACCGACGTGCTCGGCATGGAGCTGGTCGCACTTTATTGGATGCACGGCGTCGAGGGCGCCTGGCACGGCTTCCTCAAGCTCAACGACCAGAGCTCGATCGCCTTCGTGCAGACACCGGAAGTCGCCGCCATCCCGGTCGAGATCGGCAAGACCCATTCCGGCAATCCTGGGGCCGCCTGCGCGCCGGGCACGCTGCAGCACATCGCTTTCAACGTCGACACCGAGGCGGAGATGCTGACCATGCGCGACCGCATCCGCTCGCGTGGCGTCGACGTCTTTGGCCACATCGATCACGGTTTCTGCAAATCGATTTATTTCGCCGGACCGGAAAACCTGACCCTCGAGGTCTCGACCTCTGAAGGGCGCGCCATCGACGCCGAGGCGTGGATCGATCCCGAGGTGGTGGCCCTTGCCGGGATTTCCGAGCAAGAGCTGAGGCGGTTCAAATCGCCCGCCAGCTTCACGCGCCCCGCGGGGCCAGTTTCCCAGCCGGCTTTCGATCCCACGAAGCCCCACATGGCGTTTCCACCGGCGGTCTATCAGGCGATCTTCGGCGCCAGCGACGAACAGACTCTGGCCCGCATGAGCGAGGCCGAACCGCCGGTCAAGGTGGCGATCGCCGCTCAATGAAGGCGCTGATCGCCGGCGCGGGTATCGGCGGCCTGGCCGCCGCCCTGGCGCTGAACCAGGCCGGCTTCGAGGTCGAGCTCTTTGAGCGGTCCGGTTCGCTCGGCGAGGTCGGCGCCGGGGTCCAGGTCAGCCCCAACGGCGCGCGTGTGCTTCACGCCCTTGGGCTGGCCCCGGCGCTGGAGGCCGTCGCCTTCCGTCCGCAGGCCGTCGAGCTTCGCCTGTACCGCTCGGGCCTCACCGTCGCGCGCACGCCGCTCGGGGCCGAGATCGAACGCCGCTACGGCTTTCCCTACTACCACCTGCATCGCGCGGATCTGCACGGCGTGCTGGAAGCCGCCGTGCGCGAGCGGTGCGGCGAAGGCGCGATGCACCTCGGGCGGGAGGTCGAAGGCTTTCAACAGCAGGACGGCGAGGTGGAGCTCGTCTTCTCAGATGGCGGTCGCGCCCGCGGCGATGTGGCGATCGGCGGGGACGGCATCCATTCGCGGGTGCGCGCCGCTATGCTCGGCCCCGAGAATCCGCAGTTCACCGGCCATGTGGCCTGGCGCGGCCTGGTGCCCGCCGAGCGCCTCCACCATGCGGGCGTGCGGCCCGTGGTGACCAGCTGGATGGCGCCGCACAGCCATGCGGTCACCTATTTCGTGCGGCGCGGCGAGCTGGTGAATTTTGTGGGCGTCACCGAGCACGAGGCCTGGCGCGGCGAATCCTGGACCGAGCGGGGCGACAAGGCCGACCTGCTGCGCGACTTCCGCGGCTGGCATCCCACCGTGCGGGCCATCGTCGAGGCGATCGACGAGCCTTATCGCTGGGCCCTCTTCGTCCGCCGCCCGTTGCCGAAATGGAGCGAGGGACGCGTGACCCTGTTGGGCGACGCGTGCCATCCGATGCTGCCGTACATGGCCCAGGGCGCCGTGATGTCGATCGAGGACGGATATGTCCTGGCTCAATGCCTAAGGATGCAGCGGGACGACATACCGGCGGCCCTGGCGGCCTACGAGACGCTGAGGGCGCCGCGGACGGCGAAGGCGCAGGCGGGGGCCAAGGCCGCCGGGGCGCGGTTCCATCTGTCCGATCCCCTGGCGCGGCTGGCGACCTACGGCAAGATGGGGCTGGCCGCGCGGATTTCGTCGCAAAAGGCGGCGAGCGCCAACGACTGGCTGATGGCCTACGACGCAACCCGGCAAATTGCTGAAGGCGCCGCGCCCGTGCTGGCGGCGTGACCGGCTGTGGCGCCGGCGATTGCGGCGCGCCCCTTGTTCACGGTATGAGCCCCGCCGAATCCCCCCGTTGACGTCAGCGAACCGACCATGAAGCTGGCCGTCCGAGATATGTCCGTCGACGAAACATCTCTCGTCATCGACTACTTCCACACCGCGACGCCCGAGTACTTGGAAATGCTTGGCGTCGACCCGACGCGGCTGCCGCCAAGAGCGGCCTGGTCGGCGCGACTGCGCGAGCTGTTCGAGACGCCGATCGCGGAACGATGGGGCTACTACCTGACTTGGCTCGTCGACGATCGGGCCATCGGCTTTTCAAGCTGCGACAGGATCGTGTTTGGCGAACGCGCCAACATGCACCTTCACGTTTCGGCGGCGGACCAGCGCAGTCGGGGGATCGGCGCGCGGTGCGTGCGCCTGAGCATCGAGATATATTTCCGGGAACTGCAGCTGAAGCGGCTGTTCTGTGAGCCGAACGCCCTCAATATCGGCCCCAACCGGACCCTTCAAAGCGCCGGCTTTCGGTATGTGAAGACCCACATGACCGTCCCCGGGGCGCTCAACTACCACCAGCCTGTGACACAGTGGGTCATCGAGCGGTAAGCGATCAGGGCCCGCGCCCGACGATGCGCATCGTGACTCTCTGTCGCCGCTTCCAGGGTCAGCCGAAGCGGAAGCCGGAAATCGCCTTGCCGAGGACGTGGTCGGCGTAGATTCGCTCGCCCGGCTCGCCGCCCGCCGCGCCGGCGGCGACCATCAGGGGCAGCAGGTGTTCGGCTTCCGGATGGCACTCGATGGCCCCCGGCGCGTCCCGCCACCCGCGCAGCGCCTGGTCTCGCGCTTTGGGATCGCGGACCGCTTCGTGGAGCCAGGCGTCGAACGCCTCGGCGGCCTCATTGCCTCTGCCGGAAAACAGGTTCGGGAGATTGTGATAGCTCATCCCGCTGCCGACGATCAGCACGTCACGCTCGCGCAGAGGCGCGAGCGCCGCGCCGATGGCGAGGTGGGCCGCCGGATCGAGGTCGCGACGCAGCGACATCTGCAGCACCGGAACGTCGGCGTCGGGATAGACCAGCATCAGCGGGATGAAGACGCCGTGGTCGAGGCCGCGGCTGGCGTCGGCCTCGGAGGCGAATCCCGCCTTGGCGAGCAGGCCGCGGACCTCCTCGGCGAGCGCCGGGGCGCCGTCGACCGGATAGGTCAGCTGGTAGGTATGGTCCGGGAACCCATAGTAGTCGAACAGCAGGCCGGGCCTCGCGGCGGTGTTCAATGCCACCGGATCGGTCTCCCAGTGACCCGAGATCACCAGCACGGCGCGTGGCTTGCGCCCCACCGAGCCGGCGAGCCCGCGCAGAAAGACCGCCAGCCGATCCCACGTATCGCGCGGCCAGCGCGGCGGCGGATCCATGAAGAAGCACGGACCGCCGCCGTGGGAGATGAACAAGGTCGGCATCTTGGCGTCGGACATGCGGCGCGGCTCTCGTCAGCAATGGGGATGTGGGACGGCCAGAGCGCAACGCCTAACGGCCCGCCTCCGGCGAGTCGAGATCCGGCGCATCAAGCACCGCGGGAACCCGCTCAGCGAAGGCGCGAGCAGTCAGGCCAGGCAGCAGCCACGCCTGACCCGCCGCCCGGGCGATGAAGAACAGCGTGAAGGCGAGCCAGAGGCCGTGATTGCCCAGCGGCTGGAACGCGAACAGGCCGGCGACGAACACCGCCAGCGCCGCTCCCATGCTGATCAGCATCGCCCGGGTCCAGCTCGAGCCGATGAAGACGCCGTCGAACACGAACGAGGCGACGCCCGCCAGCGGCATCGCCACGGCCCAGCCGACGTACGCCCGGGTCGTGGCGATCACCGCGGCGTTGGTGCTGAAGGCGGCGGCGAAGCGCGCGCCGGCCACCGCATAGGCCAGGGTGACCACTACGGCTCCGCCGACCGCCCAGGCCAGGGTGACCCGCACGACCGCCTGGAACCGCTGCCGGTCGCGGCCGCCCAGCGCCTCGCCACACAGCACCTGGGAGGCGCTCTCGAACCCGTCGATCAGCAGGGCCGAGAGCATGAACAGCTGATAGAGGATGGCGTTGGCCGCCAGAACGGTCGGACCCTGCCGCGCCCCGGCCCGGGTCAGCAGCACGGTCGCGGTCATCAGCAGCGCGGTGCGCGCCAGAAGATCCCGGTTGAGCCGGAACAGCGCCAGCAGTTCGCCGGTGCGCCACGTCATCCGCTCACGGATGATCCGCAAGGCTCCGCGGGCGGGCCCCTCCCGCGCGACCATGGCGGCCAGGGCGAGGAGCTTGAGGGTCTCGGAGGATAGCGTGGCCACGGCGACCCCCGCCACCCCCAGGCCCAGCCCGAGCACCAGGGTCAGGTCGAGAGCGACGTGGACCAGGTTCGCCCCCACCTCCACCGCCAGCACCGTGCGCATCCGTCGGCGCCCGATCAGCCATCCGACCAGCACGGCGTTGAGGAGCCAGGGAACCGAGCCCCAATAGCGGATGTCCACATAGGTCCGCGCCAGACCGGTGACCGGGCCGCTCGCCCCCAGCATCTGCAGACCGAGGTCCATCACCAAAGGCCTGGCGAGCAGCAGCGCGACGCCGATCGCCAGGGCTGCGGCCAGGCCGCGGACCAGCGTGGCGGCCTGCGCGGCCTGGTCATCGCGACCCGCCGCCTGGGCGGTCAGGGCGACCGTCCCGGAGCGCAGGAAGTTGAACACCACCAGCACCGTCATCAGCAGCTTGGCGCCGATCTCCACCGCCCCCTGGGCCGAGGCGACGCCGAGCCGGCCGATCACCCACAGGTCGGCGAGGCCAAACAGGGCCGTGGCGACATTGGTCATCATCGACGGCAGGGCGATCGCCAGGATCGCGCGGCTCAGGCCCTCACGCAGGCGCGGATTCGGCGGGGTGGCGGTCACCGGGGCCGGACTGCCGGGCGCCGGCGCCGGGGTCAAGGTTCCTGAACTCGCCAGCGAGCCCCTCCGCCGAAATGGAGCGGCCCGAGCAGTTCGACCAGGAGTTGCGACTGCACTGGCAAGCGCCATAGCGCGCCTATGGCGCCGGGGGGCGCCGTGTCATAGGGTGTTGCTCGCTGAACCGGTTCGGGGGATCGAGCGTGGCGGATGGCGGGCTGAACCTGAGGCTGGCGACGATCGTCTCGGTCGACGTGTTCGGCTTCGCCCGCGACACCGACGAGGATCGCCAGAAGATCACGCTGGCTTACGAGGCGCTGGTCGCGCGCCTGGAGAGCGCCTCCCAGCGCCGTGACGGCCGGCTGTTCGCGAGCGACCAGGATGGCTTCATGGTCGAGTTCCCGAGCGCCGCGACAGCCGTGGCGGCGGCCGAGGAGATCGCCGCCGGGCCCTGGCCGCCGGTCCGGGTCGGCGTGCACCAGGGCCACGTTACCGCGCTGGCCGGCGGCGACCTGGTCGGTGAAGCGGTGGCTACCGCGGCGCATGTCCAGCAGGCGGCGGATCGCGGCGCGGTCCTGGCGTCGGAAGACGTGCGGCGGGCGCTCCAGGGGGACCCGGCGGCCCGGCGGCTCGTGCGCATCGATCGACCCGTAAAGGCCGAGGGAAGCGGTGTCGCCGTGCCGGTCTACCGCCTCGACTTCATTCCAGTGGTCGACAGGGCGGGGCAGCGCCAGCGACTGCAGCGGATCGCCACGATCACCGCCGGCGTCGTGCTGGTGCTGGCCGCCCTCGTGTGGATCGTCTTCGGCCGCGACATCATCACCACGCTCGATCCCCGCCATGACCACGTCGCCGTGCTCCGCCTGCAGGCAAGGGGTTCGGCAAGGGACGCCGGCGACTTCGCCGACAGCCTCACCGACGAGATCGCCTACGTGCTCAAGGAGGGCGACGTGCCGCTCGCCTTCGGCCTCGAGGCGGAGAAACTGCGGACCGACCCCGGGACATGGGTGCGGCGCCTGCGGGTCGGCGCCGTCCTCGACGGGGTGGTGGGCGGCGGCGCGGGATCGCCGCTCGACGTCAAGCTGAACATCGACGACCCCATCCACCACCGTTCGATCTGGACCCACCAGTTCAGCGGCGCCGGCGACGACCTCAAGACTCAGGCCGCCTCGCGGGTGATCGGCGTGCTCACCTGTTCGGCCCGCGCCCTGCGGCCGGGCGCCCAGGTCGTCGATCCCGATGTCCTCAGCCTCTACCTGAAGTTCTGCGATCTCGACTCCGACGCCGCCGCCGACGCCTCGGCCCTCACGGAGGAGGAGCGCATCCTGCGGCAGCTGACGACCACGGCGCCGCAGTTCTCGGACGGCCACTCCAAGCTCGCCCTGTTCCTGACCAGCAAGTCCGAGATCGATCCGGCCGACGCCCCGGCGCTGCGCGCGGAGGCGCAGAGCGAGGCCGACCACGCTCTCAGGCTGGACGCCAAAAACAGCGACGGCTACGTCGCCCGCGCCCGGCTTTTGCCTGCGCAGGCGTGGACCCAGCGCGAGAAGAACCTTGCGACCGCCCTGTCGCTGCCCGCCGCCGGGCCCGACCCGCAGGTGGTCTACGCCCAGATGCTGCCCGAGGTCGGCCGGCTGAAGGACGCTGCGGCCCATGCCTCGAAAGGCGCCGCCCTGCTGCCGTGGGACGCAGACACCCTGGCCTACAGCGCCCAACTGCTCGCCCAATCCGGCCGCACCGACGACGCCGGCCTGGCGCTGACCAAGAGCCTGCAGATGGCCCCCGGCAACCCGGTCGTGCAGACCTTCCGCTACCACATGTACGAGGGCCTGGGCCGGTGGGACGACGCCCTCAACATCCTGGATGACGAGGCGACGCGGCCGCCTCAGGTCGCCCAGGAGGATGACCTTGCGGCGTCCCGAGCCTTTATCCAGGCGATGAAGTCCGGGGATGGTCCGGCCAGGGCCGCGGCGCGGACGGCCGAACTCGCCTCGGTCCAGCGCGATCGCAGCCACCTGATGGCGGCGATCAGCCATCTCTCGGCGCTTGGCTACGTCGACGACGCCTTCCGCCTGGCCGATCAGGTCTCGGCCCGGTCGGACGATCTGTCGACCCTGTTCACGCCGCTGATGGCTCCCATGCGCCAGGATCCCGGGTTCCTGGCCCTGGCGGCGAAGCTCGGCCTGATCGGCTATTGGAAAGCCGCAGCCCGGTGGCCAGACTTCTGCGCCGACGCCGGCCTCCCCTACAGCTGCGCCGGCGAGGCCGCCAAGTACGCGGCCCAGTGATGGGGCGGCTCGCGGCCGGCGTTGTCGCCGCGTTCCTGCTGGCGCCGGCTGCGGCGGGGGCGCAGGTGATCGAGATCAGGGACGACGGGTCGACGGTGACCTACATCGGGCCGACGCAGTTCCTCGCTTCCGGCGCGCATCCGCTGGAGCCGCCTCCCCTTCTGCGGAACGACGGGGCCGCGCATACGCCGTCGCCCGCCGTCGCCCAGGCGATCATCGCCGCCTCGTCGCGCCACCAGGTCGATCCCCGCCTGGCCGAAGCGGTCGCCTGGCGGGAGTCCCGGTTCGACGTTGCGGCGGTGTCGTCCAAGGGCGCCCGGGGCGTGATGCAGCTCATGCCGGGAACGGCCCTGGCCATGGGAGTCGACGCCGCCGACCCGATCGCCAACATCGAGGGGGGCGTGGGCTATCTGTCCCTGATGATCCGGCGGTTCGGCGGCGACCTCAGCAAGGCGCTGGCCGCCTACAACGCCGGGCCCGAAGCGGTCGAGCGCTACGGCGGCGTTCCGCCCTATGCAGAGACGATCGCCTATGTCGACGCCGTGCTCGGACGGCTCAATCGAACCGGCGAAGCGCCTGGCGCCAACGTCCGCTAGAGCCGGGCGGGGCGGGGCGGGGCGAGCGGACGCTGCATCCATTCGAAGCAACCGGCGTTTTATCTCCAGCAGACGCCGCATGGACCGCGGCGACTTTCCAGGAGATTTCGCCTTGAACAAGCTTCTATTGGCCGCCGTTTCGTTCGCCAGCCTGGCCGTGGTGATCCCGGCGGCGGCGTTGGCGCAGGACACGCCCTCCGCTTATCGTGACGCCGGGCCCGGACCGAGACCGACCGGCGAATGGCCGCTCGCACGCCGCATCGACTGGCTGGCCCGGCGGATCGACCGCGCCTCCGACGCCGGCTGGCTGTCGGGCAACGAGATCGGCCGCGGCCAAGCCGAACTGCAGGCCATTCAGCGCGAGGAGGCGCGGCTGGTCGATCGCGACGGCGGGCAGCTCAGTCCCGAGGACCGCACCTATCTGTTCCGACGCGTCGACGAGCTGAACAGCACCCTGCGCTGGTCTGGCGAAAACCCGCCGCCACCCTGGATGGGCTGAGGTCTGCGCTAAGGTCGAAAGACGATCTCGCTGACGGCGCGGCGGCCGTTTACGCGGCGTAGCTGCACGACCACGTCGATGACCCTGCGCGCGTAGGCCTGGATGGCCGGCCAGCCCATGTCGATCCCGCTCAGCAGCGCCAGCATGGTGATCTGGTCGATCGCCCCGTCCGGGCTGTCGGCGTGGACAGTGGTGATCGATCCCGGGTGGCCGGTGTTGACCGCGCGCAGGTAGGCGAACGCTTCGGGCCCCCGCAGCTCGCCCAGCATGATGCGGTCCGGCCGCATGCGCAGGGACGCCTGCAGCAGGTCTTCAGCGCTTACCCGCGCCTCGCCGGCCTCGCCGCGCACGGCGATCAGGCCGATGGCGTTGGGGCGATCGAGCGCGATTTCCGGCGCGTCCTCGATCACCACCAGCCGCTCCGCCGGGTCGATCTGTTTGACGAGAGCGTTGAGCAGGGTGGTCTTGCCCGAGGAGGTGCCGCCCGACAGCACGATGGTCTTTCGGCGGCGCACCGCCAGATCCAGGAAACACAGGAAGTCGCCGGCCGCGAGCAGGGCGTCGAGGTCGGCGTCGGCCTGCAAGCCACCGCCGGCCCGCAGGCACGGATCGAACAGGCCGGAGCGCCCGAGCTGGCCGAGCGAGAGGTCCGAGATGGCGTGCTTGCGGATGGCCAGGACCAGGCCGGCGCGGGTGGCCGGCGGGGCGATGATCTGCACCCGCGCCCCGTCCGGGAGGCTGGCCGACAGCAGCGGCTGCTCGCGGTTAACACCCTGGCTCGCGGCGCCGGCCACCTGCCGCGCCAGGCGGGCAAGGTCCGTCTCGGTCAGCTGCGGAGCGTCGAACCGGCTCATCTGCCCGGTGACGGTTTCCACCCACACCTCGCCCGGGCGATTGACCAGGATGTCGGTCACATCGGGCCGGGACAACCACTCATCGAACGGGGCCAGATAGCGTCGCAGATAGACGCGGTCGTTCATCGGGCCGAGATCACGTCCGAGAAATCGAGATCGCGGGCGACGAAGACCCGGACCGACTGGCCCTGGGGCACGGTGATGGTGGGCGGAATGTCGATGTCCTTCTGCAGGGCGACGGTCGCCACATTGGTCGCCTGGGCGGGGGAGCCGATGATGATGGCGTTGGTGCTATTGGTGCTGGCCAGGTTGGCCCCCGCCTGGAGGCCGGCGCCGATCACCGACAGCAGGATGGCCGCGCCGAAGCGGTGGACGAAGTGGGTGTTGGTCTCGCCGGAAAGGCCGCCGCGCCCCAGCGTGTCGGTGGCGGGCGAGCCCAGGTTGACCGACACGCCGTCCGGGGTGATCAGGCGCGACCAGATCACGAAGGCGCGCGACTGGCCCTGCGAGACGGCGCTCTTGTATTCGCCGATCAGCTTCGAGCCGCGCGGGATAAGCACGGTCGAGCCGTCGAAGCCGCTGACGTCGCGGCTCACCACGGCGCGCACGAAGCCCGGCAGGTCGGAATTGATACCGGTCTCGAGCACCGCCGAGATGACGGTCCCCTGGGGAGCGACCAGCGCGGTGTTGGCCAGGCGCGAGGCCCGGGCCGTGTCGACTTGAGCGCTGGAGACCCGCTCGGCGAACCGTTCGTCGGAACCCAGGCGCGCGCCGGACGCGCCGCCGCCCTGGCCCGCGGGGGCGGCGACAGCGACAGCCGGACCACCGGCGGCCGGCGGTAAGGCGCCGGTGTCGGGGGCGTCGCTGAGGTCGACCACCATCGCCGGAGCCCGAAGCCGGGCTTGCTCGTCGGCTTGCGTGGGAACCACCAGGGCCGAGGCCGGCTGCGGCG
>Ga0302314_10010671_pt1 | contig 16055 bp, 16 predicted proteins | sample III_Palsa_N2_3_FD_200533 | JGI IMG/M metagenome (GOLD analysis project Ga0302314, IMG submission 200533) | Peat permafrost microbial communities from Stordalen Mire near Abisko, Sweden - III_Palsa_N2_3 | ecosystem: Environmental > Terrestrial > Soil > Palsa > Peat permafrost | place: Sweden... | reverse complement strand
CGCCGACCGCTAGCGCCATCGTGTAAGCACGCCTTACGCCCTAGGGGAGACAGCGATGCGACACCCGACCACCGCCCTGCCCCGCGTGGTCATTGTCGGCGCCGGGTTCGCCGGACTGGAGGCGGCGCGCGCTCTGGCCCGCGCTCCGGTCGAGGTGGTGGTGGTCGACGCCAAGAACCATCACACCTTCCAGCCCCTGCTCTATCAGGTGGCGACCGCGGCGCTGTCTCCCGCCGAGATCGCCTGGCCGATCCGCCATTTGCTCAAGACCCAGGCCAACGCCAGAGTGCTGATGAGCCGGGTGACCGGCGTCGATCCGGACGCGCGCCTGGCCCTGAGCGCGGACGGGCCGATCGCCTATGATCAATTGGTGATCGCCGCCGGCGCCGCCCACTCCTATTTCGGCCACGACGGCTGGGCGGCCTTCGCGCCGGGCCTGAAAAGTATCGAAGACGCCCTGGCGATCCGCCGGCGGATCTTTTCAGCCTTCGAGCGCGCCGAACTGGCCGGGCAGGGCCAAGCCGATCCTGCGCTGACCACCTTTGTAGTGGTGGGCGGCGGCCCAACCGGGGTCGAAATGGCCGGGGCCATAGCCGAGATCGCCCGCGACGCGCTGAAGTCGGAGTTCCGCCACATCGATCCGGCCATGGCGCGCATCGTGCTGGTCGAGGCCGGCGCGCGCATCCTGCCGACGTTTCCTGAAAGCCTCGCCGCTGACGCCGCGCGCCGCCTGACCCGCTACGGCGTCGAGGTGAAAACCGGCTCGGCGGTGATGCGGATCGACGCTTCGGGCGTCACCTTGCAGGCCGAGCGGATCGACGCGGCGACGGTGGTCTGGGGCGCCGGGGTCCGCGCGGGCGCGCTGACCGCCGGCCTGCCCGGCGAGCATGACCGGGCGGGCCGCGCGCTTGTAGGCCCGGACCTGTCGTTGCCGGGGCGCCCCGATATCTTCGTGATCGGCGACGGCGCGGCGGTCGCCTCAGCGGACGGACAGTCCGTGCCCGGCATCGCGCCGGCGGCCAAGCAGATGGGCGCCTATGTCGGCGACCTGATCGCCCGGCGCGTGACCGGACGGCCCGCGCCGCGTCCATTCCGCTACAAGCACGCTGGCGATCTTGCCACGATCGGCCGCGGCGCCGCCGTGGTGCGGCTGGGTGGGTTCAGACTGACAGGCCTGTTCGGCTGGCTGTTCTGGGGATTCATCCACGTCTATTTCCTGATCGGCCTGCGCGCGCGTTTCTTCGTCGCGCTGAATTGGCTGTGGAGCTATGTCACCTACCACCGCGGCGCCCGGCTGATCACCGAGGCTTAGACGCGACGCGGGACGCGACTTGGCGTCCTCTTGTCTAGCCGCGCCAGAACACCCATTCTCACCCACGATCGAACTGAGAAACCCACCCGGCGAGCTGATGGCGGAGCGGCATGGTTGCGACAACGATATTTCGGGGAGCTTGCGTCACCGTAGACGACTACCGCTGCGAAAGCGGGGTCGGCGCGCGACCCGTCGCGGAGCAGCATCGCGGCTACTCGATTTCCTATGTTCGCAAAGGGAGCTTCGCCTATCATCTGAACGGGCAGTCGTTCGAGCTGGTGAGAGGCTCGCTGCTCATTGGCCGTCAGGGCGACGAATTCACCTGCACCCATGACCATGTCTGCGGCGACGAGTGCCTCTCCTTCTATCTTTCGCCGGAGCTGATCGAGACCATTGGCGGCGCACAGACGGCCTGGCGGATTGGCGCGCTGCCGCCGATCCCGGAACTGATGGTCATCGCCGAACTCGCCCAGGCGGCCGCGGAAGGGCGAAGCGATCTGGCGCTGGACGAGGTGGGCATGCTGTTCTCCGCGCGCTTCGCCGAGGTCGTCGCGGACAGGGCGGTGCAGCCCGTTATCGCCGGCTCGCGCGATCGCCGGCGCGCGGTGGACGCGGCGGTCTGGATCGATGAGCACGCCGCAGAGGAGATGAATCTCGACCTTCTCGCGCGCCAGGCGGATCTCAGCCCATTTCATTTTCTTCGCGTATTCGCCAGCGTCCTTGGGGTGACGCCGCACCAGTATCTCGTGCGATCGCGGCTGCGGGAGGCCGCGCGAATGCTGGCCACCGATCTTCGTTCGATCACCGACGTGGCGTTCGACGCGGGCTTCAGCGACCTTTCCAACTTCGTGCGCACCTTCGGACGGGCGGCCGGCGTCACGCCGCGTCATTTTCGCCAGGCCTCCAAGGGCGATCGCAAGTTTTTCCAAGAACTGGTGGCTGCCGAGCCCTAGCCTGACCTCTCATCAAAAGGAGGTCACATGTACGATCATATCGGATTACGGACGCCTGACCTGGCATCGAGCGCAGCCTTCTACAAGGCGTGCCTGGCGACGCTGGGCTACCAGCTCGTCTATGAGGACGAGGCTACTGCCGGCTTCGGACCGCCGGACGCGCCGGCCTTGTGGCTGCACGCGGCGCCGGCGGGGGCATCGTCCAGCATGCATCTCGCCTTGCGGGCGCAAACGCGCGACGCCGTCGACAAATTCCATGCCGCCGGTCTGGCGGCCGGAGGTCGCGACAACGGCGCCTCGGGCATACGCGCGGACTATAGCGCGACCTATTACGCGGCGTTCCTGCTGGACCCGGACGGCAACAATATCGAGGCCGTCTGCCTGACCTGAGCGGGCCGCGGCGCCGGCCCGCCTGGCGGTCGGACCACGAACCAACCATCGCAAATCCACGAGGCCTGGCCTCAATCCAAGGAACTGGAGTCATGAACATGTCCGCAGCAACTCTTCCAGCGGGGACGCCCGTCGCCACCATCCGCACCGAGGTCCATATCGACGCGCCGGCGGGCGAGGTCTGGGACGCGGTGCGCGACGTGGGCGAGGTGCATAAGCGTCTGGTCCCGGGCTTCGTCACCGACGCCTTTGTCGAAAACGACGTCCGGACCGTCACCTTCGCCAACGGATTCGTCGTGAAGGAGCGGATCACATCCATAGACGACGACGCCCGCCGGCTCGCCTACGGCGCGGTGGAGGGCCGCGCGACCTATCATAGCGCGTCCATTGAGGTGGTGGCTGACGGCGAGGGCGCCCGGCTGATCTGGATCACCGACTTCCTGCCGCAAGAGCTGGGACCGTTCATAGGCGGGAACATGGAACAAGGCGCCGCGGTGATGAAAACGACCCTGGAGGCCGCCGCGAGCGGTCGCCGCGCCGGGGCGGCTCGGCCATGAACGCGGAACGATCGTCGTTGGAATTTGCCTCGGCCCTGGTCGCGCCCGGCGCCAACCTCGATCGCGGCGACAATATGGACCTCTATGCCTGGCTGATCGGCTCGTGGACGCCGAAGCTCACGGAGTTTGACCGGGACGGCTCGAGACAAGAGCGAACCGGGGAATGGCATTTCGGCTGGGTTCTCGAAGGGCGGGCGATCCAGGACGTCTGGATCGTGCCGGAGCGGGCAAGGCGCGGCGCGAACATCGCCGGCGAAGCCGAATATTATGGAACCACCTTTCGGGTTTACGATCCCAGGATCGACGCGTGGCGCATTCAGTGGATCGATCCGGTCGTGCAGGCTTATCTCACAATGGTGGGCCGGCGTCAGGGGGCGGATATCGTTCAGGAAGGCAGCGACTCAACCGGCCATCGCCGCCGCTGGAGCTTTTCGGAAATCGCGCACGACAGCTTCCGTTGGCGCGGGGAAGTATCGTCCGACGACGGACAAAGCTGGTTTTTGAACATGGAGTATTTTGCTCGCCGCACGCAATCGGTCGCTCAGGCGGCGTAATTGTCCGCCGAAGCCGCTGATCCCTCCAGCCTTGACGGCGCCACGCTCGACCAGCGCGGCGCCGTCGGGTTGCGCAACGCGCAACGGATGCGTATCAGGCGCTACGCCCAGCCGGCCACGACCTTGCGGCGGCGTGAAGCGCGGAACGATCCGAAATGGGATGACGGCATGCAGACCAAACGGCTGGGCAAAAGCGCGATCGCGGTTTCCAAGATCTGCATGGGCACAATGACCTTCGGCAACCAGGCCGACGAGACGATGGCGCATCGGATCCTCGACAAGTCGTTCGACGCGGGGATCAACTTCTTCGACACGGCCGAGAACTATCCGGTGCCGCCCAAGGAGGAGTGGGCCGGCGTTACCGAGGAGATCGTCGGGCGCTGGATGAAGACCAAAAAGCGCGACGCGCTGATCATCGCCACCAAGGTCTGCGGGCCCAGCCACGGCTGGCTGCGCGCCTCGCAGCGATCGGGCATGACGGCGCTGGACCGGCACAATATCGTTCGCGCCATCGAGGCCAGCCTGAAGCGGCTGGGCACGGACTATGTCGACCTATATCAGACCCACTGGCCCGATCACGGCGGACGCTACGAGGAAGCGTTAGGCGCGATGGACGACCTGATCCGCGAGGGCAAGGTCAGGGTGGTCGGCTGCAGCAACGAAACCAGCTGGGGGCTGATGAACAGCCTGGCCGTGTGCGATCGCGAAGGTTTCGCGCGCTATGACACGATCCAGAACAATTTCAGTCTGAACAACCGCCGATTCGAGGACGAACTGGCCCAGGTCTGCCGCCAGGAGGGCGTCAGCCTGATCCCCTATTCCCCGCTGGCCGGCGGGGTCCTGTCGGGGAAGTACCAACGCGGTGCGAGACCGGAGGGGGCTCGGTTCTCCAATTATCTGAATATCGGCGGGCGTCAGGCGGTGATGGCTCAGCGCTTCGTCAACGAAAAGAGCCTGGCCTCCACCGAGCGCTTCGCCGCCATCGCCGCCGAGGCCGGCATATCGATCGTCACCCTGGCCACGGCCTGGAGCAAACAGCACGACTTCGTCGCTTCGACCATCGTCGGCGCCACCCACGAGGATCAGGTGGACGACATCCTGGCGGCCGGCGATCTGACCCTCGACGCCGAGGTCACGAAGAAGATCGACGCGGTGACCAAGGAAATCCTCTATCCTATGGGGTGAGGAGCGGGGTCGCGCTCGGCGGCCCGGCACGCAAGGAGCACCCGCATGGCCGCCGCAAATCTGAACCAGAAAATAGTCGTCGTCATCGGCGGCAGTTCGGGCATCGGCTTCGCGGTGGCCAAGGCGGCCCTGGACGACGGCGCGGAAGTGGTCATCGGCTCGAGCAGCCAGGCCAAGGTCGACGCCGCGGTTAAGCGGCTGGGCGACGGCGCGCGGGGAGCCGCGATCGATGTGACCGACGAGGCCTCGGTGGCCGGGTTCTTCGAGCAGTTGGGCGGCTTCCATCACCTGGCGTACTCGGCCGGCGATTGGGGTCGCCGGCCTGGCGGGCCGATCTCGGACCTTGAACTGGGCGCCGCCAATGCGGTGTTCGCCGTTCGCTTTTGGGGGGCGGTCGCGGCGGTCAAGCACGCCAGCCGCGCGATCGCCCAGGACGGCTCGATCACCTTGACCGACGGCATGTACGCCCATCGCCCCAGCAAGGGTGGCGCGCTGAGTTCCGCCATGCTGGGCGCGATCGAGCATCTGACCCGCGCCCTGGCCGTGGACCTGGCGCCGGTGCGGGTCAATGCGGTCTGTCCTGGACTGATCCTGACCGAGGTCTGGGACAGCATCCCCAAGGAACACCGCGCCGAACGTTTGAAGCGTATGACCGAACGCCAGCCCCTGCCCAGAGGCGGCGATCCGGCGGAGGTGGCGCAGGCCTATCTCTATCTGATGCGGGGCGGCTTCACGACTGGCCAGGTGCTGAAGGTGGACGGCGGAAGTTCGGTGGTCTGAAGCTTTCTGGCGCCGATGCTCGGGTCTTGGCTATCGTTTGACCCATCCGGTCAGCGACGCCTGACCCAGCGCGCTGCGCTCCAGGCTGGGCGCGATTTCGCTGGCCTTGGCGTCCGGCGCGATGACGCTCGCAGCCGCCGGCATCGCCCAGATGGTGAATTGGTAGCGATGCACTCCCGTGCCGGCCGGCGGACAGGGGCCGTCATAGGCGGCGTCGCCGAAGTCGCCGGCCACGGCGGCGGCCCTCCCCGGCAGCGATTTGACGCCGCGCGGCAGGCCGTTCGAGGCAGGCGGCAGGTCGACGACGATCCAGTGCGACCACTGGGCAGGCTTCACGTCCAGATCGATCATCGTCAGCACCAGGCTCCTGGTCGCCGCCGGCGCGCCGCTCCAGGACAGCTGCGGCGAGATGTTCTGTCCGCCGCAGCGCGGATAGATCTGGGCCGCGGCGATCGGCCCGTTCGGGCGGATGTCGGCGCTGGAGAGCGTCATGGCCGAGGCTGCCGGACCAGCCTGCACGGCCAGGGTCGCTGTCAGGAAAAGGGGCGTCCACCGCATCTTGATCGCCTCCGTCGTTTTGGGTCCGCTTGCACTATACTCAACATTCCAGACGCCGCGGCCGCGAATGACGGACGGTGAGTCGGCCGATCTACAGCGTCAGGCCGCGCGCCTTGGCCTCGTCCACAAGGTGGGGTCGAAGCGCGATCGCGGCCTTGATATCGGCGTCGCCTTGGTCCTTGCGGCCGATCTTCAGCCGGGCCCAGCCGCGGCCGTAGAGCGCCCAGGCGTTGTTCGGCTCCAGCCGCAGGACGCCCTCGAAATCGGCTATGCCTCGGTCGAACTCGCCGCGCCGCAGATGAACCAATCCGCGGCTGTCGAGAAACGTCGGTTCACCGGGCAGCAGGCGAAGCGCCGAGTCACAATCGGCCAGGGCTTTGTCAAGGTCCTGACCCAACATGGCCCTCGCCATGCAACGTGCGTTGAAGGCCTGCGCTAGGCTGTCGTCCTTCAGATTGGCGGCGATCCACTGGTCGAGCTGGGCGATCGACTCACCCCACATATCCACGCGCTGATAGGCGTTGGCCAGGCCCCGTCTGCGGGCAGGGTCCTTTGAGACCAACCGATCGGCCGCGGCCAGGTCCTGTTTGGCCCCGTCCACGTCCTTGGCGGCCGCGCGAAGCTCGGAGCGGACCAGCAACGCAGAGATATCGTCTGGCTTGAGCTTCAGCGCCTGGTCGAGATCCGCCATGGCCAATATCGCCTGCCGGTTTTCGAGCCGCGCGACGGCGCGCCGATAGACATAGTCCGAAGAGATGGGATCAAGCGCGATCGCCTTGGTCAGGTCTGCGATAGCCCCGGCGAAATCACGTCGGCCGGCCAAGGCCGCTGCGCGGCGGCCGAACCCCGGAGCGTCGGTCGGGGCGTTCGAATAGATATCCGGAGCCGACCCGGTGATCGGGGCCGGCGAGGCAGCCACGACGGTTCGCGGCGCCACGCCGAGGTTGAACACCGGTCCGCCATTGTAGGTGAAATAGAGCTTGTGCTGACTGCGCGAGATATAGATGCGGTGAGACAGGAAGAAGTCGGCGCCCACCAGCATATCAATATTGTCGAGCTGCATATCTCCGAACCGCAGCTGGGTGTTGCGTATCTCCTCATCGCCGATCTTGAAGCTGGCGAAGGGCCCGATCCAATCTTGGTAATAGCTATGCAAGGTGGCGCCCGCGCCAACGCCGCCGCCGGTAACACCCGGGGTTTGCGGCGTGACGCCCGCTCGGGCGGCGGCGCGCAACTCAAGGCCCGAGATCGGCGAGCCGGTGTCGAACATGACCCGCACCTTCACGCCGTTCACGCTGGCTGAGCCGCGAAGCCGCGCGTCGGAAAGGTTCGTCTCGTCGATATCGATGACTGAAAAAGGCTTGTCGCCCGCCCAATAGGCCAAGGATGCGTCCTTGCAGCCATCCGGATGGAACAGCCGGATGACGCCGTTGGCCAAATCATACTCCACATCGACGCGCGCGACGAGGCTCGCCCCGATCAGTCCGACGGTGTCAGGTGTAAACCCCTTGTCGCCGACCAGAAAATCCGGACGCTGATAGGTATAGCCGCCGAATATGAGTTCCCGCGGGGTCGCCGCGCGCGCGTTGGACCGGCCGCCTCCCACGCCGGTCACGAACATGTTTGGAACGTCCCGGATGGCCAAGCCAAAACGGGCCGCGCCCGCCGGGCTCAGGAAACTGAAGCTGGCGCCGCTGTCGAACAGGAACGACGCCTCGACGCCGTTGATCTTGGCGGTGACGGTAGGCACGAGGCCGCGCATGGTCACCGGCAGTTCGGCGACCTTGCCGATGGTGCAGCCCGCCAATGCCGGGCTCGCCTGGGCGATCGCGGTTAAAAAGGCGAGCAGGAGCAGAAGCGCGCGCAACCTCATGTTGAAGCGGTACGGGAAAAATGACCCGGCTGGAAGACCTGGGGCGGGATGTCCGCCGAAACCGGCTTCCGCCCTCGACGATCACGCTTTAGGTCTGAGTTGGTTCAATCTTCGCTTCGGTCTCGCCGACGACAGGTCAGCCCGCCATGTCCGCCAAAGCGCATCGCACCATTCACAAACACCACCACCACTTCGGCTGGGACAACGCCATCGCGCCGGTCCTGACCGCGGCGCCCGGCGAGACCGTCCAATTCGACTGCCCGGACGCGGCGGGCGGGCAGTTCTCGCCGACCAGCACGGCGGCGGACATCGCGCGCCTCGACTTCGGCCGGATCAATCCCGTCGTCGGGCCGGTGTTCGTCGACGGGGCCGAGCCGGGCGACGCGCTGAAGATCACCTTCGGCGACTTCGCTCCTTCCGGCTTCGGCTGGACCGCCAATATTCCGGGTTTCGGGCTGCTGGCGGACCAGTTCACGGATCCGGCGCTGCACATCTGGTCCTATGACGCGGCGACCATGGCGCCGGCCGCTTTCTCATCAATCGCCCGCGTGCCGCTGAAACCGTTCACCGGCACGATCGGCGTGGCCCTGGCCGAGCCCGGCCGGCATTCAGTCGTGCCGCCGCGCCGCACGGGCGGCAATATGGACGTACGCGACCTGTCCAGCGGCGCGGTGCTGTACCTGCCGGTGGAGGTCGCCGGCGCCTTGCTCTCGGTCGGCGACACCCATGCCGCCCAAGGCGACGGCGAGGTCTGCGGGACCGCGATCGAGAGCCCGATGTCGGTCGTCCTCACCCTTGACCTGGTCAAGGCCGCCAACCTCGCCTCGCCGCGATTCACCACGACCGGGCCCGTCAGCCGACATCTGGACGCCAAGGGTTACGAGGTCACCACCGGGATTGGGCCGGATGTGATGAGCGGCGCGCGCGAGGCGGTGAGCCGGATGATCGAGCTGCTCGCCGCCCAGCACGGACTGGCGCCGGTCGACGCTTATATGCTGTGCTCGGTCTGCGGCGATCTTCGGATCAGCGAGATCGTCGATGCGCCCAACTGGGTGGTCTCGTTCTACTTTCCACGCGTGGTGTTCGACTGAGCGGGCGCGGCGCGACGGCTGGTTCTCGCGCTATGGGCGCTCGATGCGCACCGCACTTGCATCGGGGCGCCGAAATGCAAGATTGCGCCACCCAATTGGAGACTCGCATGCGTCGCATCCTGGCCTGTTCGGCCGCGCTGGCCTTGGTGTTCACCGTCAAGGCGTACGCCGCCTCGCCGTCGGCCTATCAGGCCGTGGTGTCCGACTATTTCGACGGCGAATGGCGGGCCTCGCCGACCACCGCCACCAGCGCGGGCCTGCATGACTGGGACGCCCAACTGGACGACGTTTCGGCGCCGGCGCACGCCAGGGAAACGGCGCGGTTGACGGCCATCCTGGCGCGCTTGAAGGCGGTGGATGGGGCGGCCCTGTCGCCGATCGAACGGGACGACCGCGACGTCCTGGCGGCGCGGATCGACGGCCAGCTGCTGCAGGAACAGACCATCCAACCCTGGCGGCGCAACCCCGCCACCTATGTCGACCTGATGACCGGAGGGGTTTACAGCCTGATCGAGCGGGATTTCGCACCCCTGCCCGACCGGATGCGCAGCGTCATCGCCCGCGAGCAGGCTATTCCCGCCATGCTGGCCGCCGCAAAGCAGAACCTGGCCGACATGCCGCCCGTATTCGTCGACATCGCGTTGGAGAACCTGGACGGCGCGACCGGTTTCCTCGGCAAGGACGTTCCGAGCGCATTCGCCGACGTGAACGATCCGGAGCTGAAGGCTCAGCTCGGCGCTTCAACCCAGGCGGCGCTCGCGGCCGTTGCCGACTACAAGGCCTTTCTGGTCACCCAGAAGCCGAATGCCCGCGGCGACTTCGTGCTCGGCCGCGAAACGCTGCAGCGTCTGCTGGCCTCGGACATGGTGGACGTACCGGTGGACCAGGTGATGGCGGCGGGGCGAGCCCAACTGGCCAAGGACCATGCCGCTTTTCTCGAAACCGCAAAGCTGGTCGATCCGGCCGACCCCTCGGGCGCCCTGGCCCTGATCGAGAAAGACCATCCTGACGGCGATCATCTGATCAGCGTGGCGCGCGACCAGTTAGCGTCGTTGCAGGCCTTCATCGATAGCCATCACATCGTCGATCTGCCCTCGTCCATGCTGCCCACGGTGGCCGAGACGCCGGCCTTTTCCCGGGCGCTGATCTTCGGCGAGTTGGACTCGCCAGGTCCGTTGGAAACTCACGCGACCAAGGCCTATTACTTCATCACCCCGCCCGACCCGGCCGCGCCCAAGGCCGAGCAGGAAAACCTGCTGGAATATTTCAACACCGCGCTCTTGCAGAACCTGTCGGTGCACGAGGCCCTGCCGGGGCATTTCGTGCAGTACCTGTTCCAAAGGGCCAATCCGGGCTGGTCGCTGGTGCGCGCGACGGCCGGCTCCTACACCGCGACGGAGGGCTGGGCGCACTATAGCGAGCAGATGATGCTGGACGAGGGACTAGGCGGCGGAAATCCGCGGCTGCGGCTGGCGCAGCTGCAGGATGCGCTGTTGCGCGACTGCCGGCTGGTGGCGTCGATCGGCATGCACACCCGCGCCATGACCTTGGCGCAGGCGACCACGATGATGCAGCAGGAGTGCTTCCAGCCGGCCAGCGTGGCGCCCAAGGAGGCCCGGCGCGGCACGTCCGACCCCGGCTATTTCTCCTATACGCTGGGCAAGCTGGAGATCTTGAAGCTGCGCGCCGACGTGCGGGCAAAGGAGGGCGCGGCCTTCACCCTGGCCCATTTCCACGACCGGTTCTTGAACGCCGGTCTGATCCCGATCGCCATGATCCGGCGCGAGATCCTGGGGGCCGACGGCCCCGTGCTATAGGTGACGCCGCGGTCAGGCGGCCACGGCCGGGGAGGACCGTGACCGCCTGGAGAGGCGTTACTCAGCGACCGGTCTGGGCGCTGGCGTAGCGGTGATCGTTCGCGGCGAACTTCGCTTCGGTGGCGGCGACCGTCTCATCGATGCACGAACTCATCGAATAGTAACGCAAGGTCTGGTCGGCGAGCGCGGAGCTGCAGACGGCTTCGGCGGCGCGAACGATCTGAACGTGGGCGGCCTTGGCGTCCAGGCCGGCGACGTTCACCTTGACGCTGGCCGCGGCGGCCGGCAGGGCCAGGCCACCGAGGGCGGAGGCCAGCGCGATGGCGCGAAAAGTGGTTTGGAATCGGTTGGGGTTTGCGAGAGACATGGGTCGATCCTTTTCAGTTTGCCCCCCGAGTCCCCAGGGGGAGCTGGGGGAATTCAGGGTCAGTCCATGTGGACGATGTTAAGATACACGGTATCTGAACAATGACAAGATGCATCTTGACGCTGTTTAGAAAAAATCGGGAAGCCTAGAGCCAAGCTATCGCGCGCATGGTCGCTAGACGCAGCTAGAGCAGCCACGGCGCCGTGTGGCTTTGCAGGTGATAGGCTCCCGAGTGGCCGGGACCTATCCTCGCCTGGCGAAGCTGTCGGCGATCACCCAGGCGGCGCCGGTTAGGGCCAGATTGATCGCGTTGCCGGCCCAGTTCAGGTGGCTTGTGTGGTCCGCCAGCAGCAAGGGCGCGTGCACCAAGGCGCCGAAGACGGCGAACATGACGGTGAGCAGGATAGCGGCCAGGCGCGCCTGCACGCCGGAGAGGATGGCCAGGCCCGCGGCGATATGAGCCGCGCCGGTGGCGTAGGCCCAGAACGCTTGTCCCGGCGGGAGCCAGTGCGGAACCATCGAGGCTGTGAATTTCAGATAGAAGAAATGCGCCAATCCAAACACCACAAGGCAGGCGCCGAAGGTCAGCTGCCCGATGCGGCGAACGCGGCCCGCCGGAGCGGCGCCCAAGCTGGCCACCGACGCCCAGGCGACCGCTCCGCCCGCGACCAGCGCCAACTGTTCGGCGACACCTTGCCAGGTCCCAAAAGTCAGCGGGTGCGCGGCTACGAGCGGCGCGTGCAGCAAGATGACGCCCAGGCCGTAGAGGGCGGCCAGGACAGCGGCGCCGGCGGCGGCCGTTCGCTTCAGGTTCAGCGCCGCGCCCGCCAGGGCCAGAGCGGCGGCGACCGCGTAGGCCAGCGCGGTGCGCCCAGGAAGCCCTTGCGGAACCGGCTGCCAAACGAGGGCAAAGTCGCCCCAGGCCAGACCGACGAGACCCAGCGCGAGCGCGCCCAGGCCGTAGACACGCACTCCCAAGCTGATCATCGCTTCCCCCTTCGCGGGGTCTCGTCCCGCGCCTCGGAGATTAGATCGATCTATCCTAGCAGCGCGTCAACCCAAACGTTTGAGCTCAAGCCTGCTCGGCCTCCTCCCACCGCACGTCGGCCCCCAGCTTGCGGAGGTTGTCGACGAAGCCTGGATGCGCGCGGCGGATCGGATCGGCGCCGACGATCACCGAGCGGCCGTCGATGCTGGCGGCGAGCATCAGCAGGGCGATGGCGACGCGGATGATGTAGGGGCTTTCGACCTCCGCCGGCGACAACGGACGCCCGCCGAACATGATCACGCGATGCGGGTCACAGGTGACGGCCTGGGCGCCGAACTTGGTCAATTCCGAGGTCCAACCCAGGGCGCCCTCATAGACCTTGTTCCAGAACAGCACCGGGCCTTCCGCCCGCGCGCCCAGCGCGATGAAGATGGGCAGCAGATCCGCGGGCACATAGGGCCAAGGCGCCGCCTCGACCTTTTGCATCAGATGCGCCGTGAACGGCGGGCGCACCTTAAGCGGCCCGGCGCCGCTCACCCGCGACCAGCCGCCCAGATGGGTCACCTGGACGCCGAACTTGGCGAAGGTGCGGTCCAGAAGTTGGAACTGCTCCGGCGCGCCGTTGCGCACCTGCACTGCCCCGCCGGTGATGGCGCCCAGCGCCAGGAAGGTCGCGATCTCGTGGAAATCCTCGATAAACGTGTATTCGGCGCCGAACAGTTCCGCCCGGCCGTCTACTTTAAGGGTCGAGGTTCCCGCGCCGTCGATCCGCGCGCCCATCAGCGCAAGGAACCGGCAGAACTCCTGGACGTGAGGCTCGCAGGCGGCGTTGACCAGGCTGGAGCCGCCGGCCGCGACCACCGCGCACATCAGGAAGTTCTCGGTCGTGGTCACGGACGCATAGTCGAGCCAGTGCCGGACCGCGGCAAAGGCGCGCGGCGCGGTGATCACAACCGCTTCGCCCTCCACCGAAACGTTGCAGCCAAAGGCGCGAAAGACGTCGATATGCGGGTCGATCTCGCGGACGCCCAGCGTGCAGCCCTTGGCGTCGCCTTCGAGCACGGCCCGGCCGAAGCGGTGGAGCAACGCCGGGATCAGCATCACCGTCGAGCGCATGTCGACCGGCAATCGCGCGGCGTCCTGGTTTAGGCCGGCGCCGTGCGTCAAGCGCACCGTGCCCGAGCTGAAGTCTGCCTCGACCGAGCTGCCCAGGGCGCTGAAGAAGGCGAGCAGCTTTCGCGCGTCGGTGATGTCGGGCACATTGTGCAGCGCGACCGGCTCGCGGGTCAGTAACGTGGCGCAAAGCACGGGCAGGACAGCGTTTTTATTAGCTGAGGGATTGATGGCGCCGCTGAGGGGCTTGCCGCCGTTCACCACCAATCGCGCCATGCGAAGCTCCCGTTCAAAGCATCGCAGTCGCCTGGATTGGCCCGGCGCCGCAAACGATGTTAGCTCATGCCAACCCCTAGCTAAATTTGGGCTTGGCATGGATCGGCCGCAACTGCCGCTAAACGCGCTGAGAGCCTTCGAGGCCTCGGCGCGTCACCTAAGCTTCACACGCGCCGCCGAGGAGCTGTGCGTCACCCAGGCCGCGGTCAGCCACCAGGTCAAGGGCTTGGAGGCGAGGCTGGGCGCGGTCCTGTTCCGCCGCCTGGCGCGCGGCCTGGTGCTGAGCGACGACGGACAGGCCTTGCTGCCGGTGCTGACCGACAGCTTCGAGCGGATCAGCCGAGCCATGCAGTGTTTCCAGGGCGGCGTCCTGCGCGAGGGATTGACGGTGGGGGTGGTCGGCACGTTCGCGGTGCGGTGGCTGTTGCCGCGTCTGGCGCAGTTCAGGGGGGTCAATCCCCTGATCGAGGTCCGCGTGCGCACCCATAACAACAAGGTCGATCTGGCCGCCGAGGGGTTGGACATGGCGATCCGTTTTGGCGACGGCGCCTGGCACGGGGTCTGGGCCGACGAGATCCTGAAAGCGCCGCTGGCCCCCCTCTGCACGCCGCCGCTGGCCGCCCGTCTGGACAGCCCCCAGGCGCTGGCCAGCGTGCCTTTGCTGCGGTCCTATCGCCGCGAGGAGTGGCCGGCCTGGTTCGCGGCGGCGGGCGTCGAGGCGCCGGCCATTTCCGGTCCGGTGTTCGACTCGCTGAGCCTGATGGTTCAGGCGGCCATTGACGGCGCCGGCGTCGCGCTCGCGCCGCCGGTCATGTTCGGGCGGGAGCTTCACGCGCGGCAACTGGTCCAGCCATTCCCCGTCCTGACCGAGGTCGGCAGCTACTGGCTCACCGCGCTCAGATCAAAGCCGCCCTCGCCGGCCATGGCCGCCTTTCGCGCCTGGTGCCAGTCGCCTGAATTCCATCGACAGGCCTACGGACCGGATTAGGCCGGCGTGATCTTCAGCGCGGGCTGTAGAGCATCATCACGTCGCGCCGCAGCGCCGCCTGGCTGTCGGGCCGCGAATAGAACATGTGTCCGCCAGGATAGACTTTCACCTGCAGCCGATCCGCCGACCCCATCGTGGGGATTTGCGCGACCACCATCTCGGACTGAAAGTAAGGGCAGGACAGGTCATCGTACCCATGGACGATCAGGGCCTTCATCTTCGGATCGATCGCCAGCGCTTGCCTGAGGTCCGACGCCGATTCGATGCTGGTGAACCAGTGCTTCTCCCAGTGTTCGTTCACCGCGGGGTTCAGCGCCTCGTAGTGCGCGTCGACCTTCCAGCCCACCTCGCGGGTGATGAAATCGACCATGGCCGAGGTCGTCGGGGCCAGGATGCCCTGCAGGATCGGATCGCCGGTTTCCTGCTGGGGCGCCCAGGGATAGGGGTCGAAAGCGGTGACGTTGCTGTCATACCAGCTGCCGAGCTTGCCCTTGTCGCGGTAGAGGTCGCGCAGAAAGGCCCGGCTTTCGATGCGGCCGCCCATGTGGCGCACGTCTGTTTCGTTGAGGCCCGTATAGGCCGTGACGCGCTGAACGATCCGTTCGACCGCCGCCGGGTCCTGGCGCCCTTTCAAAAGGTCGATGACGTAGTCGGTGCGGGCGTAGTTTTCGACGTCGGCCATCTGTTGCGCGGTCAGTGTCTTGCCCTGGCGCTCATAGTTGGCGGCCGCCATCGACGGCAGCGTCGCCACCCAGGACATCGGCGAGGTGTCCGGGTCGGACGCGGCGCGCCCGTCCAACGCCGGCGAGACCATGACGACGCCCGAAACGCCCACGCCCATCTTGGTCTGCAGGTAGTGGCTGATGGCCGGCGCGCGGTAGCCGCCATAGCTCTCGCCCACGACGTATTTCGGGGACGCCATGCGGCCGTTCGCCGACAACCAGTCATAGACGATGCGGGAGAGGTAGGCGATGTCGGAGTCGATCATGAAGAACTGCTTGTCGGTCTCCTCCTGTTTCACCAGCGAACGCGAAAAGCCGGTGCCAACGGGATCGATGAACACCAGGTCGGTGAAGTCGAGCCAGGTCCCCGGGTTATCGCGCAGTTGGACGGGGTCGGAGGGACTATCGCCCTCGGCGCCAAACTGGATCCGCTTAGAGTCCGTTTTGAAAATCACGGATGAATGGTTCTGCGCAGCAGATTGCCGCCCATGGCCACGAGGATCATGGCCTCAGAGACGTCGAGGCGGGCTT
>Ga0302314_10010670_pt1 | contig 16055 bp, 14 predicted proteins | sample III_Palsa_N2_3_FD_200533 | JGI IMG/M metagenome (GOLD analysis project Ga0302314, IMG submission 200533) | Peat permafrost microbial communities from Stordalen Mire near Abisko, Sweden - III_Palsa_N2_3 | ecosystem: Environmental > Terrestrial > Soil > Palsa > Peat permafrost | place: Sweden... | reverse complement strand
GGGGCTGCACGGGATCTACGCCGGAAGCTTCACCGCGTTCCTCGGCATCGCGATGGCCGAGGTCGTCTACCCGCTGCTGGTGCTCGGCTTCACCGGAAAGCCGCTGCTCGCGGGCCTGTTCGGCACGATCCAGTTCGCCGCGCTGGTGCTCGCCTCCGTCCCGGCCGGCAACTTCGTCGACCGACACGACCGGCGGCGGGTGCTCATCACCAGCGAGACCATCCGGGCCGCGCTCGCCACCGTGCTGGCCGTGACCCTCGCCTCCGGGCACGTCTGGCTCGTCGAGGTCTACCTCATCGCCGCCGTTCTCGGCGTCTGCCAGCCGCTCAGCAGCGTCCGGGTCCTGGCGCTGCGCTCGCTCGCCGAGCCGTCGCAGCTGGCGAAGGTACTCTCGATCGAGCAGGTCGTCGGCGGGGTCGCACAGCTGATCGGCCCGGCGATCGGCACGGTGCTCTACACGGTCGACCGCTCGCTGCCGTTCGTCGCCATCGCCGCCGGCTTCGGCGTCTCGGCGCTCTGCGCCACCGCGGTGCGCTTCGACGGCCGGCCCGAGCCCGCCGCCGAGTCCGCGAGCGGCGAGCCGGAGAGCCCCTTCACCGGTCTGCGCATCATCTGGAGCCACGCCGTCATGCGCAGCACGATGCTCTTCATCATGCTGCTCAACCTCGTCGGCGTGTCGCTCGACCTGGCGCTGATCGTGCAGGCCAGGCACGAGGGCGTGCCCACCCACTCCATCGGCCTGATTTTCGCGGCCCTCGCGGCGGGCGGCGTCCTCGGCGCGCCCTGCGTCCCGAAGCTGAACACGCTGCTGCCCCCGGGCCAGGTGCTCGTCGGATTCGGCCTGATCGTTACGCTCTCCTTTCTGATGATCGGCCTCTTCCCGCTCGGCGGCCTCTGGATCGCCGGGTGGCTGGCCGCGATCGGCTTCACGATGCCGGCCGCGGAGGTGCTGGTCGACATCCTGATCCTCCAGCAGGTGCCCGACCACCAGCGCGGCCGCGCGCTGAGCGCGGTGATGACGTTCCTCGGCCTGGGCCTTCCGCTCGGCGCGGCCATCGGCGGAAGCCTGCTCCAGGTCCTCTCCCCCGCGGCGGTCCTGCTCGGTGCTGCCGCGGCGTTCGCCGGAGTCACCGTGTTCGCATTCTCGCAGCGCGCGCTGCGCACGGCCGAGTGGCCGTCGTGACGAGTGTGATCAACGTGAGACCCGCGCACACGATCGGGACGTAGTTGCCGTAGCGGTCGTAGGGCGTGTCAGCGGTCTGCAGGGGGACGTCGGCGACAGTCGAGCCGACGTCCCCCTTCGCCAGCCACGCCGGCTCGCGGCCCTGCGCGTCGAACGCCGCGGAGACCCCGGCGAGCGAGGCCTGGACCGCCGGACGCCCCGTCTCGGCGGCCCGCACAGCGGCGAGACTCGCGTGCTACGCGGGCTCCCAGCTCCCCTGAAAGGTCGTATCCTCCGACTGGTAGACGAGGATCTGCGCTCCGTGATCCGCCTCCGTGCGCGCCATGTCGGGGAACGCCGATTCGAAGCAGATCAGTGGACCGAGATCCACGCCATCCGCCTCGAAGGTCGTCAGGCCGCTGCCGGGGACGAGGTTCGTGCCCGCCGCCTTCGTCAGGCCGGTAAGCCAGCCCAGCTCGCCGCGGAACGGGATGTATTCGCCGAACATGACAAGGCGCGTTTTCGCATACTGACCCCGCACTCCCTTGACTGTCCAGATCGGTCCGGTAACGATGGCTATGGCGCCGAGCAGCGCGGCACTCGCCTTCACCTGTATCCGAGCCGTGATCATCAGAACAATGCACGTATTCACCAGCATGATGGCGAACGAGAGCAGCCAGGTTCCGCCGATCGAGGCCAGGCCGAGCTCGGTCGGGTGATCCCACTGACTCGTGCCGAGCAGCGACCACGGACCGCCGAACGGCTTCCACGAACGAACGGTCTCGATGAGCACCCAGCCGGAGGGCACAGCGGCGAGCGCGAGGACCGAACGTCGCCAGCCGAGCGGTGAATCGGGACGCAGCACGATCCAGACGAGCAGTCCCCAGGGCAGCCACAACAGCGCGACCGCCGCCACGGCCAGGGGGAAGAAGTAGATGACGGTCGGCAGCAGCCAGTAAAGCGTCGCGGCGATGAAGCCGAAGCCGCCGAGCCAGCCGCGCAGCATCGCCTCGCGGCGGCTGTCCGCGGCGCGCAGAAGGAGCAGCAGCGGTACGAAGGCGACCCAGGCCAGCACGCCGAGGTCCGGCGCCGGAAACAGCAGGATGCCCACCGCGCCGGCCGCGATCGTCCCCAGCCGCGGCGCCCATCTCCTCCTGCCGGAGACCTTCACAGATCGAGTCATACCCGGTCAGAGCGGTCGGGTATCCCCGCTCGGCGCGTGCCACGCACCGCTCGTAAAATACCTTGCCCCCGCGCCGGGCCGCTCGCCACAATGGCCGCCATGGTCGAGATCGCGGAGGGTTACCCGGCAGGCAGCGCGTCTGGACATGCCGCGGGCGTCAGCGTGTACGAGGTGCCGGAATCGGACTGGCCGGCCTGGCGGGACCTGCGCCTCGAGGCCCTGGCCGACGCGCCCTACGCCTTCGGCGAAACCCTGGCCGGCGCACAGGCTCGAACCGAGGAGGACTGGCGATCCTGGTGGAGCGACGACGTCGCCTGCGGACCCCGGTTCATCGGCCTGCTCGACGGCGCCCCGGTCGGGATGTGCGCGATCTACTTCCCGGAGAAGCGCGAACGCGAGCCACTGCTCATCAATATGTGGACCGCTCCGAAGGCGCGCGGACGCGGCGTCGGGCAAGCGATGCTCGATGCCTGCGTCGAATACTGCGAGCGGACCGGACACAGCCGATTCCTGCTCGATGTGGTCGAAGACAATCTGACCGCGCGGCGACTCTATGAGAATTATGGCTTCGCCGAGACCGGGCACAGCGAGCCGCTGCACTCCGATCCCGCAAAGCGGGTGCTCGGGATGGCCAAGCGGATCGTCACCGATCACGCCTAGCCCTCCGTTCCGCCACGATCCGCGACTCCGGCTCAGGACCGCGGCGGTCCCGCGAGAATCCGCTCGCGCGCCTCGTCGAGCCTGACCGGAGAGTGCTCGGACGTCTGCCAGCGCGTCTCCAGCCACCACGTGCACCCCGCCGCGACTCGCGCCGCCACCTGCGCACTCGCCGCAGCCGCGTCGTCCGCCGGAGTCTCTCCCTCGGCGATCACGTCGATATCCGGCCGCGCCCCATGCTCGGCCAGCCAGACCCGCAGCTCACGCACGTCCTCCAGAGTGGGCTCGCGGCCGTCGAGGTAGTACTCGGGCACGACTCCGTCGCAGCGGGCCGCACGCCGCATCGACCGCGGCCGGAGCCACGCGCCGACCACCCAGATCGGCACGGACTCCTGCACCGGCCGACCGACCTCGATGAGCTCGCCGTCCCGATCCTCGGCGAAGTCGTAGTACTTACCGTGGTGCGTCCGGCCTCCCGACCAGAGCGTGCGCATCAGATCGATGCCCTCGTCCATCCGATCGGCGCGCGCCCGCCGATCGTCGCTCTCCCCCGTGCCGAGCAGCATGTCCACCGCGCCGAGCCCCACGGTGACGATCGCGCGCCCGCCGGAGAGCTGATCGACGGTCGCGACCTGGCTCGCCAGCTTCCACGGACGCCGCCAGGGCAGCGGCGAGAGCAGCGTGCCGAGTCGCACCCGCTCCGTGCGCACCGCCATCGCGGCGAGCAGCGACCAGGCGTCCACGCCGTACGTGGCCTCCCAGACGAAGACCCCGTCCCAGCCCGCCCGCTCCGCGAGCAGCGCCAGTTCGAGCTGCTGCGGCGCGGTGCCGCCCGGCAGGATCACTCCGTACCGCATCCGTTCGCTCATGGAACCGACGCTAGCCGGAGGGTCCGACAGTTCGCGACTACGCGGCTACTCGGCGTCGATCCAGTCGAAGTAGACCTTGCGCCCCGGCACGTCCACCTTCGTCAGCCGAACGCGCACCTCGGCGCCCTGCGGCAGGTCGTGGCCGTCGAGGCGGGCTATCACGGCGGGGTCGCGCAGCATCACGGTGCCCGCGTCGGGCTTGCCGTTCTGGTCCCAGTCGATCCGGTCGTTGAGGTCCAGCACGACGCCGGTGAAATCCTCGCCGATCCGGTCCGCGAGCAGCACGGACTCGGCCAGGTCCACGCAGGCCCGGTCCACGGTCCGGCTCAACCGCTCGCCGCGCTCCATCTCGCCGGGCACCTCGGGCAGCGCCTCGCGCACCCACCCGGGCACCTCTAGACCGGCCGCGAGCGCGAGACAGCACTCTGACCCGTACCGGTCCACGAGGCGGCGCAGCGGGGCCGTGACGTGCGCGTATTCGATGCCGAGCGCGGAATGCCGGGGCTTGACCGGGCAGACCCTGTCGAAGGGTGTGTACGCGGCCCCGCGCAGCAGCGCCATCGCCTCCCAGAGCAGCGCGGCCTGATGCGGGTCGTCCGGCGTCAGGCTGCTGACGAGGCGCTGATAGCTGCGGCGGTCCGGCCAGGCCACGCCGAGTCCCTTGGCAGCCTTGCGCAGGCGGCGGATCGTGACCGGCGAGGGATCGGGCAGGGTGCGCACGATGCCGACACCGCCGTCCAGCATGATCCCCGCAGCCGCCGCACCGATCAGCAGCGAGATCTGCGCGTTCCACCGCTCGATCGGCCGCTCGACCGCGTACTCGAGCCGCCAACCGTCCTCGGTCGGGGTGATCTGCTGCGTCGGCACGTTGACGATCATGCCGCCGCGCAGGGTCTGCCGGGCCTCGAGAACCGTGCCGAGTTCCCGCAACAGGTCGATGACCCCGGGCGCGCGGCCCGCGGCGAGCGCCAGCTCCATCCCCGGATAGTCCAGCTTGGCGCGCGAGCGGACCAGGGCCCGGCGCACGTCCACCGCGACCGGGAGGCCGTGCGCGTCCACGTCCACGCACCACAGCACGGCCGGGCGATCCTGATCCGGCAGCAGCGAGGCAGCACCCTCAGACAACTCGGCCGGATGCAGCAGCACCCGGCCGTCCGGCGGGTAGTAAGTCACGACGCGGCGACGCGCCTCCCGGTCCAGCGCACCGCCGGGCCGGACGAACGCGGCCACGTCGGCGATCGCGTACCAGACCCGGAAGCCGCCGCCGCCTCGCCGTTCGATCGCCATGGCCTGGTCCAGGTCGAGCGATCCCGGCGGGTCCAGGGTGACGAGCGGCAGGTCGGTGCGGTCGAGCTCCGGCCGCCGCGGGTCGCGCGCGGCGTCCGCGGCCTCGTCGAGCACGTCCGCCGGGAACTCGGTGGGCAGTTCGTGCTCGGCCCGGATCGCCGCGAAGCCCTCGGCCAACGCCGCACGCCCGGCGGGCAGCGGAGCGGGGCCGGAGAGGCTGAGCGCGGTACGAGGCACGGTGCGCAGCGTACGCGAGCGCACGTCATGATGCACGCTCGACACGACAGGCGCATCACCGCGAATTCACGCCCCGGACACCCGGTCCGGGTCGCTCACCTCAGGGTTCGTCCACAGTGAACTCGGCATGGTCGCCGACCCCGCCGTCGGTGAGCTCGCGCAGAATGTCGACATGCCCGGCGTGCCGCGCCGTCTCCTCGATCATGTGCACGAGCACCCAGCGGAGCGAGACCTCGAAGCCGTGCCCCGAGACGCGCACGTCGTCGAGCTCGTGCTCGCTGATCACCCGGTCGCACACGGCACGGGCGCGACCGTAGAAGGCGAGCACGTCCTCGGTGGACTCGCCCTCCTCGACGCGCAGATCGGCGTCGGGATCGTCGTCGTCGAAGGGAAGCGGCTCGGTCTCGACGCCGAAGGTCTCGCAGAACCAGAAGTACTCGACTGCGGCGAGGTGCTTGACCAGGCCGAGCAGGTTGGAGCCTGAGGGGACCAGCGGCTTGCGCAGCGCCTCGTCATCGAGCCCTTGCAGCTTCCACAGGACGGCGTCCCGGTGGCGGTCCAGACTGACCTGCAGGATGTCCTTCTCGCTGCCGGTCCGCACGTCGGCGTTCTTCAGTTTGGTCATCTCTCTACTTTCAGTCTCTGCTTTCGGGCATGGTCGCTGAAGTCTGACGGATCACGGCCGCGGCGCGCGGGAGGCGCGGGTCCGCTGCTTCCAGACCTTCAGACGCTCGGAGGCCAGACGCGCGTCGGTACGCGCGGCGATCCACTCGTTCTCGCGCAGCAACTTCCGATAGCTCTCGAGCCTGCGCTCGGGAAGCGAGCCGTCGGCGAGCGCGCCCAGGACCGCGCAGCCCGGCTCAGTCCGGTGCTCACAGTCGCCGAAGCGGCAGTCCGCGGCGAGTTCCTCGATGTCCGAGAAGGCCTGCGCAAGCCCCGACTCGCCGCCGAACAACCCGACGCTACGCAGTCCAGGCGTGTCGATGAGCACACCGCCACCCGGCAGCGGAATCAGTTCGCGGGTCGTCGTCGTGTGACGCCCCTTCTCGTCCACTTCACGCGCGTTGCCGGTAGCCATCGCCTCGGCACCGACAAGCGCGTTGGTCAGCGTGGACTTGCCGACCCCCGACTGCCCGATCAGCGCCGCGCTCCCGCCGACGAGCACGGCCGCGAGCACGTCCATGCCCTCGCCGCTCAGGGCACTGACAGCAAGCACGGTCGCACCGGGCGCCGCGAGTTCGACATCGACGATCGACTGCGGATCGTAAGCGACATCGGCCTTGGTCAGCACGACGACCGGCTGCGCGCCGCTCTCCCAGACGAGCGCGAGCAGACGCTCGATCCGGCCGACGTCAGGCTTGGCCGCGAGCGAGACGGTGATCAGCACATGGTCGACGTTGGCCGCGAGCACTTGGCCGTCCGAACGTTCGCCGACCCCGCTGCGCACGAGGGCGGTGCGCCGAGGAAGCAGAGCCTTGACGACGGGGGCGGGATCGGCTGTGAGATCGATGACGGCCCAATCACCGGTACACGGGTTGAGCAGCGGATCGCCGACCTTGACCGCGTTCGACTTGATGGCGTTCCAGTCCGCCCGGATCGTGCACGAGGGCCTGTCAGCGGCGCTGCCGGCGTCCGCGGACGACGCATCGGAGTTGTTCCCGATATCGGCCGTAGCACCGGAAACGCTCCCGATCGCGACCGTCGCGCCGGATTCACGGTCGAGTTCGCTGCCGGTCTCGCCGCTGCCCTTGCTGCCGGTCTCGCCACCGGGCTCGGCGTCGATGACGTGTTGCGGCATCGCGACGGGCGTCCGCCGGAGATCGTGGACGAGGACGAGTTCCTGGAACACCAGGTGCGCTACGCCTACCCGCCCGAGGTGATCGCGAACGCCCGGGCCACCGCCGACGCGCTGCTCGTCTCGGTCCAAGAGAATGAGGAACCGTTCGCATCGGCGTATCAGAAGTGGCTGTCGCTGGTGGAGGACGTCGAGGGCGACCCGATCTCAGTGCTCGCAGATATCAGCGAGCACTGACCACGCAGGTAGCGGGCGAGTGACACCGGGGATCTTCGCGTGGAACAGCCACGGACGGAGACGGCTTCTTGACAGAACGCGGATACGGTTGTGCACTGACGGTGGAAATTGTCGCAATACAGCGTAAATCTGTGTTCAGTCTCGTCCGTTTCCGCTGCCTCCGGCCGTTCGGCCGTACCCACGCGAGGATTACCCACCCATGCGAATACGACCCCTGTTCCGGCTCCGCATCGCGGCGCTCGGCCTGGCCGCCGCGGCGCTCGCAACGGCCCAACTCTCCGCCCCCTCCCCGGCGCACGCCGCGACCACCACCACGGTCGCGGTGAACGGCGCCTCGGCCGGGCGCACCTTCGACGGCATCGGCGCGATCAGCGGCGGGGGCGGAAACTCCCGCCTGCTGATCGATTACCCGCCGGCCGAGCGCACCGCGATCCTGGACTACCTGTTCAAGCCCGGCTACGGCGCCGACCTGCAGATCCTCAAGACGGAGATCGGCGGTGACACCAACTCGACCGACGGCTCCGAGTCCAGCATCGAGCCCACCAAGGGCCAGGTCGACTGCGACACCGGCTACGAATGGTGGCTGATGGAGCAGGCCAAGGCCCTCGATCCGAGCATCAAGCTCTACGGCCTGGCCTGGGGAGCGCCGGGCTGGATCGGCGACGAGGACGCGAACAACCCGGATCCCGGCCAGGGCTACTTCTGGTCCACGGACATGATCAACTATCTCGTCTCCTGGCTCGGCTGCGCCAAGTCCCACGGCCTGAGCATCGACTATCTCGGGGGCTGGAACGAACGCGGCTACAACATCTCCTGGTACGAGCAGCTTCGCAGCACCCTCAACGCCGACGGCTACTCGTCCGTCACGATCGTGGGCGCCGACTCCGACTGGTCCATCGCGGACGACATCGATGACAACTCGACGTTCGCCGCGGCCGTCGGCGTCATCGGCGAGCACTACCCCTGCGGCGGCGACGGCGGGAGCGCGGACACCTGCTCGACGACGAGCGAGGCGCTCTCCTCCGGCAAACCACTCTGGGCCAGCGAGAACGGTTCGCAGGACACGAATTCCGGAGCGCCCGCGCTCATTCGGTCGATCATCCGCGGCTATACGGACGCGGATCTGACGGCGTATATCAACTGGCCGCTCGTCGCCGCGATCTACCCGAACCTCGGCTACGACACGACCGGCCTGATGGTCGCGAACTCCCCATGGTCCGGCGCGTATGAGGTGGGCGCGGAGACCTGGGCCACCGCGCAGGTCACGCAGTTCACCGAACCCGGCTGGCAGTTCCTGAACGACGGCAGCGGCTACCTCGGCGGCGCCGAGTCGAACGGTTCGTACATCACGCTCAAGTCCCCGAACGGCACGGACTACTCGACGATCCTCGAAACCACCACCGCGACCGCGGCCCAGACCGCGACCTTCGACGTCTCCGGCGGACTGTCGACCGGAACCGTGCACGTCTGGGCCACGGACCTGAATTCGCAGAATCCCGCGGACTACTTCGTGCACAGCGAGGACATCACACCGACGAACGGCACGTACTCGCTGACGCTGCAGCCCGGCTACATCTACACCGTCTCGACGACCACCGGCCAGGGCAAGGGCACCGCGTCGTCCCCGGCCAAAGCCTCCCTCGCACTGCCGTACAGCGACTCCTTCAACGAGTACGCGACCGGCGGCGAGGCGAAGTACCTGTCCGACCAGAACGGGACCTTCGAGATCCAGCCCTGCACCGGCGGCCGCAGCGGCCAGTGCGTCGAGCAGATGGCCGCGCAGGAACCGATCACCTGGGACAACGCCTCGAACCCGTACACCACGATCGGCGATCTGAGCTGGACGAACTACACGGTCTCGGCGGACGCGCTGATGAACCAGACGGGCGCGGTGCAACTGCTCGGCAGGGTGGGGACACAGCATCCGTTCTCGGTGGCCGGGATCGACGAGTACTACCTTCAGCTCTCGAATACCGGTGCCTGGTCGATCGTGAAGAACGACTACAACGGCGACCTCACGACGCTCGCCTCGGGCACGGTCACCGCTCCCGGCACCGGCACGTGGTCGCAGCTGTCGCTGACCTTCAACGGCACGACGATCTCCGCCGCGATCAACGGCACGACCGTGGGCTCCGTCACCGACGGCTCGTACAGCCAGGGCCAAGTCGGCCTCGGCGTGGACGGCTGGCAGACGGACGAGTTCTCGGACCTGTCCGTCACGCCCGTGGGCACGAGCCCGGTGGCCGCGACCTATCAGATCCTCAACGAGAACAGCGGCCTGGCCCTGGCCACCTCCGCCGCCTCGACCTCCGCGGGCGCCGGCATCGTCCAGGCCACGCCCTCCACCTCGGCCGACCAGCAGTGGCAGCTGCTCGGCGAGGGCACCGGCTACGACGAGCTGGTGAACGCGGCCAGCGGCCTGGCCCTCGACGTCCCGGGCAACTCGAGTGCGGAGGGCGTGCAACTGGACCAGTGGTCCGCGAACGGCGGCGCCAACCAGCAATGGCAGGTGACGAACAACGGAGACGGCACGTACACCCTGACGAGCGAGAGCAGCGGCCAGGCCGTGGACGTGGCCGCCAGCTCCACCACCAGCGGAGCGGCCGTCGATCAGTGGCCTTCGAACGGCGGCGCGAGCCAGAAGTGGCAACTCGTCTCGGTCGCGGAGCCGAACGCGACGTACAACCTGGTGAATCACAACAGTAACCTCCTCGCGGACATCTCGGGTGCCTCGACGTCGAACGGCGGCGAGCTGATCCAGTGGGTGCCGAACGGAGGCACCAACCAGGAATGGCGCTTCACTCCGTTGGGCAGCGACTACTACACGGTCACGAACGTCAACAGCGGCCTGGTCCTAGACGTCCCGAACAGCTCAAACACCGAGGGCGTGCAGCTGGACCAGTGGTCGGCCAACGGAGGCACGAACCAGCAGTGGCTCCTGACGGCGCTAGGCAACGGCTACTACACGCTCACGGCCAAGAACAGCGGCCTGCTCGCCGACGTGAACGGCGCGTCGCTAAACGAGAACGCCGAGGTCATCCAGTGGCCCTCGAACAGCGGCCTCAACCAGCAATGGCAACTTGAACTCGACTACTAGCCGATCACAGCGCGGCCCCACGCAGAAATCCACCCCACCCTGTCCCACCTCCTCCAATCCCACCGATTAGCTATGGACACCACCGGACAAAACGCCTCCACCCAAGCCCCTACGGACCCACTGACAACGCCTCCACCCGAGCCCTGCGGACCCGCTGATAGCGCCTCCACTCAGGCCCGGCGAACCCACTGATTCGGCCTGATCGTCACCGGGCCAGATGCCCCGCCAAACCTGGCGTCGGGCCCGGTGACACTTCCTTCCAGTGCGCTCCGATGTAAAGATCTCTCCGTGACCGACTCCTTCACCCAGCCCTCTCCCGACAGCGGCAACAGCGCCCTGAGCGTAAGCGGCCTCAGCATCGTCACCGCGACGATGACCCACTTCCGCCAGGTACTCGCCGATCACCCGCGTTACTGGGGCGACCGCGACATGCAGGCGCTCCACGTAGCAGCGCTGGTGCACGAGTTCCCCAAGACCTCCCTAGTAGCTCTAACCGACGACGGCATCCGCGGCTATATCTTCGGCTTCGTCACCCCGGACCGCGTGGGCTACATCCACCTCATCGCAACCCGCGACGACACCCGTGGCACCGGCCTAGGCCGCCACCTCTACCAGGCCTTCGCCGACGCAGCCCGCGAGCAGGGGGCACTCACCCTCAAGGCAATCACCACCTTCGACAACGAGCGTTCGATCGCACTGCACCGTGGCCTCGGCTTCAAGCCACGCGAGGTCGAGGCCTACAGCGGCCCCGGCCACGACCGCATCGTCTTCACCCGAGACCTCCCTCCGACGCCCGCCCCGCTCACCTGACGCCATAGCCCGCCCACCAACGCCCCGCCGCGCCTCCGGGCACCGCGTCTCCTGCACGCGCCGCATTCTCCACGCACCGTCTCCCGCGCGCCGCGCCTTCCACGCCCGCCACCTCCACGCACCACGGCCTGTACGCGCCGCAGACTCTGCGGACCGAGGCGCGCGCACCGCATCCTCCGCGCCCGTGTCCCGCGTGCACCGCGCCCTCCGCGCGCTGCGGCCCTCACACGCGTACTCCGCGCGTACTGCCTCTGGGCTTATTCTCGCCTTTTTGCCTGTGCCTAGTCGGCTTCGGCCGACTCCGCGAGCTGCTTCACAGCCTGCAACGGCCTATCCCACTCGGAGGCAAGCTCACTCATCCAGCGGGCGGTCGTCTCCAGCGGCGCCGGGGCAACGCTGTAGCGCACTTCCCGTCCCGTCTTGCGCGCGACGACCAGTCCCGCCTGGTGCAGGACCGTGAGATGCTTGACCACAGCCTGCCGAGTGACCGGTAGGTCCTGGGCGAGCGTCGTGGCGGTGCCGCCCCCGGCGGCGGAAAGTCCGTCGAGGATGCGTCGGCGCGTCGAATCAGCCAACGCCGCGAGCACCACCTCGATGAGTGCGTCCTCCGCAGGGCTCTGCGTCATCCGGCCGCCATACCTCCTTCCGTACGCTCCTAGTTGCGTACACCTACTTACGTCTGCTTCCGACTACTTACGCCGTCACCGCGCCGCGAGACTACGAGCGCCGCCTGAGTCGCCGAGGCCACCTCGCAGCCTGCGCCCGCAGACGCATGCGCCGTCTGCTTCTGCGGCCTCCTGTGATGACTACGTCCGCGGCGGGATGCTGACGGGAGCTCTACCATCATGCTCGCTCCCACGAGATCTTCGCAGACCAGCATCCTCGCACGGCCAAACACCGATACGCGTTCAGGCCGCCTCGTCGTCGTAGCTCATGAACTCCGCGTACTTGGCGAGCCCAAGCAGCGCTCTTCCCCAGCCGGCCTTGTTCGCCGCGTACCTGCGCTCGAGCACTTCAGGCTCCGCTATGACCTCGGTGAAGCCGCTCTCAGTGACACGCAACCTCGTGCCCTCGCCCTCAGGCTCCAAGGTGAACTCGACGAGCGTCGCGTTCGTGGCCGTCGGTTCTCGACCGCGCGTGTCGTGCGCCGCCCAGCGGAATGAGAAGTATCTGTGTTCATCGACCTTCTCGACCACGGCCGGGAGCTTGCCGTGATCGCCGTGGTCGAAGACGATCCGGCCGCCCGGACGCAGATCGATCTCCGCCGGTTCGCCGTTGCCGAACCACATGCCCACGTGCTTCGGCTCAGTCACGACTTCCCACACTCGCGACACCGGCGCTGCGATGTAGACGTCCCGCTCGATGCGATCGCTGACCATGACCAGCCCCTCCAAGATTTCCAGCGTTTTCAAGAACCCGCAACTTCATGGTTGCACAGAACCGGATGATGCGCAACTATGGAGTTGCGCATCATTGAAGAACCACCGAACCGAAGGAGATCGCGATGGAAGCGCTGAGTGTGGTCGGAAGGCTGCTAGAGCAGGTCCTTGAGGGCCTCGGCCACGCGTTCGTAGCAGGCCTCGCTGTTGTAAAGCTGCGCGCAGATGCGCAACAGCGTGCGGCCGTTCCAGGGGGTGACCGGGCACTCGATCAGATACTCGCGCGAAAGGCGGTCGGTCAGGGCGGCGCACGCGTCGTAGGTCGCGGGCACGCTCACGAGCGGGATCAGGCGCATCGGCAGCGGATAGTCGTCCACGCCCTCGCCGGGCATGCCCGCCAGGTTCGCGCCTATCTCGTCGGCGATGCGCAGCTGGCCGGTGCGCGCCAGGGTGTTGTTGTGCCTGCGAACGGCATCCCAGCCGAGCTTTTCGAAGAACTCGATGCCCGAGGGCGCGGCCAGCCAGGCGGTCTGGTCCACGGTGCCCACGTGGTTGAACGAGTATGGAAAGCCCTCGGGCTCGCGCCAAGAAATCGGAAAGGGCTTCAGGTCCGCGCGCAGCCCCGGACTCGCGTAGAGGCCGGCCGTACCGCGGGGTGCGCCCGCCCACTTGTGGATGTTGCCCGCCCAATAGTCTGCGCCGAGCGCGCTGAGGTCCACCGGTACGGAGCCCGGGGCGTGAGCGCCGTCAACAATCACGCGCACGCCTCGCTCGTGCAGTGCGGCGACGATCCTCCCGATCGGGAAGAGTGTCGCGGTGGCCGAGGATATGTGGTCGAGCACCGCGTACTTCGTCCCCTCGCGCACACCCCCGAGGATCGCCTCGACCGCCTCGTCGTCGTTCGCGGCCAACGGCACGGGCACCGCGTCCACGACGGCTCCGGTGCGCCGGGCTGCCAGATCCACGTTCCACTGGATCGCCCCGTAGATGTGGTCGGTCACCAGTATTCGATCGCCGGGCCCGAGCGGGAGGGAGGCAAGGACGGTGGCGATGCCGGTCGTCGTGTTCTGGGTGAGCGCCACGCCCTGCTCGTCCGACCCCAGGAAGCGCGCAATGGCGAGCCGGGACCGGTCCAGTTCGCCGGCCATCCGGCGCCGGTAGAAGTCCATGGGGTTGGCGTCGATCAATTGCTGCCAGGACTGGCGCTCGGTCCTGACCGGCAGGGGAACACCGCCGAATGCCCCGTGATTGACGTAGGTCACGACGCCGGGCGTCATGTCCCACTGGCCGGGAAGGTAAAGGGGGTCAGCGGCGGGCGCAGGTGCAGCGAGATCCGTCATGGGCAGATCCTAGGTCATCCCTTACACAGGGAGATCGAGCGCGGGTCATATACGCTGCTTGGCTCCAGACGCGCCCGACATCTATGCTCCCTGCCATGCCCGCTGACAACACAGAGCGCTCAGACACCGGAGTCATCGTGGTGGGTGCCGGGCCGACCGGGCTGCTGCTGGCCGGCGACCTCGCCGTGGCGGGCATTCCCGTCACCCTGGTGGAACGGCACGAGCACGGCTCCGAGCTCACCCGGGCGTTCGTGGTGCACGCGCGGACCCTGGAGCAGTTCGACCAGCGCGGCGTCGCCGAGGCCCTGGTGTCACACGGCAGGCAGGTCGGCTCGATGCGGCTGTTCGACAAGGCGACCGTGGACATGTCCAGGCTGCGCACGCGCTACCCGTACATCCTGGTCACCCCGCAGTATGAGACGGAGGGCGTGCTGCTGCGACGGGCGAAGGCCGCCGGAGTCGAGTTCGTGCGGCCGGCCGAGCTCACCGGCCTTTCCCAGGATGCCCAGGGCGTCACCGCGACCCTGGCGGACGGCCGGACTCTGCGCGCCGCCTATCTCGTGGGCACGGACGGTCACCGCAGCACCGTGCGCGGTCTGATCGGCGAGCCGTTCCCGGGACGCAGCGTGGTCAAATCGGTGATGCTGGCCGATGTGCTGCTCATGCGCGAGCCCGCCGGCGGCGCGGCCACGAACAGCGTCGGCGACCGCTTCACGTTCATCGCGCCCTTCGACGACGGCTACTACCGAGTGGTCAGCTGGGATCGGGCGAAGGCCGCCGACGAGCGCGATCCGGTGGACATCGAGGAGCTCAAGGACATCGCGCGTTCGGTGCTCGGCACGGATTTCGGCATGTACGGTCCGCGCTGGAGCTCGCGGTTCCACAGCGACGAGCGGCAGGTGGCGCACTACCGCGTCGGCCGGGTGTTCCTGGCCGGCGACGCGGCGCACGTGCACTCCCCCGCGGGCGGCCAGGGAATGAACACCGGCCTGCAGGACGCGGCCAACCTGTCCTGGAAGCTCGCCTCGGCGCTGACCGGCGGCCCGGACCTGCTGGACTCATACCACGCCGAGCGCTATCCGGTGGGAAGGAAGGTGATCAAGGGCAGCGGCACGTTACTACGCCTGGCGATGCTGCACCCGACGGCGGTCCGGACTGCGCGCAACGAGGTCGTCTCGGCTGCGCTCCACCTGCCGCTGACGGCACGCCGGCTGCCCCTGGCGCTGTCAGGCCTCGGGGTGAAGTACCCGACCCCGCGCGGCGCCCACCGCCTGGTGGGCACCCGCGCAGCGGACGCCCGGCTGCGAGGCAAGCCGAAGCGGCTGTACGAGGCTCTGCGCGCAGGACGCTTCGTGCTCCTGGACACGGGAGGTCTGCACGAGCGCGAGGCCCTGGACGTGGCGGCCACCGGTCGGCTGGACCTGGCCGTCGGCACGGATCCGGACGCCCCGTCAGTGCTGGTGCGACCGGACGGGTACATCGCGTGGGCGGCGGACTCGGCCTATCCGGACCCGAAGGGCTTGCAGCGGGCGCTCACGTACTGGGTGACGGGCGAATCGGCAGAGGCTACTCAGCGCTGAGGGCAAGGCGAGTGAGGAGCGTCAGGCGGGTGAGGAGCGTAGCTCGGGCGAGGGGAGGAGAAGGCCGGAAGGTGGGAAAACAGCGGGCAGCTGAGATGCGCTGGAAGGCAGGCAGGCCTGTAGCTCGGCACATTGGCGCGCTGGGGTGCTGGGGTGCTGCGGGCGGGCACGACGTTTGGCCGGCGGGGGCGCTGAGGACGGCGTGTTGGCGCGCGTCGATGGTCGAGCGGATGTGCACAGGACGGACCGTATTGAGTGCATGTTGCCGAACTCGCGGGAGCGCTTGGGGCGGGTGCGTCGGGGCACGTCGTCGAAGTGGCGAGCGTGCTGCAGGCTGACGGGCCGAAGCTTGGTGTGGCGCATTGAGCTGGTGGGCCGAAGCGTGGTGTGGCGCCTTGGGTGGACGGGCCGAGGCGTGGTGT
>Ga0302314_10010667_pt1 | contig 16059 bp, 14 predicted proteins | sample III_Palsa_N2_3_FD_200533 | JGI IMG/M metagenome (GOLD analysis project Ga0302314, IMG submission 200533) | Peat permafrost microbial communities from Stordalen Mire near Abisko, Sweden - III_Palsa_N2_3 | ecosystem: Environmental > Terrestrial > Soil > Palsa > Peat permafrost | place: Sweden... | reverse complement strand
CCCGAGCACTCGCGGGACCAATGACCCGAGTCCCAAGAGCCATGCCGTTGCCGCGTACTCGCTGCGGAGCCAGTGTCGCTCCGATCGCATCTGCTTGTCGGGGCTGGGGGCTATCCGCAGAACCACCAGGGGACCCTCTGCCAGCTCGACCCGGAACGCGGTGTTGTAACTGCCCCAGCCCAGCTCAACCGCCGAGCGGACCTCGGCCGATTCACCGAGCACCCGTCGGCACATGGCAAAGATCTGCCCGGCGGTCACGGGCTCCGGTGAATTACCATCGGGCCGGCCAATGGGGCGAAAGTCCACCAGAAAAGAGTACGGGTGCAGCGGCACCCGGCCGAGAGCGCGCCGCGCGGAAGCCTCCAGTTTGGGGACGAAGGCTGACATGTGCTGGGCGGGCGGCGGCGGAGATCCGGCATTGACTCGAATGTTAGCTATATGGCTAAATAGCTATATGGCAGATGGTGAGGCGTCCGTGTTCCGGGCGCTAGCTGATCCCACCCGGCGGCAGATCCTGCAGGATCTTCGCGACGGCGAGATGGCGGCCGGGGACATCGCCTCCCGGTTCCCGATCAAAGGGCCGTCGGTATCCCGTCACCTGTCGATCCTCAAGGCCGCCGGGCTGATCACCGAACGGCGGGACGGCAACCGGATCCTGTACGCCCTGGCCGGGGAGCGGCTCGCGCTGTGCCTTGGCGGGTTCTTGTCTACGGTGTGTCCTGAGCAGGTCGTGCAGCGGCGCCGCACCGCGAGGGGGAGGTCATGAAGGCACCCGCGCTGGCAGCGGTGATGGAACGCCGCATCCTGGTCAACTACCGGGTCGATCCGGATCTGCTGGGCTCGTACCTGCCGGCGCCATTCCGGCCTGCCCTCGTCGGCGGTCACGGGGTTGCGGGCATCTGCCTGATCCGGCTTGGCCGCATCCGGCCCGCTGGACTGCCCGCTGCCGGGCTGCGGTCGGAGAACGCCGCCCACCGGGTGGCGGTGTGCTGGGACGGCCCGGACGGCCCGGTCAACGGCGTGTACATCCCCCGGCGCGACACCTCGTCCCGGCTGGCCGCGCTCGCCGGCGGCCGCCTGTTCCCGGGCTATCTGCACCTGGCCCGGTTCCGGGCACGTGAAGACGGCGAGGGCTACCGGATTCAGGTCGGCAGCCGCGACGGCACGGTGCATATCGAGGTGGAAGCCCGTCGCGCCGGGGAGCTTCCGCCCGGATCGGTCTTCACCAGCCTCGACGCCGCGTCCGGTTTCTTCCGCTGCGCTCCGGCCGGCTACGCCGCCACCCCGGCCCCGGGCGTATTCGACGGGGTGGAACTCGAGACAGCCGGCTGGACGCTGGAGCCGCTGCGCCTGGACAGGGTCGCCTCCAGCTTCTTTGACGACCGCCGCCGCTTCCCCGCAGGCACGGCCGAGCCGGACAGCGCGTTCTTGATGAGCGGGCTCAGCACCATCTGGCACCCTCAGCCCCGCCTCCAGCAGTCCTGCCACTGTCTTGATTCACCGGGCTATGAGCGTCCCGTTACTTCCGCCTTCTGTGGTCTTGGCTGACGGAAGCGGGCCGCGGTGTGTGGCTCCGGCGGATGACAGGGACACGCGGACGTGGCACGTCTGTCGTCGGATCATGTCGGCGGCGGAAGGTCCGGCTTGTGGTCTTGCTGACTAAGCGCCGCGCCGCCCCGCGCTGGGGCGCGCGCACGGTGACAGGCTCCAGCTTGCGCCGGCGAAATTGCAGCTGCCAGCCCGTTGATCCCGCCGCCACGGCCGTCATAGGCTTCGCGGGTGGCAGAACTCGCGCTGATTGTGGAGCGCGACCAGGATGAGCCCAGCTTCGCCTGCGTCTATGTGGACGGCACGGTAGCGGGACGGGCGTACCGCTTCGTTCTCGATACCGGTGCCGCGCGGACCCGGCTGGCCACGGACGAGTGGACGGGTTCGCTGCCGGCGGTGGGGGCGGACAGTTCCGCTGGGGCGTTCGGCGGGTGGGCCAGCGATCCGCTGGTGACCGTCACCGACTTGGCGGCCGGACCGCTGCGTGCCGCCACGCTCGACGTCACGCGTGCCGCGGACGGGCCGAATCTGCTGGGCATAGACGTGCTGGGCCGGCACCGCTGCGTGTTCCGGCTCGACGCCGGGGTCGTGGTTATCGATGAACCGGATGGTGTTGAAGCCGACCATCCCCTGCTGCTCGGTGAACGCTGTCACCCCTACGTTGACCTGCACTGGCCGGGCGTGACCGGGCACGCCGTCTGGGACACCGGCTCCGGGCCTACGCTGGTGAACCGGGACTTCTGGCTCGCGCACCCGGAGCTGTTCGAAGAAGCCGGGTCGACGTCGGGTACCGACGGCAAAGGGACCCGGATGGAGACCCCGCTGCTGCGGATGGCCGGCCCGGTCATCGCCGGACGCGAGTTCCGGAGACACCTGGTCGTCGCCGCCGACCTCTCCGCGGCGAACTCGGCGCTCACCCATCCGATGGACCTGATCGTCGGGTATCCCACGATCAGGCAGGCGGACTGGCTGTTCGACTTCCCGGCGCGGCGCTGGGGTTTCCGCTAGAGGTCTAGACGGGTGAGTGATTCCTTCTAGCTGAGGTGTCCGGCGTGTCGGCTTTCGTCTGACGTGGGCGGAGGGCAGTGACGGCCGTTTGCGACGATAGACCTCGATACCCTCCTGACCGCACTTTATGTGCTGGTCGATGATCACCTGATCGATCCAGGGCCGCAGCGGCGCGGGCGCCCGAAGCAGCTGGCCGACGCCGAGCTGGTCGGCCTGGCGGCAGCGAAGGTCCTGCTGGGCGCCCGCTCGGAGCATCACTGGCTGCGGATGTGCCACGGCAGGCTGGGCCACCTGTTCCCGTGCCTGCCGAAGCAGCCGGGCTACCACAAGCGGGTCAAGGCCGCGGCGCCGCTGATCTGCAAGACGGGCCTGTTCCTGGCGACGCTGTGCCCGTCGTGGACCGATGAGCTGCGGCTGCTGCACGCCACCCCGGTGCCGTGCGGCACCTTCCGCCAGACGGTGCGGCGGTCCGATCTGGCCGGCTGGGCCGGGTACGGCTACTGCGCCGCGCATTCCCGCTGGTACTGGGGCTGAAGCTGTACCTGCTCACCACCGCCGAGGGCATGCCCGTCGCCTGGTGCCTGGCCAGCCCGAAGCTCGGGGAATGGGAAGTCGCGCAGGAACTGCTGGAGCACGGCCGACCGCCGGGATGAGAGGAAACGCCGTTTCGGCAGCCTGGGCGGGATGCGGCAGTGGATCGAGACGGCGTTCCGCTGCGGGAGCGCCCGATCGCTTCCGCCTTCTGTGGTCTTGGCTGACGGAAGCGGGCCGCGGTGTGTGGCTCCGGCGGATGACAGGGACACGCGGACGTGGCACGCTGCCTCCCAGGTCCGCTGCCTCGCAGGTCCGGAAGGACCGCGGGCCTGGAAGGTCAGCAAGGACACGTACGCGTCTTGAGGGGTGCACCATGTCGCCGAGGACATCGCCGCCGTTCCGTGCCGACCACGTGGGGAGCCTGCTGCGGCCGGCCAGCCTGCACGCGGCCCGGGCCGACCGGGCCGCGGGGAAGATCACCGCCGACGAGCTCCGGGTGGTCGAGGACGAGGCCGTCCGGGCCGCGGTGGCGCTCCAGCAGGAGGTGGGCCTGCGGTCGGTGACCGACGGGGAGTTCCGGCGGGCCACCTGGCACATGGACTTCGTGTACCAGATCGGCGGGATCGAGAAGGTGCCGGGGACCATGCGTTCTACCTTCCACAACGAGAAGGGGGACATCACCTTCACGCCGGACGCGATCGGCGTGTCCCGGCGGCTGTCGATGGACAAGACGATCTTCGGCCAGGACTTCGCCTTCCTGCAGGCGGCGGCGGGCGGCCTGCTGTCGCGCGGGGGCGCCCCCCTGGTCCCGAAGCTGACCATCCCGGCGCCGTCCATGGTGCACTACCGGTCCGGCATCCGCGCCGTGGTCCGGGAGGACGTCTACCCCGACGTCGAGCAGTTCTGGACCGACCTGGGCGCGGCCTACAACGACGAGGTGCTGCGGCTGGCCGCCCAGGGCTGCCGCTACCTGCAGCTGGACGACACGTCCCTGGCCTACGTGAACGACCCGGCGCAGCGGGCCTACCTGGCCGAGCGGGGCGAGGACGGCGATCACCTGCACCTGCGGTACATCAGCCTGACCAACGCCGCCCTGGCCGGCCGGCCAGCCGGCCTGGCCGTCACCACGCACCTGTGCCGCGGCAACTTCCAGTCCTCCTGGGTCGCGTCCGGCGGCTACGACTTCGTCGCCGAGGCACTGTTCAACCAGCTCGACGTGAACGGGTTCTTCCTCGAGTTCGACGACGAGCGCTCCGGCGGCTTCGAGCCGCTGCGGTTCGTCCCCCCGGGCAAGCAGGTCGTCCTCGGCCTGGTGACCACCAAGCGGCCGCGGCTCGAATCGCGGGACGACCTCAAGCGCCGCATCGACGAGGCCGCCAAGTACGTGCCGCTGGACCAGCTCTGCCTGTCCGGCCAGTGCGGCTTCGCCTCCACCGAGCAGGGCAACGCGCTCACGGCCGACGAGCAGAAGGCGAAGCTGGAACTGATCGTCTCGGTGGCGGACGAGGTCTGGGGCTCCTGACCACTAGGGACCGCCGGTAACTCCAGGTCCGGCTAGAAAACAGACGTCGCACGGCCCGGCGCGGATCCGCCCGGTGGCCGGGCGTCCGCACGGGCCCGGTTCTCGTCCGCTGCCCGGTAAGCGACCTGATAGTCGCCTTTGTGGGAAGGCACAAGCGCGGGGCGGAAGCAGCGGGGGGTCAATACAACCGCCTTCGGCATCCGGGAGACGGCGATTATTACTTCTTGCAGTCATCCAAGACGGGTGAGAGTATCCAAGACAAATCTGAGGACGATCGACTCTGTATTTGTCACCAACCAGCGTACGATTAATCACGAGTAGGTGAATGCCGATGAGATCTCGGCTGATGTCATTGCGGACCGCCTGCATCGCTGGGGCGGCTGCGCTAGTTCTTTCCACGGCCGCGGCGTGCAGCGGCGGGAGCGGGAGCGCCTCCTCCTCCCCGTCCGTGCAGACGTCGAACTCGAACATCGCGGCCGCGGCGCCCAAGGCCGGCGGCTCGCTGACCGTCCTGGAGGGCAAGGGCTATACCGGAGACTGGCCGCTCGGGCTCGACCCGGCGACCAACACCACGGGCGACGCCGACCAGGACTACTACAACTCCGTGTACGGCCAGCTCTTCGAGCTCGGGGACGGCGGCAAGCTCATCGACGACCTCGCCACCGGGTACACGTACTCCAACGGCAACAAGACGGTGACGATCACCCTCCGCCCGAACGTCGATTTCTCCGACGGCACGCCGCTGACCGCGGCCGTGGTGGCCTGGAACTGGACACGCGACCTGGAGTCGCCCTGCACCTGCGCGCCCTCCTGGACGGTCGCCCGCGTCAATCCCAAGGTGACGACCTCGGCGCCCGCCGCGGGCGTCATCAAGGTGGTCAACGCGACGACGATCCAGGTCAACCTGACGACGCCCGACGGCGCGTTCATCAACCAGATGTTCGACTCGATCCCGAACTGGATCGCCTCCGAGGTCTCGTTCAAGAAGATGGGCGAGGCGGCGTTCGCCAAGCTGCCCGTCGGCGCCGGGCCGTTCATCATGGTCAGCGACTCCTACAGCAACGAGATCGTGATGAAGAAGAACCCGGCCTACTGGGACAAGCCGCTGCCGTACCTCGACAACCTGACGTTCAAATCGGTCAGCGGGGACGAGGCCGCCTACGAGGCGATGCTGTCGGGCGAGGGCCAGGTCTATACCGACATGTCGACACCGCAGCTGCTGACGGAATCCGCGCAGCACTTCCAGGTGCTGGACCAGCTCGGGACCTCGCCGTACGACCTGCAGCTCAATACCGCGTCCGCCCCGTTCAACAGCACCCAGGCGCGCGAGGCGATCTACGCGATGACCAACTTCACGCCGATCCTGAAAAATATCTTCGACGACGCTTACCCGGTGGTGCAGGGCTTCACCGGACCCGGCGGCATCTGCTACGACCCGACGGTGGCGGGCTACCAGGGCTACGATCCGACCCTGGCCAAGAAGCTGGTCGCGGAGTCGGGCCTGAACAAGGTCACGATCAACCTCGGCACGATCTCCTCCAGCCCGGTCGCCAGTGAGACGACGGAGGCCCTGGCCCAGGAGTGGTCCGCGTTCGGGGTCAAGGTCAGCCTGCACGTCTACCCGCTCAACGGCCTCATCCAGGCCTTCACCGTCAACAGCGGCAAGAGCTGGCAGGCGATGATCCAGACGGCCGGCGCCTACGACCCGGCGGGCGGCGTCGGGGTGGGCTTCCGGTTCGACTCCACCTCGCCGTTCAGCGGCGTGCACGACCCCAAGCTGGACTCCATCCTGGCCGCGGCCGCGGCCAGCAGCAGCCTCAGCGTCCGCTGCCCGCTGTACAACCAGGCCGCCGAGTACATCGCCAAGAACTACTACGGGCCGTTCTACTTCTCTTTTGCCCCGGCCAACGTGTCGGTGAAGGGCGTAGCGGGCCCGGGCCTCACCACGCCGCTGCCGGCGGTGGCGGTGACGCCGGCGGTCCTGTGGGAGGACGTCTACGACAACCCGTCTAGCTCCTGACGGGGTGACCGGTCACGACAGTAAGGACATCAGGACAAACATGGCGCTGGCACAGCAAGTCCAGCTCCACCGGGAACCCGGCGCGCGAGGCGACCTCGCGCGCCGGGTCACCGGCTCGCCAGCCCTGCAGCTGGTCGGCCGGCGGCTTCTCACGGCCATCCCCGTGCTGCTGGGCGTCACCTTCCTGACATTCGTCGTCATGAACCTCATCCCCGGAAACCCCGCCCAGCTGATCCTCGGCATCAACGCCAGCCCGGGCGCTATCGCCAAACTCGACACGCAGCTCGGCCTCAACCACCCGTTCTGGGACCGCTACTGGCTCTGGCTCGACGGGCTGCTGCACGGCAACCTCGGCACCGCCTACAGCAACCAGCAGAGCGTCAACAGCGACATCGCGCAGTTCCTGCCCACCACCTGCTACCTGCTGCTGTACGCGCTCGTCGTGTCGCTCGGGCTCGGCGTCATCGTCGCGGTGCTCTCCGCCCGCAGGCCCAACGGGATCGTCGACCGGATCGGCCTCGCGATCTCCATGCTCGGGCTGTCGGTCGCTCCGTACGCGCTCGCGCTGGTGCTTATCTACGTCTTCTCGGTCCGGCTGGGCTGGTTCCCGACGATCTCCAACTCCCTGGGCAGCAACCCGCTGACCGCGATCAGGGCGCTGACCCTGCCCGCGGCCTCCATCGGGTTCCCGCTGTTCGCGGTCTACACCCGGCTGCTGCGGGCCGACATCGTCGAACAGATGCAGCGCGAAGACTACATCGTCACCGCCAAGGCCAAGGGCGTCGGGCCGTGGAAGGTGCTGGTCAAGCACGCCACCAGGAACTCGCTGTTCACCCTCATCACCCTCGTCGCACTCAACCTGGGCACGCTGATCGGCGCGGTGGCCATCATCGAGCCGATCTTCTCGCTGCCCGGCATCGGGGCCGAGCTGATCACCGCCATCGGGGACAACGACCTGCCGCTCATCGAGGGCATCGTCGTGGTGTTCGCCCTGGTCACCGTGGCGGGCAACCTGCTGGCCGATCTGCTGTACACGGTGCTCGACCCAAGGATCCGGTATGGCCGCGCAGCTTCCTGACCTCTCGGCGACGATCGCACCCGCCAAGCCGCCGCTCCCGTCCCTGGTCAGCGCCCGGCGGCTGCAGTGGCAGAAGGCAGCGCGCCAGCTGCGGCTGTGGGTGCCGGCCGGCATCCTCATCCTGCTGCTGTTCCTGTGCTTCGTCTGGCCCTACGTCTACACGATCCCGCCGGGCGACACCGGCTCCATCCTGAACGCCTCGCTGCCGCCGTTCTCGCCCGGGCACTGGCTCGGCACCGACCCCAACGGCGTGGACATCTTCGCCGAGCTCGTCTACGGCGGCCAGGTCTCGTTCGAGATCAGCCTGGCCGTCACCGCGGTCGGCATCGTGATCGGCGGCGTCATCGGGCTCACGGCCGGCTACTTCGGCGGCTGGGTCGACTCGGTGCTGTCCCGCGTCGTGGACGTGCTGATCGCCTTCCCCGCCCTGGTGCTCGTCCTCGCGGTCGCCGAGGTGCTGCAGCCGAGCGAGACGCACCTGATCTGGGCGCTGTCGGTGTTCAGCGTGCCGGCGTTCGCCCGGGTCACCCGCGGCTCCACGCTGACCGTCCGCACGCTGCCGTTCATCACGGCGGCCCGGCTGTCCGGCACGAGCAACAGGAAGATCATCTTCAAGCACATCATGCCGAACGTCATCCCCGGCATCGTGACCTTCAGCCTCCTCGGCATCGGCGTGATCGTCATCCTGGAAGGAGCGGTCGACTTCCTCGGCCTCGGCATCCAGGTCCCGCAGCCGAGCTGGGGCGCGATGATCGCGAAGGGCCAGAACGTGCTCACCGCCCAGCCGCAGTACGTGCTGATCCCGTCCATCGTCTTGCTGATATTCGTCATGTCGCTGAACCTGCTCGGCGACGCGCTGCGTGAGCGCTGGGGGGTCCGGTGAGCCAGCCAATCTCGACGCCGCCGGTGACGTCGACCGACAGCGCGCTGCTCGAGGTCGAGGACCTGCGGGTCGCCTTCGCGTCCGGCGGGCGGGAGATCCGCGCCGTCGACGGCGTGAGCTACCAGGTCGACGCGGGCCGGACCCTCGCCATCATCGGCGAGTCCGGCTCGGGCAAGACCGTCGGCTGCCGGGCCATCATGGGCCTGCTGCCCGCGGGCACCGAGATCAGCGGCTCCGCCCGGCTGCGCGGCAGCGAGCTGATCGGGCTGTCCGACGCGCAGCTGCGCAGGCACCGCGGCAGCGACCTGGCGATGGTGTTCCAGGACCCGGCGCGCTCGCTCAACCCGACGATGCGGATCGGCTCCCAGATCACCGAGGCGATCAGGACGCACCGCAAGGTCAGCAAGTCCGGCGCCCGCGAGCAGGCGGTCGAGCTGCTCCGGCTGGTCCGCATCCCCGCGGCCGAGCGACGGTTCCACGAGTACCCGCACCAGCTGTCCGGCGGCATGCGGCAGCGGGTGATGATCGCCATGGCGCTCGCCTGCCGTCCCCGGCTGCTCATCGCGGACGAGGCCACCACGGCGCTCGACGTGACCACGCAGGCACAGATCATGGAGCTGCTGCTCGAGCTGCAGCAGGAGCTCGGCATGGCCCTGATCTTCATCAGCCACGACCTCGGCCTGGCCGCCTCCTACGCCGACGAGGTCGTCGTCATGTACGCGGGCAAGATCGTCGAGCAGGCCCCGGCGAAGCGGCTGTTCGGCGCGGGCGGGACGGTCCGGATGCGGTACACGCGGGCGCTGCTCGACGCGATCCCGCACCTGGAGCGCGACGCGCACACCGAGCTGCCCGTTGTCAGCGGCCGGCCGCCGGACCCGGCGAGCCTTCCGTCGGGCTGTTCCTTCGCGCCGCGCTGCCCCGCCGCCGCCGACGACTGCCGGGCGAAGGAACCGGCCCTGGCCGAGCACGCGCAGGGACATGCGTGGGCCTGCTGGCATCCCTGCGAGAACGGAGGCGCGGCGTGACTCAGGCATCCGCGGACAGCCCCACGGGCACCCGCGACGACAAGGACCCGCTGCTGTCGGCGCGCGACCTGGTCCAGGAGTTCGTCGTGCGCGAGGCCGGCGGCGCCCGGGGCGGCATCGTCCAGGCGGTGTCCGGCGTGTCGTTCGACATCATGCCGGGCGAGACCCTGGGCATCGTCGGCGAGACCGGCTCCGGCAAGTCGACGCTGGCCCGGGCGGTGCTCCAGGCGCCCCGGCCCAAGTCGGGCTCGGTCGTCTTCCGCGGCCAGGAGCTCACCCGGCTGCGGGGCAGCGCGCTGGTCTCCGCCCGGCGGAACATGCAGTTCGTCTGGCAGGACCCGTTCGGGTCGCTCGACCCGAAGTGGCAGGTGCGCTCCATCGTCGCCGAGCCCCTGGCCGCGCACGGCGTCGGCAGCTCCGGCAGCCGCCGCAAGCGCGTCGAGGAACTGCTCGACCTGGTCGGCCTCGACCCGGCGCGGTACGCCAGACGGCACCCGCGCGAGCTGTCCGGCGGTCAGGCGCAGCGGGTCGCGATCGCGCGCGCCGTCGCCCTGGAGCCGTCGCTGCTGATCTGCGACGAGGCGGTCTCCTCGCTTGACGTGCTGATCCAGGCGCAGGTGCTCAACCTGTTCGAGCGGCTGCGCCGCGAGCTGAACCTGTCCTACCTGTTCATCGCGCACGACCTGGCCCTGGTCAAGCAGGTCAGCGACCGGGTCGCGGTCATGTACCTGGGCAAGTTCTGCGAGGTCGGGCCGGGCGAGTCGGTCTACAAGCAGCCGCTCCACCCGTACACGCGGGCGCTGCTCGACTCGATCCCGTCGACCGAGCCGGGGGCGGCGCGGGCCGCCGCGCCGCTGCTGGGCGAGCCGCCGTCGCCGGTCAACCCGCCGTCCGGCTGCCGGTTCCGCACCCGCTGCCCGCGGGCCGCCGACAAGTGCGCGAGCGAGGTGCCGCAGCCCCGCGAGCTCGCCCCCGGGCACCTGGTCGCCTGCCACTTCCCGCTGACCGGGCCCGCCCCGGCGCAGTCCGCCTCGCCCACCGTGCCCGCGGCCAAGGCCGAGCGCTGAACCGAAGGGATACCAGGATGCGGCTGCGGATCCTGCTCGAACCGCACCACGGCGCCAGCTACGCGCAGATCCTCGCGCTGGCGCGGGCCGCGGAAGCGGGCGGCTTCGACGCGTTCTTCCGGTCCGATCACTACCTGGGCATCGACTCCGGCGACACCGGCTACCAGCCGACGGACTCCTGGACCACCCTGGCCGGGCTGGCCGTGCAGACCGAGCGGGTGCGCATCGGCACCCTGGTCAACGCGAGCACGTTCCGGCTGCCGGGCCAGCTCGCCGTCGAGGTCGCCACGGTGGACCAGATGAGCGACGGCCGGGCCGAACTGGGCATCGGCGCCGCCTGGTACGAGCGAGAGCACCAGTACTTCGGCATCCCGTTCCCGCCCCTGGGCGAGCGGTTCGACCGGCTGGAGGAGCAACTCGCGATTCTCACTGGGATCTGGGACACCAGGCCGGGGGAGCGGTTCAGCTTCGAGGGCAAGTACTACCAGGTGCAGGACTGTGCCTCCATCCCCCGCTGGGCGTCCCGGCCGAAGATCATCATCGGCGGCGCCGGGGCCAAGCGGACGCCGACCCTGGCGGCCAGGTACGCGGACGAGTTCAACGGCGCGCTCGGCCTCGACCTGCGCGAGCGGTACGCCAACTTCCAGCGGATCTGCGCGGACGTGGTCGGCCGCGACCCGGCGACCGTCCGCCTCTCGGCCACCGTCCCGGTTGCCATCGGCCGGGACGCCGCCGACCTCGAGCGGCGCCTTGAGTCCCTCGGCGAGCCGGGGGCCCGGCTGCTCGCCGCGGGTGTCACCGGGTCCGCCGGCGACGTGATCCGGGTCATCGAGGACCTGGCCGCCCAGGGCGCGGACACGGTCTACTTCCACGTGTACGGTCCGACTGACGTTTCTCACATCGAGTTGCTCGGAGAGCAGGTGGTGAGCCGCTTCTAGCCTGCAGATTATAGGCAAAGACCGACTCTGAACTGGGAGAACGCGAAAGAACGAGCGGAGCGTCCGGCCTTGTCGCGTTTGTGGTCTCCCACAACGGCCTCGCTGAGAAGCTGGTGCGGCAGGCAGATGCCTGATGTGCGCCGGCTGGTGCAGCATGAGGGGCGTGAGAGATTGTCCCGGCCGGCCGCGTCCGCTGTGCGCCAGCATAGAATTCCGCCGCGAATTCGGTGCGCTAAACACGAGCGCCCCGCCGGAGGGTAAGCCGGTCCCCGATTTCCGCCAGGATTGTCCGGGCGGTGCGGTGACGGCCGAATACCCGGCGGGAATGCGACCGGTAAAAGGCCGAGTGGGCCCGCGGGTTCTCCGGGATAAGCCGGCCGGAAAGCGGCCGCCAGCCATTTCGGAAAAGCCGCGCCAGGCTCTTTCCGGCCCCTGGCCGCCGTCTTTCCGGGGGCGGGCCGACCGTGGAGATTGACATCCGGGCGGCCCGGCGGCTGCGGGAATCAGCGGGCGCCCAGGCGGCCGTCGCGCCGCTGGTGGAGGCGCTGTGCCGGTCGGACGCCGACCTGGGCACGCTGCGAGTGGTGTGCGACTGGATCCAGTACCGGGCCAATTTCCGCGACACGGTCATGGTCCGCCCGGTGATCTCGGCCGACGCGCCCGTCCCGTCCTCGGTCGAGGGCTACGAGCTCGCCGTGGACCTGCGCCGCTGCGCGCAGCCGGAGACCGACGTCGCCGCCGAGGTGACCGCGGCGCTGGCGGAGGCGATCTACCCCGCCGCCGGCGCGGACGGCGGTGCCGGCGGTGCGGGGGCCGGCGGTGCGGGGGCTGTCGGGCCCGGGGCTGGCAGTCTGGGCGGCGGCCTCGCCGACCGGGCCTGGCTCGAGCCGTGGGTGCCGGGCTCGGGCAGCTGCGTCTGGCGCTTCAACGCGCTCTACTGGCAGGCCCTGGCCGCCTGGGAGAAGGTCACCGGCAAGGAGTACGAGCAGTCGCTGCCCGGCGGCGAGTCCGACGCGCGCAACCGCGCCGGGGCGCGCGAGGTCATCCTCGACCTGTTCTCTTGCTGGGACGAGCTGGCCAGCAGGCGCGCGCTGCCCGAGGAGCTCTACGTCATCGAGCTCGGCGTCGGCAACGGCGGGCAGGCGCGCACCTGGCTGGACGAGTTCACCGAGCTCGACCGCAGGCACGGCCGGGACTACTACCGGCGGCTGCGCTACCTGATGGGCGACTACTCGGCGCGCGTACTCGACCGGGCCCGCCAGGAGGTGGCCCACCACGGAGATCACGTGTCCGGCCTGGTCCTCGAGGCGACCCGGCTGTCGGGCAGTGTCGGTTTCCTGGCCGGCAAGGCCTTTCTGTTCTACATCTCCAACGTCTACGACAACCTGCCGAGCGACGAGGTCGCGGTCATCCGCGGCCGGATGTACCTGGTCCAGGTGAGGTCCTACCTGTCCGGCCCGGCCGCGGACGCGATCGCCGGCCGGTTCGGGCTCCAGCGGGCCGAACTCGCGCAGCTCACCGAGCGGCTGCTGCGCATCGGGCCCGAGCTGCTGGCGGAGTCGCAGCCGGACAAGTTCTCCGACACCGGCCAGGCCGTGCTGTTCTGGCGGGACGTGTGGCAGGAGCTGCGCCAGGCCGAGCGGTACGTGCCGCTGGAGGGCCTGGACACCTACCAGATCACGCCCGCGGTGACCGGGGAAATCCTCCGCCCCCTGCTGGCGGCCGAGGGAGACGTCCGCATGCACGTGTCCAACGGGGCGCTGTCGTCGTTCGCCGACACCCTCCCGCTGCTGCACCCGTTCGGCCGGATCGTCTGCCACGACCTGTTCACCACGGCGCACGCCGACTACCGGGCCGGGTTCTTCGGGCCCGGCAAGTACGACGGGTCCGTCGTCAACTGGGTGAACGGCCCGCTGCTGCAGCTGCTGGCCAGCAGGCGCGGCTTCGACGCCCGCTTCTCGCCGTTCACCGCGCGGCCCGCGTCCAACGTCAAGACGCTGACCGTCCAGGTCAGGGACTGAGCGCCGATGACCGAGGACGCGTGCGGCGGGGCATCGCAGCAGCCGGGAGGACTCCTGCCCACCACCGTGGTCGGGTCCTACAGCGTGCCCGAGTGGCTGGAGCGGCTCAAGACCGAGTACTACCAGCGGCGGATCAGCGCGGCCCACCTAACGGAGATCCAGGAGGTGGCGATCAAGGCCGCGGTCAAGGACCAGGAGCGGGCCGGCATCGACATCGTCTCCGACGGCGAGCTGCGCCGGGACAACGACATCGACTACTTCCTGGCCCGGATCCCCGGCGTGCAGATCGCGCAGCGGGCCAAGTCGGACTACTACGACTACTACGAGGCGTTCGTCGCCGCGCCGCTGCCGGAATACAAAGAGCCGGAAGACGACCGTCCGGGGCTCGGCCTGGCGGCGGACTACGAGTTCACCCGCGCGCTGACCGACCTGCCGGTGAAGTTCTCCTTCACCGGGCCGTTTTCGCTGTCCCGCCGGATTACCGTGACCGGCGGCGCCTACCGCGACCCGGGCGAGCTCGTCCGGGCGCTCGCCCGGCGGCTCAACGCCGAGGCGCGCGCCCTGGCGGACGCGGGCGCGCGGTTCCTCCAGATCGACGAGCCGTTCCTGGCCGGCTACCCGGATCAGGCGGCGCTCGCCGTCGAGGCGGTGAACATCGTCACCGACGGGGTGCCGGCCACCTGGGCGCTGCACGTCTGCTACGGCAACCGCTACGCGCGCCCGTCCTGGGAGGGGCACTACGACTTCCTGTTCCCCGCGGTCCTCGACGCGCGGGTCGACCAGCTGGTGCTCGAGTTCGCCCGCAAGGGCCTGGACGACCTCCGGCTGATCAAGCAGTACGCTTGGCCGTCGGCGCTCGGCCTGGGCGTGATCGACGTCAAGTCGTCCGCCGTCGAGACCCCGGACCTGGTGGCGGCCAGGATCAGGCGCGCGCTCGAGTACGTCGACCCGGAACGCCTGGTCGTCAACCCGGACTGTGGCCTGCGCCACCTGGCGCCCGAGGTGGCACGGAGAAAACTGCGCGCTATGGTATCTGGCGCAGCGATTGTCCGATCAGAACTAAGAGCACCACTAACAGCCGATTCTTCTCCCGCCTCGGGAGAGCCTGACTCCGAGACCTCAGGAGACACTCATGGATAGCGGATTCCTCTTTACGTCCGAGTCGGTGACGGAGGGGCACCCCGACAAGATCGCGGACCAGATCTCCGATGCGGTCGTCGACGCGGCCCTCGCCGGAGACCCGCTGTCCCGGGTTGCGTGCGAGACCTTGCTCACCACCGGCCTGATCGTGGTGGCCGGCGAGATCACCACCGCCTCCACGATCGACTACGCCGCCCTCGCGCGCCAGGTGGTCAACGAGATCGGCTACGACAACGGCGAGTACTACTTCGACGGCAACGCCGTGGGCGTGATCGTCGCGATGGACCGCCAGTCGCCCGACATCGCCCAGGGTGTCGACACCGCCCACGAGGGCCGGGTCGGCGGCTCGGAGGACCCGCTGGACAAGATCGGCGCCGGCGACCAGGGCATGATGTTCGGCTACGCGACCAACGAGACGCCGGAGTACATGCCCACCCCGATCATCTTGGCGCACAAGCTGTCCAAGAAGCTGTCGGACGTGCGCCACTCCGGCGTGCTGCCCTACCTCCGCCCGGACGGCAAGACCCAGGTCACCGTCCGCTACGACGACGCCGGCCGCCCGGTCGAGATCGAGAAGGTGCTGATTTCCACCCAGCACCAGGACGGCGTGGAGTCCAAGCTCCCCGAGGCGCTCTGGGAGGAGGTCGTCACCCAGGTGCTCCCGGGCGACCTGTACGACCCGGCCCGGCTGAAGGACGAGTTCTACGTCAATCCGACCGGCCGGTTCGTCATCGGCGGCCCGGTCGGCGACACCGGCCTGACCGGCCGGAAGATCATCGTGGACACCTACGGCGGCTTCGCGCGGCACGGCGGCGGCGCGTTCTCCGGCAAGGACCCGTCCAAGGTGGACCGCTCGGCCGCCTACGCCGCGCGCTACGTCGCCAAGAACATCGTCGCGGCCGGCCTGGCCGACCGCGCCGAGGTCCAGGTCGCCTACGCGATCGGCATCGCCCGGCCGCTGTCGCTGCTGGTCGAGACGTTCGGCACGGAGAAAATCTCCCGCAAGGCGATCGTCGAGCTGGTCAACGAGAACTTCGACCTGCGCCCCGGCGCCATCCTGCGTGACCTGGACCTGCGCCGCCCGGTCTACCAGCCGACCGCGGCCTACGGGCACTTCGGCCGCACCGGCGACGGCTTCACCTGGGAGCGCACCGACAAGGCCGACCAGCTCCGCACCCAGGCCGGGCTTAGCTAGGTCCCCGGCCGGCCCCGCACCGGTCCGGGGCTGAGCCCAGCTCCGCACCGGGCCGGGCTCAGCCGGGCCTCGGCCGGCAC
>Ga0302314_10010664_pt1 | contig 16062 bp, 13 predicted proteins | sample III_Palsa_N2_3_FD_200533 | JGI IMG/M metagenome (GOLD analysis project Ga0302314, IMG submission 200533) | Peat permafrost microbial communities from Stordalen Mire near Abisko, Sweden - III_Palsa_N2_3 | ecosystem: Environmental > Terrestrial > Soil > Palsa > Peat permafrost | place: Sweden... | reverse complement strand
CAAGACCAATCCGCATGTCGAGATCGTCGCCCTGTGCGACGTCACCGAGGCGGGCGTTGCCTCCTTCATCGAGCGCAACCTCAAGGACTACAGCCCGCGTCCCGTCATCTATACCGATGCCGCCGCGATGTACGCCAAGGCCAAGCTCGATGCGGTCTGCATCGTCACGCCCCACACTCTGCACTTCGAGCATGGCATGCAGGCCCTGGCCGCGGGCGTGCATGTGCTGATGGAGAAGCCGATGGTGACCTCCTCCGAGCAGGCGCACAAGCTCGCCAAGGCCGCCAAGGAGTCGGGCAAGATCATGGTGATCGGCTACAACACGCCGTGCACCCCCGAATTCTCCTATCTGCGCGACCGCATCCGCGACAAGACCTTCGGCAAGCTCGAGCTGGTCAGCGGCTACCTGTCGCAGGACTGGAAGCGCCTGACCACGGGCAGCTGGCGCCAGAAGCCGGAACTCTCCGGTGGCGGCCAGGCCTATGACAGCGGCGCGCACATCCTCAACAGCCTGTGCTGGTCGGTCGAGCAGGACATCGAGGAGGTCTTCGCCTTCGTCGACAACCACGGCACGCCGGTGGACATCAACTCGTCGATCAACATCCGCTTCACGACCGGCACCCTGGCCAGCATCGTGGTCAGCGGCAACTGTCCGGCCAACGGCAGCTCGCTGCACTTCGTCTTCGAGAAGGGCCGCATCGACATCGACGGCTGGGGCGGCAGCTGGATCAACGTCTTCGACCACGACCGCATCAAGTATCCGGTGATCCCCGGCACCACGCAGTCGCCCAATGACAACTTCATCGATGCCATCCAGGGCCGAGCCGAGCCGCGCACCACGCCGCGCAACGGCATCATCCAAAGCGAGCTCATGGATGCGATCTACGAGGCGGCGCGCACCGGCAAGCCGGCGCGTCCGAAGCGCGCCCAGGCCGCGAGCTAGGGCAGAATCGCGGCCCTCACCCGCCGGCGGCGGCGGGTGGGTGGCGCGCGGGCCTGAAGAACGCGTCCTCGAGCATCAGGCACAGGACATGGTAGATCGGCAGGTGCAGTTCCTGGATCAGCAGGGTCCTGGTCTCGGGCGCTTTGATCGCGACGTCGGCCAGGCCGGCCAACTGGCCGCCGGTGGCGCCGGTCAGGGACAGCACCGTCATGCCCTTGGCATGGGCGGCCTTGGCAGCGAGGCAGCAGTTGACCGCGTTGCCGGAGGTGCTGATGGCGGCCAGGACATCGCCTGGACGACCCAGGCCCCAGACCAGCTGCGCATAGTCGGCCTTCGGCTCGACGTCATTGGCGAACGCGCTGCGCAGGCCCATGAAGCCAGTCAGCGGGATGGCGGGCAGGGCCTGCTGCAGCAGCTTGGCGAGTTCCGGCGGCAGCCCATGGCCGGCCGGTGGCGGCCGGTGGCATTCGAAACCCTTGAGCAGCTCTCCGGCCCAGTGTTCGCAGTCGGCGGCGCTGCCGCCATTGCCGCACAGGAACAGCGTGCCGCCTGCGCGGTAGGTCTTCTCGAGCAGCCGGTAGGCGCTCTCGATCTGGTCGCGGATCGCGACCAGGACCGGGAGGCGTCGGCACAGGTCGTCGAGGTGGTGGCTCACCAGGGCTCCAGGAGCGCGGATGGTCGACTAGGCGGGCTCCGCGCCGTCCGCTCAAGGCGCTGGAGAGTCCAGGCGCGCCGTCAGGGTGGAACGGATCCGGGAGAGGTCAATCGAGCGTCAGGAAGGTCCAGGCCCTGCCCTGGGGCCCGGCTGCGGGACGTCGCAGCACCTGCCGTCCTGGCTGGGTGGCTGCTTAAGGGCTGTGCTGCGTCCAAGGCGCCGGACGGGGTGGGCTAGCGGCGTGAGCGGCGGTGCGTCTTGCGCGGCGCGAGCAGGGTGAGATTCGCGGGAGAGACCTTGAGGAACCGCGCGTACTTCTTCAAGGTCGGCGCATTGAGGCCATGCACACCCTGCAGGGTATTGTACAAGGAGCTGCGCGAGACGCCGATGTGCTTGGCGAGCTTGCTCACCGTGAGGATGCCGAGCTTGGATTGGCGGGCGAGGATGGCTTTGGCGAGAGGCATGTGTGCTCCAAGACGAGTGGCTCAAGGACCTAAGGAAGGTAGTGGATGGGATCAGGACCGGATGCCGAGCGGTTTGGTGGCGGCGGGGTGAGGGGGCGTGGCGGCCCCATCCGCAGCGGCAGGCGCCGTGTCCGTGGCCATTTCGGTAACCCAAGGGTGAGCAGCCAATGCAATAACGATCATACCACCATAAATGGCAGGATGGGTGCGTAATGTCAATACCATGCTCTTCTGCAGCAAACTTTCCGATAATTGATACTAGCGCCTTCACATCGCTTCCGTGGAAGACAGTGTCCAGATTACTTGACAATTCCGCCGTCGCTGCGTCGTCTTCGCATGTCTTTGGGCACGACGCGATATCTGGACGGTGCCAGGACCTGTTCAGATCGCCCGGCGGCGCGCCGACGGCCCTGATCCGAAACTTTCGTCCATTTCAGGACGTTCTGCCAGCCCGACCGTCCTGACCGTCCGCATGATCGTCGACCTGGTCATTACGGCAGTACCGAGGGCGGGGCACGATCCCGCACGGCCTTACGGCCAGAAGATTTTAAGTCTTCCGCGTCTGCCAATTCCGCCACCCCGGCATCGAATCGCCGTAGTCTATCGATCGCACCGAGGCGTCCATCCCCAGGGTGCAGTCCACCACTTCGTGAGGCGAGCCTGCCGGGAGCGTCAGGGCGCGGCGGGGGCCGGGGCGGCTGCGGGAGCGGCGGCCTTCGGATCCTTGACCGGCCTGCTCGCCGGGAACAGGACATGCGCCAGCACGTCGTCGAGCGCCTTGATGATGCGGTCCTTCTCCTCCTCGACGTAGCTGCCTTCGATGATCACCGCGAGCTTGGTCGTGGCGTCCTGCTGGAGGATGACCGAGCCCAGGCGGCCGAGGTTGTCCTCGGTGCAGGAGTAGTGCAGATGCGCGGTGGTCGCCTGGTCGTCGGGCTTGGCCTCATCGATGACGGTGAAGCCGGGCAGGGCGCGCGCCTTGGCGGTGACCTGGGTCCACTCGTCGGCGAAGGCGATCTTGTCCAGATCGGCGAAGCGCACCGAGATGTAGGCGGTGTCGCTGGAGGGGTCCTCCCAGCGGATGCCTTCCAGCGCGCCCTCGCCGCGCCGCCAGTTGACCGGCGAGCGGACGGCGATGTCGAGGCTCGGATCCTTGTACTCGCTGCGCGTCTCGCCGGAGTCGACGACCGTGGTCTCGCCGGTATTCAACTCCAGGCCGAGTTCGCGGCGGATGCCGGGATGGCTGGGATCGGCCTTCAAGCCGGCCTGGTAGGCGCGGTAGGAGCGGTCCTTGGCCTGGGGGAGCGACTCGGCATTGGCATCGGCCCAGCGCCCGAGCCGATAGAACCCTTCGGCGTCGCGCCAGCCCAGCGCCGCGAAGCGGTCGTCATACTCCATCGAGAGCGCTTCGGCGCGCGGATGCCATTGGCTGCGGTAGAGGTCCATGCCCATGCGCCGCATACGCAGGCTGATCTCGTCGGCGTCCTTGCCGCCCACGGTGCGCAGCCAGGGCGCGCTGGCGATGCGCGCCGCGCTGACCGGGTCCTTCTGCACGTCGATGCACCAGCCGATCGCCTTGGCGAGCAGGGCCGCGTTCTTGCTGGCCTCCGCCTCGGCCGCGGTGTCGGTGATGAGGTGGGTCAGCAGCGCATCGCTTTGCTGCAGCCACCAGTCCGGATTGCCCTGGATCGGCCCCTGGTCGCGCACCTGGATGGCGACCTTGAGGCGTCCCTCGTAGTCGTCCTTGGCGACCCCCTTGAGATGGTCATTGATCCATTGCGTGTCCGACGGCGCCTGGGCGCTGGCGGCGACCTTGAGCACGGCATGCCCCTGGTCGTTGTCCCAGGCGAGCCGGCCGAAGAGGTACAGGTTGTCGCCATCGACCCGATCGCTCCACAGCTCAGGGGCCGCATCGACCTCGAGGTCGTCGGGCTTGTAGATCCAGATGCGGTCGTTCTGGCCACGCTGGAACTTGGCGACCAGCATCACGTCCTTGCCGTTGAGGAAGTCGTGATCGGTGAAGTCCTCGGGCTTGGTCAGCAGGTAGCTGGTGCCGTTGTGGACCACGAAGGTGCGTTCGGAATCCTTCAGGTTCATGGTGAAGGTCTCGCCCAGCGGACCGGAGGACGGCTGGGCCTCGGCCGACCAGGCCGCCGCACTCCACGCCACTACCGGAACGATGAGATATCGCAGCATCACGGCCCCTTGAACGCTCCATGCTAAGCACCTGAGCGCTCGGGCACAAGATGCGACGAGGGTGGCGTTTGCATCACCCGCTCGGTTGGGAAAGGTCTTGCCCGGGGGGTCGAATTCCATACCGTTCGCGACCCATCCACGGCCACGAGGCCTGGGAATGGGGCATTGCTGGGGGTATAGCTCAGTTGGTAGAGCGTTTGAATGGCATTCAAAAGGTCAGGAGTTCGAATCTCCTTACCTCCACCACGACAACCCGATCGGCTTCCGATCGGGTTGTGCTTTTTCCAGGTGTTCCAGGGATGAGGGCCGGCACGGGTCTCTGAAGGCTCCGGGGGTCAGAGACGCGCTGGCCCCTGCCCTTCCCGCTACGAACGCCTCCCCGTTCCAGGACAGGAGCCGATGCGCGCCCTCATCCAACGCGTCTCCCAGGCCAGTGTTGCGATCCAGGGCCGGCCGCATGCCGCGATCGGCCAGGGGCTGGTGGTGCTGCTCGGGATCGAGGCCGCCGACCAGGCTGAGGACCTCATCTGGCTGTGCGGCAAGATCATCCGCCTGCGCATCTTCCCCGACCGCCAGGGCCTGATGAACCGCGCCGTGGCGGAGGTCGATGGCGGGCTTTTGGTGGTCAGCCAGTTCACGCTCTTCGCCAGCACGGTGACCGGCAACCGTCCCTCCTTCCTGCGCGCCGCGCGGCCGGAGGTGGCCCGGCCGCTCTACGAGCAGGCCCTCACGCAGCTGGAAGCGGCGCTGGGCCGGCCGGTCGCAGCCGGGATCTTCGGCGCCGAGATGCAGGTCAGCCTGGTCAACGACGGGCCGGTCACGATCCTGATCGACAGCCGCGCGCGCGAGTAGGCAGGCACGCTCAGCGGTAGCGCCGCATCGGCCGGCGCCGGCGCCGGCCGAGTGGCGTGACCGCGCTCAGCTCGCTGCTGGAGTGCAGCGCGGGGGGCAGGGTCGGGACCTTGCCCTGGGCCAGGGTCTCCAGCGCCGAGACCACTGCCGCACCGTGCGGCAGGCGATCGTGCGGATCGCGCGCCATCATCAGCCCCAGCAGCGCATGGCAGTCCTCGGGGATGCTGGGCGGGAGGTCGAGCTCGTCGGTGCTGGCCGAGACGATCATGTCGATCAGGGTCTCGCCGCGAAACGGCGCGTAGCCGGTGAGCATGTAGAAGATCGTCGCACCCAGGCTGTAGACATCGCTGGCGGCGGTCGCGAGGTGCGGCACGCGGCTCTGCTCGGGCGCGCTGAACTCCGGGGTGCCGATGATGATCAGCTTGTGGCCGCCGGCGGTGGTGGTGTCCCCGCCGAGGCGGTCGCGCGCCAGCCCCAGGTCGAGCAGCTTGGCGTTCGAGCTGGTGGTGACCATGATGTTGTCGGGCTTGACGTCGCGATGCACCAGGTCGTGCTGGTGCGCCGAGCCGAGGGCCGACGCCACCTGGTAGGCCAGGTGCAGCGCCAGCGAACGCGGCAGGGGGCCGTCGCTGCGCATCAGGTCGGTGACCGAGCGTCCGGCGATGTACTCCATCGAGTAGCAGTACAGGCGCTGCTCCGGATCGGCGTGCGCATCATGGGTCGAGACCAGATGCGGATGGTTGAGGCGGGCCGAGGAGCGCGCTTCGCGCAGGAAGTCCTCGACCGCGGCGGGGTTGCGCAGCAGCTGCGGATGCAGGACCTTGACCGCCACCGCGCGATTGAGCGACATCTGCCGTGCGAGGTAGACGGTGCCCATGCCGCCCCGGCCGATAACGCGTCCGATCTCGTAGCCGAAGAGCACCGTCCCAGGCACGATCGGTTCGCTCATAACGGTACCCTAGTCCGCGGCCCGGCGTCGCAAGGCAGGCCCTTGGCGGTCGCGCTCCGCAAGCGATCATCCCAGCCATGCCCGATCCCGTCCCTGAGTCCTGGGCGCAGGCCCGCAGCATTGCGCACCAGGCTGCGACCGCAGGTGGCCGCGCGGCCATGGCCTTCTTCCGCCGCTCCGACCTGGCCGTGGAATGGAAGAGCGACGACAGCCCGGTGACCCGCGCCGACCGCGAGGCCGAGGCCGCATGCCGCGCGGTGATCAGCGCCGCCTTCCCGGCCGACGGCTGGGTCGGAGAGGAGTCGGGTGCGGAGGTCGGCGGCACCAGTGGCCGACGCTGGATCGTCGATCCGATCGACGGGACGCGCAATTTCGTGCGCGGCATCCCGCTGTGGTCGACACTGGTGGCCTGCGAGGAGATCGGTCCACCGGCGCGTGTCATCGCCGCGGCGGTGATCCTGCCGCTGCTGGGTGAGACCTACGATGCAGTGCGCGGCGGCGGCGCGCGCTGCAACGGCGTGCCGATCCAGGTCTCGGCCATCGCCCGTCTGGATCAGTCCCTGTTCTGCTACGAGACGCCTGCGTGGTTCCAGCGCTTCGGCCTGGAGGGCGTCTTCACCGCGCTGTGCGCCGGAACCGCCCTGCAGCGTGGCGGCGGCGACGCCTTCTACCACATGCTGGTCGCCTCCGGCCGCGCCGAGGTCGTGGTCGAGCCCAGCCTGAGCCTGTGGGACATCGCAGCGACCAGCCTCATCGTCGCCGAGGCTGGCGGCAGCGTTTCCGCCCTCGACGGGCGCTTCGACCTGCGTGCGGGCAACGCCGTGATCAGCAATCGGCTTCTGCATGGTGAGGTGCTGGCGATGGTGGCGTCGCTGCGCCGTCCGTGTTGAGCAAAGCCCTGAACCCTGGACTGGATACAGGCGTCGCTTCCCGTCAGCGTCCGGATGCGCACCATCGATCAGCATGCCCGCCCCGCGCTCCCATGCCTGGCTGCTGGTCTGCGCTCTGAGCCTGGGCGGCAGCGCCTGGCTCGGCGCGGCCTCGGCCGATGACATCCTGCAGACGGTCAACGCCAGCATCTCCGATGACGAGCTCTCCGAGCCCGGCAGCCAGGTGCGCGCCCAGGCGATCAGCGACATGCTGCCCGGGCTCAAGCTCAGCCCCTCCGACCTCATCGACCTGAAGCTGGCCCTGGCCGAGGCCTGGCTGGACGGGCTCGCCCCCGCCAATGCCGAGGCGGTGATCAAGGAGGTGCTCGCCGCCAAGCCTTCGCCGGCGCAGCAGGAGCGCGCCGGCCTGGCCTGGGTCGCGGCATGGACGGTGCGCTTCCAGCAGGCCGCCGATCCCGGTGCCATGCCCTCCGCCCTGGTCTCGGTCGCGACTCTCGGCGATCTCGGTCCCACGGTCACCGCCCGCGCGCATACCGCCGAGGCGCAGCGCCTGCTGGCGAGCATCGACGCCGTCGGCAAGCCGACGCACGGTCCGGCCGCCTTGGCCGAATACGATCTGGCCCTGGGGCTGCTCAAGGACCGGCCCAGCGGCGACCGCGTCCCGATCTACCACCTGCGGCTCCTGGCCATGGAGGCGATGGGCACCAAGCCCGAGGCCATCGAGCAGTGGCTGCATGAGCACATCTCCGATCCGGCCGCGGCGGAGGTCGAGGAGTCGGCCCTGACCGGCGGCCAGAAGCTGGTCGGCCAGCCGGCCCCGGCCTTCACCCTCAAGCGGCTCGACGGCACCGCCGGCAGCATCGGCACCGACCAGTTCAAGGGCAAGATGGTGCTGCTCGACTTCTTCGCCACCTGGTGCCAGCCCTGCGCCGCGGCGGCGCCCGCGCTGGCGGCATACGCCGATCAGCACAAGGCGGATCTGATGATGGTCGGCGTCAGCCTCGACAACAAGGACACCATGGGGGCGTTGCCGGGCTGGATCACCACCAATGGCATCACCTATCCGCTGGTCGGCGATCTGCAGGGCTGGGACAGCGACACCATCAAGGCCTATCACATCGACAAGATCCCGAACATGGTCCTGATCGGGCCGGATGGCCGCATCCGCGCCGTGGACCTGATCGGCGCCACCGAGGCCGAGACCGCGCACAACATCGATCTGGCCCTGGCGCCGCCCAGCGCCGCGGGTGCGGCGCCGAGCGCCGTGGCCGTGCCGGCCGCGCCGGCGGAAGTGCCTGGCGCCGGCAGCGAGATCGTGCCCTGAATCCAGGTCGCTGGCGCCGTACGCGCGGCAGCGCATAGTTGGCGGCGATGTCGGAAGCCAAGGATCCCAAGAGTCCGCCACCGCAGCGCTCGCATGGCCTGCTCAAGGCCTTCCTCGGCCTGGTCATGCTCGCCTTCCTGGCCGCGGTCGGCTGGGTCACCTACCTGCACTGGTCCACGGATGGGCACTGGTCGTTCGACATCTTCGATGCCGCCTGGTGGCATCCCGGGATCGAAGCCTCCCAGCCGGTCATCGACTCGGCCACCCGGGCCACCAGCCAGGTCACCAGCAGCGCGCACGATGCGGTGTGGGGCGACCACGGCCTGGCCGAGGAGGCGGGCAAGTGGTGGCATGAGCATGTCGAGAACCGCCCCAAGCCTGCCCTGACCCCGCAGCAGGTGGCCTCCGACCGCTCGCGCCTGGAACGCGATCTCGCCGATGCGGAGAATGAGTTCGCGCGCGGACTGGACCAGTACCGCAAGGCCGGCGACGGCACCGCCACCGCCGCCCACGACCACGCCCTGGAGGCGCGCGCGCATTTCCTGGCGACCCAGGACCTCCTGACCCGCACCATGCCCGCCTACCAGCAGGTCCCCGGTTACGACCATGACCGCTATGAGGACGCCAAGGCCCTGCAGGACTACAATCAGCGCCTGCTGACCTCGGTATCGGGACGCCTCGATGCGCCGTGAACGCCCACCCGCACGGCGCGCAGCCACGCGCGGCCTGCCATGAGCACCACCCAGCCCGCGCCGCGCTGGCACGTCCTGATCATCACCAGCGACGGCCGACGTCTGCGCTGGCACAAGCAGGGCAAGGCGCATGCGCTGCCGGCCGAGCTCGGCCCGGTGTGGGTGGCCAATTTCAAGCCCGCCCTCTTCCAGGTCATGCCCGACGGCGCCCTGGTCGCGCGCGGCGCCGATGCCCAGGCCAGCGACATCGCGCGGGTCGAGCTCGAACGCGCCGAGCCCTAGACCCTTGTCCTCAGTCGGGGCTGGCGAGCCGCAGTCCCCATCTACGATGACCGCCCCATGGCCATTCCCCTCATCGTCAATGGCGCCCACGGCCGCATGGGTCGGACCATCCTGACCCTCGCCGCCAGTGATCCGCGCTTCGCCATCGTCGCCGGTGTCAACCGCGAAGCCGGCAGCCTGCGCGAGCTGGGCATCGCCAGCGACGCGCCGATCCTCACGACGCTGCCGGCGCACGCCGGTGCGGTGGTCATCGACTTCAGCCATCACGCCGCCTTCGCCTCCGTCGCGCGCCAGTGCGGCGCGGGGCGCATGGCGCTGGTCAGCGGCACCACCGGCATCAGTCCGGAGGTCATCGACCAGGAGCTGGCCGCGGCCGCGGCGAGCGTCGCGGTGATGTGGTCGGCGAACATGAGCGTCGGGGTCAATGTCGTGCTGGCGAGCGCGGCGCGCCTGGCCCAGGCGCTCGGCCCGGACTACGACATCGAGATCACCGAGGCGCATCACCACCACAAGAAGGACGCGCCCTCCGGGACGGCCCTGGCCCTGGCCGATGCGATCCTCGCCGCGACCGGGCGCACGCGCGCGGACCTCGTCGATGGCCGCTCCGGCCAGGTCGGCGAGCGCCGCCGCGGCGAGATCGGCATGCACGCCCTGCGCATGGGCGATGTGGTCGGCGATCACACCGTGTACTTCGTCGGCGGCGGCGAACGCATCACCCTCGGCCACGTCGCGCATTCGCGCGAGATCTTCGCGCGCGGCGCGCTGCGCGCGGCGGCCTTCCTCGCCACCGCCCCTGCCCGGCGCTACGCCATGGCCGACGTGCTAGGCCTGGGCTGACCCCGCCCATGCAGCGGGGTGCCGCGCCACGACCGGAGCGTCGATGACCATCGCGGCCGTGACCTGGGACGCGGTCGGCACGCTGGTCGTGCCGCATCCGTCGGTCGGCGCGATCTATGCCGAGCTCGCGCAGCGTCACGGCATCAGCGCCGATGCCGGTGAGCTCGCGGCGCGCTTCCCGGAGGCCTTCCGCGCGGTACGCGACGCCTGGCCGGTGCCCTATGGCCGCGACGAGAAGGACGCGCTGCGCTTCTGGGCCCAGGTCATCGAAGGCACCTTCGCCGAGTCGCTGCCCTTTGAGCTGATCTGCGACCTCTTCGACGCCTTCGCGCGCGCCGCGCGCTGGCGCGTGCTGCCCGGCGTGGCCGAGGCCCTGGCTTTGATCCACGCGCGCGGCCTGCCGCAGGCGGTGGTCTCCAACTACGACGGCCGGCTGCTGCGCCTGATCGGCGAGCTGCGCCTCGGACCCTTCGTCGCGGTGGTGACCTCCGCGAGCGTCGGCCAGGCCAAGCCCGATCCGGGGCCGCTGTTCGCCGCCGCCCGCCAGCTCCAGGTGCCGCCGCAGGCGATCCTGCACATCGGCGACCATCCGCGCGAGGATGGCGAGATGTGCCGCGCCAGCGGCGCGCGCTTCCTGCAGGTCGGTCCCGACGGGCTGTCCGCCCGGGAGCTCATCCAGGTCCTGGAGTCCGCATGAGCGGCAGCCAGCCCGCGCTCCAGGCGCGCTGTGCGGTCCGCCTGCCCAACTGGGTCGGCGACGTGTGCATGGCGCTGCCGGCGGTGGCGGCGCTGTGCGCGAGCCGGCCGTGCGTGGTGCTCGGGCGCGGCTGGGCCGTCGACCTGCTCGCCGGCATGGGCTGGACGGTGCTGCGCCTGCCGGCCGGCACGCGCCCGGCCGCGGCCTTGATCCGCGGCGCACTCACGCCGGGCGCGCGCGAGGGGGTGCTTTTGACCAACTCCTTCGGCAGCGCCCTGCAGTTCCGTCTGGCCGGGGTGGCCGCCACCGGCTACCGCACGCATTGGCGAACGCTGCTGCTCGGCCAGGGGGTCTCCAAGCCCAGCGGGATGCATGAGGTCGAGACCTTCTGGCGGCTCGCCAGCCGGCACCTGCAGCCGGGCCAGGTCCCAGGCCCAGCGCCCCGGGCCCTGGGGCTGACCCTGGCCGAGCACCACCACCGCCAGGCCGCCCATGCCCTGGGCCAGGTGGCGATCTCCGGGCCCTACACCGTGCTCTGTCCCCTGGCCACCGGCCTGGCGCACGGTCACTCAAAGATCTGGCCGTCGTTTCCTCTGTTATGCAGGGGACTGGTCGATGCAGGTGAAACGGTGATCAGCTGTCCGGGACCGGGCGAGGAGGCCGCCGCGGCGGCCGCCCTGCCAGGCGCGATCCCGCTGCCCGGGCTCGGCCTGGGCGCCTATGCGTCCCTGCTGCAGGGCGCGCGGCGCGTGGTCGCCAATGATTCCGGGCCCATGCACCTGGCGGCGGCGGTGGGGGCACGGGTGATCGGGCTGTTCGGCGTAAGCGATCCCCATCGCACCTCACCCTGGTGCGCACGCGGCCAGGTGCTCGGCACGGCCAGCGCCTGGCCCACCGTGGGCGAGGTGATCACCGCCCTCGGCAGCGTCACGGAGTAGGCGACGATGCCGGCTTCCGCGGGTATACTGTTGGCAGTGTCGCGAATCCTCCTGCTGCGCTGGCTGGTCCTTGCCCTGATCATCGCCCTGTGCGCCGGAGCCGGTGCCGGTGGCGGGACGCTGGCCGCGGCCGAGTACCCGTTCGCCCTGCCCATCGCCCCCTCCTCGGAGACCTCCATCGCGATCCCGGCCGGCGACCTCGCCCAGGCCAGCTCCCTGCATGTGCATTTCCACCGCGACCAGTCGGCCGAGAACACCGGCAAGCGGGTCAGCGAGCTGGAGGTCGTGCTGGCGACCTCCGACGGCCGCTTCTTCAGCTCCGCCGACCTGATCGACATCGACGATGATGCGGGTGCGACGCACATCCCGCTCGATGGCGCGCACTGGGGCTCGAATGGCGGCGTGCTCGGCGCGGATGCGATCAGTTCGATCCAGACCATCGTGCTGCGCGTGCATGCGCCACGCAACGCCGGCACGCTTTTCGGCACCATCGATCTCGACGGCTCGACCTCCGACTTCAGTCCGCATTTCCAGCTGCAGCTGCTCGCCGCCGGACTCATCGATCGCGGCGCGTGGCGCGAGCTGCAGCTGCGCCTGGTCGGCGATCCCGCCGGCGAGATGGGTGAAGTCGACCTGGTCGACCAGGGCGTGCTCAAGCCGCTGTTCCTCGACCAGCAGCTGGTGGTCGAGGATGGCCGCTGGCGCGCGCAGGGCCCGGCGCACTGGGTGCTGCGCGTGCGGCCCGACGAGGCGGTCGCCGGCACCCTGCACTGGCACCTCGGAGCGCGCACCTGGGATTCGCAGCCGTTGCCGCATCTCGAGGTGGCCGGCCGGCTGCCCCTGCCGGAGGCCCCGGCGCAGTCCCTGCCGGTGCCCATCGAGCCGGCCTGGAGCGGCCGCGGCTACGCCGCGACGCACGGCGCCATGGCCATGCTGCCGCACCTGACCCTGCCTGCGTGCCTGGTGCCGATCCTGTGCTGGAACGACCAGTGGGGCGGCTTTCGCGGAGCGCAGCGCATAGCCTGGCCCCAGGCCGCGGCCTGCGACCTGGCCTTCGCGCGCGGCTGCCCGGACATCGAGCTCGCGCCGCAGATGCTGCTCGAGGAGCAGGGCACCTTCCGCTTCGGACTCTCGCCGTGGCAGGCCGGCCAGGGCGGCCCGTGGAAGACCCCGCGCGACGCCTGGACCGTCGACCAGCCCTGGCAGGACCTGCGCCACCACGCGCGCGAGGTCATCGCCCGGGCGCGGGCGACCCCGGGGCTTGCCCAGTGGCGGCTCGGCCTGCAGGCCGTGGCCACCGGGCCGGCCGAGCTGCGCCGCGTCCATGACTTCATCACTGATCTCGCGACCCTGGTCGCGAACATCGACGGCCGTCCGCTGATCATCCTCCACCCCCAGGCCGTCGACTACCAGTTCGACGACAGCAAGGTCACCAGGACCAGCTGCTGGTACGGCTTCGAGGACACGGTCGCGGACTGGAGCGGCGGACCGTTCCCGATCACCTCCCAGGTGGCGCGCGACACCACCGTCGCCAGCGAGGGTGCGGCCAGCCTGGCCATCCCGATGACCACCGCGCTCGGGCCCGGGCAGTGGGCGGGCGGGGCCTTCGTCTTCACCGACCTGAACCTCTTCAATCTCGACCAGCTCGATTTCGATGCCGTCGCCAGCGCCAAGGGCAGCATCCAGCTGTACGTGTGGGTGACCGATGCGTACCACCGCTGGTTCCAGCAGCGCCTGCAGTGCATCCCCGCCGACGGCCGGTGGCGCACGGTGATCGTCGACTTCAATGATGCCGCCTCCTGGGAGTGCCCGCCCGGGGTGCAGTGGGGCGCGCAGGTGCGGCGCCGCATCCGCCGCATGGGTGTGATCGGCTTCTTCCATGCGACCGTGCCGGGCGCCGCGCTGCCCGCGCCGAGCTTCAACATCGACCGCGTGGCGCGCTTCGGCTGGCCGCGCATCACCGAGCCGAGCCTGGACATCACCGTGCCGGCTCCCGCCGCGACCACCGTGGCCCTCTACGAGCCGCTGAGCGTGGACTTCGCGCTGAGCCTGCAGGCGCGCAATCCCTACGACCCGGACAGCGCGGATGTCGTCGGGGAGGCCGAGGGTCCGGCAGGGCTGAAGATGACCTTCCCCGCCTACTGGTCGGAACCGATGGCCATCAGCATGCGCGACGGCGCGGAGGTCGTGACCCCGAACGGTGATGGTGGCTGGCACTGGCGCTTCGCGCCGACCGCGCCCGGCGCCTGGCGCTACCGCCTGCATGCCAAGATCCGCTGGCGCGACCGGTGGAAGGAGGCCTACAGCGACTGGACCCCGGCGCAGGTCCAGGCGGCGACCGACGATGCGATGCCGCCGGTGCGGGTCTCGGCCCGCGATCCGCAGTGCTTCGAGACCGTCGATGGCGCCTACTTCTATCCGCTGGGCATCAACCTGCGCTCGCCCGGCGACAACCGCCAGGACCAGGTCTTAAGCGAAGTGCCTGCCGCGGCCCCGACGGCGCCGGGGGTACCGGCCATGAACCTCTCGGGCGACTGGGAGCGGCTCGGGACGCATGCCTATGAGCGCTGGTTCCCGCTCCTGCACGCGCACGGCATGAACTGGGCGCGGGTCTGGATGTGCCCGTGGTGGTGCGGGGTCGAATGGACGCGGGCCTGGGACGGCTATGGCGGGCTGACCGACTACAACCAGGCCCAGGCGGCGCGCCTCGACCGCGTCCTCGACCTGGCGCGGGCCAGCCGCATCTACGTGCAGATCGAGCTGATGAACCACGGCATGGCCGGCGACTTCGCCGACCACCAGTGGGAGGACAGCCCCTACAACGCGGCCAACGGCGGGATGTGCCAGTCCCCGGTCGAGTTCTTTTCCAGCGATGACGCCTTCGCCTCGACCGCCAAGCGCTACCGCTACACCATGGCACGCTGGGGCTGGCGCAGCCAGCTCACCGCCTGGGTGCTCTCCAGCGAGCTCGAGTTCACCGGCGCCTGGCATGTCGAGACCGGCGGCGACGAGGACAACGGGCGCAGCCCGTCGACCCAGAAATGGGTCGACGCGAGCCTGGCCTGGTACAAGGCCAACGACCCCTGGCCGCGCCCGGTCTCGATCCACTTCAGCCACCCCTGGGATGGGGCGTCGCTGTGGCCGACCCAGGGCCTGGGCTTCAACAACAGCAACGCCTACACCGGCTTCCAGGACATGGGCCGGCTCGGTGGCCGCAGCTGGGGCGGCGGCTCCGGGCGCGACCTGCCGCTGGCCCTGGACATCTACCTCGAGCAGCACTTCCCGCCCGCCCGCTACCACCGCCCGACCGTGGTCGGCGAATGGGGCGGCCACTGGTCGACCAACGAGTCCGCGACCCTGGCCCAGGAGTTCCACGCCGGGCTGTGGCTGCAGGCGGTGATGCCCTACGCCGGCAACATCGGCTTCTGGTGGTGGCTGTGGGTCGACAAGACCAACACCTGGAACGAGTACGCGCAGGTCGCGCGCTTCACCGCCAACGACGACCGGCGCGGGCTGGTGTGGCGCGTCAGCCGTCCATCCGTCACCGGCTCCGCGAACGTCTCGGTGATGGGCATGTCGTGCGCCTCGGCGCATCGCTTCTACGCCTACCTGACCCATTCCGACCAGGAGGGCAGCCTGCCCGCGGTCGAGGACGCCGGATTCTTCACCATCAACACCGGTGCTGCGAACAGCACCTGGCGCGCCGAGCGCTGGTCCTGCGCCCAGGGCGCCATCGAGCGCAGCGCGCTTCTGCATGCCGACGCCAACGGACTGCTGCAGGTGCCGCTGCACCGCATCGCCCCGGACTGCGCCTTCAAGCTGACCCTGGTCGGACCCTGAGCGCCACGGCGCCGGTTGCCTTCCGGCTCTAGCGGCTAGGACCAGCTCACGCCCCATGGTCCTCGAGCCCACCATCTACGACATCGCGAGCCGCGCCGGGGTCGGCATCGCCACCGTCAGCCGCGTGCTCAACGGCGCCAGCGGCGTCGCCGAGGCGACCCGCCGCGGCGTGCAGAAGGCCATGGCGGACCTGGGCTTCCGCCCCAACCGCGCGGCGCGCCGCCTGGCGGTGCGCGGTCCCAACCGCGGCCGCGTGGCCGCGATCATGCCCTTCTTCAGCACCAACTTCTACTTCGCGGTGTGCAAGCCCCTCGCCCAGGGGCTGTCGGCCGCGGACATGGACCTGGTCCTCTACGACGTGGTCAATCGCGACAGCAAGATCCGCCTGCTCGACCGCATCGCCACCGAGCGCTCCTATGAGGGCATCCTGGTCTGCAGCATGGGCATCGGCCCCGAGCGGCAGAGCCAGTTCGCGCGCCTCGGCATCCCGGTGGTGTGCATCG
>Ga0302314_10010662_pt1 | contig 16065 bp, 14 predicted proteins | sample III_Palsa_N2_3_FD_200533 | JGI IMG/M metagenome (GOLD analysis project Ga0302314, IMG submission 200533) | Peat permafrost microbial communities from Stordalen Mire near Abisko, Sweden - III_Palsa_N2_3 | ecosystem: Environmental > Terrestrial > Soil > Palsa > Peat permafrost | place: Sweden... | reverse complement strand
TGAGGTAGCGGACGTTCGGCCCCGCGGTGATCAGGACCGCATCCGCGTCGAGTTCCCTGATGAGCTGCTGGGCGCGGCGGCGGCGCGCGGCGTGAATCTCCGGCATAACTGCGACTGTAACCCGACTGCGACTGTAACCCGGCTAGGGCGGGGGTTGCCCGCAAGTGCGACACTGCCGCGAAAACTCAGGTGACTAGTTCTTCATATTCCGTCATCACTTTGCGGGTGACAGCTCGGTCCCGCAAACGTAGACTTACTCCTGACGCAGCAATCGGTTACTGTAGTGGTTTGGTCTACGCAGGAGGTCGGAAACGTGGCTGGTTCCGCGGTCGACGACCTAGCGCCCGACATCGACGCGCCCGACATCGACGCGCCCGACATCGACGCGCCCGACATCGACGTGAGCAGGGCGCATCCGGCCCGGATGTACGACTATTACCTTGGCGGCAAGAATCACTTCGCCGCCGACCGCGCCGTTACCGACAAGGTGCTAGCGTCCTGGCCTGCCGCACGCACCGGGCTGCGCGAGAATCGCGGCTTCCTCGGCCGCGCGGTTCGTTTCCTCGCGGCGGAGGGCGGGATCAGGCAGTTCCTCGACATCGGTTCTGGACTGCCCGCCACCAGCAACGTGCACGAGGTCGCGCAGGATGTGGCGCCGTCGTCCCGCGTTGTCTACGTGGACAATGACCCGCTTGTGATGGCGCACGCGCGGGCGCTGCTCACCTCTACTCCCGAAGGCCGCACCGCCTACGTCGAGGACGACCTGCGCTCGCCCGCGTCGATCCTGTCATCGCCCGTGGTGCGCTCGGTGCTCGACTTCGACAAGCCCATCGCGCTGATGCTCGTCGCGGTGCTGCATTTCCTGCACGACGAGGACAAGCCGGACGAGGTGGTCGGCACGCTGCTCGACGCGCTGCCCGCTGGCTCGTACCTGGCCGCCTCGCACATGACGCTGGAACACGACCCGGCCGCGGTGGGCGGCGGTCAGCAGCACTACCGCGACGCCGGCATCCCGATGCACGCGCGGGACGCGGACCAGTTCGCCAGGCTGGCCTTCAGCGGCCTTGAGATGATGCCGCCCGGCGTGGTGCTCGTCTCGCAGTGGCGGCGGAAAGCGACGGGGCCGCTCCCGACCCCCGCCGAGGTGTCCTGCTACGGCGGAGTCGCCCGCAAGCCGTAGCGCGCCCCGGCCCACGGGCCCAATGTCCGATTTATCCTGATAAAACTACCAAGATCGGGCTAGTGCTGAAGGTTTGACCGGCTATTACCGGCTCAACCTTCAGCGCTGTCGATTTCCGGTCGGGGCTAGGCTTTGTGATCTAGTCGGCCATGGCGCGGATGCGCTCGATGTCGGTGACGCGTTCCGTGTGGGTGGCGGCGAGCGGGGTGACGTTGAGGGTGGTGATGCCCGACTCGCGGAAGGCGGCCAGGCGCTCGGCGACATAACCGTGCGGGCCTATCAGCGCGGTTTTCTCCACAAGTTCGGCGGGGACCAGGGCGGCGGCCTCGTCCTTGCGGCCGGCCAGGTAGGCGTCCTGGATTAGCTTCGCCTCGTCCGCATAGCCGAAGCGGCAGGCCAGGTCGTAGTAGAAGTTGCGGCCGCGGGCGCCCATGCCGCCGATGTAGAGCGCGAAGCCGGGGCGGGCGAGCTCGCGCAGGTGCGTGACGTCGTCGCCGATCGCCAGCGGGGTGGCGGCGATCACGTCGAGCGCTCCGAGTTCCTCGGCTCGCTTCGCCTTGCCCGCCTTGAGCGGCTCGTCCCAGGCGACGGCGGCCTTCTCCGGTAGATAGAAGATGGGCTCCCAGCCCTCGGCGAGCTCGGCGGCCAGGGCGACGTTCTTCGGGCCGAGCGCGGCGATCACGATCGGGATGCGGTCACGGACCGGATGGTTGATCAGCTTGAGCGGCTTGCCGAGACCGGTGCCGCCGTCGAGCGGAAGCGTGTAGTGCTTGCCGTGGTAGTCGAGGCGCTCGCGGCGCCAGACCAGCCTGCAGATCTCGATGAGCTCTCTTGTCCGCCCGACAGGCGCGTCGTAAGGAACACCGTGCCAGCCCTCGATGACCTGCGGCCCAGACGTGCCGATGCCGAGGGTGAACCGGCCGCCAGAGACGAAGTCGAGCCCGGCCGCGGTCATCGCGGTCAGCGCCGGGGTACGTGAGTAGATCGGCAGGATGCCCGAGGCGATCTGCAGCCGGGTGGTGCGGGCGGCGATGAAGCCGAGCTGGCTGACCGCGTCAAAGGAGTAGGCCTCGGGGACGAAGACGATGTCAAGACCGGCCTGCTCGAAGTCGGCAAGCTCGGCCACCGTCTCGGTGAACCCGCCCGCGTACCCGAGCGTCATTCCTACGCGCATCTCCTGTGCTCCTGCCCCGGCTAACCATGCCGATCGCTGCCGTCGCATCACTGCCGTCACTGGGTGCCAATTTAACCCGGGCGTAGCACGGCGGCTATCCCCGGGGCATCACCTGGACACCGATCCTGGGTACCTTTGATGACGTGGTCTAGACCATTCCGGAAGACCACTGGCGTAACACGGGGACGGCAAGCTAGTGCACATGGTGAGTACCGCTGATCCGCTGTCCATCACGGCTGCCGTGCTACGCGTCCGGAGCCTCGGCGAGCCTGGCATCCTGTCCCCTGTGGCCGGCCTCGTGCGGGGCCGGGCGAGCTCACCGCACTACGTGCATGAATCGGACCGCGTGCTGCTCGATGACACGATCGAGGGGGCAGCGGCACGGCTGTGCGATGTCGGGGAGCTGCCCTCGCTTGAGCCGGGCGGTCCCCGCGAGTACATCTACTTCGACCCGGCCAGGACACGGGCAGCGATCGTGACCTGCGGCGGCCTCTGCCCTGGCCTCAATAACGTGATCCGCGGCCTGGTGCTCCACCTCGCCGACAGCTACGGCGTCACCGAGGTACTGGGATTCCGCGACGGATTCCGCGGCCTGGTCGGCGACATCGAGCCGGTCCGGCTTGACCGTGACGTGGTCTCGGACATCCACAACCGGGGCGGCACCATCCTCGGCACATCGCGTGGCAATCAGGATCCCGAACGGATGGTGGCGACCCTGGAGCGCCTCGGCATCAGCGTGCTGTTCGTCATCGGCGGTGATGGCACCCTGCGCGGCGCGCAGCAGATCGCCAACGAGGCCGACCGGCGCGGCCTCACGCTGTCCGTGATCGGCGTGCCCAAGACGATCGACAACGACATCCCGTATATCGACCAGAGCTTCGGCTTCCAGACGGCGTTCACCCGGGCCACCGACTCGATCAAGGCCGCGCTCACCGAGGCGAGCTCGACGCCGCACGGAGTCGGCCTTGTCAAGCTGATGGGCAGGCATTCCGGTTTCATCGCCTGCTACGCGGCGCTCGCAAGCCACGACGTCGACTTCGTGCTGATTCCCGAGGCGCCGCTGCACCTGGACGGGCCGAACGGGTTCCTTGCTAGCTTGCGGCGGCGGGTCAGCAAGCGGGGGCACGCCGTCGTCGTGGTGGCCGAAGGCGCGGGCCAGGAACTGTTCGCCTACGACGGCGCCGTCGACGCGTCGGGCAACGCCCGGCTCGCCGACGTCGGGCGGCTGCTGCGCGAGCGGATCCTTGCCGACTTCGCCGCGGCGGGGACCGAACTCAGCCTGCGCTATGTTGACCCCGGATACGCCATCCGCAGCGTGGCCGCCAACGGGTGGGACGCGGTGTACTGCCTGCGGCTTGCCCAGGCCGCCGTGCACGCCGCGATGGCCGGGCGCACCGCGATGGTCGTCGGCCGGTGGCACGGGCGGTTCGTGCACCTGCCCATCCCGCTTTCCACCGGCAGCCGCAACCAGGTCGACCCGGACGGTGACCTGTGGATGTCGGTGCTTGAGTCGACCGGCCAGCCAGAGCGCTTCGGGTCGTTACCGCCGCCTATCGGCTATGCGGTGTCGGTCAAGCGCAGTGTCGGTCAAGCAGCGAGGCGATCGCGTGCAGCGCGAGCACGTAGGACTGGAAGCCGAAGCCGGCGATGATCCCGCTCGCGGCCGGCGTGATCACGGACTCGTGACGGAACCCCTCGCGGGCCGCGATGTTGGAGATGTGCACCTCGATAAGCGGCGCGGTCCGCATCTTCACCGCGTCCATCAGCGCGTAGGAGTAGTGGGTGAGCGCGCCGGCGTTGAGCACGACCGGTGCGGCCTGGTCGCACGCCTCGTGCACCCAGGTTACCAGCTCACCCTCATACTCGGTCTGCCTGACCTCGACGTCCAGGCCGAGTTCCTTGCCCGCCGCCTGGCACAGCTCGACGAGGTCGGCGTGGGTCGCGGTGCCGTACACGGACGGCTCCCGCTTGCCGAGGCGGCCCAGGTTCGGCCCGTTGAGCACGAGCACCCGACGGCCATCCCCTCCCCCGTCGCCGGCAGCGGCCTGGTGGGCGTCGGCCGCCTGGTGGGCGTCGGCGGTCACGCGGCCACCGCTTCGTAGGCCTGTGCCAGCAGGTCCTCCGGCGGGTTGTCGTAGATGATCGGGCTGCCCACGCCGTCAAGGATGACCATCCGCAGCCGCGCGCCGCGCGTCTTCTTGTCGAGGGACATGGTCGCCCGCAGCTCGGTCCACGCCACGCGCGGATAGCACACCGGCAGCCCGACCAAGGTGAGCACCTCCCTGTGCAGCGCCACATCGGCCTCGGACAGGTGCCCGGCAAGCCGCGCCACCTCGGCGGCGAACACCATGCCGATGGCGACCGCGTCGCCGTGCCTGAAGGTGTACCGCTCCAGCTTCTCGATCGCGTGGGCGAGCGTGTGCCCGTAGTTGAGCATTTCTCGCAGCCCGGATTCACGCAGGTCCGCGGCGACCACCTGGGCCTTTACCGTGATCGCGCGCTCAACAAGGTCACGAGTGTGCGCCCCGTGCGGCACCACCGCGCCCGCCGGGTCATCGCGCACCAGCCGCAGGATCTCGCCGTCGGCGATGAACCCCGCCTTGATCACCTCGGCGAGCCCGGCCACGTAATCGGCGCGGGGCAGCGTCTCAAGCGTTGCCAGGTCGGCGAGCACCCCGGCCGGCGGGTGGAACGCCCCGACCAGGTTCTTGCCCTCGGGGACGTCGATCGCTGTCTTACCGCCGACCGCCGCGTCCACCATGCCGAGCAGCGTCGTCGGCATGAGTACGACGGGGACACCGCGCAGCCAGGTCGCGGCGGCGAAACCGGCGAGGTCGGTCGCCGCGCCACCGCCGATGCCCACCACGCAGTCGGACCTTGTCACCTTGGACGCGGCAAGCCAGGACCAGAGCCGGGCGAGGACGGCGACGTCCTTGGCCGCCTCACCGTCGGGTATCTCGGTCACGGCCACCGTGTACCCGGCGTCTTCCAGTACGCGGCAGGCGGGGCGCGCGATCGCGCCTAGTCCGGTCGCGTGGATGACGGCCACCGTCTCCGCCCGCTTGCCTACCAGGTCGGGCAGTGCGGCGAGCACCCCGGCGCCGACGACGACGTCATACGGCTGGGCTCCGCCTACCTTGATGCGGGTCTGTTGTCTCCCGGGGGGACGACCCCCCGTACCCCCCGAAGGCGGGCCCGATGGAGAGGCAAGGATATCGGGCCCGCTCATGAGCGGAGCCGCTTAGCCAGGTCGGCGGCCACCTCCTCGGGGGCCATGTCATCCGTCGAGACGGTCACTGATGCCAGTTCGGCGTAGACGGGGCGGCGCTCCTCGAGCATGGCGCGCAGCATACCGCGCGGGTTGCCAGGGATCACGACCCGCGGCCTGTCCATCCCGGTCCGTTTCGCCACGGTCGCGAATTCGGCCTCCAGGTAGACGACACGCCGCCGCGCGATCATCCGCCGCACGTCGGGGTCGAGCACCGCGCCGCTGCCGAGCGCGAGCACGCCGCCCGCGGGCCCGAACGACTCGAGCCCGCGCGCGACCGCCCCGCGCTCAAGCTCGCGGAACACCAGCTCGCCGTCGTCGACGAAGATGTCGCCGACCGGTTTGTGCGCCGCCTTGGCGACAAGCGCGTCGGTGTCGGCGAAGACCACGCCGAGCTCGGCGGCGAGCAGCGCGCCGACCGATGACTTCCCCGCCGTGGGCGGGCCGACAAGCACGACGCCCGCGGTGACGGTCGCGGACGGTACCTGCGCAGCGGTATCTGGCATGTTCACGAGATCACCAGGGATTTCAGGTAGCTCTCCGCGTTCCTGCGCAGTTCGTCCACCGTGTCCCCTCCGAACTTCTCCGTCGCCGCCTCGGCGAGCACAAGCGCCACCATCGCCTCGGCGACCACTCCGGCGGCCGGTACCGCCGTGACATCGCTGCGCTGGTTGATCGCCCTGGCCGGCTCACCGGTCGCCACATCGATTGTCTCAAGGGCGCGCGGCACGGTCGAGATGGGCTTCATGGCGGCCCGGACGCGCAGCACCTCGCCGGTGGACATGCCGCCCTCAATGCCGCCGGCCCGGTTGGTGCGCCTGCGGACCCCGTCGGGGCCAAGGTAGATCTCGTCGTGCGCGCCGGACCCGCGCCTGCCGGCCGTGGTGAAGCCGTCGCCGAACTCCACGCCCTTGATCGCCTGGATCGAGAAGAGCGCCCCGCCCAGGCGGGCGTCGAGCTTCCTGTCCCACTGGGTGAAGCTGCCAAGCCCGGGCGGCAGTCCGTAGACCAGTACCTCGACGACGCCGCCGAGCGTGTCACCGTCCTTGCGGGCCGCGTCCACCTCGGCGACCATCGCGGCGGCCGCCTCCGGGTCGGCGCACCGCACCGGGTCCTCGTCTATCCGCGCCAAGTCCGCCGGTGTCGGCACGGCGGTGCCGTCCGGCACCGAGACCGACCCGAGCGCCACCACGTGGGAGAGGATCCGCACGCCCAGGGACTGCTCGAGCACCCGCTTCGCGACCTCGCCGAGCGCGACCCGCGCCGCGGTCTCCCGTGCGCTTGCCCGCTCGAGGATCGGCCTGGCGTCGGTATGGCCGAACTTCTGCATTCCTGCGAGGTCGGCATGACCCGGCCGCGGCCTGGTCAGCGGCGCGTTGCGGGCCTGGCTCTCCAGGTCATCGACCGGCACAGGGTCGGGTGACATGACCGTCTCCCACTTGGGCCACTCGGTGTTGCCGACCCGGATCGCCACCGGGCCGCCAAGCGTCAGGCCGTGCCTGACACCGCCGGTCAGCTCCACCTCGTCCTGCTCGAACTTCATCCGCGCGCCGCGCCCGTACCCCGCCCGCCGCCGCGTCAGGGCCGCGGCCACGTCCTGGCTGGTGACCCGCACCCCCGCCGGTACGCCGTCACAGATCGCCGCGAGCGCCCGTCCATGCGACTCGCCCGCCGTCAGCCACCGAAACATGATGTTTACCCTACCGTCAGCCCGGGGACCGGCCCGCGTCAAGGTCCCGCCGCCCTCCACCCGCGGCTCACATCTTGCTGTTATCCGCATGGTCGATCTGTCGGCTACGCCATCGACAGGTTCTATCGGTGTGGATGGCGTAGCCGACAGGCGGGGCGGCGGCGGCCCGCGCTCTTTCTCAGCCGGTGGTGCGGAGCTTGAAGCGGCGCAAGCGGGGGCGCAGGCGACACGATAGCTGGTCGGCGACGGCGCGGGCCTGGGCCTGGTCAGTGGCGTTGAAGGCGATCACCAGGTCGATGCCCTTGCCGCCGGGCTCGAGGGTGAAGTCGGCGATGACCTCGGCGACCGCGGCACGGATGTCGGGGTCCTCGTGCGCGAGCGGCGGCGGCTCGCCGTTGGCGAGCGCACTCAATCGCGCGCCCTCGACGACGAACGGGACCGGGCCTGCGACATCGACCACGACCGCGTGCGCCTCGGTCTGCGCCGCCGCCCACAGGCGCGGCGCGGTGACCGGGACGGGGCGAGCGTCCGCGCGCCAGTTTCTGAGCGTGTCCGTGCTGGTGAACGCGATCACCGCCGTACGGCCGTCGTTGCCGATCAGTGTCGGCAGCGCCATTTCGGTCTCCTTCTCGGTGCCATCGGCGTTCGCTTCTGCTAGAACGGCAACGACAGGAACGAGCAGCCTGCTCGCGGCGACAACGGTGAGGACCGCGTGCTCGGTGGTCTCGCCCGTGGCGTACGCGGCGAGGACGGCGATGACGGCTGGGTCCGCTTCTCCGGTGTCCCCGGCTGTTGTCAATCGCACGAGAGCGACCTTACCGTCATCCGGCCACGTGGCGCCTGGAGCGTCGGCGGGTGACCGGGGTCACGGCCGATGCGCTGGTCGGCTACAGGAAGTAATGAATGCTATGAAAGCGGCACTTTGCCCTGGGTATCGTCGATCTCCACGGCAGAATCAGTTGAGCACACATGTCGGATATGGGAACTCATGACCTGCGGCAACGCATAGACCCCTTGATCAGAGGCGGGTGCGTGGACCAGAGGTACCGACGCTAGCGGGAAGGAGCAGCTTCGTGGGTTCGGCACGCGAGTCGGCGCAGTCTGCCCGGATACTTCCCGGCACGCCAATGCGGAAGGTGGTACCGCCGCGCATGGTCGGGCCGTACATGAGCGGGCAGCGCGGCGTGATCGCGGGGTACGTGCACCGAGTTCGCGACATTATGTTCCGGAACCCGGCAGACGCGTTCTATGCACTCGGCCTAGGCTACGAAGGGTCGGACTTTAAGCCCGAGATGACCGAGCTGTACTGTCTCTGCTGGCAAGCCAGGGAGATCGACGGATATGTCCCGGTGACCACGCGTGGCGCGGCTGGCCGGGTGGAGTTCTACCTGGAGCCCATCCAGATACCTGTCGCCACGATGCTGTGCCGACTGACAGATGTCGGCGAGGAACCGATCGCCCGGTACGACGGGCTGGCCTGGCAGCGACCGAGGGAGGGGTAAGGCATGCGATACCGGCTGATGGCCTCCTATCTTGGCGCCTCCTACCAGGCCGCCGTTGGCCCGACCGACCGTGACGTCACGCTGTTCGCCGCCCCGCCGCCACCGGAAGCGCACGGCTTCTCCCCCGTCCCCGGTGGGATCTGGCGCAAGCACGTTCGCGTCGATGAACTTGACGGGCTGTGGGAATCGCGTCCCATCGGCTCGTATCACGGCGAGCCCTGTCTCGTGCTCGACGACCTCGGGGACCGGCTGCACATCGTCTACCTCGGAATGGAAGAGCGGCGGGCCGGGGGGCTCGGCTACTGGCAGGTCGACAAGGGCGTGTTCGAGGTCGTCGTGGCGCGGCATGAGGTCACCGACCTCGCCGAGGAACGGCACGAGTTTCCGATCGCGCTGCTGCTCTCCGCGCTGCCGCGCGCGCTGAGCGCTGGCGCTGCGGTAGCAGCGGGTCCCGGCGGCATGAACCCTGCGGGAGCGGGTGCCGGCTGGGGCGGGCCGGAACGGATGGCCCTTGCCAGCGGCGGTCTCGGGAACGGCGGCCAGGGCGGGCCTGGCAATGGCGCGCCCGGCATGGGCGGGCAGGTGACAGGCGGCGGGATCGCGGCGTGGAACGGACAGCAGATGACGGGGTCGTACCAGATGCCCGCCCATGGGCCGCAGCAACCGCAGCAACCACCACAGCAGCAGCAGGTCGCGCCCAATGGAATGCGGCAGCTGCCGGCCGCGGGCATGCAGCAGCACACGGCGGGGCCAGGACAGCAGCCGCTCACGGGGTCATACCAGCTGCCCGGCGGAACGCAGCAGGCCCTGCGGGTATCGGGAGGAATGCCCGGCCTACCGGGCGCGCTCCATGCCTCGCAGGCTCCGCAGGCTCCGCAGGGACCACAGGTTCCGCAGGGACCACAGGTTCCGCAGGGACCACAGGTTCCGCAGGGACCACAGGGTTGGCAGCCGCTAGCGGTCGGCACGCCGCAACTGCCTGCCGGAGGCCAGCTCCCCGTTGCGCAGCCCCCCGGCCAGCCGCTGCAAGGGCCCGGACAGGTACAGGCGCCGATGCCTCAGCTACCCGGTTCTGCGCAGGTCCCGATGTCCGCTGCCCAGCTGCCTGGCGGGACGCAGCCGCCGACACAGCAACAGGCATTCGCCCCGCAGCCCGGGCCTACGCAACAGGGACAGGCGCAACAGGCGCAAGCGCCGCAGTATCCGGTTGCCGTCCAGCTTCCCACCGCCCAGCCGCCCGCCGCGCAGCCCAAGCAGGCGGCCGGCGCCCAGCAGTCCGTCGGCAACCAGCAGGCAGTTAGCGCTCAGCAGCTTCCGAACGCTCAGCTGCCCGCCGCCGTGGCCGCGTGGCATGGATCTCCGGCGCCCGACGGCAACGGAACGTGGTACTACCAGCCGGCGGATATCGACCCGCAGCAGAGCGGTCTCGCTCAGAACGGGACCACCGCCGCGAACGGGATCAACGGATACGCCCAGCCGGGACAGAGCACCGGATACCAGCAGGGACCGTCGCTCCAGCAGGCACCGACGCTCCAGCAGGCACCGACGCTCCAGCAAGCTACGGCGCAGCAGCAGGCCACGCCAACTCAGTCGGCGCAGGTCCAGCAGCCGCAACAGCTGCCCCAGTTCACCCAGCAGGCACAGGCATCTCCGACGGTCCAGCCGCATCAGGTCGCCCCGTCTACCGCCCAGCCCGTCCCGCAGCCATCCCCCCAGGTTCAGTTTCCGCCTACCGCCACGAACTTCGCGGGCCAGCAAGCCGACCAGGCCGCAGCCGCCATGACCGTGCCGCCTCTGTCGGCGCCGCCAGCACTCGCACCCGCGGCCGCCGGTTCTCCCGACCTCACCATGACCGGCCCACTGCCGTCGGCGCCCCCGGTGGAGCAGGTGGACCAGGCGGCCAATGCTGGCCCGACGGCCGGCGGCGCGCTGAGCAAGCTGACCGGGGCGGTTCGGGGACGACGCGCCGCCCGCAAGCCCCGGCTGGCTATGTCCACGATCTTCGCCGACCTTGTCGACCTCGCCCATATCCCGCGGTCCGCATACGCGGTCGACGACGAGGTCACCGGTGCCATGTGTCTCTTCAAGACAGAGGGCGGCTACGAGGTCTTCAGCTGCGCCGAAGACGCTCGACACGAGGTGCGCTTCTTTGAGGATGAGGAGGCGGCCTACTTCTACCTTTTCGGAGTGCTGGCCGCAGAGGCGCTACGGAACGGCCGCCTGAGCCCGCGCCGAGGCTAAAACCGCTGCAAGATCGCCCGCATGCCCGCCCCAGGCGAAGCACCGCCCGCATGCGATCCTCATCACCTTCTGCCGCGCTGCGCGACATTGCCAACACCTTGTCAGCAAAATGTAATGACGTCGAACAGAAGCATTACGTCTTCCAGATGAATGGCTTGAACCCATCGCGTTGACCGCTTAACTGCGGCTAAAATTTAATCGTCGGCGGGGCTGACGGTCCCCCGCTCCCCAAGCAGCCCCGCCGGCCTACCTAGGCTAAACCGCACCGTATCCGGCTCGGATGTCACCGAGCAAGACCACACATCAGCAAAATTAGGCAAATATCAGGAATTGACAGAAATTTCAGCGTAAACGTCTTTCACTTCCTTATCAAGCACCACGCAAATGACAATTCACCACCGCGCGGTAAAAATCGAAATCCAAATTCATTAATGGATTCGATCGCGGCTGCGTCGCCCAAGGACACGCAACCGACGCCACGACGGCCGGCCGGTGCATGACACGTGCGGTATCCGTATGCTGATCGACATGACGATCCCGCTGACTGGCACCCAGTATGCGATTGAGGCAGGCGACTACCGGGCTACCGTGACCGAGCTCGGCGCGGGCCTGCGGGAACTCGAGCACGCCGGAACGGCGCTTGTCACCAGCTACGACGCCGACCAGTTGCCGCCGCATGGGGCCGGCGAACTGCTCTCCCCGTGGCCGAACCGCGTCGACGGTGGCCGTTACTCTTTCGATGGAGCCGAATACCATCTCGCGCTCTCCGAGCCGGCCCTCGGCAACGCGATTCACGGCCTGACCCGCTGGATACCGTGGGTCCGCGTCTCTCATGACGAGAACGAGGTGACGCTGCGCAGCATCCCGCACGGCTCGCAGGGCTATCCCTTCGCCGTGCAGGTCGATGCCACCTACCGCCTCGACGCCGAATCCGGCCTGCACGTCACCGTCACCGCGACGAACAAGGGCAGCCGCCCGGCGCCCTGGGGCTACGGGCAGCACCCGTACCTGACCGTGGCGACGCCGACCATCGACGACTGCGAGCTGACGCTGCCCGTCGACTACTGGCAGCCCGTCGACCAGCGCCTCATCCCGTCCGAGGAGCCGCAGGACGTGACAGGGACGGAGTACGACTTCCGCGCGGGGCGCAAGGTCGGCGATGTCGAGATGGACACCGCGTTCACGGGCATGCGCCGCGAAGAAGACGGCCTTGCCTGGGTATGGCTGCAGACGGGCAGCAGGCGCACCGCGATGTGGATGGACGCGAGCTGCGGCTGGCTGCAGGTCTTCACCAGCGACCCGCTCGAGCCCGAGCGCCGCCGCGCCGCGATGGCCGTGGAGCCGATGACCTGCCCGCCGAACGCGTTCGTGTCAGGCAAGGACCTGCTTGTGCTCCAGCCGAGGGAAGTCGCGAGCTGCCGGTGGGGAATCAGGAACTTTCCTGAGAACGACCGCGGCTGACTGCCCGTAGCGTCTCTGATCGGCTTGGTGGTCCTCAGTGATCCCTAAGGGGGCTGAGGACGGTTTCCCATCGTGGCGGGGTGGCGTGGGCGTGGAGGTGGAATCCCGCGCCGAGTACCGCTCCTCGTGCCCTGTGCGGGCGTCTGGTGATGGGGGTGCTGCCGATCGCGTGCACGTCCTGGTGCCGGGTCGCCGCGCGTGGCAGCGGTGGCCGGCCCGTGGGGGCGTGTCCCTCCGGACGCTGGCCGCCGCGGCCCGCGGGCCTGGGCGGGGAGGGTGCCCCGCGTCGCCTGAGCGCGGGGCGTGAGATCCTGCTCCGGGTCGGGCCGGACTTCGACCTGTCTAGCCCGGGAGCCTTCGGGGTGATCACCGCCGCCGCCTCGGCGGCGTCATCGACGGCGCGGACAGCCATCGCGCCGCTGCCGCGGCCGAGGGCGGTCTTTTCCTGGTGGGTGAGGCCGCGGGCGGCGATCCGCTGCCAGGCGCCCTGGTCCCGGTCGCCCTGCCACCCGCATCCCCGATCAGGGCAGGCAGCCCATTTCCATCCCGGGACGGTGGGCTTGTCGGGTGCCTTGCAGTGCCGCAGCGGCGACAGGCAGCGGGGGCAGCACCGGGAGGTGCCGCGGGCCGGGACGGTGACTACCGCGATCCCCTGCTCCGCCGCCAGGTGCCGGATGCGGTCTGTGATCTGGCCGCGGACCGCCTGGGACAGCCGGGTGCTGAGGGTGCGGCCCATCCCGCGGGCCTCCATCGACCTCAGGTCCTCCAGGTAGATGACGCTCGCCCCGGCCGCGATGGCCTGGTCCACCGCCCACCTTGCCGCCGACCGTGCGAGCGCGCCGTTGAGGTTCGAGCGGCGCTCGCTGACCCGGTGGATCTCCTCGGCCAGGACCGCGGCCTTCCCGCCCAGCGGATGCTCATCGTCGCCTGCCATGAGCCGGCCGTAATGATCGGCTTTCGCCTGCAGTCGCTCGCCGTGGCGGCGGAGCCGGTGCTGCCTGGCCAGGACCCCGGCGGCGCGGTACTGCGCCCCCGCCCCCAGGGCGGTGATCGTGCCGTCTGGGTGCAGCCTGGCGGTACCGGCGGACAGCAGCGTGTTCAGTCCCCAGTCCCCAGTCCACGCCCAGCGCCACCACGTGCCCGGTACGGCGGGCGGCGGGGACCGCGTGGGTGAACCGAGGTCAGCCCGGACCCGGCCGCCGGTGACGCGTAGAGCGGGCAGGTGCAGGACCGCTGCGGGCGAGACCGTGGGCGGCAGGGCGAGCGGGAGCGCCACCCACGACCAGTCCCGGTACCCCCGCGGGTCCGGGCGCGCCGGCAGCTGCACCCGCAGCACCGCCCGTCCCGGGTCAGCCTGCGAGCGCTCGAGGGTGGCCTGCTGCCGGTCGCAGGCCGCCAGCAGCAGCATCCCCGCCCCGTCCGGCGGGGCAGCTCAGATACACGCGGCCACCGACACCGTGACAGGCGCAGGCGGCATCCCCGCCGCACGGCCAGCCACCCGCAGCCCGTCCCGGTCACGTCCTCCCGCCACGACATCATGAAAGCACCCGCCACCGACAAAACTCGCCCCAGAACCCAGCCAGCAAGCCGGCCCTCACAGGAGACTCTTGCGGGCAAGAAACCAGCGGATCACTGATGACCACTAAGAAAATCACTCAGCCTCGCCAGGTCTTCCGGGGTGTCAACGTCGTCGGGGCGTCCCGTATCACCGCACTCGACGAGCGTCATCAGGTCGGGGCGCGCGCACAGGAACGGGCGCGCCCCGGTGTCCCCGGTGGCGAACTCGATCACGGCCGGCCAATGGGCACGGGCGATGAGCACCGGGTTGCGAGGCTTACCGTCATAGGCGGCGACCGCCACGGTCGCCCCGTTCTCGTAGGCGACGATGAGCCGCCGGACCGACTCGGCGCCGACGAGCGGCTGGTCCGCGAGCGCGATCACGGCCGCCCCCGCGTCGGCTGAGGCAAGGGCGCGGAGCCCCGTCACAAGCGAGGAACCCATGCCCGTCACCCAGTCGGGGTTGTGCACGGCGAGCACCCCGGGTATCTCGACCGGCACGGCGCCCGTCACCACGATCACCGGCGTGGCTCCACCGGCACGCAAAAGAGCGACGCCGCGCTCAGCCAGCGTGGAACCGGCCAGTTCCACCGTTGCCTTCGGCTGCCCGAGCCGAGACCCGTTCCCCGCCGCGAGCAGCACCCCTGCGACTCCCACGAGTCACTCCTGTTCCTCTGGACGAGCAGGCGCCCCTGCCAAGAATAACGCCAAGCGAACCGAGCGCGCTTTTGGCCACCCTCTTACCGGCCCAGAAGCGCATTTGGCACGTGAGCACGGTGGACCGGCTGGGAGCGCCGGTCGGCGTACGCTATAGAGGTGGTCCCCACCTCGCATTTGCTTGCGTTCACGATTACCGCGTTCGTGCTGATCGCGATACCTGGGCCTAGCGTGCTGTTCGTGGTCAGCCGGGCCATCACGCTTGGCCGGGCAGCCGGGGTGGCCACCGTGGCAGGCAATACAGTTGGCGCGTTTACGCAGGTGATAGCGGTGGCGTTCGGCATCGGGCCGCTCGTCGAGCGATCCGTCTTGCTCTTCACTGTGCTCAAGCTGGCGGGTGCCTGTTACCTGATGTACCTCGGTGTTCAGGCCATCAGACACCGACGCTCGCTGGCGGAAAGCCTCGGCGCCACGATCGAGCAGAAGACTACCGCGCGGATCGTGGTCGACGGGTTCACGGTCGGTGTCACCAACCCCAAGGTGATCGTCTTCTTCGCCGCCATGCTGCCGCAGTTCGTGGATCGCCAGTCGGCCGACGTCCCCGTGCAGATCATCGTGCTCGGCGCGATCTTCGCGGGAATCGCGCTGATCAGCGACAGCACGTGGGCGCTGGCGGCGGGAACGGTCCGCGCATGGCTGGCCGGCTCCCCGCGGCGCCTCGCCTTCCTCGGCGGCACCGGCGGGCTCGCGATGATCGCGATCGGTGCCCGACTTGCCTTCACCGGCCGCCAGGACTAGGCCGACCGGCTTTCGGCGGAAAATTGAGCGCCCCATACGGCGATGCCATGAAGTTAAGGAACCTGCCTGCCCCTGGTGCAGCGGTCACTGTTCCCAGCGTGACGTGCGGGGCTCGCGCGATGCCCGCGTCCCGCGTGCGTTTGCACGCCCGGCTCGCGCCGCTGCCCTGGACCGACTTCGTGCACCCTGCGCTCCATACAAAGGACAAATCGATTAGAAAAATGGCCACAGGTGCAAAGTCGACAGGAGAGGCCAGCGTGACGGGCAGGGAACCCGTATCGCGGATGGTGAATACACTTGTCCCGCCCAGAAATCGATAGTGCTGAAGGTTTGACCGGCCATGGCCGGTCAAACCTTCAGCGCTAATTCGATCTTGGTGCTTTTATGTGGATAAATCCGGCGAGGGGCGGCGGGGCAGGGGCAGGGGCAGGAGGCAGGGTCAGGGGCGGGGCAGGGGCAGGGGCAGGGGCGGGGCAGGGGCAGGGGCAGGAGCGCTAGGCGCTGGTCAGCTCCTCCGGGTGGATGCGGCCGTCGGTG
>Ga0302314_10010661_pt1 | contig 16065 bp, 13 predicted proteins | sample III_Palsa_N2_3_FD_200533 | JGI IMG/M metagenome (GOLD analysis project Ga0302314, IMG submission 200533) | Peat permafrost microbial communities from Stordalen Mire near Abisko, Sweden - III_Palsa_N2_3 | ecosystem: Environmental > Terrestrial > Soil > Palsa > Peat permafrost | place: Sweden... | reverse complement strand
CCGGGCCCGTCAATCCGTGACACCGCTTGCGCGCTCGCTAGCCTTGGTCGGAATGACCCCCTGACAAGAAAGTCGTGCGATGACGATCTACCTGATTTCGTTTCCCAGCAGTGCGATGGATGTCCCGGATTCCGAGATCCCTGCGGTCTCCAAGGCCGCCCGAGCGGTGATCATCGAAGCCAAGGCCGCGGGCGTCCTGATCTACACCGGCGGCCTGGACGACGACATCCCGCCGATCCTCGTGGCCGGCGACGGCAGCGTGACCGACGATGCCTACCCCGAGTCCAGGAATCTCAGCGGTGGCTTCGCGATCATGGATCTGCCGTCGCACGAGGAAGCCGTGGACTGGGCCGCGAAAATTGCCGTTGCCTGCCGGTGTTCGCAGGAACTCCGCCAGTTCCAGGTCGACAACCGCTTCTGACCCACTCGATGGTGCTTTTCACGAGCGTCTTCAGATCGACCCTGGTCTCTGCAAGTCTTGGTTCATGACCGAATTCGACCAGAAGGCGATCCTGAAGCGCTACCTGCAGGATGGTCGCGAAGAGCTGCTGTGGAAGATCGAGGGCTTAAGCGAATACGACCTGAGGCGGCCGCTCGTGCCCACCGGCACCAACCTGCTGGGCCTCGTGAAACACGTTGCCGCAATGGACGGCGAGTACTTCGGGCTGGTCTTCGGTCGACCGTACCCCGGCGGATTCCCCTCGGTGGCCGATGACGCCCCTGCGAATTCGGACATGTGGGCGACCGCGAGCGAGAGCAGCGCATCCCTCATCCAGCTGTACCGCCAGGTGTGGAAGCACTCCGATGAGACCATCGACGGGCTCGAGCTGGATGCCCCCGGTCTCGTGCCGTGGTGGTCCGAGCAGAGCAAAAACACGACGCTCGGCCGCATCCTGGTGCATATGATCGCCGAGACGCAGCGCCATCTCGGTCACGCGGACATCGTGCGCGAACTTATCGACGGCGAGGCGGGCATGCGGCCGACGAACTCGAACCTTCCGGACGGCGACAGCGACTGGTGGGCGGCCTACCGCGCCCAGCTCGAGGCGACAGCGGCCACGTTCAGGGTGTAGTCACCACCGCGCGGCAACCGCTTACTTTGCTGCCGTGCCTGCACTTTTCCCGGTACTTCCCCTCGGTCGAGATCGCCCGTCGAAACCTGTACCCGCTCGTCTGACTCATCCCGCCCGCCAACATTGGCGGCGCTGCGAGGATGATTGTTTCGTGCGCGATCTGAGGATGACGGGGGCTGTCGTTCTCGTCGCGCACGAGGCTCCGGGTGCATCCGGCCTTTGCGGCTCACCAGCCGGCCTGATCGCGCGAGCGGCCGCGAGCGCGACCGGGATGCCCCTCGAATCGCTGCGCATCACTCACGCCTGCCCGCACTGCGGAAGCGTCGACCACGGGCGTCCACTGGTCGAGACGGTCCCCGCCGGGGAACGGGTGTGCGCGGTGAGCTTCAGCCGATCCGTGGGCTTCGAGGCGGCCGCGGCGACTCGGCGCGAGGCCATCGGCATCGACATCGAGTCCATCGGGAACGTTTCCCAGCACCGCGTGGCTGACGTGGTGCTCCACAGCGCTGAGCGCGGCACCGTCGACGGGCTACCGCACGACGAAGCCGCGCGCCGGCTCGCTCATCACTGGATGGCGAAGGAAGCGATCCTCAAGCTGACAGGTGACGGGCTGCGTGTGCCCCCGAGCGAGCTTCAGCTGCGGATCAGCGGCGACCGCGTCATCCTGGTCTCCTGGCCACACGGCATCGACCTCGACGTGGCACCGAGTGTGACTCTCTTCACCGTGAGCCACGACGTCGTCGGCGCGCTCGCCGTTCGGTGAGCGAGCGCTACCGTCGCTTGGGGGGTGCCAGAAGTGCGGGCAGCGAATCCTCGAACAACCACGATTCGAGCAGCGGGCGGATGGGGGCTGCCGCGAACTCCTCGACGTGCTCGATGAACTGTCCGGTCGACACCGAACCGTGCTGGTTGGCCGCCGTCCAGGCCCGAAGCATCGAGAAGAATGGCGCATCCCCGAGGGCCAGTCGAACCGAATGCAGCGTGAGCGCCCCCCGCTTGTACAGGCGGTCGTCGAACATGAGGTCGGGACCGGGGTCGCCGATCTGGAAATCCTGGTCGAGCGTGCTCAGACGGTTCCACTGCAACTCTGCGATGCGCTGGACCCTGGGACCACCCGAGGCTTCCGACCACAGCCACTCGGCGTAGCAGGCGAAACCCTCGTGCAGCCAGATGTGTTGCCAGGATGACGCCGTCAGGCTGTTGCCGAACCAGGAGTGGGCGAGTTCGTGCGCGATGAGCCGTGTCGAACCGCCCTCGCCATCGACGTGGTTCCTGCCGAAGATCGAAAGGCCCTGCGCCTCCAGCGGGATCTCGAGGTCATCATCGGCCACCACGACGCTGTACTGGACGAACGGATACGGCCCGAACAGCTCCTCGAAGAGCCCGATCATCGCCGCCTGCTGGCCGAAGTCGGAGTCGAACTCGCGCGCGAGGTCGGCGGGGATGAAGCCGAACTCCGGGATGCGATGCGCCGCCGAAATCGGTCTCGAACGATACGCGCCGATCTGGACGGTGGCGAGGTAGGTCGCCATGGGCTCGACGGATTCATACACCCACTGCGTGCGGCTGGATTTCGGTGTGGCGGAGACCATCCGGCCGTTGGCGATTGCCCGGTAGGACGATGCCAGCGTGATGCTGATCCGAAAGGTCGACTTGATGCTCGGATGATCGTTGCAGGGAAACCACGTCGGCGCACCGCTCGGCTGCCCCGCAACCAGCACGCCGTCCGACAGCTCTTCCCACCCCACGTCGCCCCACGTGCTCGAGCGCGGTGACGGCGAACCGTTGTATCGAATCGTCACGGTGAAGCCGGTGTCGGCATCGACCGGGCGAGCCGGCGTGATGACCAGCTTTCCGGCCGGCTGCGAATAGCGGGCGGCCCTGGTGCCATCGACGAGAACCGTCGTCACGGTGAGACCGGCGAGGTCGAGGCTGAACTTCGCCAGTCGCTGCGTCGACTGCAGCGACAGGACGGCGACCGCCGCGAGCCGGTTGGTGTTGATGCGATAGTCGAGTGCGAGGTCGTAGTGCAGCACCGTGTAGCCGCCGTTGCCGGAGTGCGGGTCGTAGCGATCCCCCGCCGTGTTCGCGCCGACATCCGCCTGGGCGGAGTTCCTCACGTTGGCCACGTTCGAGTCTTGCATGGCTGCCGACCTCACGATGGCGCATTCCACGGCGCGATCGGATTGCCCGCCCAGATGCCTCCCGCCGGAACATATTCGCCACGGAGCACCAGTGACACGGGTCCGACGGTCGCGTTCGTCCCGATGGTCGCGGCCGGAAGGATGACGCTGTGCGGCCCGAGCGTCGCTCCGGGCTCCAGGCGCACCCTGTCGAGAACCATGATGCGGTCATGGAAGAGATGGGTCTGCACCACACATCCTCGATTGACCGTCGATCCATCTGACAGCTCGACCAGGTCGGCCTCCGGCAGCCAGTACGACTCGCACCAGACGCCGCGCCCGATCTTCGTTCCGAGCGAGCGGAGCCAGACGGCGAGCGCCGGCGTGCCGCTCGCGGCGACCGCGAACCACGGCGCCGCCACCATCTCCACGAAGGTGTCGGCGACCTCGTTGCGCCACACGAAAGAGGACCAGAGCGGGTGCTCTCGCACGGCGATGGTTCCCACCAGCGCCCATTTCGACGCGGTGGTGATGGCGGCGGCCACACCCCCGGCGACCAGGAGCACCACGCCGGAGGCCAGCACCGTGAGGCCGAGTCCCCAGCCGAGCAGCATCAGCTCGAGGAGCGCGAGCACTCCGAGCCCGATTGCGACGGAGACGACGATGGGCACGAAACGGCACAGCTCCCAGAGCAGCCGCGCCACTCGAAGCCGCACGAGCGGACGGAATGTGCGTGTTTCGTCGAATTCGGAGACGGCTCGACGAAGGCGCACGGGCGGACTACCGAGCCAGGACGACCCGTTCTTCGCCTTGCGCGGTGTCGCGGATAACACTGCGATGAGTCCGTTCTTCGGCACGGAGCGGCCGGGGGCCGTCATCCCGGAGTTGCCGAGAAACGCCCGCCGTCCGATGCGCGCTCGATCGATGCGCATCCACCCGTGGCCGAGCTCGTACGAGCCGACCATGGTGTCGTCAGCGAGGAATGCGTGTGCCTCGATGGTGGTGAGCTTGGGAAGCAGCAGCACGGTCGACGCCTCGACGTTGCGCCCCACGCGCGCTCCGAGCAACCTCAGCCACACCGGGGTGAACAGGCTGGCGTAAAGCGGGAACAGCAGGGATCTGGCGGAGTCGAGAAGTCGCTCGGTCATCCACACCTGCCAGCCGATGCGGCTGCGAACCGGAAATTCGCCCGGCACGATTCCAATGCTGAGCGCCCGGACGACCACCACGGTGAGCAGGGCGTGCAGCAGGAAGCCTGCGGCAACGGCAGCCGGAAGCAGCGCGAACGCCCGGGCGATTCCGGCGGCCAGCGTGGGCGCTGAGGCGGTAGCACCTCCGACCACGACGACGCCGAGCGCGACGCTGAGCACCGGAAGCAGCGAGAGCCCGATCGATCCGCCGGCGTATCCGGCGAGCCAGCGGCGCGCGAGCGGCGGTCTTTCGGCGGGCCAGTTGTTTTTCGCCTTGCCGACCCGAACGGCCGGGGATCCGGCCCAGAGCTGGCCAGACGGTATCCGCCCCTGCACGGATGAGCCGGCCTCGATCTCCGCGCCCTTGCCGATGCGGGTCCCGGGCAGCAGCGTGCTCCGCGACCCGATGGCCGCATCAGCACCGATCACTATCTCACCGAGGCGCAGGATGTCCCCATCGATCCAATAGCCGCGAAGGTCGACCTCGGGTTCGATGGATGCACCTGATCCGACCTTGAGCATCCCGGTGATCGGCGGAAGGGTGTGCAGGTCGACTCCGCGAGAGATCGTGGCGCCGAGAGCCCGCGCGTAATAACTGATCCAGGGTGCTCCGGCGAGGTTGGTCGCCCCGGAGAGATGCGCCACCTGTTCCGCAAGCCACAGTCGGAGATGAACGCTGCCACCGCGCGGATAGTCTCCGGGGCTCACGCCGAGAAGAAGAAGTCGTGCGGCGATGACAGAGATGAGCATCCGCCCTGCCGGTGTGATGAACAGCACGACGCCGCCGATCGGCCACCACCACGAAACGGCGGGCGCCCAGTGTGCGCCCGCAGCGGCGAGCAGGTCGTCGGCGATGAGCAGGTACACGACCCATCGCACGCCGGCAAGGATGTGCAGCGGAATCCCGAGCACCGTCTGCAGCACCTGGGTGGAGCGCGGCGTCGGCAGCACCGACCGCTTCTCCCGCTCGAGCGCGGGCGCGCGCGCATCCAGCTCGGCAGCGAGAGCGCCGATCCGGGGACGGTCGTAGATGTCCGCAACGCGAGCCTCGGGGAAACGCACGCGAATCGCGGAGATCAACTGCGCCGCGGTGAGCGATCCGCCGCCGTGCGCGAAGAAGTCGTCGCCGGGACCGGTCACCGGGCTCCCGAGAATGGTCGCCCAGAGTTCGGCCAGCCAGGTCGCGGTCGCACTCAGCCCTTCCACCGATCCCTCCGGCAGCGGGAGAGGCCAGGGCAGCGCCGAGCGATCGACCTTGCCCGAGGTGCGAGTCGGCATGTCGTCGATCACCGCCAGCAGGGGCACCAGCGCCGCGGGAAGTTCCTCTCGAAGCCGGTCCATCGCCGAGGGGATGTCGAAGTCGACGACATCGTGAGCTGGGACGAGATAGCCGACCAGGATCTGGTTTCCGGCCGGGGTCGTCTGCACGACGGACGCGGCCGTCGCCACCCCGGGAAGCGCGGTGAGAGCGGCGTCGATCTCGCCGAGTTCGATCCGGCGACCGCCGAGCTTGATCTGGTCGTCGGCCCTGCCCTGGAAGAGCAGGCCCGCGCTCTCGAATCGCACGAGGTCACCTGACCGGTAGGCACGATCCCATCCGAGAGTCGGCATCGAGGCGAATTTCTCCGCATCCTTGGCCGGGTCCAGGTACCGCGCCAGGCCGACGCCGCCGATGATGAGCTCACCGACGTCGCCCTCTCCCACCGGCTCGCCATCCGAGTCGACGACTGCGATATCCCAGCCATCCAGGGGCAGTCCGATGCGAACGGGATCGCCGGACGACAGAAGTGCGGCGGTCGTGACGACGGTCGCCTCCGTGGGCCCGTAGGTGTTCCAGACCTCCCGGCCGTCGACGGCGAGCCGTTCGACGAGCTCGGGCGGGCAGGCTTCGCCACCGAAGATCAGCAGTCGCACGAGTTCCAGGGATTCGACGGGCCAGAGTCCGGCGAGCGCCGGCACGGTCGAGACGATGGTGATCCCGTGCGCGATCAGCCACGGGCCGAGGTCCACTCCGGATCGCACGAGCGACCGCGGAGCCGGGACGAGGCAGGCACCGTGACCCCAGGCCAGCCACATCTCCTCGCAGGAGGCGTCGAATGCCACCGAAAGGCCGGCGAGCACGTTGTCTCCCGGGCCGATGGGCTCATCCTGCAGGAAGAGTCGGGCTTCCGCGTCGACGAACGCGGCGGCCGAACGATGGGTGACCGCGACGCCCTTGGGCTTCCCGGTCGAGCCCGACGTGAAAATGATCCACGCATCATCGGACGGAAGGACCGGATCGATGGGGGTGATGCTGCCGGTCGGGGTTCCGAGGGTCGGGGTCTCATCAGGCTCTCCCCGGGACGTGAGAACCTCGCCACGAGCGACGATCAGGCCGTCGGCGCCCACGACGCCGACGACGCCTGCCTCACCGAACACCAGGTCGGCGCGCTCCTCGGGATCATCGGCGTCCACCGGTACGTAGCTGGCCCCCGCGAGCAGCACCGCAAGGATCGAGATATAGAGGATGCGACCGCCGGACGGAATGCGAATCCCCACCCGGTCACCGCGGCGCACGCCGGCCACCACGAGCCGGGCCGCACTCGCGTTGACCGCTCGGAGCAGTTCGCGGTAGCTGATCGAGCCTTCGCTATCGGTCAGCGCAGACGACTGCGGGTTCGTCTCGGCGCTGTCGCGCAGCACGTCGAGGAGTGTGCGCGGTGCAGGCGCCAGATCATCGGACAAGAGCAGCGCGCGCCCCGCATTGCCCTGCATCGGAAAGACACCTCTCGCGCTCCGCCCACCATGACGGAGAACGGCCCGACACTACGGACGGCGGGTGTACGTGAGGTAAACGACACGCACCGCCCCTGCCAGGTCAGTCTTCGTCGTCGTCGAGCCCGTTCGGATCGAACATCTCGCCGACGTCATCCAGGTCGTCGCCGACCATTCTTTCGATCGGGGAGAGTCCGTCTTCGTCACCCGGCCGGGCAACCTCGGACTCATCATCCACGTCGACCCAGTCATCGCCATCAGAACCATCGACCACCCGTGCCATCGCCTGCTCCTTACCGCTCACGTTCCGTTTGCGCCAACGTAGCCGCGCTGGGGGATCGCGATGAGACGGGCGTGAAAACATCAGGCGAATTCTCGATGGACGGCCCACGGGTCAGCACTTCGGATGCGAGCATCGCCAGCTTCTCTGCGCCCTCGGTACCCGGCGCGGCGTGATAGATCACCAGCATCATCCCGTCCGTTCCCGTGATGGCGAGCTTCTCGCGGTCGACCAGCAACTCGCCCACCTCCGGATGATCGAACAGCATCCTCGCGCCAGCGCGGCGGGCCACGTCGTGACGAGCCCAGAGCCTCGCGAACGTCGGACTCGCGATGGTGAGCTCGCCCACCAGCTCGACGAAGCGCGGGTCGTCGGTGTCGGTGCCGACGGACTGGCGGAATCCGGCCACGAGGCCTGCTGCCGCCTGCTCCCAGTACGGGAAGAGGGCCCGCTCGGCCGGATCGAGGAACACATCCCGAAGACGATTGCGTCCGGAGGCCAGCCGCGGCGAGATGGCGGTGGCAAGTGGATTCACCGCCAGCACGTCCAGGTAGCGACCCTCCACGAAAGCGGGGAACGGAAGGGCTGCGACGAGCTCGGCCGTGCTCGCGGGCACCGTCTCCCTGCGCGGACGGCGGCGAATGCTGCGCGGCTTGTCGGCAGCCAGGCTGACCAGATAGGCGCCCGTCTCGTCATCCAGCTGGAGCACCCGAGCGAGCGACTCGAGCACCTGCACGGATGGATTCCGATCGCGACCCTGCTCGAGTCGAAGGTAGTACTCGGCGCTGATGCCGGAGAGCATGGCGACCTCTTCGCGGCGGAGGCCCGGCACGCGGCGCATCCCGAGAACAGGGATTCCCGCATCCTCCGGGGTGACCAACTCGCGGCGAGCGCGCAGGAATTCGCCAAGCTGGTTGGGCTGATCGGGCATGCTTCAACCGTAGGCCGCTCGGAGCCGCGGGTGCATGGTCCCGCGACTACCAGTAACAACGGGACACTGGCTGCGGTTCGCGGTCGAGCGCACGATGGTGCATAGCTTCACCGATAGGGAGACTTCTTTCATGGCCACACAACAGCTCGTCCTCGTCACCGGCGGATCCGGATTCATCGCGGGTCACATCATCCTTCAGCTCCTCGAGAAGGGGTACGCGGTTCGCACGACCATCCGATCGCTCGACAAGGAGCAGACCGTGCGCGACGTCCTGGCGGATGCCGGCATGATTCACGGCGACGCGCTGAGCTTCGTCGCGGCCGACCTGCTCAACGACGACGGATGGCCCGCGGCTGTCGCCGGCGTCGACTCCGTCATGCATGTGGCATCTCCGGTGCAGCCCGGACACGTCGAGAACGAGGACGACCTCATCATCCCGGCACGCGAGGGTGCGCTCCGCGTGCTGCGTGCCGCCCACGCCGCCGGAATCAAGCGGGTCGTGCTGACGTCTGCTTTCCACGCGGTGAGCTGGGGCTGGCCGCACGACGATCACGTCTTCACCGAGGCCGACTGGACCATCCTGGATGGCCCGGGCGTCGACGCCTACGGCAAGAGCAAGACGCTCTCCGAGCGTGCGGCCTGGGATTTCGTGGCGGCCGAAGGCCAGGGCATGGAGTTGACAACCATGCTGCCCGTTGCCGTCATGGGTTCGGTCATGGGAAGCGACATCTCCGGCTCCAACCACATCATCCAGAACATGCTCGGCGGGGCGATGCCCGGTTTTCCGCACATCTATATTCCGATCGTCGACGTCAGGGATGTCGCGAGCGCCCACATTCTCGCCATGGAGACGCCGGAGGCTGCCGGCGAGCGGTTCCTCATCTCAAGCGGCCCGGTGATGTCGCTGTCGGAGATCGGCAAGACGCTCAAGGCCGCCCTCGGCGAGAGCGCAAAGGGCGTGCCGAGCCGCGTGATCCCGAACGTCGCCGTGAAGCTCGCTGCCCGTTCGAACCCGCAGCTGCGCGCGACCGTTCCCGACCTCGATTACCAGAAGCAACTCACGAACGAGAAGGCCCGGCGGGTGCTCGGCTGGACCCCGCGGGATGCGAAGGACGGGATCGTCTCGGCGGGTGAGAGCATGGTGCGCAAGGGACTGATCAGCCCCGCCAGCTAAGGAGCTCCGACATGACCCGCGTTCGCGCCGACCTCTTCGTCTCACTCGATGGCTACCAGCCGAGCGACCAGTCCCCCGACAATCCGATGGGCGAGGACTGGGGACGCCTCACTGCAGCCTGGTCCGGCACGCGCACCTTCCATGAGCGGGTCTTCGGCGACACCAGCGGCAGCGGCACCACCGGCCTCGACGACTCATACACCGCCGCCTTCTTCGAGGGGATCGGCGCCGAGATCATGGGCGCCAGCATGTTCGGCCTTCACACGTTTCCAGACGATCCGGACTGGAAGGGATGGTGGGGAGACCGGCCGCCCTTCGGCACGCCCGTCTACGTCCTCACTCGCACTGCGCCGCGCCCATCGATCGAGATGGACGGAGGGACGATCTTCCACTTCCGCAACGCGAAGATCGAGGACGTGCTCGCGGAGGCGACCGCGGCCGCCGGAGACCTGGATGTGCGCGTGGGTGGCGGATTCCGCACCGCCCACGACTTCCTGCGCGCCGGACTCATCGACTACCTGCACCTGATGGTCGCGCCGGTCGTTCTCGGCGGAGGTAATCGACTGTGGGATGACCTCCGCGGACTCGAACTCACCCATGCTGTGAGCACGGAAGTGGGCGACAGCGGCACGATCCACGTCACGTTCACGAGATAGAGACCGGCGCGAGGTCAACCCCTCACCCACGACCGCTGGCGAGCGTTAGATGAAGAGATGCGGATCATCACGCTCGAAGAACACACCATCGACGACCGGGTGGCGGCTGCCGCGTCACCCACCGCGGACGAGACGCCGATGGGAGCATTCCCCGATTCTCTTGCGAACACTCTCCGGGACATCGACGATGGTCGCATCGCGGAGATGGATGCCAACGGGATCGATGTGCAGGTGCTGTCGACGCTTGGCGCCCAGCTGGTGCCAGCCGATGCCGTCGATGTCGTCTCAGCCGCCAACGATCGCATGGCGGACGCCGTCTCACGGCATCCCGATCGCTACCGCGCATTTGCGTCCGTCCCGACGGCCGACCCGGCCGCGGCGGTTCACGAACTCGAGCGAGCCGTGTCCGACCTGGGGTTCGTCGGCGTGATGATCTTCGGACGAACCCGCGGCGAGTTCCTGGATGCCGAACAGTTCGAGCCCATCCTCGCCACGGCCGAACGCCTCGGTGCACCCATCTACCTGCATCCTGCGCCGCCGCCGCGCGCGGTGAGCGATTGGAACTACGCCGGGTTCGACGAACTCGTCACCGAGCGGTTCCAGACCAGCGCGTGGGGCTGGAACCAGGAGACCGCCGTGCACTTCCTGCACCTGGCGCTCGCCGGCGTGCTCGACCGGCATCCGCGACTGCAGTTCATCCTCGGTCACTGGGGCGAGATGATCCCGTTCTACCTCGACCGACTGGACGAGCAGCTGCCGACAAAGCTCACGGGTCTCGACCGCACGATCGGCGAGTACGTCAGGCAGAACGTCTTCATCACGCCGAGCGGACTATTCAGCCAGGCGCAGCTGCAGTTCTGTGTCGAGACGATCGGTGTCGAGCGCATCATGTACGCGGTGGACTACCCCTTCGTCGCCAACACGAAGGCGCAGAGCTTCCTTTCCGAAGCACGACTTTTGGATGCCGACAAAGAGAGCATCGCGCACGGAACGGCGGAGCGCTTCCTCGGTATTCACGCTCGTTAGCAGATCGCAGGGCCGCAGCATCCGCCCCGCCTGAGGGGCTTGACGATTCGACGGCGACCCGTCACTCTCTAATCGTGAAAATCGCGGCGCCCCACACCCCCGGGCGATGATGCTCGACGAAATCGCTCGCTTTGCACCTTTTCCCATCGCGGTCATCTCTCAGGCGCATGTCATCGAAGAGGTCAACGACCCGTTTATGAACTGGGCCGCACGGCCTCGCGAGGAGCTGATCGGACTCCCGCTGGCGGGCATTCTCGGCACCAGCGACATCGTGCTGCCAGCAGCCCTCACCGGTGACAACCGCGACGGAATCCCCATTGCCGGGGATGACGGGGGCGCGGTGGTCATCCGTGCCACGCGAATCTCCGGCGCTCGCTCCATCATCGCCCTCGATCCCGCATGGGATGCCGACAGGAGTCCCGCGGGACAGACCCGGGCGCTGGGCCAGCGAGAGCGGGACCGACTCCAGCTTCTCCTGTCCGCGTCGGTGGCCTTCGCCAACACCCGCATTGAGACCGAGCTCGGCGAACTACTCTCTGAAACCGCCCGGCGCGCGTTCAACGCCAGCGCGTGCAGCGTCCATACCGGCGAGGCCGGCAACTACACGCTGGTCGCCGGAGACAACCTTCTCGAGAAGGTCTGGCCAGAGGCCGCCCCGCAGCGGGGCAGGATGACCGTCGAGATCGGGCAGGTCGTGCTGATCGAATCACCGGAGCAGGCCGACCGGAGCCTCCCCGGCCTCGGCGACACCCTTCGTCGTGCGGGCGTGTGCTCGACGCTCGCTGCGCCGATCACCGACTCGGGCGACGCGCTTGGCGCGTTCGTTCTCTACTTCGACCAACCGCGAACATTCGACGCGCAGGCCGTGCCACTGGCCGAAGCGCTGGCCCAGCTGGCGGCCCAGGTCTTCGTCCGGCTGAGACTGGAAGCGCGCCTGCGCCGTGCGGCAATGCTGGACGAGGTGACGGGTCTGCCGAACCGGCGCCTGTTCGAAGAGAACTTTCACCAGGCGCAGGCCCTGCCCACCGAGCAGGCTGCCGTCCTCTTTCTCGACCTGGACGGGTTCAAGGATGTCAACGACACCCTCGGACATGCGATGGGCGACACGGTCCTGCAGCAGGTCGCCGAGCGCCTGCGCACCGTGTTCCGGCAGGAAGACTCCATCGCTCGCTACGGCGGTGACGAATTCATCGCCGCATTTCACGTCTCCGAACCGTCGGATGCCGTCGAGCTCGCCGATCGGGCTCGCGCAGCGATCGCCGAACCGTTCGCCCAGCTCCCGCGAGAGCTCGCCATCACGGCTAGCGTCGGCGTCTCCGTCGCCCCCGTCGACTACCCGATCGACCGGCTGATCCGTCTCGCCGACCAGGCGATGTACACCGCCAAGAACCAGGGCGGCGACCAGGCCGTCATTCGGCTGGCCTAGCTCCATTACTCCGGTTATGCCGGCGAGTCAACGGCAAGACGGCTCATTCGCAGGTCGCTAACGTCGAAGTATCAGGTTCTACCCGTCGAGTTCAGCGCCACAAGCGCGGACATAAAACGAAAGACTTCACAATGAGCATCCTCTTTGTCATCATCGCCATCGTCGCGATTGTCCTTGCAGTCACAGGCGGCCTCATCCACGCCGTCAGCTTCCTTCTCTGGGTCGGAATCGTCCTGCTGATTCTTGCCGTGATCGCGTTCCTCATCCGCTCGATCGGTGGACGCAGCCGCGTCTGATCGCACACCCGCACTCGAGCCCGTCCCTGAGCACAGGGACGGGTTCGTGCGTTAACGACCTTCTGGCCGGCGGGTTCGCGCGCTAACCGCGCGGAACGCGAACGCGCAACCCGCCCTCGTCGACGGACGTGGTGAATCCGATCGCCACACCGAAGCCATCGCCGTCCAGCTCGATGTCCTGCGCCTCCTCGAGCGTCACGGCCAGCTTCTTTGCCTTGACATAGCGCAGGGCGCTGATCTCCCGGGTCATCAGGAGCCGACCCCACCTCGTGCGCCGCAGGACGCCGTTCTCCCACAGCACCTTGCCGAAGATCTGCAGCCAGCCGAAGACACCCTCCGGGCGCAGAAGCAGGATGTCGAACAGGCCATCGTCGATTGCGGCATCCGGTATGAGCACGATGTTGGCAGGGAGCGCCCCGCAGTTGCCCACGATGATGGTGTGCGCGCGGATGCGACGGGCCTGGCCGCCGTCGAGCCGGTAGCGCATCCGCAGTTCGTTCTTATCGCGAAGCGTGTCTCCCAGAGCTCGAACATAGGCGAACCAGCCGATCCGCTTTTTCAGGTCGTCGTCGGTGTTCGCCAGCATCTTGGCGTCGAGACCGAGGCCGGCCATGACGAGGTAGGCGTGCTCGTCGGACGATCCATCATCCCGGCGGATATCGATGACGCCGATGTCGATCGATCTGTCTTCGCCCTCGAACGCCGCGCTGATCGCATGGTCGATGTCGTTCAGGGTGAGGTGCAGGTTGCGCGCGAGCAGGTTGCCGGTTCCGGACGGAAGCAGCGCCAGCGACGCCTCGGTTCCGCGGACCACTTCCGCCACCGCTCGAACGGTGCCATCCCCGCCCGCAGCGATGATCACCGTCGCGCCAGAGGCCAGGGCCTGCCGTGTCGCTTCCTGTCCGGAATCGTCCCTGGACGTCTCGAACCAGCCGGACGGCTCCCACCCGGCGGACGCCTCGTGAGCTGCGACCGATTGCCTGACTGCCTCGAGATCGACCTTGATCGGGTTGTAGACCACGGCCGCACGCTGCGGCTTCTGTCGAGCAGGAGCGGCCACGAGAAGCTACGCCTTCGAACGAAGAAGGGTGAACGAGTGGTCGGTGACGATCGTGGTTTCCGCGTGCGACTCGACGGCCTGGTCCGGATCGCTCGAGAGTGCGAGTTCCCAGCCGCTTCCCGCCGCGTCCGGAACGGTGAACTCCACCCCGTTGGCTGCCGAGTTCAACAGTAGGGCGAACGAGTCGCTGCCCCTGTGCCGGAAGACGAAGGTGATCGAGCGCGCGTCCGGGTCGTCCCAGTCCTCCTCTGCAAACGGGTGTCCGTCCGATCGCACGATGTCGACGGTGTCGTCCGCATCCGTGTCCGGCGCCGATCGAAACCAATCCGGCCGAAGCGCGGCGTTCTCACGACGCAGGGCGATGAGCGCGGCTGTGAAAGTGCGAAGGTCCTCATCCGCGGACGCCCAGTCGAACCACGAGATCTCGTTGTCCTGGGCGTAGGCGTTGTTATTGCCACCCTGGGTGCGACCGAGCTCATCACCACCGAGGATCATCGGGACGCCCGCTGCGAGTAGAACACTCGCGAGGAAATTCTTGCGCTGGCGTGTGCGGAAGGCATTGATCCCCGCATCCTCGGTCGGCCCTTCGGCACCGCCGTTGGATGACCGGTTGTCGCTCTCGCCGTCGTTGTTGTCTTCGCCGTTGGCCTCATTGTGCTTCTCGTCGTACGACGTCAGATCCGCGAGGGTGAATCCGTCGTGGGCGGTGACGAAGTTCACGCTCGACAGCGGTGCGCGCCTCGACGCCTCGTACACATCGGGGCTGCCGAGGATGCGCTGCGACAGGGTGCCGAGCACCTGGCTCTCGCCCTGCCAGAAGTCGCGAACATCGTCGCGGAACTTTCCGTTCCACTCCGACCAGTCGGCCGGAAATCCGCCCACCTGGTAGCCCGCGGTGTCCCACGGCTCCGCGATCATCTTGATCGGGGCCAGCGTGGGATCCTGCGCAATCAGGTCGAGGAACGCGCTGTGCAACTCGGCATCGCCGCCCTGCCGGGTGAGCGTCGTCGCGAGGTCGAAGCGAAAGCCGTCGACATGCATCTCGGTGACCCAGTAGCGAAGCGAATCCATGATCAGCCCGAGCGCGGCGGGGTGGCTGACGTTCAGGCTGTTGCCGGTGCCCGTCGTGTCGAAGTATGCGGACTCCTCGCCCTCCACCAGGCGATAGTAGGCGGCGTTGTCGATGCCCTTGAACGACAGCGTCGGGCCCATGTGGTTGCCCTCGGCCGTGTGGTTGTAGACGACATCCATGATGACTTCGAGACCAGCAGCGTGTAGCGCCTTCACCATCGACTTGAACTCGTCCACCTGCTTGCCGGCATCACCCGCCGAGCTGTATTCATTGTGCGGCGCGAAGAAGCCGATGGTGTTGTAGCCCCAGTAGTTGCGAAGGTCCTTTTCGAGCAGGTGGCTGTCTTGGACGAACTGCTGTACCGGCATCAGTTCCACCGCGGTCACGCCCAGATCGACGAGGTGCTTGATCGCGGCCGGGTGAGCGAGTCCCGCATAGGTTCCGCGGATGTCCTCCGGCACATCCGGGTGAAGCTGCGTGAAGCCCTTCACGTGCACCTCGTAGACGACCGTCTCCGCGAGCGGAGTCGCGGGCGCAACATCGTCACCGCCGTCCGACCAGTCGAACGACGCTTCGGTGATGACGCAGCGGGGAACGAACGGGGCCGAATCCGACTCGTCCATCGTGTCGGGGTCATCCATCCGGTGCCCGAAGACCGGCTGCCCCCAGTCGTACTCTCCCTCGATCGCGCGAGCGTAGGGATCGAGCAGGAGCTTGTTCGCATTGTGGCGAAGCCCGTTGGCCGGGTCCCACGGCCCGTAGATCCGAAGGCCGTACCGGCTGCCCTCGGATGCGCCGTCGACGTACCCGTGGAACACGTGGCCGGTCCGCTGCACCAGGGGAACGCGAGTCTCTTTGCCATCCGTGTCGAAGAGGCAGACCTCGACCCGGTCGGCGGTCTCCGAGTAGACGGCGAAGTTCGTGCCACCGTCGTTCACGGACACACCGAGGGGATAGGGCAGCGAGCGAGGCGAAGTCATGTTCCGACAGTACGATCGGCACAC
>Ga0302314_10010660_pt1 | contig 16066 bp, 2 predicted proteins | sample III_Palsa_N2_3_FD_200533 | JGI IMG/M metagenome (GOLD analysis project Ga0302314, IMG submission 200533) | Peat permafrost microbial communities from Stordalen Mire near Abisko, Sweden - III_Palsa_N2_3 | ecosystem: Environmental > Terrestrial > Soil > Palsa > Peat permafrost | place: Sweden... | reverse complement strand
CATGCCCCAAACGCACCGCATCCGACAACCGCTCCACCAACAACACCCCAACACCCTCACTCCACCCAGTCCCGTCCGCCGCATCGGCGTACGCCTTGCAGCGACCATCCGGCGCGAGACCCTGCTGCCGGCTGAACTCGACGAACGTTCCAGGTGTGGCCATCACGGCCACGCCGCCGACCAGGGCCATCGAGCACTCACCGCGCCGCAGCGCCTGCCCCGCCCAGTGCAGGGCCACCAGCGACGAGGAACACGCCGTATCCACACTCACCGCCGGGCCCTCCAAGCCCAACGTGTAGGCGACCCGCCCGGTCACCAGACTGCCGACACTCGCCACGCCCGGATAGTCGTGGTACATCACACCGGCGAACACTCCGGTCGTGCTCCCCCGCAGCGATCGCGGACGAATGCCCGCCCGCTCGACCGCCTCCCAGGAGACCTCCAACATCAGCCGCTCCTGGGGATCCATCTCCACAGCCTCGCGCGGCGAGATCCCAAAGAACTCCGCGTCGAACTCCCCCGCGTCATAAAGGAACCCGCCCTCCCGCACATAACTCGTCCCGGACCGCTGACCCGACGGGTCATGGATCCGCCCCACATCCCACCCACGATCCGACGGAAAACCACCAATCCCGTCAACCCCGTCCGCCACCAACCGCCACAGATCCTCGGGCGACCGCACCCCACCCGGATACCGACACGCCATCCCCACAATGGCGAGCGGTTCGACCGCGCGCTGCTCGGTCTCGCTCAGCCGCCGCCGGGCCTCCCGCAGGTCGGTGGTCGCGCGCTTGAGGTAGTCGAGGAGTCTGTCATCACTGGCCACCGGGGAATCGACCACCTATCAGTCGGTCGTGGACGAGATTGACGTCGCGTTGTCAGGTTTCCCTGTCATCGGTTCAGAGCGAAGCGAGCCAGTCCTCGACGGTCAGTGCCGTCGCCTCCGCGCTGTCCGAAACGATGGTGAAATGGTCGCCGGGAACGGTGCGCAGCGCGTCCGCACGGCTCCAGTCGCTCTGCCAGGCGTCCTCCGACGCCTCGTTGACGCCCGTCTCAGCGGTGCCCCCGACGCTGAATCGTTCCTCCGGGCGCAGCAACAGGGTCGCTGCCGTGATCTCGGTCAAGGTGATCCGGGGGAGCAGGTCGATGTACCGAGCCATCGCGGTGAGCTTTGCCTCGTCGAACATGGCCTGCTGGGACTCGCGGGTGAGCATTCCGGCGGCGAGGTCCTCAGCGACCTTGTTGCGGCCGGCGGCTGCGGGGCCTCCGCCGACCGGGTAGGTGTCCAGCAGGATCAACCCGGCGGGTCCGCGGCCCTCAGCTTCGAGGATCGCGGTCACGGCATGCGCGAAGATGCCGGCCGAGGAGTACCCGAGCAAGGCGTACGGTTCTGTGCCCACGTGCTTGCGCAGGCTCTCCGCGAGTACCTCTACCACCGCTTCGACCGTGCCGGGGAGGCGCTCCCCGGTCAGGAAACCGGGCATGGGGAACGCACTGACATCGCGGACGCCTCGGAAGTGGGAGGCCAGCCGGGCGTACTGGTACGTGCCGCCCATCGCCACGGGAGCGCTGAGGCACACCAGCCGCGGGCGTCTCGGTCCTTCGCTCAGCGTGACGGGTGTCGGCAGTGCCTCGAGTTCGGCGACTGAGTCGAAGGTCGGCCGGAGGTTGGCCGCCGACCGCAGCACGGCGAGGCCGTCGTGCACCCTGCTCTGCCGTACGGCCTCGCTGAAGAGTTGCCGGAGTTGATCAGCGGACGACTGGGCCCCTGCCCCGTCGTCCTCGGTCCGGCCGCCGCCGAGCTCGGTCGCGAGATGGGTGGCGAGAGCCGCAGGGTTCTGCAGGTCGAAGACGACCGTGACCGGCATCCGCAGTCCGGTGGCCGCGTTGAGGCGATTGCGCAGTTCCACCGCTGTCAGCGAGTCGAAGCCCGCTTCCAGAAAGTGGCGGTCGGGGTCTATCTCTGACGTGTCGTCATATCCGAGTAGGTCGACGGTGAAGTCGAGTACCAGCTCAAGCATCACCAGCTCGCTCGTTCCGGCATTCGTCCCCGTTTTCGGTGCGGCGGACTGGACCTCGTCGGCCGCTGAGCGCCGGACCGGGCCCAAGTCGCCAGCCGGCGCGGCGATCTCCTGGAACACCGCCGGGATCCCAGCGGGCGATCCGGTCGAGATCTTCATGGGCGCCAGCAGGGCTTCCGGACGGGCCGTGGCCGCGTCGAACAGTTCCAGACCCTCGTATTCGGTGAGCGCGCGCATCCCGGCGCGCTCCATCCGAGCGTGCTCGGCCGAGGTCAGCGTGTTCGACCACAGCCCCCAAGCCAGTGACTGGGCCGGCCTGCCGAGCGCCCTGCGGTGCGCGGCGAGAGCGTCCAGGTAGGAGTTGGCCGCGGCGTAGGAGCTCTGACCGGCGTTCCCAACCAGCCCGGACACCGAGGAGAAGAGCACGAAGGCCGACAGTTCGGCGTCCTCGGTCAGTTCGTGCAGCGCCAGGGCGGCGTCGGCCTTCGGCCGCAGCACGGCGTCCAGCCGCTCGGCGGTGAGCGAGCTGACCACACCGTCGTCCAGGACCGAGGCGAGGTGCACGACGGCGGTGAGCGGATGCTCGGCGGGAATCCGGGCCAACAACTCAGCAAGCGCCCGACGGTCGGACACGTCGCAGGCAACGGTGGTTACTTGGGCTCCGAGAGCGACGAGTTCGCGGACCAGTTCGGGCGCGACCCCGCTTCGGCCGGCCAGCACCAGATTCCGTACGCCCCGTCGGCTGACCAGGTGGCGGGCGAGAGGTCCGCCCAGGGCGCCGGTCGCACCGGTGATCAGGGTGGTGCCGTCGCTGTCGAAGGTGCTGCCGGCCCGCTCCTCCGCTCCCACCGGTGCGGGCCGGACGATCCTGCCGCCGTATGCGACGCCGTGGCGCACGACCGCCTGAGTTTCCTCGGAGGCTGCCAGCGCGGGCAAGAGCCGGGAGGATTCGGTGTCGTCGTCCAGATCGGCCAGGACGAACCGACCGGGGTGCTCGGCCTGGGCCGCACGCACCAGTCCCCAGACCGTGGCGGCAGCCGGGTCGGCCACCTGCTCACCGGGCAGGGCCATGGCCCCGCGGGTGACCACGAGGAGCTTGTCCGGGTTCGACGGGTCCGCTCCTGTGCCGCGTTCCCCTCCCGCGATCCAGTTCTGAATGACCGTCAGCGCCTCACCGGCGACGGCGGAGATGCCCGACGCCGGTCCGGAGCCGTCGAACTCGGCGAGCTGTGGCGACGTGCCCGGGGCGGCGACGGTGGAGCTGGGGACGAGGGTCAGCGGACGCCAGGCCCAACCAAAGAGGTTGTCCGCCGGCTCCGTCGACTCCAGCGTCGGCGTGCCCCTGTCCGAGGCGGCCACCGCGGTGCCGGCTCCCGCCCTGCCGCCCGCGCGCAGCACCAGGGATTTCACTGTGGCGACCGGTCGGCCGGCCTGGTCCGCCAGCAGGATCGACACGGCACCGCCGCCGATCGGCGCCACTCGTACCCGCAGCTTGGTCGCACCCGTGGCGTAGAGGTCGACCCCGGTCCAGGCGAACGGCAGGCCGCCAGCGACATCGCCGTCCGCGCAGAGCCCGATCGCGTGCAGCGCGGAGTCGAGCAGGGCCGGGTGCAGGCCGAATCCGGCGCCGCGAGTGGCTGTGTCCTGCTCCAGGGCGAGTTCAGCGAAGACCTCGGCGTCCCGTAGCCAGGCCGCCCGCAGTCCTCGGAAGGCTGGGCCGTAGCCGAAACCGGCTTCGGCCAGGCCGTCGTAGAGGTCGTCGACACGGACGGGTTCGGCGCCGGTCGGCGGCCAGGCGGTGAGGCCGGGTGGTTCGGCGGAGCCCGCGGGTGAGAGGACCCCGGCGGCGTGCTGTGTCCAAGGCGTACCTGATCCGGCCCCGTCCGGTCGCGCATGCACCGTTACCGGGCGGGAGCCCGCTCCGGTCGGTGGACCGACCGCGACCTGGATCTGCACCCTGCCGCTGACCGGCAGCTCCAGTGGGACGCCGAGCGTCAGCTCCTCAAGGTGGCGGCAGCCGACCTCGTCACCCGCACGCAGGGCGAGTTCGACCAGGCCCGCGCCGGGGAACAGCACTCTCCCGCCGACCCGGTGGTCGGCCAGCCACGCATGCGTGGCGAGCGAGATCCTGCCGGTCAGCGCGACACCGTCGGAACCGGCGAGCTCCGTCACCGCGCCGACGAGCGGATGGCCGGCCGGGTCGAGGCCGGTGGCGGCGAGGTCGCCGGTCGCCCGGAGCGCCTTGGGGTCGACCTCCGGCCAGTAGCGCTTACGGTGGAAGGCATAAGGGGGCAGCGGCACGCGCCGGGCGTCCCGATCTGCGAACAGGGCCGCCGCGTCCAGGCCGAGGCCGTCCGCGAACATCCGACCTGCCGCCGTATGAGCGGCACGGACCTCCGGCTGACCCTTGCGCAGCAGGGGCACCACGGTGACGCGCCGCTCGTCGCCGGCCAGGCAGGGCAGCACCAGCGCCGAGAGCGAGCCGTCAGTGCCCAGTTCGACGAAACTGCGGACCCCGGCGGCTTCCAGGCTGCGGACGCCGGCGAGGAAGCGGACCGGTTGCCGACAGTTGGCGACCCAGTAGTCCGGATCGGCCAGGTCGGTGGGCGTGGCCAGTGCCCCGGTGACGGTCGACACCACCGGGAGCCGCGCGGGCGAGAAGGACAGGCTCCTTGCCGTGTCGCGCAGTTCGTCGAGCATGACGTCCATCCGGGGCGAGTGCACGGCCTGGTTGACGGCAAGCCTGCTGGTTCTGCGGCCACGGTTCCGCCACAGATCCGCGAGGGCGAGCACCGGCTTCTCGTCGCCGGATACCACCAGGGACCTCGGGCCGTTAACGGCCGCAATCCCGATCCGGTCGTTGAGCAGCGGCCGGACCTCGTCCTCCTCCGCCTCCAGGGCGAAGACCGCCCCGCCGGAGAGTTCCTGCATCAGTCTCCCGCGCACAGCGATCAGCTTCACCGCCTCGTCCAGCGAGAACACGCCGGCCGCGTGGGCGGCGGCGATCTCCCCGACGGAGTGACCGAGGACGTAGTCCGGTGGCTGTCCCCAGGACTCCAGCAGGCGGAACAGTGCCACCTCCATGGCGAACACGGCGGACAGGGTGTAGACCGTCCGGTCGAGCAACTGGTCCTGGGCAGCCGGGTCGGCCTCGGCGAACATCACCTCACGCAGCGGATGCTCCAGATGCCGGTCGAACGCCGCCGACGCCTCGTCGAGTGCGTCCGCGAAGACGGGGAACGCCGCATGGAGTTCCCGTCCCATACCCGGGTGCTGGGTGCCCTGGCCGGGGAACAGGAAGGCGGTGCTGCCGCCGGGGCGGGCGGTGCCGAGGATCAGGCCGGGCGACCGGCCGCCCTGGGCGAGCGCGGCCAGGCCGGCCAGCAGTTCGTCCCGGTCGGCGCCGATCACGGCGGCCCGGTGCGGGAACACCGGACTACGGACGGCGAGGGAGTAGCCGAGGTCCAGCGGTCGCAGGTCCGGGTCCGCGGCGACGTGCGAGAGCAGCCGCTCGGCCTGGGCCGGCAGTGCTTCGGCGGTGCGTGCGGACAGCAGCAGCGGAGGCGTCCCGCCCGCGCGGCGGCCGGCACCGGCGGGGTCGGGCTGGGTGGGGTCGATCGGCTCGCTCATGGGCATCTGTTCCAGAATGACGTGCGCATTGGTGCCGCTGAGGCCGAACGCGGAGACGCCTGCGCGGCGGGGGCGGCCGTACTCCGGCCAGGGAATGGTCTCGGTCAGGAGCCTGACACTGCCGGAGGACCAGTCGACGTCCGTCGTCGGCCGGTCCGTGTAGCGTGAACTCGCGAGTTGTCCGTGGCGTAGGGCCATGACCGTCTTGATGATGCCCGCGACACCCGCAGCCGCCTGGCTGTGTCCGATGTTCGCCTTGACCGAGCCGAGCCATAGCGGCCGGTCGTCCGGTCGTCCTCGACCGTACGTGGCGAGCAGTGCGTTGGCCTCGATCGGGTCGCCGAGGGTGGTGCCGCTGCCGTGGCCCTCGACCGCGTCCACGTCGCCGGGGCCGAGCCCGGCCCGGGCCAGGGCCTCCCGGATGACCTGCTCCTGCGCGGGACCGTTGGGTGCGGTCAGGCCGTTGGAGGCGCCGTCCTGGTTCACCGCGGTTGCCCGGACGACCGCGAGCACCTCATGGCCGTTACGCAGGGCGTCGGAGAGGCGCTCCACCACCAGCACACCGACTCCCTCGCCCCAGCCGACCCCGTCGGCGGCGGCGGAGTACGACTTGCACCGGCCGTCCGGGCAGGAGCCCGGCGTGCCGAAGTGGGCGAAGACCTCGGGCGAGGACAGCAGGGTGACGCCTCCGGCCAACGCCAGGGAGCAGTCGCCCCGGCGCAGGGCCTGGGCAGCCAGGTGCAGAGCGACCAGTGAGGAGGAGCAAGCGGTGTCGATGGATACCGCGGGACCCTGGAGGCCCAGAACGTAGGAGACCCGGCCGGACACCATGCTGGCGAGCGAACCACTGGCGTGGAAGACGAAGTTCTCCGGCAGCGTCGCCGCCGGGCCCGGGTCGTAGTCGCACTGCATGGCCCCGGTGAACACGCCGGTCTTGCTTCCCTTCAGGGACAGCGGATCGAGCCCTGCCGACTCAAGAGCATGCCAGGACACCTCCAGCAGGGCACGCTGCTGGGGGTCCATCATCACCGCCTCATTGGGGCTGATTCCGAAGAAGCCGGCGTCGAAGTCGGCTGCGCCGTGCAGGAAGCCGCCCTGGGGCTGCCTGCCCATGTCTGCGACCAGGGGGAGCCAGTGGTCCATGTCCCAGGCCCGGTCGGTGGGGAACCGGCCCACGCCGTCGCCGCCGTCGGCCGCGAGTCGCCACAGGTCCTGCGGCGACTCCACACCACCGGGGAAACGGCAGGCCATGCCGACGATGGCGATGGGCTCGTCGTCGCCTCCCGTCGTTGCGGGGAGCAGGTGCTCCAGCCGACTGTCCCGCGTGCCGGCCTGGGCACCGGCCAGCTCGGCCCGCAGGTGATCGCTCAGGTCCGCCACCGTCGGGAAGTCGAAGACGATGGTCGCGCGCAAGGGCAGGCCGGTGGCGGCGCTGAGTCGGTTGCGCAGTTCGACCGCGGTCAGCGAGTCCAAGCCGAGGTCCTTGAAAACCCGGTCGGGGTCGATCAGCACGGCCGGTCCGTGGCCCAGCACAGCGGCCAGGTGGACCAGGACGAGCTCACGCAGGGCGGCGGTCCGTTCGGGCCCGGAGAGTCGGCGGAGCCGCTCCGCCAGGGAGTTCGCGGCGGTGGATCGGCCTGCGGCGCGACGACCGGGCGTGATCAGGCCGCGTAGCAGGCCCGGCACTCCGCCGGCGGCGTTGCCGAACGCGGCAAGGTCCAGTTTGATCGGCACGAGTACCGGGTCGCCGCCCGAGGCCGTCGCGGCGTCGAACAGGGCCAGTCCCTCCTGCGCGTGCAGGGCGGACAGCGCGGACGTCGGGTTCGACCCGGCCATCCCGTCGGGCTCGGCCCAGCGGCCCCAGGCGAGGGACTGCGCGGGCAGTCCGTTCGCCCTGCGGTAGAGGGCGAGAGCATCCAAGTAGGTGTTAGCAGCGGCATAGTTGGCCTGCCCCGGAGCGCCGAGCACGCCGGCCGCCGAGGAGAACAACACAAAGGCAGCAAGGTTCTGATTGTGCGTCAATTCATGCAGGTTCCAGGCGGCGTCGGCCTTGGAACGCAGCACCGCGTCAATCCGCTCCTCGGTGAGCGAGGTGACGACCCCGTCGTCCACCACCCCGGCGGCATGCACCACGGCGGAGAGCCTGCGCCCCGACAGGAGCAGCGAAGCGGCAGCACGGTCGGCGAGGTCGCAGGCGGCCACCTCCACCTCAGCGCCCAGCTCGGACAGTTCGGCGACGAGTACCGGCGCGCCGGCCGCGGCTGGGCCGTTTCGGCTGACCAGCAGCAGTCGCCGCACGCCGTGCTCCTGGACCAGGTGGCGCGCGACCAGGCGTCCGAGCGCCCCGGTTCCTCCGGCGATGAGGACGGTCCCGAGTCCGTCTCCGGTCCAGTCCAACCGGTCCGCTTCCGTGTCCGTGTCCGCCGCTGCCGGGACTCGCACCAGGCGGGGCGTCCACACGTCCTTTCCACGCACCGCCGCCTCGTACTCACCGGCGGCCAGCAGACCGGGCAGCGACGCGAGCGGGTCGCTCCCGGTGTCGGCGGTGGATCCGCAGTCGAGTTGGAGCATCCGTCCGGGATGCTCGGACTGCGCCGAGCGGAACAGGCCTCGCGCCGCCGCCGCGGCGAGTTCGGCGGGCGCCTCCCCGGGCAGCGGTACCGCGCCCCGGGTCAGCAGTACCAGCCGGGAGCCGTCGAAGCGCTCGTCGGTCAGCCAGCTCCGAAGTACGGCCGACACCCGGTGCACCGCGGACCGCGCCGCCGCGGCGTTCGTTCCGCCCTGGACGGTCAGCACGACGACGTCCGGGACGGGTCCGGTGCGGTCCAGCGAGTCAAAGTCGGCCGTCGTGAGTGCGGGCTGCTCCGACGGCAGTGCCACCGGCGTCCATTCGACTCGGAACAGCGAGTCGGCCACGACGTCGGCCCCCACTCCGTCGGCTGCTGCGGCCAGTTGCCCGGCGGTCATCGAACGGAGCACCAGAGCGCCGACCGAGGCGACGGGTTCGCCGGCCAGGTCGGCGATCTCCAGCGACACCGCGACCGAACCGTCGGCGGACGCGGCTCCGGCGGACGCGGGCGCGATTCGCACCCGTACCGCCGCCGCGCCGGTGCTGAAGAGCTCGACGTCGGACCAGGAGTACGGCAGCAGCATGTCCGTGCCGACCGGAGCGACCAGACCGATCGCGTGCAGGGCGGCATCGAGCACTGCCGGGTGCAGGCCGTAGTCCTGCGCTTCCAGCTGTGCCGCCTCCGGCAGACTGACCTCCGCGAAGGCCTCGCCCCCGCTGCGCCAGACGGCGCGCATCCCCTGAAAGACCGGACCGTAGTCCAGACCGATCCGTGCGAGCTCCTGGTACATCCCGTCGAGGTCCACCGGCTGCGCTCCGGACGGCGGCCAGGGGCCCGGCGCGAACGCCGAGGCGGTGTCGTCGGTCCGGATGCTGTCGCCGGTCTCCAGCAGGCCGGACGCGTGACGCATCCAGGTGCTGTTTCCAGTCGACTCCTCGACTCGCGAGTGAATGGTCAGCTGTCTGCTGCCGGCGCCGTCCTCGCCACCCACGCCGACCTGGATCTGGACCGCTCCCAGTTCCGGCAGGAGGAGTGGAGCGTGCAGCGTCAACTCCCGCAGCCGAGCAGTCCCAGCCCGGTCGCCGGCCCGGATCGCCAACTCCACGAAGGCCGTTCCGGGCACCAGGACCGCGCCACCGATCACATGGTCGGCCAGCCACGGGTGGGTGGCCACAGAGAGCCGCCCGGAGAGCACGAACTCGTCGGAGTCCGCCGACACCGTGGCGGCCCCGAGCAGTGGATGGTCGACCGCTTCCAGGCCGAGCCCGGCTGGATCGCCCCCGACCGAGGACGCCTCCAGCCAGAACCGATCACGTTGGAAGACGTAGGTCGGCAGATCGACCTGGTGTGCCCCGCGTGCTCGGAAGTAGGCATCCCAGTCCGGGGAGAGACCCTGGACGTGCAGCCGGGCGAGCGCCTCGGTGAGAGCCAGGGCCTCGGGCCGGTCTCCACGCAGCGCGGGCACCACGAGAATGTCGTCGGCCTTCCCCGCTGCACCGCCGTCCGCATCCCCGAGGCCGTCCACGTCATCGTTCAGGCATTCCTGCGCCATCACTGCCAGCACCGTGTCGGGTCCGAGTTCGATGAACCGGTTCACGCCGAGCTTCCGCAGACACGACACCGCGTCGTGGAAGCGCACGGCCTCCCGTACATGGCTGACCCAGTAGTCCGCCGAGCGCAGTTCCTCGCCCAGGGCGAGTACACCCGTGACATTGGAGACCACGGGGACGGTCAGCGGACCGTAGCTGATGCGCTCGGCAACGGCCCTGAACGCGTCCAGCATCGGCTCCATCAAAGGCGAGTGGAACGCATGGCTCACCCTGAGCCGCTTCGTGCGGAACCCCGCGCCCTCGCAGGATTCGACTACCGCCCGCACCGCTTCCTCAGCACCGGAGACGACCACCGAGGCTGGGCCGTTGACCGCCGCTATGCCCAACGAAGCGGCGTGCTCGCCGAACAGCACTCGAACCGCGTCGACCGGAGCAGAGACGGCGACCATCGCCCCGCCCACCGGCAGGGCCTGCATCAGCCGTCCCCGCGCCGCCACCAGCGTGCAGGCGTCCGCCAGACTCAGCGCTCCCGCCACATGAGCGGCACTCAGCTCTCCTACCGAGTGACCGAGCAGGTAGTCGGGGATCAGACCCCAGGATTCCAGCAGCCGGAACAGTGCCACCTCCACCGCGAACAGCGCCGCCTGTGTGAATCCGGTGCTGTCCAAGGCGTCCGCATCGCCGTCGATCACCTCGCGCAGCGGGCGGTCGAGGTGCGGGTCCAGCTCGGCGCAGACGGCCGTGAGAGCCTCGGCGAAGACCGGATAGGCCGCGGCCAGTTCCCGTCCCATGCCGACCCGTTGTGAGCCCTGGCCGGTGAACAGGAACGCCGTGGAGGGCTCCTTGCGTGTGCTCCCCCGCACCGGGGCCGGCCCGGGCTCGTCAGTCGCCGGACCACCCGGGACGAGCTCCCCGAGGCCGCGCAGGAGCTCCTCCCGGCCCGTACCGGTGACCACAGCGCGGTACTCGAACGACGACCGGGCGGTAGCCAGGGTGCAGCCCACGTCGAGCGGATCGAGTGCGGGGTTCAGGCGCAGGTGGGCCAGCAGGCTCCTGGCCTGCGCGGCCAGTGCGTCCCGGCTGGACCCGGACAGGACCCAGGGCACCGGGCCGGGGTGCCGAGGCACCGGTTCCCCCCCGTCCAGGTCACGCTCCTGCGCCTCTTCGAGGATCACGTGAGCGTTGGTCCCGCTCAGTCCGAACGAGGACACCCCGGCGCGACGTGGACGCGCTTCGCGGGGCCAGTCCACCGGCTCGGTGAGCAGCCGAACCCGCCCCTCTGTCCAGTCGACCTGCTGGGTGGGACGGTCCACGTGCAGGGTCCGGGGAAGCTTGCTGTGGCGTAGGGCCATCACCATCTTGATGACCCCGGCCACCCCGCTGGCCGCCTGGGTGTGTCCGATGTTGGACTTGACCGCGCCGAGCCACAGCGGCCGGTCCTCCGTTCGACCCTGTCCGTAGGCAGCCATCAGCGCCTGCACTTCGATGGGGTCGCCCAGTGTCGTCGCTGTCCCGTGTGCCTCCACCGCGTCGACCTGGTCGGGCGACAGTCTCGCGTTGGCCAGCGCCTGACGGATCACCCGCTGCTGGGACGGCCCGTTGGGAGCGGTCATCCCGTTGGAGGCGCCGTCCTGGTTGACGGCGGTACCACGGACGACCGCAAGAACGGGATGACCGTTGCGCCGCGCGTCGGAGAGCCGCTCCAGCAGCAGCATGCCGGCCCCCTCGGACCAGCCGGTGCCGTCGGCCGAGTCGGCGAACGACCGGCAGCGGCCATCGCTCGCCAGCGTGCCGTCGATGCTGAACTCGACGAAGGTGCGGGGCGTGGCCATCACCGACACGCCGCCGGCCAGCGCCATCGAGCACTCGCCCTGACGCAGCGACTGCACGGCCAGGTGCAGGGTCACCAACGACGAGGAGCAGGCCGTGTCGACGGTCACGGCGGGGCCCTCAAGGCCGAACACATACGCCACTCGGCCGGAGATCACCCCGGACGACCCGTAGCTGCCGGGATAGTTGTGGTACATCACTCCGGCGAAGACGCCGATCTGACGGCCCTTCACCGAGAGTGGCGGGATGCCGGCCCGCTCGAACGACTCCCATGAGGTCTCCAGCAGCAGCCGCTGCTGAGGGTCCATCAGCAGTGCCTCACGCGGGCTGATCCCGAAGAAGTCGGCGTCGAAGGCGGTTGCCCCGTGCAGGAAGCCGCCCTCCCTGACGTAACTGGTGCCCGCCCGCTCGCCACTCGGATCGTAGAGCCGTTCCAGGTCCCAACCCCGGTCGGCGGGGAACCGTCCGACCGCGTCGTCACCGGCGGCGACCAACCGCCACAGGTCCTCGGGCGAGTCCACGTCGCCCGGAAAGCGGCAGCCCATGCCGACGACGGCGATCGGTTCACGACTGGCTTCACTGAGCTTCCGGTGCTGTTCGCGCAGGCGCTCGGTCTCCTTCAGGGAGGCACGGAGGGCGTCGACCAGTTTGACTTCGGGCTGACTCACTGTGGCCCTCACTCCTCGAAGCTCAAACTCTCGGGTGTCCGAGCACGGTGTCGCGGGGCACACCATATGAACCCCGGACGAGGTAACCCCACCCCTACCACCCCCAGAGCGCCGGAACGGTGTCGGCCGACGTCAGCCGATAGGGGTGGGTCTGGTGGACGGCGCGGGGCGCGGTACGAGGTCAGCTGCCCGCGAGCCAGTCGCCCATCTGTCGGCGGATCGTCAGCGCCACGCTCTCGACCTGCGTATTGAGGTAGAAGTGGCCGCCGGAGAAGACTTCGAGCCGGTATGCCCCAGTGGTGTGCTCACGCCAAGCTCGGGCTTGGTCCAGACTGGTGACCGGGTCGCTCTCCCCCACCAATACCGTTATCGGGCAAAGCAGTTCGGGACCACCCTGGTGGCAGTACCTCTCCACCGCCCGGTAGTCGCTGCGGACTGCCGGCAGGATCATCCTCAGCAGTTCCTCGTCCCCCAGCACGGCCGAGTCGGTACCGCTCAGTTCCTTCAAGGCGGCCACGATGCCGTTGTCGTCACGCAGATGCACCGTCTCCACACCCACAGACGCAGGGGCACGTCGACCGGAAGCGAGCAGGCCCATGGGACTCACACCGGTCGCCTCCAGTCGTCTGCCGACCTCGTAGGCGACGATCGCGCCCATGCTATGTCCGAACAGTGCGACCGGCCGGTCGCACCAGGGCCGCAGCTCCTCCGCGATGGCATCGGCCAGTGCGCCGATGTCATCGATGAACTCCTCTGTCCGCCGGTCCTGTCGACCCGGGTACTGGACGGCCAGGACAGCCGTGCCGGGAGTCAGCGACCGCGACACCGGAAAGAAGTAGGTCGCGGAGCCTCCGGCGTGCGGGAAGCACACCAGGGTGGCGTCGGAGTCGTCGGTCGGATGAAACCGACGTATCCACGGACCGCTCTCGTTCTTCACGTTTCCCATGATGAGAAGAACCTGGCAGCCCATGGAGACCCCCATCAACCCCTATTTCGGCGAATCCAGCTCCTCATCGAGGATGCCGAACAGTTCCTCGGCGGTCACGTCCTCAAGGTCACTGCCCGGGGCCGGACCATCGACGGGACCGCGGCGCCCGCTTCCATCCCCCCCTGCGCTTGCGCTTCCGCTGCCACGTCCGCCGGACTCGGCCAGGGCACGCAGCCGGGTGGCCACCTCGGCGCGAGCGACCTCGTCGGGGGCGGCAGCCCTCAGCGCCGCCTCCAGGGCCGTCAGTCGCGCTTCCACCACCGACACCGTGGGATCCTGTGAGTCCTGCCGCAGTTGCAACCGCAACCAATCGGCGAGGACCACAGGAGAGGGGTAGTCGAAGATCAGGGTGGCGGGTAGTCGGCTACCGGTGACACCGTCGAGCCGGTTGCGCAGCTCGACCGCGGTCAGTGAATCGAATCCGAGTGCGGAGAACCCCTTCTCCGGATCGATCTCCCCCGCGTTGCCGTGGCCAAGCACAAGTGCGGCGGTGGCACACACCAACTCCAGCACCGCCCTGGCCTGCTCCTCGCCCGACAGGCCGGCCAGTCGTGATCGGATGTCGGCGGCGGAGTCGCCAGTGGCACCGAGCTCGGCACGCCGCCTGCGCAGGGGCCCCCGGTCCACCAGCCCACGCAGCACCGTCGGCACCGGGTCGGGACTGTCGCGCAGCACGGACAGATCCAACCTGACCGGCACCAACAAGGGATCCACCATGCCACCGAAGGCGATGTCGAATTGCCCCAGTGCGTCCGGTGTCGCCAGACCCAGCACACCCGAACGCGAGAGCCGAGCCAGATCGGTGTCCTGGAGCTCGCTCGCCATGCCGGTGTGCGCCCACAGCCCCCAGGCCAATGAGACCGCCGCTCGGCCGCCCGCTCGACGGTGGTGCGCCAACGCGTCCAGGAACACGTTGGCGGCGGCATAGTTGGCCTGCCCCGCCGCGCCCAGTGTGCCGCTGACGGAGGAGAAGAGGACAAAGGCAGCGAGGTCCATTTCGGCGGTCAGCTCGTGCAGGTTCCAGGCCGCGTCAACCTTGGCCCGCAGCACCGCGCTCATTCGCTCCGGCGTCATGACGGACAGGACCCCGTCATCGACGACTCCGGCCGTGTGAACCACCGCAGTCAACGGCCGTCGATCCGGCAGGTCGTGGAGCAGCCGCTGCAGTGCGTCCCGGTCGGCGACGTCGCAGGCCACCACGGCGACGGTCGCACCGAGGTCGGCCAGCTCCGCCTGCAGGGCGGCAGCACCGGGGGCGGCCGACCCGCCCCGGCTGACCAGAAGCAGATGCCGGGCGCCGTGCCGGGTCACCATGTGGCGGGCGACGAGGCCGCCGAGAGCGCCGGTTCCTCCCGTGATCAACACAAGGCCGTTCCCACGGCCCGGCTGTTCCTCCGCGGGCACGTTGCTGGGTTGTTGCGCGGGGGGCTCGTAGCGGGCGAGGCGGGGGACGAGTATCCCACCGGCACGGACGGCGAGGCCGGGTTCGTCGGTGTGGACGGCGGCGAACAGGGCTGTTCGGAGTCCGTCGCAGTCTGTGTCGAAGTCGACGTCGATATCGAGCATGGCGAACCGCTTCGGGTGTTCCACCTGCGCCGCGCGCACCAGGCCCCACAACGGTGCGTGAGCCAGGTCGTCGACCGTCGCATCCGGCCGGGTGGCGACTGCGGACCTGGTCACTACAATCAACCTGGACAAGGCAAAGCGGTCCTCTGCCACCCATGCCTGCGCCAACGACAGCATCCGCCCGACGGCGGCATGGGTGTCCGGGACGACGCTCAGGGGAGCGTCCGAGGCGGAAGGTCCTTGGCAGGAGACGAACACCGCTGCCGGTACCGGCTCCGCCTGTGACAGGGCCGCCCAGTCCGGATAGCTGCGGACGGTGTGGCCTGCCGACTTGATGGCCACCGCCAGGCCTTGATGGTCAGGGCCCAGAACCGCGAGGTCGGCGGCGAGTGCGGTCGGATCCTCCGCGGGCCGAACGACCCAGTCGAGGGTGAACAGCGAATCTCCACCCACGCTCGTCGCCGGTCGGCCGACAACGAGCGGACGGAATGCCAGCGCACCGACGGAGATGACCGGTCGGCCGACCGGATCGGTTGCCGTCAACGAGACGGCGTCCTCGCCGACCGGGTACAGCCGAACACGGAGGCGGGAGGCGCCCGTGGCATGGAGTCGTACGCAGGACCAGGTGAAGGGCAGAACCGCGTGGTCGGCCATCGGTCCGACGAGTCCGATCGGGTGGAGAGCCGCGTCCAGCAGGGCCGGGTGCAGACCGAACCGATCGACGTCCGATCGGGCCTCGTCCGTCAGTTCGACCTCGGCGGCCATGCCGCCGTCCACCGTCCAGAGGGCACGCAGGCCACGGAAAGCAGGCCCGTAGTCGAAACCCTCCTCAGCCATCCGGCCATAGGCGTCGGACAGGTCCACCGCAACAGCACCCTCCGGCGGCCAGACCTCGTCTTCCGACGCGGACGGATCAACGCTGGGGCCCTCAGCCAGCGAGCCAACGGCGTGCCGGACCCACTGTGCGTGCGACGGCGCGTCCTCGGCCAGCGAGTAGCAGGCGACAGGCCTACTGCCCAGGTCATTCGGCGCGTCCACGACTACCTGGAGACGAACCGCGGCGGAGCCGGCCGGCAGCACCAGCGGCAGGGCGACGGTGAGTTCTTCCAGCAGGCCGCAGCCCAACTCGTCTCCGGCGCGACCGACCAGCTCGACGAAGGCCGTCCCGGGCAGCAGTACCTGTCCTTGTACGGTGTGGTCCGCGAGCCAGGGATGGGTCGACAGGGACAACCGCCCGGTCAAC
>Ga0302314_10010659_pt1 | contig 16067 bp, 13 predicted proteins | sample III_Palsa_N2_3_FD_200533 | JGI IMG/M metagenome (GOLD analysis project Ga0302314, IMG submission 200533) | Peat permafrost microbial communities from Stordalen Mire near Abisko, Sweden - III_Palsa_N2_3 | ecosystem: Environmental > Terrestrial > Soil > Palsa > Peat permafrost | place: Sweden... | reverse complement strand
AGTCTATGGCCGTGAGGCGTTGGCGCGTTTGCAGTCAACGGCTGTTGGACCCAATGCCGCCGCCATAAAGGAAAGGAGCCTGCAGGCTGCGCAATTGCAATCGGCCGATACGAAGCAACGCGTCCCGCACGTCGCCAATCCTGTGGATAGCATCGTTATGCGCACGCCTGGGCAGCAGTTGCCGAAATCGTTCATCGATAACGACTGGAAAAATGTCGAGGGTTGGCCTTGGCGGGTGCCGTCGTGCCTCAGCACGGAGAGCGACCAGTGCGATGCGTATCTTGTCCAGATAAGCGACGACGGCCGCCAGAACATATTGTTGCTGGCGCCGCGAGGCAGTGAGGGCACGCTATTCGGTCAAGACGCTGCCGGTACGTGGCAAGTGCTAGGCAGGCTCAGGATCCCGCCTGGCTGCGTCGAGGAGCGCGCGGCCCTGACGCGGGGGGCTTATAAGGCGGTGCCTGCGCTCTTGCCGGATCTCGAAATCAACGGGCAGCGCATACATGTGGAAGCCGCTGCTTCGAAGCCCCTTGTGTGCAATCGATGATCTTCGCGGGCTGCGAGCGGATGCTGCGCATGCCGCGGCTTGCGCCGGCGATCACGCGCCGCGACCCGCCCGCGTAGTGCGACGCCCGCGCAGTGCCTGCTGCCTGCTGCCTGCTGCCTGGTGCCAGGTTCCTGGTGCCTGAAGGAGTCCTTATGCGCGCAGCAAATCATTGAGCGCCGTCATCGTCATGGCCGGCGCTTCCTGCGGGATATTGTGGCCGACCCCCGGCAGCACACGAGGTTCATAATGACCGCTGAAACGACGCGCGTCGCGATCCTCAGCGGACGGAGGACCGACGCCGTCATCGGCGCCCCACAGCGCTATGGTCGGTACCGCTATGGTGGGGCGTTCGGCGAGGTCGCGCTCGATGTCTTCCAGCGCTGGATCGCCCGGCACATAGTCAAATCGATGACGATACGAGTGGCTCACGACATCGACGAAATCCGGATTGTCGAACGACAACGCGCTGCGCGCGTAGGTGTCGTCGTCGAAGCGCCAAGAAGGAGACCAAAGGCGCCACAGCAGCCGGCATAGTTCTCCCCGGTTTGCAGTCAGTCCGGCGTACCCGCGCGGCGAATGAAAGTAATACTGATACCACAGCCGGTATTCCTTTTCCGGTGCCTGCGGCGTAACCGATCCGGCGATGTCCTGGATGTTGTAGCCGTTGCCCGTCACGAGACAGCGCACGCGCTGCGGCCAGAGTGCGGCGACTATGCAGGCGGCTCGGCCGCCCCAATCGTAGCCGACCAAGGCCGCGCGCTCGATCGACAAAACGTCCAGCAGCTCGAGCAGGTCGCGCGCAAGCGCCGCCTGTTGTCCCGAGCGCAAGGTCGCCGTCGACAGAAACCGTGTGGGCCCGTAGCCGCGCAAGTAAGGCACGATCACCCGATAACCGCGTGTAGCCAGCTCCGGCGCCATGGCGTCGTAGCCACGCGGATCGTAGGGAAAGCCATGCAGCAGCACGACCGGCTCGCCGTCTTGGGGGCCATGCTCCTCGAAGGCGAGATCCAATACCGACGTGCGGACATGCCGCAGGGCAAATGACGCCTGGGCGAGCGGTGCTGGAGCTCCAGGCGCCTGGGTCACTGCGTTTTGAGTCAGTGGAGTCTTAGTCATGACACACGATCCCGGATGGCCGAAGCAATAATGGCCAGTCTAGACTAAAGCTTGACGCTCGACAGGTATTGCGCGAGGCGTTCGAAGGTTTGCTTGCCGCCTTCGATGGCGCCATATACCTCGGCGACAACGTTCCTATCCGCAGCGGTGGCGAACACCATGCGCACGGTCATGCGGGTCTTGTCGCCCAGCGCGTCGAATGTCCAGATCGACTCGAATTTCACTTCCGGTCCGCCCTGCTTGCCGCCGCCATGCGAAAAAACGATGCGCTCCGGTTTCACGACCTCGGTGAACACACTGTAATTGGGATAGTCGGTGCCATCCGGGCCATGCATCACATGCTTCCATTCGCCCCCCGGCCTGACATCCATTTTTTCGATGGTGGTGCTGAAGCCGGTCGGTCCCCACCAGTTCGCTACGTGCTTGGGATTGGTCCACGCTTCCCACACGAGTTCGCGCGGCGCGTCGAAAACACGCGAGACAACGATCTCTCGATCCGCAGTGTCCGATGCGTCTGTGGCGGAGGGGCTATTTTTTCTGTCCGACATGACGGTTCTCCTGGGTTTGCAATTCTTGAAGGTAGACATCCAGCCGATCGAAACTCTGTTCCCAAAATTGCCGATATTGCTCGACGAATTCGCATACCTCCCGAAGCGGTAGCGCTTCCAGTCGACACGGTCGCCACTGCGCCTGGCGGCCCTGCGAGATGAGTCCCGCGCGCTGCAGCACCTTGAGGTGCTTCGTTATCGCCGGGGGACTAATGGCAAACGGCTTGGCGAGTTCGGCCACCGATGTCTCGCCTAGCGCGAGGCGCGCGAGGATCGCTCGGCGCGTCGGATCGGCCAGTGCGGCGAAGGTGCTACTGAGTGGGTCGGAGGGCATAAAACACTTATTGGTTAATTAACCTATTGGTAAAATAAGTCACGCCTATCGTTTTGTCAAGATCGGTTCGATAGGTCGATTCCTGCGCGATTCGGGGCACGGTGAGATACTGGGCCAGTTATGTCCTAAGCTGTTGAACGATTGATTTTCCATCGGAGCCAATATGCGAAAACTTGTCGTGTCGCTCTTATTCGCTGCTGCTGCGGCGGCATCGCTGGCGCCGGCACCTGCGCAGGCCCGCCCGCGCATGGTCTGTAACCGGGTGTGGGTCCGCGGTCATTGGGTTCGCCACTGCCGGCCGCTGCCGCCGCGATACCACCATTATCGGCATCGTCGTCCGGTGCCTTATCGTTGAGCGGCTGAGTGGCTGAGCGTTCGTGCTTTATCGGCGGATTTTTCGTCGGGTTTTTCGGCCGCCTTTTGGTCGTTAGCGCGCTCAGCATCTGACGCATGCAGGAGGTTTGCCGCCTAACGTCGGCAACACGAGCAATGACCCAAATCGACAAGCCATTCGACGCCGGCCGCAGCGACGACGAATGGCTGGAAGCGGATGGTTACGGCGGTTTCGCATCGGGCACCGTGGGAACTGCGCGCACGCGTCGTTATCACGCTGTGCTGCTCGCCGCGATGCACCCGCCGGTGGGTCGCGTAGTCCTCGTCAACGGCATCGAAGCGTGGCTCGAAGTGCAGGGGCAACGCTATCCACTAACGACGCAGCGTTATGTGCCCGACGTGGTCTCTCCCGATCTATCTGCGCGCCTGTCGCGCTTCGATACGACGCCTTGGCCGACGTGGCATTTCCGGGTCGATGAGCATTCGGTAGTGGTCGCCGAGCTGTTCGTCGCGAAGGCGAGCTGCGAGACTGTATTGCGCTGGCGATGGCATTGCGACGACGGCGTGCCGCGCCCTGTCACGTTGAAGGTCCGTCCTTTGCTCTCCGGGCGCGACTATCACGCGCTCCACCACGAAAACACCGCTTTCAATTTCGATGCGCGAGTCGATCGGGACCAAGTCAGGTGGCAGCCCTATGGCGATTTACCTGCGATCTGCGCCTGCACGAACGGCGCTTATACACACAAGCCCGATTGGTACCGAGGCTTTTGTTATCTTCGCGAGCGTGAGCGCGGACTCGATTTCAGCGAGGATCTGGCGACGCCTGGGGTGTTCACTTTCGATCTTGCCGAAGCAGAAGCGCTGATGATTTTGAGCGCGGGAACTGCCGGTGGAGCAGGGGTAGGAGCAGGAGCAGGAGCAGGCGATGCAACCTCCGCCGTCGAACGTGCGCATTATCTGGTCGAAATCGAGCAGGCACGTCGCGCGGCTTTCGGTTCGCTCCTCGCGTCTGGTTCACGCCTCGCGTTGGATTCACGCTTGTTCCGCAGCGCCGACGCGTATATCGTGTCGCGCGGCGAGGGCCACACCATAGTCGCAGGGTTTCCCTGGTTCACCGATTGGGGCCGCGACACGTTCATCTCGATGCGAGGCCTGCTGCTCGCATCGGGGCGCCATGACGACGCCGAGGCCATCCTGCTTGCATGGGCCGGCGCCCTTTCCGAAGGTATGCTGCCGAACCGCTTTCCCGACTCGGGCGGCACGCCCGAGTACAACGCCGTCGATGCATCCCTGTGGTTCGTCGTGGCCGTCCACGATTATCTCGCCACGAATCATGCCTGCGATGCCACGCGCGACGCCTTGCAGCATGCCGTGGACGCAATACTCGACGGCTACACGCGTGGCACTCGTTTTGCTATCGCCGCCGATCACGACGGACTGCTACGCGCCGGAGTGCCGGGCGTGCAACTGACCTGGATGGACGCAAAAGCGGGCGACTGGGTCGTGACGCCGCGCATCGGCAAGCCGGTCGAAGTGCAGGCGCTATGGATCAATGCTTTGCGTATCGCTGCGCAATGGGATTCGCGCTGGGATGAACCGGCGGCACATGCTTCGATTGCATTCCAGCATCGTTTCATCGATCCGTCGACCTGTGCGCTGTTCGATGTGGTCGACGTGGATCATGTGGCAGGGGCGGTTGACCGCTCGATTCGGCCGAACCAGATCTTCACGGTCGGCGGACTCCCATTCTCGTTGCTGGAAGGCAAGGTGGCGCGCGCTGTGGTCGAGCAGGTCGAGACGCATCTACTGACCCCGCTTGGCTTACGAACGCTCGCGCCCTCCGATCCCGCTTACCGCGGGCGCTACAGTGGAGCGCCGCTCGAACGCGACGGCGCCTATCATCAAGGGACAGTGTGGCCTTGGTTGTTGGGGCCATTCGTCGAGGCGTGGCTGCGCGTTCACGGTTCGGACCCGGCGAGTCGCGCACAAGCGCGCGCACGTTTTCTTGCGCCACTACATGCACATCTCGATCATGCGGGGCTGGACCATATCAGCGAAGTCGCCGATGGCGATGCCCCTCATACGCCGGGCGGCACACCGTTCCAGGCGTGGTCCCTTGGGGAACTGCTGCGCATCGAGAGCCTGCTGGCCGGATAATCAAGACCGAGGCGTGCAAGTGCGCGTGGGAGTCAGCTTGCTGAGTCTCAAGCACCTTGCGCCAGCCCCCTGGCCGAGGAGTAGAGTAGGAACAGTACGAAGACAGCGCGCCGAGATGATAGGCGAAACGAGAACGCTCGTTCGCGGCACCGTCAGGTTGCAAGTCTTACCGAACGGCGCAAAGCCAAGGGATGTGCACATGCCACCGTTGCAAAAAGCGAATCTATTGGAGACCATCGAAGGGGCGCGGCTGCATTCCACCGATTGTCCTCGCTGGCAGCGTTGGGGGCCGTATCTGAGCGAGCGGCAGTGGGGCACGGTGCGCGAGGATTACAGCGATAACGGCACCGCTTGGGACTATTTCCCGCATGATCATGCGCGCAGCCGCGCGTATCGATGGGGCGAGGATGGCATGGCCGGTTTCGGCGACGACAAGCTCAACTGGTGTGTGTCGCTGGCATTGTGGAACGGTCAGGATGCGATCCTCAAGGAGCGGCTGTTCGGCCTCACCAATGCACAGGGTAATCACGGCGAAGACGTGAAGGAGTTGTACTTCTATCTCGATGGCACGCCCACGCATTCGTACATGCGCATGCTCTACAAGTACCCGCAAGCAGCGTTTCCCTACGATGACCTGATCCAGGAAAACGCACGGCGCGGTGCCGACGTGGCCGAGTACGAAATCCTCGATACCGGTGTGTTCGACGACGATCGCTATTTCGACGTGCAAGTCGAGTATGCGAAGCACACTGCCGACGATATCGTCATGCGCGTGACGGTCGAGAATCGTGCGGACCAGCCTGCCACGCTCGATGTCCTGCCGCAGATCTGGGCGCGCAACACATGGTCGTGGAAGACGCCGACCGCCAAGCCGTCGCTCACGATCGCATCGGTGCGCGACGAGACGCGTGTGGTCGGACGCCATAGCGGGCACGAAGCCATCGTCGTGACAGCGTCGACAAAAGACGCGCCGGCCATCGAGTGGCTCTTCTGCGAAAACGAAACCAACGTCAAACGCCTGTTCAACATGGACGGTCCGGGCCCGTTCAAAGACGGCTTCAACGATTGCATCGTGCATGGCGACACCGCTGCGGTGTGCCGCAACTCGGGTACGCGCGCTGCGGCGCATGCGCATCTCGTAATCGCGCCGCACGGGCGCGCGGTCGTGACGATGCGCTGGCGTCCGGAGTCGGCGCCCGATGAGGTGCCGCTCGACATCAATGCGCTGTTCGCGCGCCGCATCGCCGAAGCCGATCAGTTTTATGCAGCGCTGCAACACGACATGAGCGACGCCGATGCGTGCCTGGTTCAGCGCCAAGCGCTCGCCGGCATGTTGTGGTCCAAGCAGTATTACCAGTTCGATGTCACGCGTTGGCTCGACGGCGATCCGGCGCAGCCCAAGCCGTCGGCCGCTCGCAGGCACGGGCGCAACTCCGACTGGCGCCATGTGTGCAATGCGGACATCGTGTCGATGCCGGACAAATGGGAGTATCCGTGGTACGCGTCGTGGGATCTGGCATTTCAAGCTGCAGCGTTTGCACTGATCGATCCCGAGTTCGCGAAGCGCCAGTTGCTGCTGCTCGTCAAGGATCGCTATCAGCATCCGAACGGCCAGTTGCCGGCTTATGAATGGGCGTTTGGCGATGCGAATCCGCCCGTGCATGCATGGGCCGCGTGGCGCGTCTACGAGATCGACCGGGCGATCACCGGCAAGCCCGATCGCGATTTCCTGGAGCTGGTTTTCCACAAGCTGCTGCTCAACTTCTCGTGGTGGGTGAACCGCAAGGATGCCGATGGCCGCAATATTTTCCAGGGCGGCTTTCTCGGGCTGGACAATGTCGGCATTTTCGATCGTTCGTCGCCGTTGCCCACCGGCGGCCGTCTGGATCAGGCCGACGGTACCGCGTGGATGGCGGCCTACGCACTCGACCTGATGCGCATTGCGCTGGAACTGTCGATCGAAAACAAGGTATTCGTCGATATTGCCGTGAAGTTCTTCGAGCATTTCCTGTACATCGCCGAGGCCGTCAGTTGTAGCGATAGCTGCGATACCGGGCTATGGGACGAACAGGATGCGTTTTTCTACGACAAGCTGCGTTTGCCCGACGGAAACACCGTGCCGATGCGCGTGCGCTCCATCGTCGGCTTGATTCCGCTGTTTGCCGTGCGCGTGCTGGAGCAGCACCTGCATGGCGACCTGCCTCGATTACGTGAACGGTTGAGCTGGTTTCTCGAGCATCGCCCCGAACTCGCCAAGCTGGTGTCGCGCTGGAACGAACCGGGCAAGGGCAACAGCCTGCTGCTCTCCGTATTGCGCGGGCATCGGATGAAAGCGTTGCTGCGGCGCATGCTGGATGAAACGGAATTTCTCTCCGATTACGGCGTGCGGGCATTGTCGCGCGTGCATCGCGATGAACCGTTTGTGTTCCATCACAACGGCGCCAGCTTTTGCGTCAAGTATCTGCCGGCGGAATCGGATACCCGCGTGTTCGGCGGCAATTCGAATTGGCGCGGCCCCATATGGATGCCGGTCAACTATCTGTTGATCGAGTCGCTGTATGAGTTTCACCGCTACTACGGCGACGATTTTCAGGTCGAATATCCGACCGGCTCGGGCGAGAAGTTGTCGCTAAGCCAGATCGCCGACGAGCTCGCGCGGCGGTTGACGAGGCTGTTCCTCAAAGATCGCAACGGCGAGCGGCCGGTGATGGCTGCATATCCGCAGTTGCAGGCTGATCCGCGGTCGCGCGATCTCGTGCTGTTCCACGAGTATTTCCATGGTGACAATGGACGCGGGGTAGGCGCGTCGCATCAAACGGGTTGGAGTGGACTGGTCGCCTTGTTGCTACAACCGCGCGCGATGAGCGCGTCGGGGAATGTGCCGCTGGCCGGGGAATTGGAGGAGGCGCTGGTGACGAAGTAAGGCGACGGTTTAGTCGCCTTCACTGCACGTTACGTTATGCGGTGTGCGGTTGCGCGGCCAGTACCGCGACGCCGTCCGCCGCGCGCACGCCTTGTCCCACGGGCAGTACGAACAACGGATTCACCTCGGCTTCCAGCAGGCGTTCGCCCAGTTGCACCGCCATACGCGAGAATCCGACGATCGCCGAGATCAGCGCTTCGACGTCGGCTCGTGGGCGCCCGCGATAGCCGTCGAGCAGTGGCCACGTTTTGAGCGCGTGGATCATTTCGAGCGCTTCGCCGCGTGCAAGAGGACGGTCCTTCGGCAGAAGTTGCAACGTGGTGTCGTTGAACAGTTCAGCCGTGACGCCGCCCATGCCGAGCAGCATTGCGACGCCCAACGGGTCCCGATGCAAGCCGAAGATTAGCTCAGTGCCGCCGGACACCATTTCCTGTACGAGAAAGGCCGCGGGCTGAACGCCCGTTGCCGCTTGCACGTCGTCGCGCATTTTCGCCAGACGTGCGCCGATGTCTTCGGCCGTCAGACCGACCGCCACGCCGCCTACATCGCTCTTGTGCGTGATTTCGTTCGACAGCAGCTTTAGAACGACTTTGCCGCCGAGCTCGCACGCAGCCGCTTGCGCCTCGTCGCCGTTGACCACCACGCGTTCACGCGCAGGCGTTACGTCAAATCGCGCAAAAAGATCCTTGGCTTGAGCCTCGTTCAGTGAGCCGCTCGGTAGATCGCTGATGTCGGGACGCGGCGGCATCGCCGATGTCGACAATGATGCGGATGCTGACGTTGATCCCGATCCCGGTGCGGATGTTGCGGATGAGCCTGAGGCCGGCATGAACGCCGCATTGCGACGCGCATATTCGCCGTGCTGCCACATGGCCGCAAGTGCGTTCGTCACGCTTTCCGGCGTGACAAATGCAGGTATCCCCCGTCCATTCAATAGGCTAGTGATCGTCGGTGCATGCGGACTCACGAAGGCGACCAGCGGTTTGTCGCTGCCGGGGATGGAATCCCGAATGGCGTCGGCCATGAGGTCCGGCATCGCGAGGCCCGAAGACCCGATAATCACTGCCACCGCGTCATAGCTCGCGCTCGCGAGCAGCGTCCGTATCGCACCGCGCAGCAAATCCGGCTGCAGCCCTGCGAGGGTGACGTCGATCGGATTGCGGTCGAGCGCGGCATGATCGCCGGTCTGAAGCGCTCTCAATTGACTCGCGGTCTCGGCATCGGGCGGCGGCGTATCGAAGCCCGCCATGCCGAGGCTATCGGTGACCAAAGTCCCCGCGCCGCCGGTCGATGTCAGGATGGCAACACGCTTGCCTGCGAGCGGCCGGCGCATGGCGAGGGCGTTGGGAATATCGAGCAAGTCGGAGAAGGTTTCTGCGCGTATCACCCCCAATTGCTTGAAGTACGCGTCGTACATCCGGTCCGCGCCCGCGAGCGCGCCCGTGTGCGAGACAGCCGAGCGAGCGCCCGACTCGGACCGCCCGATCTTGAACACGACAATGGGTTTGCCTGCCGCCGCGGCACGTAACGCGGCCGCGCGAAACTTATCGGCATTACGCAGGCCTTCCATATACAGCGCGATGACAGAGGTCGATTCGTCGTCCACCAGGTACTCGACGAAGTCGGCCATATCGAGGTCGACCTCGTTACTCGTGGATACGAGTTTCGACAAGCCGATTCCGCGCGCTGCCGCCCGCGAGAGAATCGAGCCGAGGATCCCGCCGCTTTGCGACACGATACCGATTGAGCCGGTGGTGAATGCATCGGTTTCCAATGCGCCGCTCGCCGAGAGCGTGATGCGATCGGTGAGATTCACCAGACCTATGGTGTTGGGCCCAAGTATGCGCATAGCGCCGGCCGCCTCGATCAGCTGCGCCTGGCGCCGTTGGCCTTCTTCGCCGACCTCGGAATAGCCGCTCGCCAATACGATCGCAGCGCTGGTACCGACGCTGGCGAGGTCTTTCACCGCGAGGTGCGCCCGCTCAGCGCCGAGCAGTACGATGCCGACATCGGGCGCCTCCGGCAGCGACGCGATGTCGGGGTAACAGCGCAACCCCGCGATCGTTTCGTAACGCGGATTGACCGGGTAGATCTGTCCGGTGAACCCATGCTTCTTCAGGTAGGCGACTGGGCGCCCCGCGGTCTTCATGGCGTCGGCCGAAGCACCGATTACCGCGACGCTGCGTGGGCGCATCAAGCGTGAAATTGCGTTCATTTGAGTGTCCTTCTTACCGTTTTTCGCGCGCACTTATTGCGCTTTATTACTGCGCTTTATCCGAGCGAGTTTTATCCGATGTTTTATTCGCGATCTCATTCGCGGTTTTATTCGACGCAGTCTTGTTCAAAAATTCGCGCACCGCCTCGCGATGCTCGTGGCTCGTGTAGCACACCGCCTGCGCTTGACCGCCTTGCGCGAACACTTGTTGCGCGGAAAGCTCATAACTTTGGTTGAGAATGCTCTTGCCCAACGCGAGCGCCGTAGGCGAACCCTGACTCAGTTCCATCGCCCACGCCTGAGCGTCGGCGAGTAGCGTTTCCGGATGACTGATGCGGTCGGCGATGCCCATCGCGAGCGCTTCTTGCGCCTCGACCTTGCGCGCGCTGAAGATCAGTTCCTTGGCCCGTGCGAGCCCGACGCGGCGAGGCAGGAAGTACATGCCGCCGCCATCGGGAATCAAGCCGCGCCGGATATAGCTCCAAGCGAAGCTCGCCTGGTCGGAGGCGACGATGAAATCGCAACTGAGCGCCATGTCGGCGCCCAGGCCTGCCGCCGCGCCGTTGACCGCGGCGATCGTCGGCTTGGGCATGGCATACAGCAGGTTGACCGTGTGATGCACGCGTTGCTGGCGCGACCAGCCGTTGAATGCGACCTCGCCAGTTGGCGCATCCATGCGTTGCGCCATGCCGCTGACATCGCCACCGGCACAGAAGCCCTTGCCGTTGCCGGTCAACACGACGGCGCGCACTTGGGGATCACGCGATACCCTTTCAAGCACGGCGATCAATTCGGTGCGCATGTCGTCGGTGATGGCGTTGCGCTTTTCGGGGCGATTCAAGGTGATCGTGGCGATCCGCGAATCGAGCGTCAGTTCGATGGTCGATGTACTCATGGCTGTCTCTGGGCAAATTCTAGGCAAATAGGAAATTCGGCTCTTTCGGTGCGGTGCCTACGCGCAATCACATGCCGATCCGAGTGACCAAGCTTAGCCCCGCGACGCCGCGGTGGCACCCCGGCAGTTTCACTGTGTGGAACCGGGGTCTTGGCAATCGAGCAATGCCGCCGATAATTGCCACATATGCGAACGCATCGAGCCATTCGAGAGAAGTCGCAACGACCTTATAAAGACGGAGACGCCATGCAAGCAGCCTCATCCCGCACGCTCGAAACCGGCGCAATAGATCGCGACGCCGCCGAAGCCATCTACAAAAAAGTGACCTGGCGTTTGCTGCCGTTTCTTTTCATTTGTTATATGTTCGCGTATCTCGACCGCGCCAACATCGGCTTCGCACACCTGCGGTTTTCGCAAGACGTCGGCCTCTCGGAGGCGGCGTTCGGGCTCGGCGTCGGTCTCTTCTATGCCGGCTACATGCTGTTCGAAGTGCCGAGCAATCTGCTGCTGCAGCGAGTCGGCGTACGCAAGACCATGATGCGCATCATGGCGCTGTGGGGCATCGTCTCGGCCGGCACGGCATTCGTGCAGACACCGATGCAGTTCTATATCGCGCGCGTCTTGCTCGGCGCGGCCGAAGCCGGCTTCTTCCCCGGGGTCATCCTTTACTTTACCTACTGGTTTCCCTCGGCACGGCGCGCTCGTGTCACCTCGATCTTCATGATGGCGATTTGCGTATCGGGCGTGATGAGCGGCCCGTTGTCCGGGTTCATCCTGCAGAACATGTCGGGGTTGTGGGGCTTGCGAGCGTGGCAGTGGTTGTTCGTGATCGAAGGGGTGCCGTCCGTGATTGCGGGGCTGTTCGCCTACGTATTCCTGACCGATCGGCCTGAGCAGGCAAATTGGTTATCCGCGCAGGAGAAGCGCTTTCTTCTGGGTGAGCTCGAACGCGACGCACAAGTCAAGTCGGGGCACGCACAGGGGTCGATTTGGGCGGCGCTAAAAGAGCCGAAATTTTACTTCCTGACCTTCGCTTATTTCAGCGTGCCGTGGGCAAGCATCGTGGTGCATATCTGGGCGCCGAGCGTGATCGAGAAAAGTGGCGTGACAAACTTCTGGCACATCGGCCTGCTGTCGGCGATTCCTTATGTGACGGGCGCTGCGGCTATGTACCTGCTTAGCCGCAATTCGGATCGGATGCTCGAACGCCGCTGGCATTTCATGGCGAGCGCGGTGATGGCCGCTGTCGGCGTGGTGTTGCTGCCGGTTGCGGCCAGTAGCGCCACGGCGTTGGTCGTGCTGCTTTGTATCGCGACGGCCGGCTACCTCGGCATGCTTTCCTTGTTCTGGACCATTCCGCCGGCGTATCTTTCGAGCACGGCTGCCGCGAGCGGGATCGGTCTTATCAGCAGCCTCGGGCAGTTCGGCGGCATCTCCGCGCCATCGGCAATCGGCTATGCGTCTACGCATTTCGGCAGTAGCGCGATAGGGCTGTATGCGGTGGCGGTGGTGTCGATCCTTGGTGGACTGGCGGTGGTCTGTGGTGTTCCGGCCCGGGCTATCAAGGAGTCTTGAGCTAGTCTTCGATCGGTCTTAGGCTAGTCCTCGATCCTCGCAACCTCAGTAACGATCTGGTCGCGCAGGCTCAACATCGGAGTGGACAGTTCGCGCACTATGCTCGCTTTCGATTCCGCGGAGCGCACGCTGAGGTTAAGCGCCAGCAGTCTATGCCCAGGGATCGCAAGCGGGGTGGCCAGCGCAATCACTTCCGGTTGCCAGCTCGCCACGCAAAAGCCGCGCTCGCGTACGCTGCGCACCGCTTCGTCGATCTGCGTCCTGAGTTGCGGCCAACCGCTGCGTCCGCGTCGTTCGAACGCAGCCATCATGGAGTTGAATGCTTCGTCTGACAGCATCGCGAGATGCACCCGGCCGAGCGACGTCAGCTCCATCGGCACCCGCTGGCCCGACACCACATTGCGCAGCGATACGCGCTGGTTGTATCGGATCGATTCCAGATACACCATCTCCTCGCCATCTGCTGCGGCCAAGCCGACGTTGATGTGCAGTTTTTGCGCCAGTTCGCGCATGAGAGGGGCGGCGGTTTGCAAGACAGTGGAGCCGCTACGCATCGCTTGCGCCAAGCTCAGTACCGGGACGCCAAGACGATACGCCTTGCGCAGCACGTCATGCTCGAGATAGCCGTTAGCCACGAGCGTGCGCGTAAGGCGGCTCACGGTGGCTTTCGGCAAGCCCGTGCGCTCGACAAGGTCGCCGTTGCCGAGCAGCGCGGCGCCCGGGGCAAACGCCCTTAGCAGCAAAAGGCCACGCTCAAGCGAGCGATTCGATGGCGTGCCTTTTCGTTCAGGGCGCTGCGGCTTTTTTTCTGGCATCGGGGAGGAGAGCCCTTTGGCAATCGAGTGAGGCAGCGCTGAGCGTCGCGTCAGCCGCTCAGCAACTACCGCGCCATTCTAGTGCTAAATGAGGTTCGAAGGCGCGGTCCTGCGGCTCTAGAGGACCGGGGCTACCGCTGGCATGCAGAGGAATCATGGGGCAGCGAAAGTAGTCGTCGACGAAATACTGTCTAGGCGCTCGCTTCGACTTGTTCTGCCGGCTCCGACGCGTCCGCCAAGCTCCAGTTGTTTACCGGTTCGTAAGCGAGGTCGCCGAAGTACATCATTCGCCAGTTCTCAAGTTTCGAAATATCCATCCCGAAACCCGCGACCGAGTCGTGAACCAGATAGTCGAAGAAGTCGAGCGATGGTTGTCTCTCACTGTCCGACCCAGTGATCAGCGAGATATCTAAAGTTGCTTCGGCGAGCGTCGCCTCGCGCAGACGAGCCAAGCCAAACGGCGCGTCGTGAAAGGCGCGCCGCGGGCTTTATGAAAAGTTGGTGCTCGTGCTCAACGCTTCCCAGCGATCGATCTCTGCTTTGAGGAGTTCGAGCTTGGTGCGTATAAAGCTGACAGCATCGGTGCCCAGCGGCAGATGCACGGGCGGATCAGTGGCATCGACGATCTGCATGAACGCCAGCGCGGCTTTCGCCGGGTCGCCCGGTTGCTTGCCGCTACGCTCGGCACGCGCTTGGCGCAACGGGGCGAAGAGCGCTTCATAATCGGCGATGTTTTGCTCGCCGCGCTTCAACGAACCGCCCGCCCACTCGGTGCGAAAGCCGCCCGGTTCGATCGCCGTCACTTTGATGCCCAGGCCACTGACCTCTTTCGCGAGCGTCTCGCTGATGCCTTCTAGCGCAAACTTGCTGCCATGATAAACGCCCAGTCCCGGGAATGTGACCAGGCCGCCCATCGACGTGACATTGATGATATGGCCGCTGCGCCTGGCTCTCATATAAGGCAATACCGCCTGGATCGCTGCGACCGCGCCGAACACATTGACTTCGAATTGCGCGCGATATTCTGCCAGCGGCGTTCCCTCGACGGTTCCCTCATGGCCGTATCCGGCGTTGTTGACGAGCACGTCGATCGGGCCGATGTCTTGCTCGATCGATGCCACGACGCGCGGGACGTCGTCATTGTGCGTGACGTCCAGCAGTACGCCGAACGAGAGGCCAGGCGCGAGCGCGTCGAAGGCGGCGCGCTGTGTTTCGTTGCGCAGTGTGCCGACGACTTTATCGCCGCGGCCGACGGCGGCTTGCGCCAATGCGCGGCCAAAGCCGCTGCTTACGCCAGTGATAAACCAGGTTTTCATTTTGCGACTCCGTTGAGATGAGATTGGTGTCATCGCGGCTACGCGATAGAAGCAGTGTGCGCGCCGGGCGTTTGAACGGCCAATTCGAAATGAGCACGTCTGTGATAATTCACGCTAATGAGTCGACGCTAACGAGCCCACGCTAATGAGCCCACGCTAATGAGCCGCGGGGGGCGGCCGGTGCAGCGGGTACAAACCAGCGGGCGCAAACTCACTACAATGGCTCGGCGGCAGGATAGTTTTTGCCAGCACGGCCGCACATTTCAACTCGGACACCCTGATGAGATCGATCGAACTGCGGCAACTGCGCTACTTTTCAATTCTGGCGAAGGAGTTGCATTTCGGCCGTGCCGCCGATCTGGCCTTTGTCAGCCAACCCGCCTTGAGCCAGCAGATCGCAAAACTGGAGGAACAGGTTGGCATGCAGCTGTTCGTGCGCGATCGCCGCCAAGTGACTCTCACGCCGTCCGGTGCGGCGTTGCGCGACGGGTTGGAGAAGGTGTTCGCGCAAATCGAGCTGTCGCTGCGTCTTGCGCGCGAGGCGGGCGATCACGCCGCGTTCGAGCTATCGATCGGCTTGGTGGAGTACACGAACCTGCCGTTCGTGCCGCCCGCACTGATTCGTCTGCAATCGCTCTATCCCGATGTCAAGATCGTGCGCCACGAGATGAACAGCGTGCAGCAGATCGATGCGCTCGCAAAACGGCAAATCGATGTAGGCTTCGGCGTGCCGACCGCGCCATTGCCGGCGGACGCGCAACTGCAGTGCGACCCCTTGTTGACCACGGGGTGGTCGCTGCTGATGCGAGCAGACCATAGGCTCGCCTCGCTCGAACGGCTGGAGATCGGCGACCTCGCTTCGGAACGCGTGATCATCTTCGCTCGCGCAGTCAACCCGCCGCTGTATGACATCGCGGTCGAACGTTGCCGGGCCGCCGGCTTCATGCCGAATTTCGTCTACGAGACCATGCAGTCTCAGGTCGGCTATGCGCTCGTGGAGCAGGGGCTCGGGATCATGCTCGGCGCGGCGTACGTGTTCACGTCATTGCCCGCGGGATTGCTCGCGCGTCCGATCGCGGGATTCGATGCGTTGACTGTCCACCGGTTTTCCCGGGCAGACGAGAGCAATCCGCTGGTTCTCGACTTTATCGACATCGCCGCCGAGGAAGCCCGGCGCGTGCAGTTGCGCATGCAGACTTAGAAGCTATTGCGAAATTAGGTTTAGGGGCTGTTAACTTTTCTGACTTGGTGTTAACTTCTTGTCTTGTTTTGCCTGACAGGAAGCAATGCCTA
>Ga0302314_10010657_pt1 | contig 16068 bp, 14 predicted proteins | sample III_Palsa_N2_3_FD_200533 | JGI IMG/M metagenome (GOLD analysis project Ga0302314, IMG submission 200533) | Peat permafrost microbial communities from Stordalen Mire near Abisko, Sweden - III_Palsa_N2_3 | ecosystem: Environmental > Terrestrial > Soil > Palsa > Peat permafrost | place: Sweden... | reverse complement strand
CATCACCTACGAAGGCACGAACGAACAAGCCTCTTACTGCAACATCAAGGAGACCCAAAAGATCGACCTCCACGGCGCCTTCGTCATGCCCGGCTTCAACGACGCCCACACCCACATCGCCTATGGTGGCCAGCAACGCCTCTCCGTCGACCTCGACAACATCCCCTCCCTCGCCGCCATGCAGGAAAAAATCCACACCTACGCCGCAACCCTCGCTCCCAGCCAGTGGATCCTCGGCGGCGGCTGGGACCACACCAAGTGGCCCTCAGCAACCCTCCCCACCCGCCAGGACCTCGATGCCGTCACCGGCGACCACCCTGCCTATCTCTCCCGCACCGACGGCCACATCGCCATCGTCAACACCGCTGCCCTCACCGCCGCCAACATCACCGACACCACCCTCAACCCACCCGGCGGCCAGATCGACCGCGACCCCGCAGGCCACGCCACCGGCATCATCCGCGAAGCCCCTGCCCTCGCCCTCATCGAGCAGCACATCCCCAAGCCCACCACCGACATCCGCCGCAAAGCCCTCCAGCTCTCCATCGACGACGCCCTCGCCCACGGCGTCACCTCCGTCCAGGACTTCTCCGACATCGAAGACTTCCAGATCCTCCAAACCATGGAACACGAAGGCAAACTCCACCTCCGCATCGCCGAGTGGATGCCCTTTGACCTCCCCATCGCCACCCTCAAGCAATACCAATCCTCCCAACCCGCCACTGACCCGTGGCTACACACCACCATGCTCAAAGCCTTCATGGACGGCTCTCTAGGCTCCCGCACCGCCGCCATGCTCGCCCCCTACACCGACGACCCAACCAACTCCGGCCTCCCGCGCTACGACCAAACCAAACTCAACCAGATGTCCGCCGAACGAGCCGCCGCCGGCTTCCAACTAGGCTTCCACGCCATTGGCGACCGTGCAAACACGATGGCCCTCAACGCTTTCAAAGCCGCCAACGACGATTTCCACCGCAAAGACGCTGCGTGGTCGAAGAAATGCTGGGCCCGCCAAACCCCCGCCCAGAAAAAAACTACCGACCAATGCTTCCTACCGGTGCCGCTGCCATCGCGGACACAACGCTTTCGAATCGAACACGCTCAGGTTCTGCTCCCCGAGGACTTCGACCGATTCGAGAACCTCCACGTCATCGCCAGCATGCAACCCAGCCACCTCCTCACCGACATGGCCTGGGCCACCGACCGGCTCGGCCCCGAACGCAGCAAATACGCCTACGCCTGGCGTTCCATGCTCGACCACCACATCACCCTCGCCTTCGGCACCGACTACCCCGTCGAATCCATCAACCCCTTCCGCGGCCTCTACGCCGCCATCACCCGCCAAAACATCGAAGGCACCCAAACCTTCCACCCCGAACAAAAAATCACCCTCAACGAAGCCATCTACGCCTACACGCAAGCCTCCGCCTTCGCCGAGTTCGCCGAAACCACCAAAGGCATCCTCGCCCACGGCTACCTCGCAGACTTCGTCGTCCTCGACCGCGACATCACCAAAGCATCGCCTCAGGAACTCCTCCACACCCAGGTCCTCCGCACCGTAGTCGGCGGCAAAACCCAATACATCGCCCCCTAAAACTCGCGGTTCGAAGCTCTACTCCAGACATTTTGCTTTTGCCTTTGCCGTTGCCTGTCCTACCTCATTCCTCAAACCCTCACCCCTCTACAGAACCGCCTTCACTCGAAACCCGCAACTCGCGACCCGAAACTCATATCTAAACTTTCCGCCCCAAGCTGCACACTCTCCCCATGACGACGACCCGTCACAAACTCGCCGCCCACCTCCTGCTCATCGCGGTCACCCTCGTCTGGGGCGCCACCTTCACCCTCGTCAAATCCGCACTCGCCGACGTCTCCCCGCTGCTCTTCAACCTCCTCCGCATGGCGCTGGCCTTCGCCATCCTCGCCGCCGTCAACCACCGCAGCCTGCGCAACCTCACCCGTCGCGACCTCCGTTTCGGAGCCATCGCCGGCATCTTCCTCGGCCTCGGCTACCAGTTCCAGACCGCCGGCCTGGCCTACACCACAGCCGCAAAATCCGGCCTCATCACCGGACTCGTCGTCGTCATCGTGCCCCTCCTCAGCGCCTTCCCCGGAGCCCGGCATCACGCAGCCGCCACGCCCGGCATCCCCACCTTCGCCGGAGCCCTCCTCGCCTTCATCGGCCTTATCTTCCTCACTATCCCGCCCCACTCCGGCACCGCCATCCTCTCCGGCCTCGGTCTCGGAGAGTGGCTTACCCTCGGCTGCGCCATCTCCTTCGCCGCCCATCTCCTCACCCTCTCTCAGGCCGCGCCGCACATCAACGCCCGCCGCCTCAGCACCCTCCAGATCGGCTTCTGCACCCTCGTCCTGCTAGTCACCCTCCCGCTCGAAGGCCATCTCACCCTCCACCTTACCGTCCGCCTCTTTGCCGCGCTTGCGATCACCGCCGTCCTAGCCACAGCCGCCGCCTTCACCATCCAGAGCTGGGCCCAGCAGCATCTCCCCGCCTCCCACACCGCCCTCATCTTCACCCTGGAGCCAGTCTTCGCCTGGCTCACCTCCCTCATCTTCCTCCATGAGCGCCTCGGCCCCCGAGCCCTCATCGGCGCCGCCCTCATCCTGCTCGGCATACTTGCCGCCGAACTCAGGACAACCCCGCGGCACAAGCCGAGTATCCTACAAGAAGTACCTTTTTAGCGGATTGCACCGCACACCGGCCCCTGCTCCAGCGAGCCAGCACCGCACTGCGACCTTTCACCAATAGGCTCGTCTATACTAAGCGGCGAACTGAAGCCTCTCTACACGGCCATCGGCCATGTACCGCTGTATCCCATGTTCACGCGCAGGTACGATCTCAATATGAGAATGAGGAAACGAAACTAATGGAATCCCCGAAAGCACTTGTACGCGGCCTGGCTGCAAAACTCCGCGCTGGCCGCCTTACCACTACCTTCACCTTGCTCGCTGTACTCTCCGCTGGCATCCTCGCCGGTTCGGTGCTTACCAGCAGCGTCAGCGGCAAAGAACACCAGACCGTTGACTCCAGCGATGCGCGGCCACTCACCATTCCCTCGCCGATCACGCTCTCCAACAACTTCTCCGCCATCGTCAAGCAGGTCGGCCCCGCGGTTGTCAATATCAACACCGAATCGCTGCCCAAGCAGTCCTCCAAACGCAATCGCCGCGGCCTGCATATCACTCCGCAGAACCCCAACGGCGACGGTGATGACAATAGCGGCAACGGCGACCAAGGCGACATGCAGGACTTCTTCAACAAATTCTTCGGCGGCAACGGCGGCCCTGATGCCGGCCCCGACGCCTCCGAGCGCCGCGCCCTCGGCTCCGGCTTCATCGTCAGTACCAACGGCTACATCATCACCAACAACCACGTCGTCGATCAAGCCGACCACATCTACGTCAAGCTCTCCACCGATCCCGATGGCGGCCCCGGCGACCATGGCCGTCCCGCGACCGTCATCGGCGTCGACAAGGAGACCGACATCGCCGTCATCAAGATAGACCCCAAGGGCCTCAACCTCCCTGTCGCCAAGCTCGGCAACTCCGACGGCGCCCAGGTAGGCGATTGGGTGCTTGCCATCGGCAGCCCCTTCGGCCTCTCCCAGACCGTCTCAGCCGGCATCGTCTCCGCCAAGAACCGCACCATCGAAGACGGCAATGGCGGAGTCTCCAACGCCTCCTTCCAGAAGTTCATCCAGACCGACGCCGCCATCAATCCCGGCAACTCCGGCGGCCCGCTGGTCGATATGGCAGGCCAGGTCATCGGCATGAACACCGCCATCTTCACCCAGTCCATGGGCTCCGAGGGCGTCGGTTTCGCCATGCCCTCCAACACCCTCATCAACGTCTACAACATGCTCATCAGCCCCGACCACAAGGTCACCCGCGGCTCCATCGGCATCACCTTCCAGGCCGCGCAGTCCTCAGCTGTCGGCCGTGTCTACGGCTTTGCCAACGGTGGCGTGCTGGTCAACACGGTTACTCCTAACTTCCCCGCCGCCAAGGCCGGACTGCTACCCGGCGATGTCATCGTCTCCGTCGATGGCGCACCGGTCAAGGATGGCGACGAGCTCATCGCCGTCATCTCCGCCAAGCATCCCGGTTCCACCGTCAAGCTCGGCTATATCCGCAACGGTAAGCACGACACAGCCGACGTGGGCATCGTAGACCGCGCTAAACTCTCCGCCGAGGCCAACGGCGGTGCAGACGACTCCAACACACCCGAGGAGTCTGACGCCGGCGAAGGCAAGCTTGGCATCAAGGTCCAGGCCATCAAGCCCGAGACCGCCTCCAAGCTCGGCGTCAAGGGCGGCGTCCTCGTCACCGAAGTCCGTCCCGGCTCCTTCGCCGACGAGATCAACCTCGGCAAAGGCGCTATCATTACCGAGATCAATCGCCAACCCATCACTGACGAATCAAGCTACCGCTCCATCGTCTCCGGTCTAAAATCCGGCACCGATGTCGTCTTTGTCATCCGCGACGTGCAGCGGCCAGCCGCCGGTAACACCTACGTCGGAGGCACTCTCCCCTAACCCACAGGGCACGCTTAGGCCACGAAGGGCGCAGGTTCATCCTGCGCCCTTCATCGTCCCCGGCTCTTGATTAAAACCCGGTAAATCCGCTACTCTCACCTCAATCGGGTAAACAACTCAGCTTTTTGCCGATACTACAGATCGAGGCCTTCCGTCCGATGCGCGTCGTTTCCGCCAAAATCGCCCTCTCAACTCTGTTGTTCGCAGCCGCGCCGTGCCTCGCTCTGGCGCCCGTCAAACCTCCAGCCCCGCCGGCCAACCTCAAGCACAACCATCCGGCAACCCGCCAACCCACCCAGGGCATGGATCCCGCGCGCGCCACTCAGATCCAGACCGCCCTCATCAAGGCCGGCTACCTTACCGGCGCACCCACCGGCATCTGGGACGCCGACAGCATCGCCGCCATGCAAAAGCTCCAGAGCGACAACGGCTGGCAGACCAAGATCATCCCCGACTCCCGCGCCCTCATCCTCCTCGGCCTCGGCCCCCAGCAAGATACCCCCCCCACCCCAACCGCACGCCCGCAATAACCCGCCTTACCTATCTACTCTCTACTCACTGCCCTTCAGGAAACGGCACAAACTTCTCCGCACACCCAGCCAGCGTCCCCTTCCCACCCTCACCCCGCTCCGTCGAATCCGTCCCCGGCATCTTGAAGTTCACCGGCCCCGGCCCCATCGTGATGTCCGCATGATTTACCGCGAACTTGTACGCCGTCGCCCCATCGGTCAACACCACGCCATCGAACTGTATCCCAATCCGGTGGGTCGTATCGAACCCGTTCAACTGGATCTTCCCCCCGCCCGAAATCCTCACATCCCGCAACACGATGTCCTTATAAACCGGGATCAACCCCTGCCCGGGCTTCGGGTTCGCCGAATAGTTCGTATCCAGCGCAATCGGCGCCTTCGAGTTCCGTATGCAAATATCGTCATACACCGCATCGTGCACCAGCCCCCCATAAGCCTGCTGCGACTTGATTCTCACTCCCGCATCCGTCCCATCCAGCGACAGGTCCGTCACCCGCAGCGCACTCACACCCGCCTGCGTCTCAGACCCGATCGACATCCCATGCCCATAATAAAAATGGTTGTGGATCACGGTCATATTCGTCACCGGCCCACTCCCGCCCTTGATCGCGATATTGTCATCCCCATCGCGTATATAGCTCTCGGTCACCGTAATATTCTTCGACGACCCCGGATCGACCCCGTCGGTATTCCGCGCATTCTTCGGCGTATCGATCTTCAATCCCCAAACCGTGAACCCATCGCCGCCGCTGTAAGTCACATGGAAGAACGCCGCATTCTTCAGCGTGATCCGATACAACGTAAAGTTATCGCTCTCCAGCATCACAATCAGCCGCGGATTCTGCTGGTGCCCCGCCGTCCGCGCATCCTCTGCCAGCTCCCACCACGTCCTGCCCTCCTTGCCATCCACCAGTATCTTTGACCCACCCCGCCCGTCGATCGTTCCATCCCCCATAATCCCCGCATTCGCCGCGCCCTTCCCGGAGATCAGCGGCTTGCAGCCCGTCTTAGCATCGCTATTGATCCCGCAAAGTCCCGGCCCCACCTCATAGTCCTTCGCCACCCGCGACCCATACAGCGTCACCCCCTTATCTACCAGCAGCGTCACACCCTTCTTCAACTCAAGCGGCCCAGTTAAAAACGAGTTGTGTTCACCATCCACCGCCAACTCCACAGCCTTCCCCTCACCGCACCCATCGATCCCCTTCTGCAATCGCACGGTATCCGCCTTGCTCTCATCGGCAGCGGCGATCCCATCGAGCCCACCCACCTTGGTCAACTCCGCCTTCAACACCACACAACTCGCCGGAATCTTCGGCTCCGTCACCACCCGCGTATCCTGAGCCTGCACTCCCAACCCACAGACCATCACACCTGCTATCGCTATCAATGCCTGCCTCATATAAGCCCTTCCCCTCTTTCATCCCGCCATAAATCTCGTTATCCTGAGCGCAGCGAAGGACCCCTGTATTGGCCATTGCTGTTGCTCGTTTTTCGTCTTCATCCTCGATCGGAGCGAAGGCCCCCACATTGGCTGTTGCTGTAGCTCTTGTTGCTCTAAGCTCACACGCTCATCGCTCAAAGCTCGTTCTGACCTGCTCTTCCCAATCCCTAATCACTAACCCCTAATCACTGTCTTTTGGCGACCACCCATCCTTCCCCTTCAACCAACTTGACGCCCTCATCTTCTCCGCCTCCGCCTTCGTCAACACCCGAGTCCCCGCGATCCTCTTACTCACATCATCTCCTGGCCCCGTGTTGTACTCCGCATACGTACTCGTCGCCAGCTTCCCATCCCAATCCGACCACCCCGCCGCCGCAATCTTCGCTCCACCCTCCAGCTTCAAGTTCACAAACACCACCGTCGAGTAAGCCCGCCACGGCCTTCCCATCACAATATTCTCCGCACCCTTGGCCGCCGTCAGCTTGCAGTCCAGAAACAGATACCCCGAATCCTCCCCCGGAAACAGCCTGCTTTGCGCCGTCAGCATGTCCGTCTGGTGCGCCATCGCATGCAGCTCGCAGTGGTCGAACACCGCCTTCGCATCCCCAAAGATAAAGTCCACATGCCCTTCGATATAGCAATCCTCAAACAGCATCCGCGACGCCTGGCAAGGCCCCGCCGTCGCATCGTCCTTCCCATGGCACGTCATACTGCCTGCATACAGCGTGTCCTGAAATCCCAGCAGCCGCACCCTGCGCAAAACCTCTCGGTCCCCATTAATCACCAGCGCCACGGCCTGCGCCCCTTCATGCGTCGACGCATGGGTCCGCTCCCACGCATTCTCCATCGTCAGGTTCGCGGCAACAAAATCGTCCCCAGTCACCGTCACGCTCCCCGACTTCCCTGTTCCACCCGCCGTCCCCGCCGAATCGTCCCAGCTCAGCACCACCTGCTCCGGCCCCGTCCCCATCCCGCGCAACTCAATCCCATTCGCCGCAACGTGCAGCTTCTCGCGATAAGTCCCCGGCGAAATCTTCACCACCAGCCCTTTATCGGTCGCAGAGTCCACCGCCGCCTGCACCGTCGTAAACATCCCAGCCCCGCTCACAGCCGACACCGTCACCACCGGCTTCTGCGCCCAACACCCAGCAGCCAGCAGCCCCACTCCAGCTAATGCCGCACGCACCTTCCAACCCGCCATAAACCGCTCCGACAGAAACCCACTCCTGTATACAGGAACGGCCTGCCGGAAGTCCAAACCGCCTCATTGCAATCCAAAGCAGCTCTGCGCAAAGTCGAACGTTACCGTATGCCCGTTCAGCAGCTTCATTCCAACCATCGCATCGAACGACCCATCCGGAAGCCGCACTCCCGGCAATGCAAGGTACACCGGCAGGTCCGCTCCAAGGGCCTTCCCCGCAAACTCTTCCGACGCCGTCGCCTTCAGCATGTCCACGCCGCCGTCGGTATAAGGAAAGTGTTCCTGCACCTTGTTCCTGGTCTTGTTCGCCTCCGCCGTCAGTCCCACCTTCTCCACGGCATCCGGATACACCAGCATCGTCCCCGCATAAAACGTGTCCACCTTTGCCACAACCGGCTTCCCATTCACGCTGAACCCCGTAGCCGTAACGACCGGCGCCCCCGACTTGCCAAAGGGAATAAGCTTCATCGCGCTGCCATCGCATCCGCCGCCCGCGCTCGCAACCTCGACCGTCATCTTGCGCAGGTCCATCCGCAGGACCTTGCCCTTGAACGCCTCATAGCCCAGCGTTCCATCCACCTCGGGCATCTGGTCCGCGGCCTTCGCGGTCAGCAGATGGCCCGCAACCACCTTCAAATACTTGAACTCAATCGTCCCCGCCTTCACGCTCGGCACCTCGCTCATGCTCCACCCCGGCACGGTCTTCCCGTCCCGCCCCACATAAGGAGTCACATCCAGCCCCTCGTTCGTCACCACGTCGATCTCCAGCACCGAATGCGGATTCGCGATATCGATGCCCAGCAACAGCTTCCTCTTGTCCACCATCACTTCCACGCACGGCAGCCCCGAGCAAAACTGCAGCTTCGTCCGCCCATCTTTCACGGTCGAATCATCCTGTGCGCAAACCACACCCGACGCCAGCACCCACCCCATCACTCCAGCCAACACCACCCAACGTCTCATCCCGCCTCCAGATTCTTCACCTGCGTTTATACAATATTCCTCCGCCTCACCCGTTAACACCAACATGGCCCTCACGCGTAGGGTCATAACAGGCTCATTATCAAGGAACCAATGCCCACCACCGAATGGACGATCGCCGAGCAGGACCAATTCATCGCAGACACCCTGTCGCGCGACGAACCCCGCCTCCGCTCCTTCATCCGCAACCGAGTCCTCGATACCGGCGACGCCGAGGACATCCTCCAGGACGTCTTCTACGAGTTCATCCAAACCTACCGGCTCATGAAGCCGGTAGAACAAGTCACCGCCTGGCTCTACCGTGTCGCCCGCAACCGCATCACCGACCTCTTCCGTAAGCAAAAATCCGTCTCCCTCAACACCGCCGCGGACGAAGACTCGCCGACCCTCGAAGATCTCCTACCCTCACCCGATGCCGGCCCCGACGCCCTCTACGCCCGCAACCTGCTCTTTGACGCACTCGACGAAGCCCTCGACGAACTCCCCGAAACCCAGCGTGACGTCTTCATCGCCCACGAACTTCTCGGTCGCAGCTTCAAGGAAATCTCTGCTGAAACCGGCATCGGCGTCAACACCCTGCTCTCCCGCAAACGCTACGCAATCCTGCACCTCCGCGAGCGCCTGCAGCAAATGCAACAAAGTCTCGATACCCAATGAGGAACCATCCCATGCATAACCCCGTCTTCAAAGTCCTGAAGTTCATCCTCTTCGCCATCATCTTCTGCTTCGTCTTCAGCTTCGTGACGATGCATCTCTGGAACTGGCTCATGCCCACCCTCTTCGGCCTGCGCACCATCACCTGGCCCCAGGCGCTCGGCCTTCTGGTCCTCGCCAAGCTCCTCTTCGGAGGCTTCCACCGCCACGGCGGAAATCACCGCGGCTGGAAGCACCGCATGGAAGAGCGCTGGGCTAACATGACCCCCGAGGAGCGCGAACGCCTCCGCGCCGGCATGAAAGGCCGCCGCGGCTGCGGATTCCCCAGACGCGAGGAACCCACCTCTCTCTAGTCTCGTATTCCTACCAACCGCATCCCCGATGGAGAAAACCTTGACCCTCGATCTCGCCGCTCAATATCCCTTCGCCGACCTCTTCACCAAGACTCCCCCAGCCGCCCCCGCTGCGGCGCAGCCCATCGACTGCGCCGCCTTAGCCAAAATGCCCCTCAACTCCCTCCTCTACTACGCCCTCTTCGGCGACGGCCTTCCTTCCTCATCCTGAACAAACACATGACCCCATATCCCTCGCTCCTCATCCCTCAAACCTCATCCCTCTTCAGAAAACGTCTTTGCTCTTGCTCTAAGCTCGCCAGCTCATCGCTCTGAGCTCGTTTCGACCGCCGTTGCCTGCTCTGCCTCAAACCTCATCCCTGAAGCCCTCACACCTCTACGGTTATCCTGAAAGCATGAGACCCACCCGCCTCCTTCTCTGCCTTGGTGTCCTTGCCCTCGCCACCCAGGCCCGCGCCATCGAGATCAAAGTCTCCTCCCAGGCCCTCGAGCGCACCCTCCAAAAGCAGCTCTTCACCGCCGATGGCGGCCGCTACTACATCCGCGGCAAAGCGGACACCCCCTGCTTCGTCTACGCCGAGGACCCCAAGGTCACCTTCGTCGCCGACCGCATCGTCATCCACATCAAGACCCACGCCAAGCTCGGCACAGCCATCAAGGGTAGTTGCCTCGGCGTCTCCCTCAACACCGAAGCCGACGTCTCCGTCCTCCCCGAAGCCCAGGGCGAGAGCATCGGCTTTCGCGACGCACGCATCGAAAAGCTCTCCGAATCCAAGGAACTCGACTACTTCCTCGTCCCCTTCCTCAGCAAGAAACTCCCCCAGGAGATGAAGGTCAACGCCGCCGACCTCCTCCGCCAACTCCTCGCCACCTCCACCCAAACCACCGGCTACGACCTAACCCTCGACGAGATGAAGATCCACTCCATGCAGGTCACCGGCGACACCCTCGTCGTCGACTTCGACGGCTCCCTCTCCGTCCACTAGCAACTGGTATCTGGCATCTGGAAACTGGCATCTGGTCGCCTGAAAACCTACCGCCAACTCACCGCTAGATGCCACCGCAGCCCGCGCTCCGCCACCTTGCGCAACACAGTCTCATACTCGCGCAACTCCTCCACCACGATCGCACCTTCAGTCCCCAATTGTTGCGGATCGTTCTCTAGCGCCTCCACCAACGCCACCACCGTCGGCAGACCATCCTCCCCGCGATACCACTGTGGCGGCGGCAGCTTCTTCAACAGCTCAGGATTCCCCGCACCCTCCTCGATCAGCAATGCCATCGAACTCTCATCGGCGGAGAAAAACTCAATCAGCGGCCGCACCCCCAGTTGCAGCGCAATCCGCTCCACCGCATCCTCATGCCGCGCCAGCGCCCGCCCGTTCACATAGATATTGAACCCCGGGTCGTCACCCTCGACCACGATGTACATCGATGCCGCCATATCCCGCAGTGTACCCTCGCCAGCCAGGTTTCTGGCCAGTACACCTGGTGGAAATCCCTCACTTTGCCACCTCATACTTCACCTTCAGGTACAGCGTAAACTGCACCACGGGCTCAATAATTACCGGGTTGATCACCTTATCGAATCCGTTCCCATCCAACCCGTTGAAGTAGAACGTCCTCCCCTTGCGCGCCTGCACAACCGAGTAATTCTCTAAATTCCGCGGCCTGTTCACAGACTCCGACTCCGCAGCGGTATACGAGTCGTACAACTCCGTCGGGTAGTGGATCGCGGGCCGCTCCGCATACACCTCCGCCGGCGGCTCCACCTTAATCCCCAGCCGCTTCTCATAACGCGCCACCTTCTGCTTGATCACCGCCGACGCCTCGTCCATCATCTTGTCCTGCACCGCGTTGATGTCCTTGACCACATAGTCGACCTTAATCAAGTCGTAAATCTGCGCATTCGCCGCGGCCAGTACCAGCTTGTCCAGCAGTTCGCGGTCCGTGTAATGGATGGACACATTCTTCTTCAACTCGAACCCGGTCAGCTTCTCCCGCGCAACGTTATTCGTCACATCGTAGCCATAGACCTTCGGCTGCGTAATGAAATCCACATAGATGTCGCTCTCTTTAACGTGCAGGGCCTTCAGCGAGTCGGTAAACTGCTTCACCACCGCGGCCATCTTCTCATCGGCCTCCCCCACCGTCGCACCCTCCTGCGAGATTGCGAAGACCGCGACATACTCATCCGCCTTCACGTTCATCAAAACATCCGCGTCGACGAACATGCTGCTGTTGGTTGGCGGCAGGTCCTCTTTGCTGATCACACGCTCGCTGTGCTCAATCTGCTCCGCCTTGGCCTTCCCGCCTGTTTGCCCATAGCTGACATTACCAGCGGTCTGCGCGTAGCAATAACCGGAGCCGAACACCACGCACGCCAGCCCCAACATCCACCGGTCTACAATCCCTCTGCCCATCCCTGTTTTCATGCCAACATCATCCCACAGCCGCACGATCTAAGGCGAGACAGCAGACGCTGAATCTACCCGCCGCAGCAACACCACCCCCGCAACCGCCAGCAAAATCCCGCAAGCCACGCTCCGCCACGTCGGCACCGAATGCAGCAACAAGACCCCTTCCAACAACACCGCCAGCGGAACCAGTACATACTTCGCCGAGTACTGCGCAGCCGTCAGCCGCCCCAACGCAACCACGGCCAGCAAACTCAACACAGCATCGATCCCCGTAGCCGCCGGCGAAATCACCGACCAACCCCGCCGCGAAAGACTCTCAGCCAACACCCCCAGCCCAAACACAACCCCACCCCCCGCCAGCCCTGCCGAAACCTTCCACGCAACGGAAACTCCCAGCCCGCTCCTCCGGAATACAACGCACCCAACCCCCGTCAGAACGGGCGCCAGCAATAGCGCAACATCGTTGCGCCAATCCGTCAGCGAAGGCGCGGGCAGCATCAGCAACAGCCCGCAACACGCCGCCAACCCCGGCCACAAGCCCTCACCGGTCAACTCCTCCGCACCCCCCACCGACTCCGCCACCACCACCACCACCGGCGTCAACGCCAGCGCAATCGCCATACTCCCAGCATCTAGAAACCCCACCCCCAGCAGCATCCCCACCGCCGGCCCACCCAGCAGCAACGCACCCCCCAGCGCCGGCCCCGCCAACTTCGACGCATCTTCCAAACCCCGCCGCAACGCAACGCCAATACAAACCGCCGCCGCGATCAGGCACCCAGCCATCCCAGACCCCAGCGTCGACCCCGCCTGCGGCCAAGCATCCGTGACCAGCCAAACGGTCGACGCCAGCACACACAACGCCGCCATCGGCCATCCCCGATACCACAGCCGCGCTAAGCGTCTCTCAGCCAAAGAAACCTCGTCCTCATCATCGCCTTAAATACAGAAGCCGCGCACCAGGCGCGGCTTCCGTTCTTCTTCACTGCCTCAGCTTACTGCGCGCCGTTGTTACTGGAGCTGCCACCCTGCGGCCCGCCGCCAGCACCGCCGGCGCCAGGACGCCGTCCACCCCGCCGCCGCCGCCGCTTCTGCCCAGCAGGCCGCACGCCGCCCGCTATCGCACCGCCGGCATGGGGCACAACCGAAGCCACGCCCTCGTGGTCGACAACGGCAGTCTCTTCGCCGCCCTCTTCCTCGCCCTCGAACTCCTCATCCTCGTCGTCGTCGTCGAAATCTTCGCCGCCTTCAAGAACGATCGTCTCCTCGGGCTTCGGCGGCTCCGGCCGCGCAAACTCACTCCGCTCCGGTCGCGATCCGCGCTCCGGCCTCGGCGCTCTCTCACGCCTCGGCTCATCGCGCTGCTGCTCTTCCGGGTCAGGCAGGCCAAGCTTCGCCCGCTGCTCCTTCAACACAGCCTTGCGCGAAAGCTTGATCCGGTTGCCCTCGATCGACAGCACCTTCACCAGTACCTGGTCGCCATCGCGAAGCTCGTCCTTCACATCCTTCACGCGATGCTCTGCGATCTCCGACACATGCAGCAACCCGTCGGTTCCCGGGAATATCTCGACAAACGCGCCGAACTCCGCCAGCCTTACAACCTTACCCAGGTACGTCTTGCCAACCTCTGGCACCGCTGTGATGTCGCTGATCATCTGGATCGCGCGCGCCAGTCCATCGGCATCGCTCGAAGCCACATTCACCCGGCCCGTATCGTCCACATCGATCTTCACGCCGGTCGCGTCTACGATCCCGCGGATCACCTTGCCGCCCGGCCCGATCAGGTCGCGAATCTTGTCCGTAGGAATCTGGATCGTGTGAATGCGCGGCGCGAACTGGCTCTTCTCGTCCGCAGCCTTCGCAATCACCGCATCCATCGTATCCAGCAGGAACAGCCGGCCCTTGCGCGCCTGCTCCAGTGCCTCGCGCATGATCTGCGCCGTGATGCCCATGATCTTGATGTCCATCTGCAACGCCGTTATGCCATTGCGCGTTCCAGCCACCTTGAAGTCCATATCTCCGTAGTGGTCTTCAGCTCCGGCAATGTCGCTCAGGACGGCGTAGTTGTCGCCTTCCTTCACCAGCCCCATCGCCACACCGGCGACCGCACCCTTGATCGGGATACCCGCAGCCATCAGCGACAGCGAAGCTCCGCAAACCGTCGCCATCGACGACGAGCCATTCGACTCCACGATGTCCGAAACCACCCGCAGCGTGTACGGCGACTCATCCTCCGCCGGCAACACCGCTTCGATCGCACGCCAGGCCAACGCCCCGTGACCGATCTCACGACGACCCACGCCGGTCATACGTCCAACCTCACCAACGGAGAACGGCGGAAAGTTATAGTGCAGCATGAACTTCCGCTTCTGCTCGCCCTCGTAGCTCTCCATCCGCTGCGCATCATCGGTCGTACCCAGCGTCGCCGATACCAGCGCCTGCGTCTCGCCCCGTGTAAACAAGGCCGATCCATGCACCCGCGGCAACACCCCAATCTCAATTGAGATCGCCCGGATCTCGTCGAATGCGCGATGGTCCGGCCGAATCCGCTCTGTCAAAACCTGCTCGCGGAAGATCGTCTCCCGCAACCCTTCGAAGTACTTGCTCAGCTTCTTCGCAGCCGCGGCATCGCCTTCGGGAAGGTCCTTCTTCAGCTCGTCCTTGATCTCCTTCACCTTGGCATAGCTGTCGAACTTCGGATACTTCTTCGTATCCAGCGCATCCTTCAACCGCGCGCCGACCTTCGCATTCATCGCCGACGCATACTCGGTATCGTTCTCCAGCGGCTTCACTTCGCGCTTGGTCTTGCCGGCAACCTTCACCAGCTCTTCAATGCCCGCAACGATCTTCTTAATCTCCACATGCGCAAACTCGATCGCTCCAACCACAACCTCTTCCGAGATCTGTTTCGCGCCCGACTCCACCATCACAATGCCGTCCTTCGTCCCCACGACCATGATGTTCAGCTTGCTCACCAACCGCTCCGAGTACGTCGGATTCACCACGTACGCATCGTCGATATACCCAATCCGCACCGCACCCACCGGCCCGTGGAAAGGAATATCGCTCAACGCCAGCGCGCAGCTCGCGCCGTTGATGCCCAGCACGTCAGGATCGTTCTCCTTGTCCGCCGAGTACACAAACGCCACCACCTGCGTCTCGTTCCGGAAAGCCTCCGGAAACAGCGGGCGGATCGGCCTGTCGATCTGGCGGCTGGTCAGAATCTCCTTCTCGCTCGGCCGTCCCTCGCGCTTGATAAACCCACCCGGGATGCGTCCACCGGCATAGGTAAACTCGCGATACTCCACCGTTAGCGGGAAAAAGTCGATGCCCTCTTTGGGGTCTGGTGAAGCCACCGCGGTTGCCAGTACGGCATTGTCGCCGCTGGTTGTAAACGCTGCGCCTGAAGCCTGCCGCGCAATGCGCCCGGTCTCGAACTTGATCTGCTTGCCACCGGCAAGCTCAATCGTTACTTCCTGTTTCATAGTCGTTCCTCTTTGGTTTTCTTCTCTGTCTCTAAGATCGAAAGTCGTCAACCCAGCGCTAAAAGCGAAAACCCCGCCGATTCATATCGGCAGGGGCATGCTGGATGACGTTGTAGAAGCCAGGCTGCTTCGGCGCTCCACACAAAGGCGAACAAATCCCATCACGGGAGGCAACTGTCCGTTCCATGGCGCTTGGAGAACTCAAGGCGTTCCTATACTCCTGAAAATACCGCTCCGCACGCTGCGAAGCAGTCGGAAATTGCGGCTACTTGCGGATTCCCAGTTTGCCGATTACATCGCGGTAGCGGTCCGGATCGGTCTTCTTCAAATAATCCAGAAGACGGCGGCGCTTGCTCACCAGCATCAGCAGACCACGGCGGGAGCCATGGTCCTTCTTGTGGGTCTTAAAGTGCTCCGTCAGCTCGCCGATGCGCTCGCTGAGAA
>Ga0302314_10010656_pt1 | contig 16068 bp, 16 predicted proteins | sample III_Palsa_N2_3_FD_200533 | JGI IMG/M metagenome (GOLD analysis project Ga0302314, IMG submission 200533) | Peat permafrost microbial communities from Stordalen Mire near Abisko, Sweden - III_Palsa_N2_3 | ecosystem: Environmental > Terrestrial > Soil > Palsa > Peat permafrost | place: Sweden... | reverse complement strand
GTAGACCTCGTCCCGCCCGAGGACCTCGAAGAGGTTGAACTCCAGGTCGCGGAGGTTCGACTTGTAGTGACCCATTACCTGCTCCGGTGATCGCAACGGCTAGGTGCCGGGCTCTTTACGGACGCCGCGGCGCCCCCGTATCCCAGCGGTATCCCCATGATGCTACCCAACGGTAACTTATTTCAAGCCCACTGGGCCGTCCGGACGACGCCGGACTCGCTAGCCTTGGTTCCGTGTACGGCTACGAGCAGACGACCAGCGGCACCGGACCGGGCTACCAGGCGGGCCCCTATCAGCAGCAACAGCAGCCGATGGGGCAGCCGGGCATGGGCGGCGGGCCCGACGTCGGCGGCTACGGACAGCCGCAGCAGCCGCTGTACCCGGAGCCCTCACCCCCCTCACTGTCCGACGCGATCCGGGCCTTCACCACAGGATCGCTGCCGGTCGAGGACTTCCAGGCGATCTTCATCACCTCCAAGGTCTACTGCCCGCGCGGCGAGCGCCCGGGCTTCCTGGCCCTGCACAACACCCCGCAGCCGGTGATCCCGATGTTCAGTTCGCTCAAGGAGCTGCGCCGCTACGCCGGCAAGGACTCCAAGCACTTCACCGTGACCGGGGCCGAGGTACTGGACCTGCTGCCGACCGGCTACGGCTTCGCCATGGACATGGAGGGCGATCACCGGATGGTGTTCGACGCCAAGGCCGTGGAACAGATGGTGGACTTCACCATGCGCCGGATGTACGGCTGAGGCAGGCTGCCCTGACCGCCCAGGCGGTGATGCGGCGACGCGGTGCATGTGGGGCAGAGTGATGTGGCGCACAGCATTGGTTGAAGTTTCAACTTGCTTTAGGTTGATGCTTCAACTACCTTGGACTGTGTCGGCAGCTGCCGGCCCAGGAGTTCCCTAGGAGGTTGACATGCCCGCAGTGACCGTCGAGAACCCGTTGGTCCTGCCGCGGGTCGAGACCCCGGACCCGACCACCACCGTTCCCCGCCCCGTCGTCCAGGTCGCGACCGCGCCCGAGGGCTTCGAGGGCGAGGGCTTCCCCGTCCGCCGCGCCTTCGCCAAGATCGACCAGAAGCGCCTGGACCCGTTCATCATGATGGACCAGATGGGCGAGGTGGACTATCAGGCCGGTGAGCCGAAGGGGACTCCCTGGCACCCGCACCGTGGCTTCGAAACGGTCACGTACATCATCGACGGCACCTTCGTGCACCAGGACTCGCACGGTGGCGGCGGGACCATCACCGACGGCGACACCCAGTGGATGACGGCCGGCTCCGGCCTGCTGCACATCGAGACCCCGCCGGAGTCCCTGGTCGCGTCCGGCGGCATCTTCCACGGACTCCAGCTCTGGGTGAACCTGCCCGCCTCGGACAAGATGATCACGCCGAAGTACCAGGACATCCGAGGCGGCAGCGTCAAACTGCTGGCCTCGAAGGACGGGGGCGCACTCCTCCGGGTGATCGCTGGTGAGATCGGCGGCCACGAGGGCCCGGGAGCCACGCACACGCCGATCACCATGATCCACGTGTCGGTGAACCCCGGCGCCCAGATCACGCTGCCCTGGCGGCGTGACTTCAACGCACTCGCCTACGGCCTGGCCGGCAGCGGTTCGGCCGGCGTGGAACGGCGCCCCTTCCGCATGGGACAGGCGGTCCTCTTCGGGGACGGCGACTCGCTCACCATCCGTGCGGACGACGCGCAGGACTCGCGAAGCGCCAACTTCGAGCTGGTCCTCCTCGGCGGCGAGCCGATCCGGGAGCCGGTCGCCTGGTACGGCCCGTTCGTGATGAACAGCCACCACGAGCTCCAGCAGGCCATGGCGGACTTCCAGGCCGGCCGCCTGGGCACCGTCCCGACGTCCAACTGACCCGCGGGCTTGAGCGGAACAGCCTCGACAGCCTCCAGCGGAGGGCCTGTCGGGGCTGTCCGCGTATGCGGACGGTTCGCGACGCCTACGGCCCGGTCCCGTGATCACTCGACGGTCGACCACTGGCCGCGAACCCCGGGTGCAGCGTTGAAGTCGTAGCGCACGCTGTCGCGGCCGAGGGCGAGCAGCGTGATGGACGTGGTCCCGGTGGGGCGACCGTCGAAGTCCTGGCGGACGACGAGGGCGCGGGGGTCGCGCGGGTCCAGTCCGTCGCCCTCGATCAGCGGGGCCCAGGCGCCCCAGGCGGCTTCGGTCGACCCGGTTCGCGGAGTGGGGCGAGGCGCCGCGGCGAGGCGCGGCTGGAAGTAGCCGATCCTGGCGTTGATCTCCTCCATGCCGAAGCCCTCGCGCAGGTCGGGGCCGGCCGGCCCGAGATTGGTGACCATGTGCAGGCCCCGTTCCAGGCACCGGTCGGTGAGCGCCTGTCCGTCCCAGCTCAGCAGCCGTACCTGGTCCAGGGTCCCGTACACCAGGTAGAAGGGTTCGTAGCGGGCGGTGTCGATCTTGCCGAGCTCGCCGTCGGCGGCGAACCGGAGCGGGAGCCCGCCACGGGACAGTCGGTCTTCTTTCGCGGGCGAACTCCGGGCGCCCCCGCGGTCGACAGGGATGCCGTTGAGCACGGCCGCGAAACGCGGCACCCCGGGATCCACCGCCAACCAGGTCCCCCCGGCCTGAAGGTCGAGGCCGCCGATCACCTTCGGGCTGTCCGGCCAGTGCCGCCCCGGCGGCACCCAGCTGCGGTCGTGGAACTCGTCGCGTACCCCCGCCAGCAGGACGGGGAACGAGGCGTCCGGATCAATGCTGACCACCGCAGTGCACATGGTCCGATTACACAGCACCGGGCCGCACCCGATCGATCCCTGGGACCGAATGGATCAGCGGCGGATTCGGACTAATCCGCGCAGACCACAGCGGATTCCCGGCGAAAGCTGTGAACAATCTGGGCCCCCGGTGTGAGCTGTCAGTGCCGTGTCGTACTGTCCTGATCGTTGACGCGAAACCCGGGAGGCAGAGGGCTTCCCCGGGCGGCTCGCGTCCGTGCCTCGGCACGCACATCAGGGGGCTCACATGAAACTCCGCAACACTTTCGCCACCGTCCTGGCCGCTGCCGCCGGCGTCATGGGGATGGCCGTCGCGCCCGCCATGGCCGCCGCGCCCGCCACGACGCAGGCCGCGACCACGGTCACGTTGAAGACGCCGCAGCTGACGACGACGTTCAGCAGTACCAACCTGAGCTACGGGCAGACCCTCAAGGGCACCGTGCACCTCGGCCCCACGGCCACCAACCGCACCGTCACCGTCTACGCCGAGAACTGGAGCACCGGCGCGGTCTTCGTCGCCGCGACCGGCAAGGTCAACAGCGCGGGCAACTTCACCTTCACCTTCTGGGAGTCGCAGACCCGCACCTGGTGGGCGGTCTTCTCGGGCGACGCGTCCGACAACAAGGTGGTCACCAAGGGCGTCGGCGTCCACGTCAACGGCAAGGTCAGCGCCTCGCTCGGCGGCTACTACAAGACCAGCACCTGGGCCGGCCACACGCTGCGCACCTTCCACAAGACCGCCAACATCGTCTTCAACGGTCAGGCGCTGCCGGACAACGGCAAGGCCAGCATCGACATCCAGGTCCACAACAGCAAGAACGGCCAGTGGATCGACGGCGGCTCCACGCCGTTCAACCTGGGCAGCGGCGGCAAGTTCAGCCTGAACACCGGCAAGGACACGAGCACCGGCCTGGTGTTCCGGGTGATCATCACCGACCCCGGCACCAAGGGCAACGGCGCCGGTTACAGCAGCTGGCTGTACCTCACCTCGACGAACTGACGAACTGATCCACGCCGGGCGCGACCTTCCTGCCCGTGGCCACTGGCAGGAACCCGCGCCCGGCCACCGCGTTCGACCACAGCGGTTTTCGACCACAACAGCGTTCGGCTACAGCCGGGCGTAGACCACCGTGGCGTCGTCCCGGGCCTTGCCGCGCGGCCAGCGCGCGCAGGCCACGTCGGTGGCCTCCACCTCGCGGACCCGGCGCAGCAGTTCCGCCGGGCCGCGCTCCTCCAACAGCTTCATGGTCTCCGGCCAGCCGCCCAGGTCGAAGCGCTCCACATAGCGCGTCGCGCCGTCGCTGAGCGCGGCGACCGCGCGCAGCTCCGACAGCGGGACGCTGCCGGTCTCCGCGTGGTCCGCGGCCTTCGGCAGGGCGGCGGCGATCCACGGGCCGTGCCCGGTGTTGCGGGCGGCCCGCACGGCCAGCGCGTAGCGCATGTGCAGGGTCATCCGCTCCGGACTGCCCGGACTGGTCGCGTGCACCTCCCGGCGCAGTTGCTCGCCCGCCGGGAAGGGCTGGTTGTCGCCGATCACCGCGATGCTGCCGAATCGGTCCAGCACCAGCAGCGAGTCCCCGAGGACCAGGTACTGCAAGGCCGCGCCGCGCCGCCGTAGCGCCACCACCATCGCCGCGGGCGTGTTGGGGTGCGCCAGGTCGCAGCGGGCACCGTGCAGCGAGGCCGTCTCGGCGATGGCGTCGCTGAGGCACTGCGCCATCGTCCGGTCCGGCCGGTCGACCAGCCGGGCCAGCAGGTGGACCCCGAGTCGGCGCGCGTACCAGGCCGTGCCGTGCTCGCAGCCGGACTCCATCGCTGTGGGTGAACTTGAACCGTCGAGGAGTACCAGGGCCTCCGGCGTCGCGACCGCGAAGTCCTCACTGACCCGGTCCGGGCGCTGCGCCTCCCCCGCCATTTCGATGCGCATACCGGCAAGTGTGCGGTGCCGGACCGGAAGGAGACAGGGGTTTGCCCGGGTGTCCCTCAAAAGAGGGGTCCGGTCCGGGACAATGCCGCCCCGCACCTCCCTCCGGTGACTTCCGGCCCCGGGCCGTTCAGCTGACCGGCGGTCAGTCACGCTGCCCGCGACGGCTCGTGGATCACGAGAGCAGTTGCAGCAGCAGATCGGCGGTGCCTGCGGCAGCGGTGGCCAGGAGCACGCTGTTGCCGACCGGGGCCCGCCAGCGCGGTGCCCGGTGCGCGGCGACGCCGACCCCGCGGTCGGGCCGTGCGGCGGCCGGGGCGAGTGCGGCCGGGTTGGGTGCGGCCGGGGTGTCGCGGACGGTGGGCGCGATCAGGTTGGGGTCCAGGACCAGGGCGGAGATGCCCAGCGGACGGGCCAGGTCCCGCAGCGCGGGCTCGGCGAGCGGGAGCCGGCGCTGCCCGGCGCCGAGGACCGCCCGCAGGCGCTCCTCGGAGCTGAAGGCGACAGCGCAGCGGGAGCCGTCGCGGTCACGGAACACCCTCAGCGCGAAGCCGCAGCCGGCTTCGCGCACCGGGACACAGAGCGGGTTCTGCGGGTGGGTACGGTCCTCGTCCACGGCCGTTCCGTCCTCTCCTACGGGCCCGAACCACTCCGAAGGCCGGGCCACACCTCGAAGCTGAGCCCGCCCCGCGCGCCGTCACCGGCGTCCTGACGTCTCATTGATCTCCCGTCGGGCCGCACTTACGGTGCCTTGGCACCAACGGGCCGAACGGGTGACCCGGCCGCGAGCGGGACGGCCGGACGGCCCCGGCGGGACGGCGGCCCCGCCGCCTCCCCGAGCTTTCCCGCCCCTTCCCATCTCCTAGAACCTGTTCTAATCTGACGACCCGTCACATCGGGTCGTGGACGTCGCGTGGAAGGGGCAGCGGTGGACTTCACCCTCAGCGAGGAGCAGCAGGCCGCGGCGGAGGCAGCCCGGGCGGTCTTCGCCGACGTGGTTCCGGGCGGCGGCATGCCCAGCCCCGCGGTCGGCATCGAGCCGATCACCGACGACATCGACCGCGAACTGTGGCAGGCCGTCACCAAGTCGGACCTGACCGGGATCGCCCTCGGCGAGCAGTACGGCGGCTCCGGCCTGGACCCGGTCGCCTGGTGCCTGGTGCTGCGCGAATCGGCTCGGGTGCTGGCCCGGGTACCGCTGCTGGAGACGGGTGCCGCCGCGCTGGTCGTGCAGCGCTACGGCAGCGAGGAGCAGCGGCTGCGGCTGCTCCCCGAGGTCGCCGCCGGGCGACTGCTGCTCGGGGTCGCGCCGCACGGCCGCAGCGGCCACGAGCCCGCCGACACCGGCGTCCGGGCCGACCCGGCGGGCGGCGGCTGGACGCTGCACGGCAGCCAGACCGCCGTGCCGTACGCCCAGGTCATGGACCGGGTCGTGGTGCCCGCGCGGTGCGCCGCCGGGACCCTGCTGCTGCTGGTGGACCCGCACGCGCCCGGCGTGGAGCTGCGCCGCCAGGTCTCCGCACGCGGCGAGCTGATGGCCGAGATGGTCTTCGACGGCGTCCAGCTGGAGCCCTCGGCGCAGCTGGGCGTGCCCGCGCCGGACGCCGGGAACTGGGCGTACCTGCGCGGACTGCTGGTTGTCGGCACCGCCGCGCTGTGCCTGGGCCTGGGCGAGCAGATCCTGCGGATCACCGCCGACTACACCGGCAGGCGCGAGCAGTTCGGGCATCCGGTGGCAAGCTTCCAGGCGGTGGCGATGCAGATGGCCGACCGCTACATCGACCTGCGGGCGATGGAGGCGACACTGTGGCAGGCGGCCTGGCGGATCGGCCTGGACCGGCCGGAGCTGCCCGGCCACCTGCCGGTCGCCGCCGACCTGGCCACCGCGAAGGTGTGGTCCGCGGAGGGCGTGCGCGCCATCGCCGCCACCGCCCAGCACCTGCACGGCGGCATCGGCGCGGACCTGGACTATCCGCTGCACCGCTACCACGCCTGGGCCAAGTACCTGGAGCTGTTCCTCGGCCCGGCCCCGGCCTTCGAGGAGGAGCTCGGCGCGCTCCTCGCCGAGCACCCGCTCCAGGCATCAGACAGCTGACTGAACGCGGACGGGCACGGACGATACTGGCGGCATGACGACAGCGGCGGGGTACGACGCGGTAGTGCTGGCCGGGGGCTCGGCACGGCGGCTGGACGGAGCCGACAAGCCGGGCCTGCGGGTCGGCGGCACGCCGATGCTGGACCGGGTGCTGGCCGCCTGCGGCGGAGCCGGGCGGACGGTGGTGGTCGGCCCGGAGCGGGCGACCGCGCGGCCGGTCCGCTGGGTGCGCGAGCAGCCGCCCGGGGGCGGACCGGTGGCCGCGATCGCCGCCGCGCTGCCGCAGGTCACCGCCGGGACGGTGCTGCTGCTGGCCGCCGACCTGCCGTTCTTCGACGCCGCGACGGCCGCCCGGCTGTGCGCGGCGCTGACCCCGGCGGCCACTGCCGCTGTCCTCGTCGACCGGGACGGCCGCGATCAGCCGCTCGCCGCCGCCTACCGCACCGACGCGCTGCGTGAGGCGCTGACGCTGCTGCCCGACCCGTCCGGCCTCCCGCTGCGCCGACTGGTCGGCGGCCTGCCCACCACCCGCCTGCCCGACCTCAACGGCGTCGCCACCGACTGCGACACCTGGACCGACCTGGCCCACGCCCGAGCCCGCGCGGAGCAACCGTCCACTGACTGATCGACTGCGGCGGCAGGTAAGCCGGGGCGGTGGGGTGCGGTGGGGTGCGGTGGGGTTCATGGGATGGGGTGGGCGCGGTGAACGGGTGGACTCCGGAACGGAATGGTGCCTTGACCGCGTTGGGCCGCCGGATCGGCGACGATGGAGGGATGCTGGATGACTGGATCGCCGCCGCGAAGTCCGAACTGGGAATCGACCTGGAGGTCGACACCCCCGGTCTGCTCGACATGGCCCGGGACGTCGCCCATGGGGTGGCCCGGCCCGCCGCGCCGCTGACGGCCTTCCTGGTCGGCTACGCCGCCGCGCAGGCGGGCGGGGGTCCGGCGGCGGTCGCCGAGGCGAACCGCAAAGTGTCGGCGCTGGCCGCCGACTGGCCGGCCGAGGGTCCGGGCCGGTGAGCGCGGACCCCGCGTCCGACGGCGATCTGCTCAGCCCGTACCCGTACCTGGTGCGGAGCCCGGCGAGTCCCACCGCGAGTCCGGCCGGGGCCTCGGCCGCGTCGGCCGACCGCCCGTACGACCACGATGCGCCCGTCCCGGAGCCCGAACCCCGTCCCGACCCGGCGGAGCCGGAGGGCGGCGCACGGCCCGGCGGAAGCGGACCCGGCGCGATCTCCTGGGAGCGGGCCCGCAGCCGGGCCCTGCGGGCGGCGGGGCGGCCACTGCCCGCCGAGCGACTACCGCTCGCGGAGGCGCTCGGCGGAATCCTGGCCGCCCCGCTCACGGCGCTGACCGACCTGCCCGCTTTCGACACCTCGGCCATGGACGGCTGGGCGGTCTCCGGTCCCGGCCCGTGGCTGCTCGCGGGCGAGCTGCTGGCCGGACAGTGCGGGTCGCCCTCGCTGCGCGACGGCACCGCAGTCCGGATCGCCACCGGGGCGCAGCTGCCACCCGGCGCGACCGCCGTGCTGCGCCGCGAGGACGGCAGCGTCCGCCCGGCGCACGGCGGCGCGGAGCTGCTGCACGACCGCGGGGCGGTGCCGCTGGACCAGGGCCGGGACATCCGGCCGCGCGGCCAGGAGTGCCATAGCGGCGAGCCGCTGCTGCCGCCGGGCACCGCGGTCAGCCCGGCGGTGCTCGGCCTGGCCGCCGCCGCGGGCTGCGACGAGCTGCCGGTACACGGTCGGCCGACGGTGGAGCTGCTGGTGCTCGGGGACGAGCTGCTGGACTCCGGGCTGCCCAGGGACGGCCGGATCCGGGACGCGCTGGGCCCGCTGCTGCCGTCCTGGCTGCGCGGGTACGGCGCGCGGATCCTCGCCGTGCGCCGGGTGGGCGACGACCTCGGCCTGCTCCGGGACGCCCTGCGGCGCAGCCCCGCCGACGTGGTGGTGACCACCGGCGGCACCGCGGCCGGACCGGTCGACTTCCTGCACGCGGCGCTGGCCGAGGCCGGGGCCCGGCTGCTGGTGGACGGCGTCCGGGTACGCCCGGGTCACCCGATGCTGCTGGCCACGCTGCCCCCGCTCGGGGAGGCGCTCGGGGAGGCATTCGGGCAGGCGCTCGGGGAGGCGGCGGCCGGTGCTGGTGACGGCGTCGGGGGGCAGTCACGGCACCGCTGCCTGATCGGCCTGCCCGGCAACCCGCTGGCCGCGGTCGCGGGCGCGGTGACGCTGGCCGAGCCGCTGCTGCGGGCGCTGGCCGGATGGCCGCAGGCCCAGCCCTACCTGGTCCGCGCCGCAGCGCCCTTCCCCGGGCACCGCGAGGACACCCGGCTGGTGCCGGTGGTGCTCGCCGAGCAGGGCGCGCTGCCGCTGTCCTACGACGGCCCGGCGATGCTGCGGGGGCTGGCGCTGGCCGAGGGACTGGCCGTGGTGCCGCCCGGCGGGCTGCCGGCCGGGGCACGGGTCGAGGTGCTGGAGGTCCCGGCCGGATGAGGCTCCGGTTGCAGGGGCTCCGGTTGCAGGGGCTCCGGTTGAACGGGCTGCGGTTCAGGCCGCTGCCGGGCATCGCCCGGACCGACGCCGACCACGCGGACCCCACCGCGGCCGACGACCAGCGCAGCGCCGACCAGCGGGCGTACGACCGGCAGGACGCCGAACTGCGGCAGATCCTGCTGCCCGGCAGCAGCCGCCCACCGCTGGGGCAGGTCCGGCGGCGGCTGCTGCTGGCGCTGCTGGTGCTGGCCGCCACCGTCGCGATCGTGTACCTGGGCCGGGGCGGCTACCACGACAACGCGCACGACCAGCTGAACCTCCTCGGCGCGGTGTACTACGCCACGGTCAGCCTGTCGACCACCGGCTACGGCGACATCACCCCGGTCAGCGACGGTGCCCGGCTGACCAACGTGCTGCTGATCACGCCGCTGCGGGTGGTCTTCCTGATCATCCTGGTCGGCACCACGCTGGAGGTGCTGACCACCCGCAGCCGCCAGCTGTGGCGGATCAAGAACTGGAGGACGACCTTGACCGATCCGAGCCGCCGGGGCCACATCGTGGTCATCGGCTACGGCACGAAGGGCCGCCACGCGGTGGAGACGCTGCTGCTGAAGGGCGCGCCCAGGAGCCGGATCGTGGTGGTCGACCCGCAGCACCGCGCGGTCCAGTCCGCCAACGAGCACGGTCTGGTGGGCGTCCTCGGCGACGCCACCCGGTCCGAGGTGCTGCGCCGGGCCGAGGCCGAGCACGCCGCACAGATCATCGTCGGCACCCAGCGCGACGACACCGCCGTGCTGATCACCCTGACCGCCCGGCAGCTGAACCCGACCGCCACCATCGTGGTCGCCGTGCGCGAGGACGAGAACGCGCCGCTGTTGCGGCAGAGCGGGGCCAGCGTGGTGGTCACCAGCTCCGGTTCGGCCGGACGGCTGCTGGGCATGTCGACCTTCAGTCCGAACGCCGGGGCGGTGCTGGACGACCTGCTGACCGTGGGCAGCGGGCTGGACATGGTCGACCGCGCGGTCACCGCGGCCGAGGTCGGCACCGCCCCGCACGACTGCGGCGACCTGGTGGTCGCGGTGGTCCGGGCGGGCGAGCGGCTGTCCTACGCCGACCCACGGGTGGCCGCGCTGCGCGCCGGCGACCGGGTGATCGCCATTCGGCGGGTGACCGCGACGGTCTGAGGCCGGGCGAGGGCGGGCGGAGCCGGGCGGTGCCGGAACGGCGCTCACGTCTCATTCCTGCGGCGAATTCAACAGAACTGCTACGGAACCGTCCCGAAGGGGGTTGTCCACGGCTTGAGCAGGCACACTTCCAGCATGAACGGATGGCCTGATGAGGGCAGGACGGACGGGAACGAGCCGAACCCCGGCCCGCGCCCGACGCCGCACGTACAGCAGCGCGCCGGCGGCTACGGCCCGCCACCACCGTCCCAACCGCGCTCCGGCGCGGGTGCCGGCCCCGGTCCTGGCTCGGGTTCCGGCTCGGGGGCCGGGTACGGCTCGGGGCAGGCCGAGCCGCCGCTGCCGCCCGGCCTGTCGCCGCGCGGGGCGTCGGCCGCCGCGCCCCGGACCGCCACCTCGGGCAGCGGCGACGGCACCACCTACCGGGCCGGACGTCCGGGCTCGGGCGGTGGCGCCGGTTCCGGACCGGCCGGCGGACGGCGACCGAACTGGCGTCGGCGGATCACCTGGGGCGTGCTGACCCTGGTCACCCTGCTGATCGCGACCTCCATCGGCACCTACGTCTGGGCCGACAACAAGCTGCACCGGACGGTGAACCTCAGCGCGCTGCCGGACCAACCGCCGCTCGGCAAGGGCACCAACTACCTGATCGCCGGGTCGGACAACCGGGGCAACCTCACCGCGGCGCAGCAGAAGGCGCTGCACACCGGCAGCGACGACGAGGGTCAGTTCGGTGAGAGCGACTCGATGATGATCCTGCACATCGGGTCCCACGGTGACACCCTGCTCAGCCTGCCGCGCGACAGCTATGTGACCATCCCGGCCTTCGTCGGCCCGTCCGGCACCCACTACCCGGCGTCGACGCACAAGCTGAACACGGCGTTCTCCTGGGGCGGCGGCGCGCTGCTGGCGCAGACCGTGGAGTACAACACCGGCATCCACATCGACCACTACGCGGAGATCGGCTTCGGCGGCTTCGTGAACCTGGTGGACGCGCTCGGCGGGGTCAAGATGTGCCTGACCCAGCCGCTGGTGGACCAGGCGTCCGGAGCCGACTTCAAGGCGGGCTGCCAGACCTTCAACGGCGCGCAGTCGCTGGAGTTCGTCCGCGAACGGCACCAGGCCCCGCAGCAGGACCTGACCCGGATGGCGGACCAGCAGAAGTTCCTCGCGGCGGTCGCGCACCAGGCGGCGACCCCGTCCACCATCCTGAACCCGTTCAAGCTGTACCCGGTGCTCAGCGCGGGCATCGACACGCTGAGCGTGGACAAGAACATGAGCCCGTACGACCTGGCGCAGATGTTCTGGGCGATGAAGAGCGTCTCCGGCGGCAGCGGCCACTCGCTGACCGTGCCGATCGCCAACGCCAACTACGAGACCGCGTCCGATGGCGACACCGTGCTGTGGAACAAGTCCCAGTCGCAGACGCTCTTCAGCGAGCTGCAGAACGACAAGCCGGTCACCGTCACCAACAACGACGCCAGCAGCGTGGTCTCCGGCAACTGAAACGCGCGGTACCTGAAACGCGTGGCAGTTGAACGCGCGGCACCTGGCAGCCCGCGGGGCAGGGGCTCAGTGCCCCGGTCGCTCGTCGGTACCCGCCCTCTTGGCGGTGCCGACGGCGACCCGGTTCCAGGCGTTGATCACGACGACCAGCGCCAGCAGGCTGCCGAGGGCCTGGTCGTCGAAGTGCTCGGCCGCGCGGGCGTACACCTCCTCGGGTACGCCCGCCTCGCCGACCCGGGTGAGCGCCTCGGTCAGCGCGAGCGCGGCCTGCTCCTGGGCGGTGAAGTAGTGCGCGGCCTCCCGCCAGGCGGTGAGCAGGTGCAGCCGCTCCTCGCTCTCACCGGCCTTGCGAGCGTCCGTGGTGTGCAGGTACAGGCAGTAGGCGCAGCCGTTGAGCTGCGAGGCGCGGATCCGGACCAGCTCGGCCAGGGCCGGGTCCAGGCCCTCGCGGGCGGCCGTGTCGAGGGCGATCAGCGCCCGGTAGGCCTTCGGGGCGGTCCGGGCGAAGTCGACCCGGTGGGTGCCACCGGCAGTCGTCACGTCGGTTGTCACGTCGGGTGTCACGTCATTCGTCACATCATCAGTCACGTCGGTTGTCATGAGAGGAATCTAGGTCACCGGGCGACCGGCTGTATGGTTCACTTCCATGGCAGAAACTCAGGTCAATCCTTCGCCCCGGCTCGGCCTCGATCTGCATCTGGAGCTGGCCGCGACCGGCAGCCGGCGGGCGGTCCTCACCCGGGCGCTGCGCGACGCCGTACGCGAGGGCCGACTGGCCCCCGGCACCCGGCTGCCGCCGTACCGCTCACTGGCGCTGGACCTCGGCCTGGCCCGCAACACCGTCGCCGAGGCCTACGCCGAGTTGGTCGCCGAGGGCTGGCTGACCGCCCGGCAGGGGTCCGGCACCCGGGTCGCCGACCGCGCCCGCCCGCGCGCCACCGCGCCGTCCGCACCCCCGGTGCGCCGGGCCCCGGGCCGCCCCGGCCCGCCCGCGCACGACCTGCGCCAGGGCCAGCCTGACCCGGCGTCCTTCCCGCGCGGACCCTGGCTCGGCTCCGCCCGGCGCGCCCTGACCACTGCCCCCACCGAAGCCTTCGGCCCGGGCGACCCGCAGGGCCGGTACGAGCTGCGGCGGGCGCTCGCCGCGTACCTGGCCCGCGCCCGGGGCGTCCGCACCAGCCCCGAGCGGATCGTGATCTGCTCGGGATTCGCGCACGCGCTCCGGCTGCTGTACGGCTGGGGCGGATCCCGCGGCCCGCTGCTGCGCGGCGCGCTCGCGGTGGAGTCCTACGGACTGCCGTTCCACCGTACGCTGTTGGCCGACGCGGCCGTCCAAGCGCACCCGTTGCCCACCGACGAGCACGGCGCGGTCACCGAGGCGCTGGCCGCGATGCGCGGGGTACGGGCCGTGCTGCTCACCCCGGCGCACCAGTTCCCCACCGGCGGCCCGCTGCACCGCGAGCGCCGAGGCGCGGCCGTGGCCTGGGCCCGGACCGGCGGCGGGGTGGTCCTGGAGGACGACTACGACGGGGAGTTCCGCTACGACCGGCAGCCGGTCGGCGCGGTGCAGGGCCTGGACCCGGAGCGGGTGGTCTACATCGGCTCGGTCAGCAAGAGCCTCTCCCCGGCGCTGCGCCTGGGCTGGATGGTACTGCCCGAGCACCTGATCGACGCCGTGCTGGCGACCAAGGGCGAACGCGAGGCCTGGTCGGGCGTGCTGGACCAGCTGACCCTCGCCGACTTCATCGAGTCCGGCGGCTACGACCGGCACATCCGGCGGATGCGGCTGCGCTACCGCCGCCGCCGCGATCTGCTGCTGGCCGCACTGGCCGAACGCGCACCGCACATCGCCGCCACCGGCATCGCGGCCGGGCTGCACGCCGTGCTGCGGCTGCCGCCCGGCACCGAGCAGGCCACGCTCGACCGGGCCGCCCGGCTGGACATCGCCCTCGACGGCCTCAGCTCGTTCCGGCATCCGGAGGCGACCGCCGCGCCGGACACCGACGGTTTGGTGATCGGCTACGCCACCCCGCCGGACCACGCCTACGCCGCGGCGCTCGACGCCCTGTGCGGCATCCTGCCGCCGAGCTGAGCCGCCGACGTCCCGCCCAACTCGGGCGGCCACAACCGGTATCCCGATCGCCTGGCCTCGATCACCTGTCTCCAATCGCCGGTTGCCGACGGACCGCGTGCGGCAGGATCGGAGCGTGATCACCCACCACCGCCATCACCGCCGCGACCACCGCCGCCGAACAACGCTGCTCCTCCTGCCTTTGCTGCTGGCCGCGCTACCCGCGCTGGCCGGATGCGGAACCCAGCCGTACCGCGTGCCGGTCGCCTCCGCGCCCTCCGCGCCGTCTGCGGCCCCCTCGGCGCCCAGCGCCGCCACCCCATCGCCGATATCGGACCCGCTGTGTCCCGGCGAATCCCGCTCGCCCTCCGCCTCCGCTCCGGCGGCCGGTGAGCCCGGCCCCGGCGACGGGCCGCCGAACTACGCCGACAACAACGGCTTCATGGTGCCCTTCCCGCTGCACGGCCGGCAGCGCTGCGCCGGTCTGGCGCAGGTCCAACGGATCACCACCGCGCTCCAACCGCTGCTCGCCCAGCACGACTTCGTCCCGGCCGACACCGCCGCGCGGCTGGTCGGGCTCGGCTACGCCGCCGACAAGGTGGTGGCCGTGCAGAACGGGCCGACCGGGGTGTCCTTCACCGTCGACCTCCTCCCCATCTGCCTGGAGGGGACGTTGGACCGCGCCTCGGTCCAGGCCCAGGCCCACGGCAGCTACCCGGACAACAACAGCTGCACGCCCCGCCAGGGTGGTCACTGAACCGACCGCTCGTCAGCGGCCTTTCAGCAAGCCGTCAGCCGACCAGCTGACGGCCGCGGATCGCGTCGAGGATCTCGGCCGCGCCCTGCTCCAGGAGCTCCACGGCCAGCGCCAGGCCGAGCCGCTCCGGCTCCGCCGCGGGCCCGGTCACGGTCCCCTCGGCGCGGCGGCGGCCGTCCAGCGAGGTGACCTGACCGTGCAGGCTCAGCACCCCGTCCGGACCGGTGACGGCATACGCCCCGACCGGGACCGAGCAGCCGCCGTGGAGTTCGGCCAGCAGCGCCCGCTCCGCGCGGACCTCACGGTCCACCCGGACGTCGCCGGCGGTCTCCAGGATCTCGCGGACCGCCGCGTTGTCCGCCCTGACCTGCACCCCCAGTGCTCCCTGGCCCGGCGACGGCGGGAAGAGGTCCAGCGGCAGGTACTCGGTGATCTCGTCCTGGCGGCCCAGACGGCTGATCCCGGCCGCGGCCAGCACCACGGCGTCCAGGTTCATCGAGGCGACCTTGGCCAGTCGGCCCGGGACGTTGCCCCGGATCGGCACCATCTCGACCTCGGGGCGCACACGCAGCAGTTGGGCGGCCCGGCGCTGCGCGCTGGTCCCCACCCGGCCGCCGCCGACCAGGTCGTCCAGCGTGCAGCCGCAGAGGGCGTCGCGAACGTCCTCGCGTCCCGGCGGGGCCAGCAGGATCAGACCAGCGGGGTTCGCGGTGGGCAGGTCCTTCAGCGAGTGGATCACCACATCGACTTCGCCGCGCACCAACGCGTCCTGCTGGTTGGTCGAGAACGCGCTGCCACCACTGGACGCGGACACGTCCGCCAGGGACGACCGGCGGTCCTGGTCACCGCCCTCCAGGAGCACCCGGTGGACGAACCGCACCCGCGGAAACCGCACCCGCAGCGGTGCCAGATACTCCCTGACCTGGGCCCTGGCCAGCGCGCTGGCGCGGGACCCGACGATGAACGTGGTCATGGTTGCCTGACTCCCAACACGACGACCGACTTCATGTCCCCAAGGCTACGGGCAGCTGACGCAACGTCATGCCGACACCATGTCGGCTCGCATACTCCTGGTCCGCCGCCACCCGCCTCGGCCACCAACCCGCGCCCAACCCCATGCCCACCGCGTGGTCGTAGGCACCCGACGGGCTGCCCACCGCGTGGTCGTAGGCACCCGACGGGCAAACCCGTGGCTGGTTGTCAGGGCTTAAGGGCAACGCCGGCGTAGACGGAGCATTCAATGTCGCTGAATGGTTCAGTAGCGGCGTCGGGACGCC
>Ga0302314_10010655_pt1 | contig 16068 bp, 13 predicted proteins | sample III_Palsa_N2_3_FD_200533 | JGI IMG/M metagenome (GOLD analysis project Ga0302314, IMG submission 200533) | Peat permafrost microbial communities from Stordalen Mire near Abisko, Sweden - III_Palsa_N2_3 | ecosystem: Environmental > Terrestrial > Soil > Palsa > Peat permafrost | place: Sweden... | reverse complement strand
CAGATTTATTGGATCTTTGGGAGCAGTGATGAATACGTCGTCTCAGTCCGGCGCGCTCGCGCCACTCACTGGCGGGAAACTGGCGCTTGCCACGCTTGCCGTTGCACTTGCCACGTTCATGAACGTGCTCGATTCGTCGATTGCGAATGTCGCGATCCCGACCATCTCAGGCAACCTGGGCGTCTCGGTCGATGAAGGAACGTGGGTCATTACCTTGTTCGCCGCGGCCAACGCCATTTCGATCCCGCTGACGGGCTGGCTCACGCAACGAGTCGGGCAAGTGAAGCTGTTCGTGTGGGCGATCCTGTTGTTCGTGATGTCTTCATGGTTGTGCGGCCTGGCGCCCAGCCTTCCTGTGCTGCTTGGCGCGCGGATTCTGCAAGGCGCGGTCGCCGGTCCGCTGATCCCGCTCTCGCAAGCCATCCTGCTTGGTTCATATCCGAAGGAAAAGAGCTCGCACGCGCTGGCATTGTGGGCCATGACCGCGACGGTAGGCCCCATCGTCGGACCGGCGCTGGGTGGCTGGATCACCGATAGCTACTCGTGGTCCTGGATCTTCTACATCAACATTCCAGTCGGCCTGTTCGCAGCCGGCGTGACATGGGCAATTTACCGGACTCGCGAAACGCCGGTGAAGCGGATCCGCATCGACAAAGTGGGCCTGGTCTCGTTGATCGCATGGGTCGGCTCGCTGCAGATCATGCTCGATAAAGGCAAGGACCTCGACTGGTTCACCTCGCCCGTGATTGTCGCGTTGGGGATTTTTGCGTTGATCAGCTTCGTGTTTTTCATGGTGTGGGAGTTGACGGAAAAAAATCCGATCATCAATCTCCGGCTCTTCAAGGGACGTAATTTCCTGGGGGGGACCGTCGCGATTTCAGTCGCGTACGCGCTGTTCTTCTCGAACCTCGTGATCTTGCCGACATGGATGCAGCAGTACCTGAATTATCGGTCCGTCGATGCCGGTCTCGCTACCGCGCCGCTGGGTATCTTTGCTGTGTTGCTTACGCCGGTGATGGCCAAGATCATGCCCAAGAGCGATGCACGGGTGCTTGCCACGCTGGCTTTTCTCGGTTTTGCCGGCGTGTTTTTCATGCGTTCGTTTTACACGACAGGCGTGGATACCTGGACCCTGGTCATGCCTACGTTGCTGCAAGGCGTTCCTACCGCGCTGTTTTTCGTGCCGCTGACGGCGATCATTTTGTCCGGCTTGCCGGCAGACAAGATACCCGCTGCCGCGGGGCTGTCGAATTTCACGCGGGTCTTCGCGGGCGCCGTTGGCACATCGCTCGTCAGTACTGGCTGGAACGACCGGACGATCCTTCATCATGCTCAATTGGCTGAACAAACGAGTGTCAATAATCCGAACTTCGTCGCGAGTATCAATGCATTGCAGAACACGCTTGGAGGAAGCGCGTCGCAAGCAATGGCATTCTTCGAATCGTCGCTCAACGCCCAAGCTGCCATGCTTGGACTGAACGATATCTTCTGGCTTTCCGCGGTCATATTCATCGCGATCATCCCGCTTATCTGGATCACGAAGCCGAGCAAGGACGGCAGCGCAGCGGCTGCGGGAGCAGGGGGGCACTAGGTTTCAAGCCGCCAAGGCTGATGCTCTGTAAAGTTAGCAAAAACAATGATAATGTCCGCGTACATCGACGTTGCGTAGGGGTTAATACGGCTTTGATCCGCTATTTGACGACGAATGGTTCATTTGACAGCAGTAAAAAACGTAGTCAAAATAACGTTAATAAAACATAGATGCAAAAACTCGCTGGCCGGCTCAGCGAGTTTTTGCTTGCTCGTTCAGGCAGTACCTGAGGATCCGGGTAATGGAGACGTATTACCTCGCCATCGACGTTGGCACGGGCAGCGCTCGCGCCGCCCTGGTCAATTCGCGTGGCGTCATCGTGAGCATTGCTGCCCGCGAACACGAGCAGATCGTGCCGCGCTACGGCTGGTCTGAACAGCGCCCGACCGACTGGTGGCAGGGCGTAGCCGGTGCAATCCAGGAGGTCCTTGGCAGCACGCCCCGTGCCCCCGACAACATCGCGGCTATCTGCGCGTGCGGTCAGATGCATGGGACCGTGCTGATCGACGCCGACGGTCATCTGACCCGCGAAACCGCGCCGCTGTGGAACGACAAACGCACGCTTGCTCAAGTGGCCGCTTTTCGCGCGAGCCAGACTGCTGCGTCGTATCTGCCGTTGACGGCCAACCCGGCAACACCCGCATGGCCCGGCTTCAAACTGCAGTGGCTCAAGCAGAATGAGCCTGATGCATACGAACGCGCGGCAACGGTGTTCATGCCGAAGGACTACATCAACTTCCGGTTGACAGGCGAGCGTGCCTGGGACTGGAGCGATGCCTCCACGAGCTTCCTGATGGACCCGGAGACACGCTCCTGGTCCCAGACCATGCTCGACACACTCGGTCTGGACGGCAGCAAGCTTGCGCCCATCCGCTCGCCTCAAGACATACTGGGAACGGTCACCTCGGAAGCCGCTTGGGCAACTGGCCTGCGCGAAGGTACACCGGTGCTCGTGGGCGGTGCGGACTTTGCGCTTTCGATGCTTGGCTCAGGCGTGCACGGGCCCGGTCTCGGCTCGGATATCACTGGCACGTCGTCGATCATCACGGTGATCGCGGATACTCCCATGCTGCACCCGGAAGTCTCGAACATGGTCTCGGCGCAAGGGCTCTGGGGACGCTTCATGCTGCTCGATTCGGGCGGCGACGCAGTGCGCTGGGCGCGTCGTGCATTCCACGAAAACACCCTGAGCTACGAGGCCGTTGCGCGGAAAGCCGCCGATGCTCCCGTCGGTTCCGAGGGCTTGTTCTTCCTGCCTTATCTGACAGGTGAAAGGCTTGGCGAACATTCGAATTCGCGCGCCCAGTTCTTCGGTATCGCAGCCAAGCATGGAGCGGCGCATCTGCATCGAGCGGTATTGGAAGGGGTCGCGTTTGGCGTGCGACGGCACATTGGCGTGATCGAATCGGCGGGCGTGCACATGGAGCGGCTGGTCGCGGCAAGCGGCGGCGCCAAGGCTGCCCTGTGGCTTGAGATCAAGGCAAGCATGTATCGCACGCCGATCCTCGTGCCGGCTCAACTCGAATGTGGCGTGATCGGTTGCGCGATTCTTGCCGCGACCGCACACGGCCAGTTCGCGCGTCTGGGCGATGCAGTCGCGGCCTTCGTCCAGTTTGAACGCGAGGTCTTGCCGGACCCGCGTGCAAGCGACACTTACGATCGGATGATGCCGATCTTCGAGCGGCTCTATGTGAGCTCGCAACAGTTCTACGACGACCTGGATCGTCTCGCCGAGGCTCATGCATGACGCAAGCAATCAAAGCCGTCCTGTGGGACATGGACGGCACGCTCGCCGACAGCGAAGCGCTGCATCTGAGCACGCTGGTCGCCGTGTTGACCCATCATGGAATAGAGGCGGGCGACGACCTGCATGCATCGATATTCGGCAAGACCGGCCGCGAAGTACATGCGTACTGCTGCGAGCGATTTGGTATCGATTTCGACTACGGCCAATGGTCGATGGCAAGGGCGCGGCACTATTTGTCCGAAGCTCCGAAGATGCAGGCACGATCCGGTGCGCTCAGCGTCTATCACGCGGTGCGCGCAGCGGGAACACGGCAGGCAATTGTGTCGAATTCATCGCGCATGTTGCTTGAAGCAGGGCTTCGCGCGCTCGACTTGCAGGACCCGCAACTGATCTCGATCAGCGTCAACGACGTGCGCGCAGGCAAGCCCGACCCCGAGCCGTATCAGCGCGCTGCGTGGCTGCTGCGCGTGACGCCTGAGGAAACGATCGTGGTGGAAGACAGCCCGACCGGTGCGCGCGCGGCTATCGCTGCCGGCATGCGGGTGCTCGCATGGCCCGAGCGTGAAAGCGCTGCAGGCACCTTTCCCGAGGGCGCTCGTTTTGTGCGCTCCGAACACGAACTCGCCGAAGCACTCGGCGTTCAACTCACGCCTCGCGTACGTGAGCGATGAAGCGGCGCGCGAGACCGTGGCGAAGCGCGCATGCCGGGCGGGTGAGATCATCCACGACGAACCGTATCCCGTGGATGCACCCTTGGTCGTTGCCGCGTTGAAGGCGATGGACCCGTACGGGGCGGAATTCGATCACCAAGTTTAAAAGCGAGACAACATGACAGGCGAACTCAAAGGCGCGGAAACAGCCGCGTTCCGTCCCGGCCTCTTCGACGGCAAGACGGTCCTCGTATCGGGCGCAACGAGCGGCATTGGACTCGCGATCGCGCAGGGTTTTGCAGCGTTGGGCGCGCAGGTGATCGCAACCGGCAGCTCGGCGAGCAAGCTCGAAGGTTTGCGTGCGGACGCCGCGCTCGAAGGCATTCGCTTCGCGCAACTGGATGTCCGCGATAACGACGCCATCAAGCGTTTTGTCGCCAAGCTGAGCGTGCTCGATGTGCTCGTGAATGCGGCCGGCGTGGCGCGTCCGGTCGATGAATATCGTGACGATGTCTTTCGCGAAGTGATCGACGTGAATCTGACGGCTGCCATGCGCCTCGCGATGGCCGCTCGTGACAAACTTGAACACGCGCGTGGATCGATCGTCAACGTGGCGTCGATGCTGAGTTATATCGCCGACGTGGATGTGCCGGCTTATTGTGCAAGCAAGAGTGGCATTCTCGGGTTGACGCGCTCGCTGGCTCACGCGTTCGGCCCGGCAGGCGTGCGTGTGAACGCGATTGCGCCGGGCTACCACCGCACCGACATGACACGGGCCCTATGGGAAGTGCCGGCCAGCGCGGAGAAGATCGCGGCTCGCAGCGCGCTCAAGCGTTGGGGCGAAGTGGACGATCTGGTTGGTGCGACGTTGTTCCTGGCATCGCCGGCGTCGGCGTTCATCACGGGCGTGACCTTGCCTGTGGACGGAGGGTACGCGACCGGAGTATGAAGAAAAAAGCCTTTTCTCTCCGGCAAAACCCGGAGAGAAAAGGCCAGATATTTCAGTAAACGCTTAGGAGTACCATCCGAAGCGTCACACCACTTTTTTAGAACTTGTGCGTGATGCCAACAATCGCGGCCAACTGGTGGTTGTTAGACGAGTAGGACGATCCGCTGAAGTCTGCAACAGCTTGTTTGCCCGTCGAATCCACGCCGGAAGCCGTTTCGAAGAAGCCGGTTGCGTAGAGCGATGTACGCTTGGACAGCGAGTAGATGGTGCCCAGGTTGAACTGGTTGTACTTGGCGCTGCCCACGCCATCTGCGCCGCTGTTATGCGTGTAGATGTAGGCGCCGGCCACCGTAAGCGCCGGGGTCAACGCGTACTTCACGTTCAGTTCGCCCGAATTGAACGTAGCGGTGCCGCCGTTGTACTTGGTGCCGTAGCTGCCGACTGCATTGACCTGACCGAGGTTCTGGAACTGCGTGTTCGAGTACAGCAGGGCGATTGTTGCCGATCCCAGCACGTACGAACCGCCGGCCGTGATGATCTGCTGCGAGCCCGCCGACGCGTAGCCGCCGTAAATACGGCTCGCCATGTTGTTGTTTCCGCCTGCGGCCGACGTCGGCGACGACGAGTTGCCCTGGTTGCCGAACGTTGCGTAGTACGGGTCCTTGGTGAAGTTGTAGCTTGCGCCAACCTTGATCGGGCCGTTGACGTACGACACGGCTGCGTCGGTGACTTCGTTCCTCGAGAATTGGCCGGCCTGGCCGCCCAGGCTGTACAGGACGCCGACCGTCAAGCCACGGTAGTTGGGGCTCGTGTACTTGATGGCGTTCTGGATGCGGTTCGACGTATCCACGTTATCGACGTCGCCTGCGCGCGTGCCGTAGCCGAGGCCGGATGCGGCCCAGTCGGCGCCGGACGCGAAGGAGGAGGTGGCGTCATTGCTCGCCGAATACTGGCGGCCCAGCGTCACCGTACCGTAAGTACTGCTCGTCAGGCCGACGAAGGCCTTGCGGCCGAACTCCAGGCCGCCCTGGCTCAATGCGCCGGTGCCGAGGGTATAGCCGTTTTCAATTGTGAAGATCGCCTTAAGGCCGCCGCCCAGGTCTTCAGCACCTTGCAAACCCCAGCGCGACGAGTTGGCGCTCGACAGACTGTAGAGCTTGCTGCCCTTGACGTTGTTGTTAAAGAGAATGCCACCGTCGGCAATGCCGTACAGGGTCACGCTGCTTTGTGCGTGTGCGGCGCCGGACAATGCTCCGATAGCAAGGATGGCAGCCGTGGTCTTTTGGATTTTCATTTTGTTGTGCTTCAGTTGGGAAAAGAGGAGTCATCCTATTTGATAGGGTCGAAAAGTCCCACTGATGTTTGATTGTTTGGTTATTCCGTTGCTTTCTAAAGCAATGTGCCAAAAATTCATATAGCCGAAATAATTAGCATTCCAAACCGTCAGACTTAAGACCGACCCGATCACAAGCAGGCGTATCGCCCTGTATCCATCGAGGTGTAAGGTTTTCGAAGGGTACTGAGCGTCCGGCTCGACGAACCTTAATCTGGCCCGATTTCAATTTTGTGAAATGATATTTACCTTCGAGCCCATCCGGAACATTTGATCCGCATGCGTATTATTTGAACAACACGTTATTGAAAGGCTCGCAATTTCGGGGAAATTCAGGCTTGTCTGCCCTAATCAGATCTCTATGCAGACCTGAGGCGCGGGGCGAGCGCCTCATGCAAAGGCCAAGGAGGCATCTGTCATTTTATGCAAGCAACGTGGGGTAGCCGCGATCAGATGACGCCGGTCGAGCGCATGTCGGCCAGGCGCTTTTTCATGTCCAGCACGGCGAGCATATGAGCGTCGCCTTTGCGTAGCGCGACGCTGGTCGAGAGAATATCGATAATGACAAGTGCAGCGAGCCGGGACGTGGTCGGCGTATAGACATCGGTATTTTCCAGCGTCTCCGCAATCACCGCGACGTCCGAGAAACTGGCCAGTGGGCTATTCGATCCCGTGATCACGATGACGCTTGCGCCGCGTTCGCGGGCGGTCCGCGCGACCTCGATCAGCGAACGGGTAGAGCCGGTGTTCGAGATGGCCACAACCGCGTCACCGGGCTTGAGCATGGAAGCCGCAATGAACTGCTGGTGCGAATCCTGATGCGCGACGCACGGCACGCCGAAAAGCGGAAACTTCTGCTGCGCGTCCAGCGCGACAATGCCGGATGCGCCAAAGCCGAAGAACTCGATCCGCCGCGCTTTCGCCAGCAAATCCACCGCCCGCCCGATAGCCGCGAAATCCAGCTTCTTGCGCGCCCAGTCGAGGCTCGTGATGGTGTAGTCGAAGATCTTGGTGGCAATGGTTTCCGGGTCATCGCCCTTGGCGAGTACCGAGTGCGTGGCAGGGGCGCCGAGCGCCAGGCTCTGCACCATGCGGATCTTGAAGTCCTTGAAGCCGCTGCAGCCGAGCGTCGCGCAAAAGCGCAGCACGGTGGGCTCGCTGACCTGAGCGTTGCGGGCAAGCTCGGCGAGGTTGATGTCGGAGATCGAACCCAGGTTTGCAAGGATGTACTCGGCCACTTGCCGGCTGCCGCGGCGAAGGCCGGGACGCGCGCGGTCGATCAGTTCGAGGATGTTGTAATCGGGCACTTGGTGTTCCTTCGTTCAGGCGTAGGGCCAGGCCGCCAAGTGTATCGGACTCACGGATCGGACTCACGGATCGGACTCATGCGTCGGACTCATGCGCCGGATTAACTAGCGGCGCCAAAAACGCGCGCCGCGTTGCGACAGGACCGCCGCGACGATGATCACGCCCATCACCACTTGCTGATGGTAACCCGGCACGCTGGCGAGGTTCATGATGTTGCCGATCACCCCCAAAATCAGCACGCCCATCAGCGTATTCAAGGCACCGCCTTTACCGCCCGCCAGACTCGCGCCGCCGATCACGACCGCGGCGATCACGGTCAACTCGTCGCCCACGCCGACCGTCGGTGCACCGACCCCGGCGCGCGATGTCGAAATGATGCCGGCAAGCGCCGCGAGCAGTCCCGAACTGACATAGGTGCCGAGTACATGGCGCGCGACCGGTACGCCCGACAGCCGCACGGCTTCCTCGTTCGATCCGATCGCGCGGACCACGCGGCCTGCACGAAGCCGGTTCAGCGCAATCCCGCCAATCACGAATACGATCAGCATCACGAGGGTCGGGCCGGGTATGCCGAAATATGAATGACGGCCGAAGTCGAGCAGCGCCTGACCTGGATCATCGACGAGGATCGGCGAACCGTTGGAGACAATCATGGCGACACCGCGCGCAACGGTCATCATCGCGAGCGTGACGACAAACGGCGTGAGGCGGAACCACGCGATCAACGTGCCCGATACAAAGCCGCATAGACCACCCACCAGCAGCGTGACGAGCAGCGCGGCACTCAGGCCGTACTGGGGGATGAGCATGGCCGAGACCACGCTGCCCAGCGCCGCAATGGAGCCGACCGACAAGTCGATACCACCGGTCAGCACGACCAGCAGCATGCCCACGGACATGATGCCGACGCCCGCGACCTGACGCGAAATGTTGGACAGGTTCGCCACCGAGAAGAAATCGCTCGACACGAATGACGCGGCGATCACGAGCACGATCAGGATGGCAACCGTGTTGAAGCGGCGCGCGACCGACCACCAATGTCTTGCGTGGCCCGATTGCGCCTGATGCGTCTTCTGAGTCTTCTGGGTCTTCTGGGTCTTCTGAGTGGCAGCGCTGGGATTCATGATGCGAGTCTCCGGATCTGGTTTAGTGGGTAAGCGCTGCGGGCGCTTCGTCCGGTGCGCGACGCAAGGAGAGCGAGAGGATCTGCTCTTCGCTGTAATCGGCGGGCTGGAGTTCGCCGCGAATCTCGCCTTCGCCCATCACGAGAATGCGGTCGCACAAGCCCATCAACTCCTGGTGCTCCGACGAGATCACGAGCACCGCCTTGCCCCGTTCCGCGAGCTGGTTGATCAGCGTATAGATTTCCACCTTGGCGCCCACGTCGACACCGCGCGTAGGTTCGTCGAGGATGATCAGGTCGCCGTCCGCATGAAACCATTTGGCGAGCACGACTTTTTGCTGGTTGCCGCCTGATAGCGTGGAGACGTCGGCGTCCATCGAACGGGCCTTGATGCGCAGTTGTTCCATCAACTTTTGAACGAATGCGCGCTCGCGGCCGAAGGCGAGGAAACCGCCGGGGAGGCTGACGGATTTAAGCGCAGCGAGCGTGGCGTTGACGCGGATCGGCATCGATAGCACCGCGCCCTGGCCTTTGCGGTCTTCAGGGACGAAGCCGATGCCGGCCTTGACGGCTGCCATTGGCGAGCGGACAGCCAGCAGCTTTTGCTTCAGTTCGATGGTGCCGGAGTCACGCATGTCCGCACCGAAGATCAGCCGGGCAACTTCGGTGCGTCCAGAACCGATCAGGCCGCCCAGTCCCACCACCTCACCTGCACGCAGCGTGAACGACACATTGCGCACGGCATGGCCGCGTGCCAGGTCCGTGACCTTCAGCACTTCGTCGCCCAGGCTTGCGTGACGTTGCGGGAACAGCACTGAGAGCGGGCGGCCGACCATCTTGCGAATAAGTTCATCCATGCCGAGATCAGCAGGCTTGACGGTGTCGACGCGCTTGCCGTCCTTGAGCACCGTGATGCGGTCCGCTATGGCAAACACTTCTTCCAGCCGATGAGAGATATATACAATGCCCACGCCGCGCGAGCGCAAGCCGCGCACGATCTCGAGCAGCTTGTTGGCATCGGATGGCGCGAGCGCAGCGGTCGGCTCGTCGAGCACCAGCAGCTTCACTTTGCGGCTCAGCGCCTTGGCAATCTCGATCACCTGGCATTGCGCGGTGGATAGGCTCGAGACCAGCGCGGAGGGGTCGATATCGAAGCCGAGACTCGCAATCAATGCATGCGCATTCTTGCGCAGCGAACGCCACTCGATCACGGTCGGCAACGCGCTGAGGAATACGTTTTCAGCCACCGACAAATCCGGCGCCAATGCCGTTTCCTGATGAATCACCGCAATGCCTTCTTCCATGGCCGCATGCGGATTGCGAAAGGATATTGGGCGTCCTTCGACCTTGATCGAACCGGCATCGGGTTGATGGCCGCCGCCGATCATGCGCATCAGCGTCGATTTGCCCGCGCCGTTCTCGCCGACGAGCGCATGGACTTCGCCGCTAAGGACATCGAAGTCGACGCCTTCTATGGCGTGAATGCCGCCGAAGCGCTTGTCGACGCCGGTCAGGGCGATGAATGGAATCATGAAGGTGTCTCCGGGATGCACGCGCACCGGCTCGGCCGGCGCGCGTCGCATGAACCCGTGCGTCTTTAGAAGATCGCTTTCGGGTTGTAGAACTTGTCGACGTTGTCCTTGTCGATCACGGCGGACGGTGTGTACGAAATCTTCGGCACGTTGCTCGCCTCGCCCTTCGCCGCCTTCATGCCAATGTCCACCGCCGTGCGCGCGACGAGTGCCGGGTCGTTCAGTGCGGTCGCGCCGTACTTGCCTTGGCGGATCAGATTGAGCGCTTCCTTCTGACCGTCGGCGGCCGCCACCAGCGTGATGCCCTGACGGTTCGCACTTTCGATTGCGCGGCGTGCGCCGAGGACCATGCTGTCGTTTTCGCCGAGCACCATGTTGATGTCCTTGTTGGCGACCAGCAAATCTTCCATGGCCTTCAACCCGCCTTCATCCGACCAGTTGCCCCAGCCCTGACCGACGATCTGCATGTTGACCTTGCCGGTCTTGGCGAGTTGGGCTTCGATGATCCCTTCCATCACGCCGTCACGACGTTCCTTGCCGACCGGATTGCCTTTCTCGCCGGAGATCAGCGCGATCTTCAGCGGCTTGTCGCCCATGGTGTCGACGACCCATGAGCCGACCAGCGCACCGTTCTCGCGATTCGACGATTGCACGAGCGTCAGGTAGTTAGCCTTGGGGTCGAGCGTACTGTCGATCACGACCACTTTCACGCCGGCGGCAGTGGCTGTGTTCACCGCATTGACGAGACCTTTGGGATCGGCCGGGTCGATGATCAGCACCTTGATGCCACGGGTCAACATGTCTTCCACGTCCGAGATCTGCTTGCCCATCTTGCCCTGGGCGTCGGCCGTAATGACGTCGGCACCGTTTTCCGTAGCACGCGCTTTGGCTGACTCCATGGCAGCCGAGAAGTAAGGCGCGTTGAGCACCTTCATGGAAATGCCGACTTTCATCTTGTCGGCAGCAAACGCCGGGGCCGTTGCAACTACGCTTGCCACTGCCAGCGCTACACCACACATCACCTGCTTCACGAACCGCGTCATGTCTCCTCCTTTTGTTAGGGTTTGGCGGTTTTAAAAAACATAAAAACTGTTGAATCAGTGCGGCAACAACTTTCCGGGATTGAGAATGTTTAGCGGATCGAGCGCGGCCTTGATGGCACGCATGGCGGCAAGTTCGGCGGGGGTACGCGACAACGCGAGCACCTTCAGCTTCTTCGTGCCAATGCCGTGTTCCGCCGATACAGAGCCACCCATCTCTCCGGTCACGCCGTACACCACCGCCTGGACCTTGGGCGCCGTGTCCTGCGGCCAATCGGGTTCCTGAACGACGATATGCAGATTGCCGTCGCCGAGATGTCCGTAGATCAGGATGGTCGCGTTGGGCCAGTGTTCGCGAAGCTGCTGTTCGCATCGGTGAGCGGCAACGCCTACGTCGGCGATCGAGAAGCTGACGTCGAAGGAGACGCGGCCGGGAATCAGCCGTTGATATTCACCGGGCGCGTCGCGAATGGCCCAGAACGCGGCGGCATCCGACTCCGACGAGGCGAGCGCGGCATCGCTGATCAGTCCTTCTTCGAGCATGCCGGAGAGGAAGTCTTCGAAGGCGTCGGCCTGACGTGCGGGATCGGCGCCGCTGCTTTCCAGCAGCACGTAGAACGCATGTTTTCCTTCAAGCGGCGCGCGTAGTTCGGGCAAGCGCGACAGCACGAAATCGTAATAACCGGGCCACATGACTTCGAATGCGGACACCCCCGCCGGCAGGCTTTCCTGGGCGCGTCGCAACAATGTGGTCACGGCGTCGTAGTTCGGCAGGCCGCACCATGCCGTTGATACCGCGCGGGGTTTGGGCCGCAAGCGCAGCACGGCGCGCGTGATGACGGCCAGCGTTCCTTCGCTGCCGATCAACAGGTTGCGCAGGTCGTACCCCGTGTTGTTCTTGATCATCTTGCGCAAGCCGCCGACGATGCTGCCATCTGCCAGCACGGCTTCGATATCGAGCACCTGGTCGCGCATCATCCCGTACTTGATCACGCGGTTTCCCCCCGCGTTGGTCGCGAGATTGCCACCGATCGTGCAGCTTCCGCGTGCGCCGAGATCCAGCGGAAACATGAAGCCCGCAGCGTCGGCGGCTTCCTGGACGATTTGCAACGGCGTGCCGGACAGCACGGTCATGGACGCGCTGACGGAGTCGATACTTTCAATGCCGTTCATCAGTTCCAGGCTCAACGCCACTTCTGCGCCGAGGAAAGTCGCGCCCCCTGCGAGCCCCGTCAAGCCACCTTGCGTGACCACCGGTTGCCGGTGCTCATGGCAGATCCGCAGCGCAGTGGCAACGTGTTCCGTATTGCGCGGCCGGATCAGCGCCAGCGGCTCCTCGCACGGCATGCGGCTCGAGTCCGAATTCTTCCTTCCGGTGAACTCGTGCGGCAGGCTGACCACATCGGCTCCGAGTGCCTCGCGCAGCGCGTTCACGACGCACTGCGAAGGGCTGCGCTCAGGGGACGGTTGTTCGTGCATCAAATCTCTCCAGCGGGGTTGGCGCGCAGCGCTCTTGAAGGCCGTCTTGCCTTGCGTACGACTTTGCGTATGACACAACGTTAGCAGGGATAACGTTGTGTCTGCACATCATGAACGATAGTATAGCTATCATTATCTAGAAATAAAGAGCTAAGGCTTCGGGGAAAACCCCCATGTTTCGAAATTTTGTTAAAGATATCATTATTAAAACTAACGTTTAGCCTGCGATAACACTCACCGAGGTTCATCAAGGCGAAGCGACTCGCACTTTCAAGGAGATGGACCCGATGCAATGGCCTGAACCGCGTTCCTTCGATGTCGACTTGCAGACCGGCTTGATGACCGGCACCGGCTCGCGTTATCAGAAGTTCCTGCGCGACCTGGACGGGCTGTATGCCGATCCCGCCGCGTTCGACGCGCTCGCAGCCGCTCGCGGCGATGAGGTGGTGTATGAGGTCACCGACCACCGGCCCAACAGCAACCCGGGCGACCTGATCACCGGCGTGACCCGCATGAGTCCCGGCAAGGTCGGCGATGAGTTCTTCATGACGCGGGGCCACATTCATGCGGCAATCGACCGGCCCGAGTTGTACTTCGGGCTCAAGGGTTTCGGTGTGATGGTGATGGAGTCGCCCACAGGCGATACGCGTGTGGTCGAGGTCAGGGCGAACACGGCATGTTATGTGCCGCCGCGGTGGATTCACCGGTCAGTGAATCTTGGGCAGGAGGACTTCGTGATGCTGTTCTGTTATCCGGCGGATTCGGGTCAGGACTACGCGATCATCGAGCAGTCGAACGGCATGAAGTTGCGTATAGTCGATGACGGTGCGGGCGCATGGCGCAGCGTACCTAACCCGCATTACAAGCCGCGCACGGAGCAGGAAGTCGACGCTCTGCTGGCGCGTGGCGTCATGGCCCGAGAAGGAGTGTCGAGATGAGCGCCTATCAATCCGCCGTGCGGCCCACGTTCTATTTCATCGGCGTGACCACCGCACAGAGTTCGATCATGCGCGTGTTCCCCGAATGGGCGAAACATCTCGGCCTGGGCGACGTGGCAATGAAGGGCATCGATTTCCAGCCGCACGCTTCGCCCGAAGCGTACCGGGAGGCGGTCCAATTCCTCAAGCATGATCCGCTGTCGCTCGGCGCATTGGTCACCACGCACAAGATCGATTTGTACGCGGCCTGTCAGGCCATTTTCGATGTCATCGATCCGACCGCGCGGATCATGGGCGAAACGAGTTGCCTCTCCAAGCAGGATGGAAAATTCATCTGTCATGCGAAGGATCCGATCACGTCGGGTTTTGCACTCGATGGTTTCCTCCACAAGGATCACTTCGCCACCACCGGCGCGGAAGTTTTTTCGATGGGCGCGGGCGGGTCGACCATCGCGCTGACCTGGCATCTGATGCAAAAGGAGCGTGGCGCGAACCGGCCGTCGAAGGTCATTGTGTCGAATCGATCGGCTGGCAGGCTGGAGGAAATCGAACGTATTCATCGCGAGCTGAAATTCGATGTTCCATGCGAGTATGTCGTTGCGCCGAAGGCCGAAGATAACGACGCCGTCTTGCAGCGTTTGTCGCCGGGTGCGTTGGTGATCAACGCCACCGGACTCGGTAAGGATGCGCCGGGTTCGCCGTTGAGCGACGCGGCCGTATTTCCGGAACGCGCGGTCGTCTGGGATCTCAACTATCGCGGCAACCTGGTTTTCCTTGATCAGGCACGGGCTCAGGAAACCACGCGCGCGCTTCAGATTGAGGACGGCTGGACCTACTTCATCTATGGCTGGACCCGCGTGATCGCCGAAGTCTTTCATGTCGACATTCCGGTGCGCGGCCCCGCGTTCGACGAGATCAGCCGGATCGCGGCGCAAGCCGGCAAGCCGGCGCCCGCTCAACCCATTTAAGGATCCCTGCATGTATCTCGACAAGTTCAAGCTGACCGGCAAGATCGCCGTTGTCACCGGCGCGGCGCGAGGCATTGGTCTCGCCACCGTCGAGGCGCTGGCCGAAGCCGGCGCGCTGGTTGTCCTGACGGACATGAACGCTGACTTGCTTGCCAAGGCAGCCGAAACGCTGGCATCGAAAGGCTTGCGTGTGGAAACCGAGCGCTTCGATGTCACCGACCCCGGCGCTGCCCAGCGCGTCAACGACGCCGTTGTCGCGCGCCACGGCCGCGTGGACGTACTGGTCAACAACGCGGGTATCGCGATCTCGAATCATCCGGCTGAAACCATGACCGACGAGATCTGGAACAAGGTCATCGACGTCAACCTCAATGGCGTGTTCTGGGCTTGCCGCGCGTTCGGCAAAGGTATGCTCGAGCGCGGTGCGGGGAGCATCGTGAACGTGGGTTCCATGTCGGGGTTTATCGTCAACCGTCCGCAGGAGCAGGTGAACTACAACGCGTCGAAGGCGGCGGTTCATCATCTGACGAAGTCACTGGCAGCGGAGTGGGGCGCGCGGGGTGTGCGCGTGAATGCCGTCGCGCCGACGTATATCGACACTGAGATGAACACCTATGTCTACCAGGACAAGGAGAAATTGCAGCACTGGGTTGGCGGTACGCCGATGAACCGGATGGGACGCGTTGATGAAGTGGCAGCGGTCATTCTGTTTCTCGCCAGCGATGCTGCAAGCCTGATGACCGGATCGATCGTCCTGGCCGACGGCGGTTATGTCTGTTGGTGATGCGTCGACGTCGCCAAGCCTTCGCGCTGAAACGTTCCATACGTCATTGCGCGACCGGCTTCTCGATCCACGCTCCAGCCCTCGATCTGGTGAAGTGACGCTGTACTGGTTAGGTCAAGCGGGTTTTGTGATCGAGTTCAACCGGTTCAGGATGTTGATCGATCCCTACCTGTCCAATTCGCTGGCGCAGAAATACCAAGGCACGAAATTTCCGCATGCGAGGATGATGGCTGCGCCCATCCTGCCCGATGAACTGGACAGGCTGGATGTCGTGCTGTGCACGCACCGGCACACGGATCACATGGACCCGGGGACGTTGCAGCCGCTAGCGAGAAGATTTCCAAAGGCCCGCTTCGTCGTGCCCGCGGCCGTGGTCGATGAAGCTGTCAAACGATGCGAAGCCGGCATCGATCGCCTGATTGCGGTGAATCCGGGCGAGCGCACGGAGATTCTGGACGGTTGTTTCGTCTCGCCTATAGCATCCGCGCACGAGACGCTGAACCGGGACGCGAACGGTAATTATCCGTGGCTCGGTTATGTCATCGATGCCGGGGGCGTCCGTTTGTATCACTCAGGCGATTGCATTCCGTATCCGGGCCTTGAGGAAGCAGTCGCGGTGCATGCCC
>Ga0302314_10010654_pt1 | contig 16069 bp, 15 predicted proteins | sample III_Palsa_N2_3_FD_200533 | JGI IMG/M metagenome (GOLD analysis project Ga0302314, IMG submission 200533) | Peat permafrost microbial communities from Stordalen Mire near Abisko, Sweden - III_Palsa_N2_3 | ecosystem: Environmental > Terrestrial > Soil > Palsa > Peat permafrost | place: Sweden... | reverse complement strand
GTCGGCCGGGGTGCCTATTTCCGCGGGGCCGCCTTCCTCGGCTTCCGCGGCGGCGGCTTCCCTGACTTCGGGCTTGCCTTCGGGGCCGTCCGCGAGCGTGGTGAGAGTCCGGCGCAGTTCCAGCCAGACCTGGGCCAGGTGCTCGGCGCCGGGGTGGTCGCCGCGGATGACGGTGGCGGTGGCCGACTCGCTGCCTTCGCCCGACGCGTTCACGGCGCGCAGGGCTTCCCGGCCGGCTTCTACGATGACCGGGTCGGTCGCCACGATCGTGAGCGTCTCGTCGGTCACCTGGAGGGCCATCTGGCGGCGGCCGGCCTGCTCGGGCGGCTCGTCGCTGGTACCCGTGATCTTCGCCGAGCGCAGCCTCTCCCGTAGCTCGTCCAGGTCCACGCCCAGGGAGGCCAGGGCCGCGGAGGCGGCCGAGTGGGGGTCGTCGAGGGCGGCGAGCAGCAGGTGGTGCGATCCGACGGGCAGCGGTCCCGCGAGCCGGGCGGCCTCCTGCAGCGCGGCTTCCGCCGCCGGCGTGCCGCGCGTCGCCGGCTCCACATTGAGCACATCGCGGCGGAACGGGCCGGCGACGGCGGTGCGCCGGCCCAGCCGCAGGTGCAGCCAGCGGAGCACGGCGTTGGTCTCCTCGCCCTCGTCGCCGGCCTCGATGTCCACTTCGCCGTAGGCCGCGGTCGAGGCTTCGACAGCGGCGGCGCGGATCGCGCGCAGGTCGCCGTGCTTGCGCAGGATCTGGGCGGCCACCCCGTCGCCCTCCCGGATGAGACCGAGCAGGATGTGCTCGGTCCCGATGTAGTTGTGCTTGAGCGCGAGTGCCTCGCGCAGCGAGAGTTCCAGGGTCTTCTTCGCCCGGGGGGTGAACGGGATATGCCCGCTCAGGGCCTTCTTGCCCCGGCCGACCCGCGACTGGACCTCTTCCCGCACGCCGTCGCGAGCGAGCCCGAAGTTCGCCAGGACCTTGCCGGCGACCGACTCCGGCTCGCCGAGTAGCCCGAGCAGGATGTGCTCGGTACCGATGTAGTTGTGGTTGAGCAGCCGCGCCTCTTCCTGGGCCAGGACGACGACGTGCCGCGCTCTCTGAGTGAATCGCTCGAACATGCCCTCAGCTTGCCTCGGCTGCTAAAACCCTGTCAATACCATGCTAATAATATGGCAATGCCACCACGAGTCGGGTCTGGGGCCCGCCGGCTCGCCCTGGCGGGCCCCTAAGCAGCGGACTCACCCGCAAACCGCGCGGGTGGTGGTGGCAGCGAACCGCCCCGCAACCGGGCCCGTTGCCAGAACCGTCCTGGCGCACCGTTGCGGAAGTGGCGCGACGGCGGTCACCCTGGGTACAAAGGGGAGTGAGGCAAGAAGGGTGGCTATGGACTGGGAAGACCGGCTCGATGACTGGGAGCTTGAGCTAGAACTCGGCGCCCGGCTGGACGGCTCCGACTGGGTGACGCTGGAAAAGGCCGCCGCCGAGACCGGCGTGTCCCGGGCCGCGCTGCGCACCTGGTACCGCAGCGGCCAGCTCCCGTCTCGGCTGGTCGACGGCCCGCACGGCCCGCAGCGGCTCGTCCCGCTCGCCCTGGTGGCCGAGCGCGCCGAGGCGAGCCCGCGGGTCCGCAAGTCGGCCGAACGCCGCCTGGCCGACGAAGCGCAGCTAGAGATCCTGCGCAACCGCGTCGACCAGCTAGAACTCCGCCTGGCCGAACTAGAGCGCCGCCTCAACCCCCCAGCCGAGCCCTGACCCCGGCCGAGCCCTGACCCCGGCCGAACCCTGACCCCGGCCGAACCCTGACCCCGGCCGAGCTAGAGCGCCGCCCGAACCCCGCGCCGAGTCGTGACCCCAGGAATCAACCCTGCCCCCAGGAATACGGCCTCGTCGCCGCTGCCCCGCCCGCCCGCTGCCCAGCCGTGCATTGTCACGGAAGGTTTCCTGCTGGCGGAGACGTTTTCCCCCTATAACGGGGCAAGGTTTCCGTAGTAATGACCTGCGGGGGACTCTCGCTCGGATCTCGCCGAAGAGCGCGTTCAGACCTCGCCGAAGAGACGGTCGCCCGCGTCGCCGAGGCCGGGCACGATGTACCCCTTGTCGTTGAGCCGCTCGTCGACCGCGCCGGTGACGACCCGCACGGAGTCGCCGGGGAAGGCCGCGTCGATCTTGGCCAGGCCTTCGGGGGCCGCGAGCAGGCAGATCGCCGTGACGGCGGCCGCGCCGCGCTCGAGCAGCATGGAGATGACCGTGACCAGCGTGCCGCCGGTGGCGAGCATCGGGTCGAGGACGAATACCTCCCGGCCGTCGAGCCGGGCGGGCAGCCGGTTCGCGTAGGTCGAGGCGACCAGCGACTCCTCGTCGCGGACCATGCCGACGAAGCCGACGCTCGCCATCGGGAGCAGCCGGGTCATTCCGTCGAGCATGCCGATCCCGGCGCGCAGCACGGGGACGATGAGCGGCTTCGGATCCGTCAGCCGCACGCCGGTCGCGGCGGCGACGGGGGTCGTGATGTCCACCTGGGCGACGCGGATCTCACGGGTGGCCTCGTAGGCGAGCAGGGTCACCAGCTCGTCCGCCAGCGTGCGGAAGGTCGCGGTGTCGGTGCTTGCGTCGCGGAGCAGGGTGAGCTTGTGGGCGACCAGCGGGTGGTCGGCGAGCAGCGTGCGCATGGTGGCTTAAGAACCCCTTTTCTTTTTGATCATGCTGGAGTCTAGAAGTAGGGGTCAGGTGAAAAAGAAAGGGGTTCTCCGTCAGGTCGCCGCGCCGGGAGTGCGGTCAGGCCCGCTCGTGCCGTCGCGGCCGCAGCGCCCGGGCCAGCAGGCCAGACAGCGCGGCCGCCGTCCCGACGCCGGTCAGCGCCACCGAGCCGACCGGCGCGGTCTCGTCGAGCAGCTGCAGCGCGCGCAGCCGGTGCCGCAGCACGTGGATCTCGCCGCGGATGGCGCTGGTGAGGCTCCCGCCGGACCGGGAGGCCCATCCCTCGGTGGCGTGCAGCTCGGTGAGCCGGGCCGCGAGCTCCTCGTATCCGACGGGGCTCTGGTGCAAGGTGATCAGCAGGAGCGCCGCCTCGCGCACGGCCACGGTGAAGTCGGGGTCGGGGCCGTCGTCCGGCCCGATGAGCGCGGCCGTCCCGATGTGCCAGCGCACCGCGGCGTCGTCCGCCATCAGCTGCCCGGTCCTGGTCAGCACCAGGGCCGCCCCGCTGCGCCGTACCGCGCCCATCTCGTGCTGCGACAGGTTGCGCAGGGTGTGCAGCGGGTAGACGTCCAGCTCCTGGTGCCGCCGCGTGCCCGGCCCGGCCAGGCCGCCCCCTGGCCCCCAGCCGAACATTCCCGCGGCCTCGCCGACCAGCGACGGCGCGATGTAGTGCCGGGCGGTCAGCCGCAGGCCGCCGCTCGCGTGCCCGAGCAGCCAGGCCAGGCTGGGCAGCGGCTCGTCGGGCAGGTCCGGCGGCTCGAGCATCCTGGGCATCACGCTGCGGGCGAGGCGCGACCGCTCGCCCGGATGCCCGTGCGCCCACTCCTCGATCCGTTCGGCGCTGATCTTGCTGAGCCAGGTGTCTCCGCCGGGCACGCCGCCCGGCCGGGTCAGCCAGCGCTCGACGAGCGCGGCGCGCCTGGTCTTCCAGCCGCTGGCGCCGACCTTCAGCTCCTGGGCGGCGACCGCGAGCTCGACCGCGGCGGCGCACGCGTCGTACGCGGCCCGCTCGTCCGGCCCCATGACGGTGGACCAGGCCAGCAAGTCGGTGTCCGGCGGCACGGCGTGGGAGCGGGACAGCGCCCGGGAGTACGCGGCGATGCCCTCGGCGTGCGAGCCCGCGTACGCGCTGATGACCCGCGTCGTCTCCTCGCAGGCGCACGCCTCCGCGTAGCGCTCCATCCCGGCGAGGGTGAACAGCCGCGCGAGCGCCCGGGCGACCGCCAGGTGCGCCTCGCCCGGCTGCCGTGTCCCGGCGGGCAGCGTGTACCACAGGAATTCCTGGAGTCGCAGCAGCGAGATCGCGCCGAGGCCGCCGCCCGAGGTGAGCGAGCGGAGTGCGGTCCTCGCATCGTCGGCGACAGCGGGATCCTCGCGCGCCAGGGTTTTGAGTGCCTCCGCCTCAGTCATCATGCGGTCAGTCTGCCCCACGAGGTCAAGCGGCGGTAGATGCGTTGCGGATTTGACAGGTGATGTTCGCGTGTTGGAACTTCCCTCCGCCGCGCCGCGGGTCGCCCGCCCGCCGCGGGGTCCCGCGATGGCAGCGAAGCGGCGTCCCGCGATGGCGGCGAACGGGCGGCCCGCGATGGCGGCGAAACGGCTGCGCGGCTCCGCGGCTACGGCATGATTGCTTGCGTGAGCGGCATCTACGACGAACCCGAACTGTACGAGCTGGCCTGTGCCTACCGTGATGTCCCGGCCGAAGTCAGCGCCGTCGCGGCCTGGTGCGCCGCGCACCACGAGGGCCCGGTGGGCTCGGTCCTCGAGCTCGCCGCCGGGCCGGCCGAGCACGCGCGGGAGTTCGCCCGCCGCGGCCTGCGGGCGACCGCGCTCGACCGTTCGCCGGCGATGTGCGAGTACGCGGCGACCCGGGCCAAGGCGGCCGGCCTCGACCTGGCCGTCGTCGAGGCGGACATGCGCGACTTCACGGTCGCCGGGCCGGACGGGGAGCCGGCCGCGTTCGATCTGGCCGTCATCATGCTGAACTCGGCCTGTCACCTGTTCACCCTGGACGACCTGGTCCGTCATCTGGCCGCGGTGCGCGCCCAGCTGGCGGCCGGCGGCCTGTACATCGTGGAGCTCGCGCATCCGGCGGACTTCTTCGCCCCGGTGCCGCGCACGAGCAGCGAGTGGACGGTCGATGCCCCCGGTGTGCAGGCCAAGGTCCGCTGGGGCGGTCGCGGCGACCGGATCGACCCGCTGACCCAGGTGACCGAGGAGCACATGACCATCACCGCCACCGCCGATGACGGTACGATCCGCACGGTCAGCGACGTGGTGCCCAACCGGTTCTGGACCCTGACGGAGTTCACCGCCGCCATCGCCCTGGCCGACGCGCGCCTGGCCGGCAGCGCCTTCGAGCTGGTGGCGACCTACGGCGACTTCGACGAGTCGACTGCCCTCGACGCGCCGACGGCCTGGCGGATGATCCTCGTCCTGCGGAAGACTCCTTAGTTCAGGGCGATGACCGAATTCAGGGCGATGAGCGCAGCAGCCTGCGCAGCGCCGGGTGGTCGGCCACCACGGTGGCCGATCCGGGCGCGACCTCGGTGAACCCGCCGTCCGTCACCACCGGCAGCCCGCTCGCCAGCAGCTCCGCCCACTGCTCGCGGCCCGCGTCCCGCACGGCCAGGTCGAAGCCGCGGTCCTGCCACTCGGCGCGGTCATCCACCGACAGCCCCCACCAGGCCAGCTGGGCCCCGTGCCCGGCCTGCGCCATCGCCTTCCCGGCGGTCATCGGCAGCCCGGGGTTCAGCCAGAGCACGGGCGTCCCGGCGGCCGGCTCGTCCGGTGCGCGCGGGTCGTCGAAGTCGGTCCCCGCGACCTGCAGCCGGGCGAGGTCGGCGGGCCAGTCATCGACGGGAACGGGCGGGTAGACGCGGATCTCGGCCGACCGGTGCACCACGGTGATCCCCGGCAGCGCGCGGGCCCGTTCCCAGGCGGCGCCCCGGGCCCGCCGGACGACCTTCCTGATGCGCGCGTCCTCCCAGTTGCGGGCGGCCGCGGCCCATTCCCCGTCCGCCGCGGTGACCCGGGGATCGGCGAGGAAGAACAGCACCGCGCGGGCCGCCCCCTCCAGCGCGTCGGTCCTGGCCGGCGGCGCGGCCCGGTCCACCCGGATAACCAGCGGCAGCGCGAACTGCCTGCCCTCGTCCCGGGCGGCATCCTGCATGCCCGCCGGCGGTTCCGCGGTCCCTGGCTGCTCATCCGTCACCATTCAAGGATGCCAGCAGGCGCCGCATGCCCGGTGCCCCGGCGGGCCCGGCGTACTACGCGGGGACGGCCACCGGGACCGGCGCCGGCGTCTCGGCCAGCGCGGCCGGGGCCGTCAGCGCGGCGGTGTTGGCGGCGGCGAATTCCTGGTACCGGCGCAGCTCGGCGGCGCGGCGGCGGCGGTTCCAGCCGAGCAGTCCGGCCATGATCGTCACGACCTCGGGTGCCGCGCCGACCCCGCCGTCCGGCGACTCGATGAGCAGCCGGACCCGGCGGGCGAGCACGTCCTCGGCGTGCAGCGCGCCCTCGTGGGTGACCGCGTGGGCGACCTCCGCGCGCAGGTAGGGGTAGCCGTCGAGCAGCGGCAGGCCGAGCGTCTTGTCGGCCCGGATGAGGTCGAGGACCTCGGTCGCGAGCGAGCCGTAGCGGGTGATCAGGTGCCCGGTAACGGCCGCCGTCACGCCGTAGTCGTCGGCCAGCCTGCGGGCCGACGCGCGCACCGCGGGCAGCCCGTCGGCTCCGAGCAGCGGCAGCTGGCCCGTCACGGACGGCGGCACCTCTCCGGGCAGGCCGGCGACCGCGGCGTCCACCACGTCGCGCGCCATCAGCCGGTAGGTGGTGAACTTCCCGCCGGCGATCGACACCAGGCCGGGCAGCGGAGCGTCCACCACGTGCTCGCGGGAGATCTTGGTGGTGGGCTTGTCCCCGGATCCCGCCTTGTCGTCGGCGGTCTTGCCCCCGGAATGCCGGTCGCCCGTGCTGTCGCCGGCCGGCTCGGCGACGAGCGGGCGCAGCCCGGCGTAGACGGCGAGCACGTCGCCGCGGGTCAGCGGCCGGGCCAGCACGCGGTTGGCCTCGCGCAGGATGTAGTCGACGTCCTCCGGGGTGGCGGCGGGCTCGGCCCGGTCGCCGGACCAGTCGGTGTCGGTCGTCCCGACGATCCACCGCTCGTCCCACGGGATGAAGAACAGCACGCTCTTGCTGGTCCGCACGATCATCCCGGTGTCGGCGTCAATGGCGGACCGCGGCATCACCAGGTGCACGCCCTTGGACATCCGGACGTGGTAGCCGGCCCGCACCCCGCTCGCCTCGTGCACCAGGTCCGACCAGACCCCGGCGCACACGATCACGCAGGAGGCGTGCACGTCGAAGACCCGCCCGGTCTCCTCGTCCCGGACGACGGCGCCGGTGACCCGGGTACCGTCGCGCAGCAGCGACGCGGCGCTGGCCCGGGTGACGATGTGCGCGCCGTGCCGGGCGGCCGTCCGGGCCACGGTGAGCGTGTACCGCGCGTCGTCCACCTGGGCGTCGTAGTACAGCATCGCGCCGGCCAGCCGGTCGGTGCGCAGCGCGGGGGCCCGGCGCAGCGCCCCCCGGGTGGTCAGGTGCCGGTGGTGGGGGACGGGCCGCTTGACGCCTTCCATGGCGTCGTAGATCGTCAGGCCGGCGCCGACGTAGGGCCGCTCGACGACCTTCCGGTAGAGCGGGTAGAGGAACGGCACCGGCCGCACCAGGTGCGGCGCCAGCCTGCTGACCAGCAGGTCGCGTTCCCGCAGGGCCTCCTTGACCAGCTTGAAGTCGCCCTGCTCGAGGTAACGGAGCCCGCCGTGAATCAGCTTCGAGGAACGCGACGAGGTGCCCGCCGCCAGGTCACGGGACTCGACGAGGGCGACCCGCAGGCCACGGGACGCGGCATCGAGGGCCGCGCCCGCCCCGGTGATGCCGCCGCCGATGACCAGCACGTCAAGCGGCTCGGCGGCCAGCCTGCGCATCGTCTCGTCGCGATCGCGCGCGTCAAGCACTCCCGGCATGGACAACAGCTCCTTCCCGGCCCCGGGCGGAGGCCGCTGCCATCCATCGTATGCATGCCAGTTGTCTAGTTACTGACGGGTTAACTAACGTAGGGTGAAGCTACTGCCCGGCCTACGGTGGAACGCGCCCTGGACTGGGTAAACGTAAGCTGACCGGTCGGTGCGGACGCGGGCGGCTACCAGGAGGATTGCGTGACGGAAGTACGTGCGGCGGTGGCCGAGCCAGTCGGTGACGTGACGGCGGAGCTGGGCGAGGGACCGTACTGGGTGCCGGAGGACGACTGCCTGCTCTGGGTCGACATCGACGCGGGCCGACTGCACCGCACCTACTTCCCGTCGGGCGACACGGTCAGCCTGGACCTCGGCGCGGCGTCGGCGGCGTTCCCCGCCCTGGGCGGCGGCATCCTGACCGCCGGCGGCAGCACGCTCGTCCTGCACCTGCCCGCCGAGCGGGGGGAGCAGTGGACCACCCGCGTCATCGCCGAGGTGCCCGCGCGCGAGGGCATCCGCTTCAACGATGCCGGCGTGGACCCGGCCGGGCGCGTCTGGATCGGCTCGATGCACATCGCCGAGACCGACCCGCTCGGCGAGCTGTACCGGCTCGATCCCGGCGGCGTGCTGACCACCGTCGTCAAGGGCGTGACGGTATCCAACGGCCTGGCCTGGTCCCCGGACGGGACCCGGATGTACTACGCCGACTCCCCGGCGCGCCGGATCGACGTGTTCGACTACGACCCCGCGACCGGGGAGGCCTTCGCCCGCCGGCCGCTGACCGACCTGTCCGGCGTCGACGGCTTCCCCGACGGCCTCACCGTCGACGCCGACGGTTTCCTCTGGGTGGCTTTCTGGGGCGGCGGCGTGCTCCGCCGGATCGCCCCGGACGGCGCCCAGGACGCGGTCCTGCCGGTTCCGGTCTCCCAGCCGACCAGCTGCGCCTTCGGCGGCCCGGGGATGACCGACCTCTACATCACCACCGCGAGCACCGGCCTGAGCGAAACGGAGCGGGCGGCCCAGCCGCTGGCGGGCCGTCTCCTGCGGCTGCGTCCCGGCCCGGTCGGCCTCCCCTCCACCACGACCTACGCCGTCATCCCGGCCTGAGCGCGGGCCGCTAGAGCACGGTCAGCCGCTGACGAAGGCTGACCGCATCGTGCGCGAGCGCGGTGACGAGCACACCAGGACCCGCGAGCGGCATGACCGCCGCCTCGGCCGTGGCCAGCGCCGGGATCTCGGCCGCGCCGGGCTCGTTGACGAGGAGCAGCGTGCCGGCCGCCCGGTGCCCGGCCAGCACCGCCGGCCCGAGGCTGGCCGGGTCGCAGCCCGAGACGGACAGCGACTGCCGCAGCAGCGGGCGGCCCGCGTAGGACACCTGAAGGACCCACCGGGCCGTGCCGCCCGTCTCATCGTGCCGCCCCAGCAGCACTTCGTCGCGGAGCGCGAGCGAGGCGCCCGCCGCCAGCGTCACCGAGACCAGCGTCGCGTGCCGCGCGCCGGCCGTGACTACGGCCGGCTCCGGCAGGTACTCAAGCCGCCCGCCTGCACCGACGGACACGGAAACCCGCAGCACCGACTCAAGCCCGTCGGGCCCGGGAAGCGCGATCGCCGCCGCCGCGGTCCGCATCCGCAGGAACGCCCCCGGCCCCACGTCGATCCGCAAGGACAGCTCGTCCCCGCCGATCGGTCCCGCCGCCCCGCCGACCAGGTAAACGGCATCAGGCGTGCGCCGCAGCACGAGCGGCACCTGCGAGGCCAGCACCGGCAGCCGGGTTACCCCGTCAGCCCCGGCGACCGCCTCGATGGACGCCGAGGCGAACAACCGGTTCCGCCCGAACCGCCCGCCGCTCGTGGTGCTCGTTAGCTGTGCCACCCGCTTGCGTTCGGACTACAGCCTGGCCGGCTTGCCGACGGCGGCCCGCACCCAGGCGGCGACCTCGGCCGCGAGCGAATCTTCGCGGAGCGAGGTGAAGATCACCGGCCGCCCCTCGCGGACGGCGGCGGCGTCCCGCGCCATCACCTCAAGCGACGCGCCGACCAGCGGCGCGAGGTCGGTCTTGTTGATCACCAGCAAGTCGGAGAAGGTGACCCCGGGACCGCCCTTGCGGGGCACCTTGTCGCCCCCGGACACGTCGAGCACGAAGATCTGCAGGTCGGCCAGCCCGCGGGAGAACGTCGCGGTGAGGTTGTCGCCCCCGCTCTCCACCAGCACCAGGTCAAGCGGCCCGAAGGCCGCCTCCAGGTCCTCCACCGCGTCCAGGTTCGCCCCGATGTCGTCGCGGATCGCCGTGTGCGGGCAGCAGCCGGTCCGCACCGGGACGATCCGCTCCAGGTCCAGCACCCCGGCGTGGCGCAGGAAGTCCGCGTCCTCGGTCGTGTAGATGTCGTTGGTGACCACGGCGAGGTCGACGTCGTCCCGCAGCGCCCGGCAGAGCGCCGCGACCAGCGCGGTCTTGCCGGAGCCGACGGGCCCGCCGATACCGATGCGCAGGGCCCGCCCGGTGCGCGGCGGCGGCGCGTGGTGGTCGACGCTGTGGTCGTGCGGGCCGTACCCGTGATCGTGCGTTTCAGGACTCAAAGAGTCGCACCTCCGCTCTGACATGCGTTTCCGCCAGCAGGTCAAGGGCCGGCGCGGACGCGCAGGGCAGGTCGCCCAGCGGCCCGTCCGCGTACGCTGCCCCCCGCGCGGCGATCTGGTCAATCTCCCCGGTCAGCCCGGCCAGCACCCCGGTCGCCCGCATCGGATCAAGCGCGAGCAGCCGGACCGCCGCGCTGACCGCCCCGGCCACTGCCTGGTAGGCCGCGATCCGCGCGGCCTCGCCCGGCTCGCAGCCCGCCGCGGCCGCGGCCGCCCCGAGCACGACGGCATGATGCGGCCGGACGAGGCTGGCCGGCCACACGGCGTCCGGCCACGCGACCCGCGCCGTGCGCAGCAGGGCGCGGCCCTGGCGCCGGGAGGCCTCCCGCTGCGCGGGGGCCGGGGTCCGTGCGTCGGCCTCGGCATCAAGCTCAGCCCAGAAATCATCCGCAACGAGTTCCGGCGATTGTCCCCGCTCGTCGTTCCCGTGCCGGCCGGCCAGCGAACTGGCGGCATCCTGCCCGGCGCGCGCGTGGGCACACGCGGCGGCCGCGATCCCGGCCGCGACCAGTCCGGCGGTCTGCAGCCGTCCGCGCAGGAACAGCTCAAGGGTGCCCGTGTCGGTCACGGTGCCCGCGGTCACCGCGGGCTCCACGCCGCCCGAGTGCGCGTGCCCCCCGGCGGGAAAACGTGAATCCCCGAGCAGCAGCTCCGCGACGCTCATCAGAACAGGAAGTAGCGCTGGGCCATGGGGAGCTCCGCGGCCGGGGCGGACTCGATGACCTCGCCGTCGATGCGGACCGTGAACGTGTCCGGGTCGACCCGGATGTCGGGCAGGGCGTCGTTGTTCACCATGTCGGCCTTGCCCCGGCCCGATATGTCCGCCACCGGAACCAGGTCGCGGGCGAGCCCGAGCCGCTCGGCCAGCCCGGCCTCCAGGGCGGCGGGGGAGACGAACGTGAGCGAGGTCCGGGCCGGGACCCGGCCGTAGGCGCCCCACATCGGCCGGGGCAGGACCGGCTGCGGGGTCGGGATCGACGCGTTGGCGTCCCCCATCGCGGCCCAGGCGACGAAGCCGCCCTTGAGCACCACGTGCGGCCGGACCCCGAAGAACGCGGGATGCCACAGCACCAGGTCCGCCAGCTTGCCGGGCTCGACCGAGCCGATCTGGCCGTCGAGCCCGTGGGCGATGGCCGGGCCGATCGTGTACTTCGCGATGTAGCGCCGTGCGCGGGCGTTGTCCGCGCCCCGGGCGCCGCCGGAATCCGAGGCGACCGTCCCGTACCCGGACAGGGCGCCGCGCCGTTCCTTCATCACGTGCGCGGTCTGCCAGGTGCGCAGGATGACCTCGCCGATCCGGCCCATCGCCTGGGAGTCCGAGCCGATCATGGAGATCGCCCCCATGTCGTGCAGGATGTCCTCGGCCGCGATGGTGGACGGCCGGATCCGCGACTCGGCGAACGCGAGGTCCTCGGGGACGGCGGGGTTCAGGTGGTGGCAGACCATGAGCATGTCGAGGTGCTCGTCGACGGTGTTGACCGTGTGCGGGCGGGTGGGGTTGGTCGACGACGGCAGCACGTTGGGCACGGAGGCCACGGTGATGATGTCCGGTGCGTGCCCGCCGCCGGCGCCTTCCGTGTGGTAGGTGTGGATCGGCCGTCCCGCGATCGCGGCGAGGGTGTCCTCGACGAAGCCGGCCTCGTTCAGGGTGTCGGTGTGGATCGAGGTCTGCACTCCGGCCGCGAGCCCGACCCGCAGGCAGGTGTCGATCGCGGCCGGCGTCGTGCCCCAGTCCTCGTGCAGCTTGAACCCGGCCGCGCCGGCCCGCAGCTGCTCCCAGAGCGCGTCCTCGGACACCGTGTTGCCCTTGCCGAGCAGCACGATGTTCACCGGCCAGGCGTCGGTGGCCTCGAGCATCCGGGCCAGGTTCCACGCGCCGGGGGTCACCGTGGTGGCCTTGGTGCCCTCGGCCGGGCCGGTGCCGCCGCCGATCAGCGTGGTGATCCCGCCGCCGAGTGCCTCGGGCAGCTGGGTCGGGGAGATCATGTGCACGTGGCAGTCGATGCCGCCGGCCGTCAGGATCAGCCCGTTGCCCGCCATCACCTCGGTGGACGGGCCGATCACCAGGTCCGGGTGGACGCCGTCCATGATGTCCGGGTTGCCGGCCTTGCCGATCGCGACGATCCGGCCGTCGCGGACGCCCACGTCCGCCTTCACGATGCCCCAGTGGTCGAGGATGACGGCCCCGGTGATGACCAGGTCGGGGGTGCCCTCCGCGCGGGTGGCGACGGCCTGGCCCATCGACTCGCGGATCACCTTCCCGCCGCCGAAGACCGCCTCGTCCCCGCCCGCGCAGAGGTCCCGCTCGACCTCGATGAGCAGCGAGGTGTCGGCCAGCCGGATCCGGTCGCCCGCCGTCGGCCCGTAGAGCAGCGCGTACCGCTCACGACTCAGCTCACTCACTGACTCTCCTCAGCACCAGAAGCCTCGTCGCCACCAGGAAGCCGCTCTGTTTCAAAGACCTGTGTTCCAAAGAAGTGGGGGCCGCCGATCTGCAGGCCGGGCACCGTGCGCCGGCCGGCCAGCGGGACCAGGGACACCTCGCGCTCGACGCCCGGCTCGAACCGGACGGCGGTGCCGGCCGGGACGTTCAGCCGGTGCCCCCAGGCGAGCTCCCGGTCGAACCGCAGCGCCGCATTGGCCTGCGCGAAGTGGAAGTGCGACCCGACTTGGACCGGCCGGTCACCGGTGTTCGCCACGATCAGCGTGACCGCGGTGCGCCCCGCGTTCAGCGTCACCGGGCCGTCGCCGGGCAGGATCTCGCCCGGGATCACGGGATCGGCTCGTGCACGGTGACGAGCTTGGTGCCGTCGGGGAAGGTGCCCTCGACCTGGACCTCGGTCAGCATCTCGGGCACCCCGTCCATCACGTCGTCCCGGGTCAGCACGGTCCGGCCGGTGGCCATCAGCTCCACGACGGGCCGGCCGTCGCGTGCGCCCTCCAGCAGGAACGACGTGATCAGCGCGACCGCCTCGGGATAGTTCAGCTTCAGCCCGCGGGCCCGGCGCTCCTTGGCGAGCCCGGCGGCCACGTGGATCAGCAGCCGCTCCTGCTCATGCGGGGAGATCAGCATGCCAGCACAATATCCTCGCCCGTCACGAGTCACGTTACAGGGGTGTGACAATTTGTCACGCGGTGTTTCGTCAAGACGTGAAACCGCGTCGCCGGCCGAGAGCCGGACCCAGCTGGACCGGAGCCCGCCGGGCCGGATCTGGCCAGCCCGGCTAGGGCTGGAACCCGGCCCAAGGGTCGTAATCCACTTCCAGTGGCTCCTGGGGAGGGCGCCGCTCTTGCGGGACGTGCTGCAGGTTGAGGCGGATTCTCGTCCAGGTGGAGGACCGGCCGCGCATGGAGTCGACCAGGACGTCGGCCGGCTCGAGCAGCGGCCAGACGTCGGCGTGGCGTGCCTTCCAGCGGTCCAGGCCCTCCATCGCCTCGGCCTTGGTCTTGGCCCGGGCGATTTCGATGAGCGGCTTGGTCGACTGGCGGCGGCCCGTCGCGCCGGACGGCGACGGGCCTTCGCCCTCCCCGGCCGGGGTGCCAGCGGGGCGCCGGGACGGGCTGGCCGCGGCCCGGCGCTTCGACGGCTGGACGCGGGCCTCCTCGCCGGTCTGCTTCTCGTAGTGCGGCGGCCAGGGGGCGTCGGGCAGCCCGGCCGCCTCGTCGCGGTCTGCCTGCTCGACCAGCGCGCCGAGCGAGCCGACCGCCTCGTTCATCCCCTCCCACGGGTCGCCGGTCTTCGCGAAGCGGGCGGGCACGGTGTCGATGGTGAACGCGGCCGGGTCGCAGCCGGGGACCTCGTCCCAGGCCAGCGGCGTCGACACCCGCGCGTCGGGCAGCGGCCGGACGGAGTAGGCCGACGCGACCGTGCGGTCCTTGGCGTTCTGGTTGTAGTCGACGAAGACCCCGTGCCGTTCCTCCTTCCACCACTTGGACGTGGCCTGGTCGGGCAGCCGGCGCTCGATCTCGCGCGCCACCGCCACCGCCGCGCGGCGCACGTCGGCGAACGAATAGTCGGGGGAGATCCGCGCGTAGATGTGCATGCCCCGCGAGCCCGAGGTCTTGGCCCAGCCGGTCAGCCCGAAGTCGGCCAGCACGGTCCTGGCCATGAGCGCCACCGCGACGATCTGCGGCCACTCGACGCCGGGCACCGGGTCCAGGTCCACCCGCAGCTCGTCGGGATGATCCAGGTCGGCGGCGAGCACCGGGTGCGGGTTGAGGTCGATGCACCCGAGGTTGGCCACCCACGCCAGCCCGGCCGCGTCCCGCAGCACCACCTCGTCGGCGGTCCGGCCGGACGGGAACCGCAGCTCGGCGGTCTCGATCCACGGCGGGCGGGACGACGGCGCCCGCTTCTGGAAGAACGGCTCGGCCTCCGCCCCGTTCACGAACCGCTTGAGCGCCATGGGCCGCCCCGCGACACCGCGCAGCGCCCCGTCGGCCACCGCCAGGTAGTAGCGCACCAGGTCGAGCTTGGTGTGCCCGGTCCGCGGAAAGTAGACCTTCTGCGGGTGGGAGACCGCCACCTCGCGGCCCGCCACCTCAAGCACGGTTTTCGGGTCGGCCATTTACTTCTCTCCCAGGATTTCCGCCAGGCTGTAGCTGACGGGTTCCTCCAGCTGATCGAACGTGCACGACGACGGCGAGCGGTCCGGGCGCCAGCGGACGAACTGCGCCGTGTGCCGGAACCGGGTCCCCTCCATATGGTCGTAGCGGACCTCCACCACGCGCTCGGGCCGCAACGGGACGAACGACAGGTCCTTGCCCACGTTCCACCGGCTGTACTCCGAGCTGCGCGGGGTGCGCACGCCCGCGCCGCCGGCACCGGCCGCCACGTGCGCGCCCCAGTCCCACGGATGGCCCTCGAACGTGGTCACCAGCGGCTGGAGCTCGGCCCGCAGCTCGCGCCGCACCGCCATCGGGAACGCCCCGATCACGCCGACACTGGCCAGTTCGCCCGACGGCCGGTAGAGCCCGAGCAGCAGCGAGCCGATCGCGTCGTCCCCGGTCTTGTGCGGCCGGTAGCCCGCCACCACGCAGTCCGCGGTGCGCTCGTGCTTGATCTTGAACATGACCCGCTTGTCGGGCTCGTACACGCCGTCGGGCGCCTTCGCGATGAGGCCGTCGAGCCCGGCCCCCTCGAACTGCGTGAACCACTGGCCGGCGACGTCGCGGTTCGTCGTCGCGAGCGTGAGGTGCAGCGGCGGCCGGACGTCGGCCAGGGCGGCCTCGAGCGCGGCCCGCCGCTCGCCGAACGGACGCGCCGAGTAATCGTCGGAGCCGAGGGCGAGCAGGTCGAACGCGACAAAGTGGGCCGGCGTCTGCGCGGCCAGCAGCCGCACCCGGCTCGCCGCGGGATGCAGCCGGAGCTGCAGCGCCTCGAAGTCGAGCCGTCCGGCCGCGAAGTCCGGCAGTACGATCTCTCCGTCGATGACGCAGCGCGGCGGCAGCCCGGCCCGCACCGCGTCCACGAGTTCGGGGAAATACCTGGTCATCGGCCGCTCGTTCCTGCTGCCGATCTCCACCTCGTCGCCGTCGCGGAACACGATCGACCGGAAGCCGTCCCACTTGGGCTCGAAGACATAGTCCCCGGACGGAAGCGCAGGCACGGCCTTGGCCAGCATCGGCGCCACCGGGGGCATCACCGGAAGATCCATGATCACAGCTTGTCAGTTGTTCCCCGGGGGGACGACCCCCCGTACCCCCCGATGTGTGCGCGGACGTGCCTGATCG
>Ga0302314_10010653_pt1 | contig 16069 bp, 13 predicted proteins | sample III_Palsa_N2_3_FD_200533 | JGI IMG/M metagenome (GOLD analysis project Ga0302314, IMG submission 200533) | Peat permafrost microbial communities from Stordalen Mire near Abisko, Sweden - III_Palsa_N2_3 | ecosystem: Environmental > Terrestrial > Soil > Palsa > Peat permafrost | place: Sweden... | reverse complement strand
CCCAAGGACCGCGTGCAGCAGGCCGTGGCGAACCCCGAACACGATGTGAGCTCCAACGCCATCGAAGTCCAGGTCTCGAGATTGCGCGCCAAGCTGGGCGACGCCGCGGTCATCCGCAGCCTGCGGGGCTTGGGCTACCGTCTGGAAGAAGCGAAGGCCTCGTGAGGCCGTCGATCAGCCGCCGACTGGTGCTATGGCTGGCGGTGCCGCTACTGCTGCTCGCATTGTGCGGAGCGCTGGTACACTACTTCACCAACGTCGCGCCCGGAGTCATCACCAGCGACCGAAGACTCAAGGATGCCGCCAATGCGCTGATGGCGCATGTGCAGATCAAGAATGGCGAGGCGACGCTCGACGCAACGTCGCACATGCCGCCTCGACTGCCCGTTGCCGAATCGATGATCTACGCCTTGCGCAACAGCCAAGGGCGACTGCTGGCCGGCGATCCACGGATACCGGCTGTCGCCATGAGCGGCGAAACCAGCCAATTGATCGCAATCATTCCGATTGATCACCGCAACCTACGCAGCCTCACTACCCGCTTCGACACTCCCGCAGGAATGCTGCTCATCACGGTGGCCGATATCAGTCGAGCCGCCGAGCCGACGGCCCGCTTTGGCCTCATGAGCACCCTGCTGTGGGATTTCGTTCAGCTGGACATCACTCTCGTACTCATGTGGGTGGGGATACAACTCGGCCTGCGCCCGGTCAAGAAACTGCGTGATGAAATCGCTGCCCGCTCGCCTCAGGATCTGCGGCCCATCGACGAGGCCTCCGTGCCGCGTGAGATCGCTCCCATTGCCGTCACACTCAATCGGCTCTTCGGCACGCTGCGTGCTTCCGTGCAATCCCAGCAGCGGTTCATCGCCAACACCGCGCATCAGTTGCGCACGCCGATTAGCGGCCTTCAGGCACAGCTGGAATTGCTTATTGCCGAGCCGGCGGCCGCGCCCGTCAAACATCGACTGATGACCCTCGAGGAAGGAATCAAGCAACTGGCTCATTCCGCCAATCAATTACTGGCGCTCGCGCGCGCCGATCCCACGGTGAACATCACCACCAAGAAACAATCCGTACGCCTCGACACGACGGTGGCGGACGTAGCCACGCGGTATTTCGATCGTGCTCTGCGGTCGAATATCGACCTCGGAGTCGACTTGAAGCCCGTGTCGATCCTCGGCGACTCCTCGTTGCTCGATGATCTCCTGAGCAATCTCGTCGATAATTCCTTGAAATACACGCCGGCCGGCGGCACCGTGACGATCAGCGTGGGTATCGACCAAGGAAAGCCCTATCTAGCCGTGGAAGATACGGGAATCGGAATCCCCGAATCGGAGTTCCAGAGGGTGCGCCAGCGCTTCTATCGCATACCGAACTCTCCCGGACACGGCAGCGGCTTGGGACTGGCCATCGTCGAGGAAATCGCACGGATTCACGATGCGACGTTCGAACTGGGACCGGGGACGACCGGCCGGGGCACTCGAGTGATGCTGAAATTTTCTTGAGGCGGTAGCCGCTCCGCAGGGAATTGCAGAGAGCTGCCCAGACGGGCCGTTAAACTACTGCCAGCAGGTGGAGGTGGTCGCGGTGCCTCCACCGCTGGCACTACCGCTCGCGTATTGCGTGCCCGTGTTGTCGACGGCGAAGTACTGGCAGGAGCTATCATTAGCCTGCGACGTGCCCGCCAGGGCAATCGCGGCAACCACGTAGGTGTTGCCGGTTGCGGTGATGACAGCTCCGGCGGTGCAATAGCTCGTGGTGCCGGTGGCCGCGGCAGGACAGGCATAGATGTTGTAGTAGTTGCTGCCGACGGCAACTGGGAATGCCGTCGCGGAACCGGTCGCAGCGTAGCCTAGATTCGCCGGCGACGCCGTATAGGTGTTGTTGAGGCTGAAATACTTCTCTTCGCGGGCCGCGAGATCGAGCACCGCGGTCTTGGCATCGGTGCGCCGCGAATGACGAACTTGGGATTGATACGTCGGCACCGCGACTGCCGTCAGGATGGCAGCCACCAGCATTACGATCATCAATTCGATCAAAGTGAATCCGGCGCTTCGATTATTGGTACGGACGGTTTCCATTGGTGATCCTTTGGCGTTAACGCTTCTGCAGCCACATCAGGCGCTTGCCGGTGAGGGGACAAGCGACGGAGTATTGCTGATAGGTGGCGGCACCCGATGAGGTTTGATTCATGAGCCAGTAATTGGTGGAAGGCTGGCACCCAGGGAAGTTCGGGAACGGACCGCCGCCGCCACCGCCGGGGCCGCCGGGCGCACAAGCGGCGCCGACGCAGGCCGGGGGGGTGTTGCCAGTGGTGGACGTGGCCAACATCAATGACGTGCCGGTTGCGTTGGTCAGAGTTCCGCCGGCATTGGCGTCGCCGCTATTGACGAAGAAGTTTATCGCTTTGCTGCTGACCCCCGTGCTCGAGATAATCGTGCCGGTCTGCGCGACGCCGCCGGAGGCCAGGTCGATGGCATACGTATAGCCGGAGTTTTGCGCCGTCGTGCAGGAGAGGACGGCGTTATTCGCCGGCACTACCGAGTTCACCACGAAGGCGCTGCCGACCAACTCAGGGTTGTAGATGATCTGTTCCGACGCGGCGGGAAGCGTCGCGGACCACCCGAATTTCTTGTCGCTCGCACAGATAGTAGTGCCGGCCCAACAGATGACCGACGCGGTGACGTCCACGGTATTGAGCGCCGTATTATCAGCTAGCGCCTGAGCGGTCAGATTCGCGGGCGCCAACGTAAATGGCGAAGATAGTCCCGTCAAAGAGGTGAAATTGGTGCTGGTGGAATTGAGGCTCGCGTACTGAATCGACGACTCGCCGTTCCAGGTCGTCATGTTCCAGTCCCAGATCGCGTACAGCGATTGCAACCCCGCCGCATAGGAAGTCGGCGTGGAGTTGGTCAGCTGGGTCTGCTGACCCGTGCCGAATGCGATCATGAGCCGGTTGCCCTGAGTGGTGACCACCGATGCCACCAGCAAGCTCGACGTGATGGGTTGGCTCGAGCCGGCTGAGAACAAGGGAGCCGCGGCCGCGGCCCAATTGGCCGCGGTGCCGCTGGTGAGATCGAAGCGCCAGACATTGCCGAGGAGATCGCCCGCATACAAATAATCGGTGATGTGGTCGCCGTCCAAATCGGCCGATGACACATAAGCGATGCCATCATTGCTACCGGCCTTGCCGGTGCTGAGATAGTAGGTAGTCGTCATGGCCGTCGCTTGATCGATGGTCATGATGTACACGCCGGCGTCGCCCGACGCACTGCCGAAGCCGTTGCCGAAAATCACCGCCCAGTCGCCGTTGTGCAGCCGGCGAATGATCGGAGTGCCGAAGGTGTTCCCCATGTTGGTGCCGCAGGTCGGATTGCCGGAGCACGTGATGGTCGATGGGTTCCACTCGCCGATGACCAGGCTGGCGGCGTTGGTACTGGCTTCGCCGAAGTTGCTCGGCTTGGTGATATCGATGGCATAGATCGCCGCGCCGCCGACGCCCAGGCCGCCGACCAGCCAGGTGTGCCAGACTCCCTCATAGAAAAGATCGCCGGTGCCCGGAGTCGCATCGACATAGAAGTTATGGCCGTACTGGGGATTCGAGTAGTCGAGTTCCACGGTGGTCGCGTTGTGGATGTCGTTGACCACGGCTGCGGGCATGTACGCGAACACTTCGGTGCCATCGTTGTTGGTGCCGGAGTAGACGTTGCTCGTCGAATACTGTCCGGCGCGAAAACCATGCAGCAGGCCGTCATTGGCGCCTACGTACACCACGTTCTCGCGCGTCTGCTCGGCCACGAAGAATGCCGTGTAGTTTTGTGATCCGGAGTTCTCCGCCAACGCATCGGTGGTCACCAACTTGTCGTTCCAGGTGTTCGGGTAGGGCAGAACCGGTTGTCCCACCGCGACCGGACTGGAGTCGACGATGTCGCCGAGGACGCTATCGCGGGAACGGTAAAGATTCAGGCTACCGGTGACGCCGGCCTCCTCGGCACGACTGCCACGCAGGAACTGCAAGCGATAGGCGTTGGCATCGCCCGGATCCAATGCGTTCTGCTGCGCGGTGGTGAGGCTTGCCCATTCGAATGCAATGCCGGTGGTCCCGTTCCATGAGAGGATCACGCGGCTCGTCGGCGCCTCGGCCGACGCGGGAGTGGTGAGGCCGGTGGTCGGGCAGATGGGGGAACCCGAGCTGTTCAACCTTGGGGGTGCCAAGTTTGCTACGCCGGTCAGCACGCAGGATGCATCCCAGTACGTCGTGCCGATGCTCAGGACGCCCGACGTGTTGACGAGCTGGCTCGCGGTCAAGCTGCCGGTCCAATCGTTCGGGTTGTAGTACGCGAAATAGGCTTGCGAGCTGGTCGTCACCTCGGCGGATTGCTGCAGGTTGGACCCGGCTGAACTGGTCGATGTATCCAGACTGTTGGCCTTGAAGCACAACACCTCGTGAATGTTCGAGCCGCCGCCCGTGGATCCTGCGAAGCCGAAGCGGATGGTACTCGGTATCGTTCCGTTCGAGGCGGTGATGCTTTGATTCGTCAAGATTCCCATCCAGGAGCCACCGGTGCTATAGGACAGGCTCAGCAATCCCGCCGGCGTAATGACGAGTCTATAAAGGAGGGTCGTGGCATTTTGGCGCGAGTAGCCGCCTTTGGCGTACTCGTCGCCAATGGTCATGACCGTGGTCGGGATCGTCTTGTAGGCATTCGGGATCACCGCGTAATCCCCGGGGTATATTTTGGTGCTGCTGACGGAGGCGCCAGTGTAGTCGCTGGCGTAGCCGTTTTGGCAGGTATACCTGACGGCGGCGATCTGGTTGAGGGACTGAGTGGGCGTGGGTGCACCGAGCGGATTAACATACGTACTGTTGTTGTAGTAACCGCTGGTAGTGGAATTGCCGACCAGCCAAGACCATGCGACATTGCCGGCACCGCGCAGGCCGATGCGATTCGGCACATAGCCGTAACCGGTCACGGTGTTGTCGCCGGCGTTCAGGAAATTGCCGTACTCATCGATGCCCAGGCCGATGTAGCCGCCGACCATGCCGGTGTTCGGGGAGTTGCCCACTTCGTTGGAACAGGAATAGGCGAGGCTGCCGCCGTAGGAGCCGATGTTCGGCTGGACGCTGCCGTCGATCAGAAAGAAGCTCATGCCATCGGCACCGTCGCTGTCGCCGCCGCTGCCGTTGTACGAGTCGCCGCGATAGGTGGCGGTCTTGAAGGTGACCTGGATGCCGGCACTACTGCTATATGGGCTGCCGCCTGAGATGATGGCGCCATGCTGGCTGTGACCGCCGTTGGTGCAGTTGGGCGCACCGCTAGTCCAAATGCAGCCGTTGGTGAAGCGCAGCGCGCCGTAGCCGGCCGGGTCGGGTAGCGTCTGCGCAGAACCGGCGGTGCCGGTGGTGCCGCCGGTGCCGTTGTAACCGCCGACCAGGTTTTCGCCGTAGCTGCTTCTGATGGCAATGCAGCCCGGCGGCGTTCCAGCGGTGCTCTCAGTGGCGGAGCCGGCGGTCGAACTCGCCGTCAGACACGCATCGCCGAGTGCGTACCAAGGGTTGGTGGTGGTGGTGGTATTGAAGTCTTCAGAGACGCTCACGGTCTGCGCGCCTGCGGGAGACGCATACGAGCCAACGAGCAATGCCAGCCACGCGGCGCCGAAATAGTGTCTGAAGTGCATCATGGGATACCTTGCGTTGGTCCGAAATTCAGTGTCAAGGGCCGCCGGCGTTGGAAACATTGGCGGTCACCACATAGGAACTCTCGACCTCGGCCGCCGTGTTTTGCGTACCCGCCCAGTTCCAGGCGTCGATCACGAAGAGCGCCTGGTTCAACCCAAAGGTGCCGGCATACTGGACGTAGAATCGGGGCGCCTGGTAGTAGGCATTGGGGCCGCCGGTGGTCGACAAGATCATGTCGCCCGAACCGGTCTGGCTGCCCGGAAAAAATGTGGCGCCGACCTCCTTGCCGCCGACCGTCCAGGGCAGGGTGGTGACATTCGCCTTATCGTCGATCGTCGCGAGTGCCTGGGTTGGCCCGCAGACGGGGGGGACGGACGTGGCGCTATAGGGGACTAGGAGGAACGTTGTGCAGTAGGCGTTGTTCAGCGCGTTGCCGCCCGTCGCGAGCCAGATTTCCGCGTATTCTTCCGCCGCCTCGGCCGAGATCAGCGCACGCTGTTTCTCACGGATGTTGCCCGCAATCAGTTCCTGCACGCCGTTGGTGCGGAACATGATCATGGCCAAGATGGTCATCACGACCAACAGCAGCAGCGCCGAGACCAGCACGATGCCGCGCTGGCCCTGCGGATGCCGGGTAGCATGTATTGGCTTCATAGATTCCACGCCGCCCCCGTATTCGCCTGCAAGGCGATGACCCGGGTGAGGTATACGTACTGCGCCTGGCCGGGCTGGGGTTGGCCGGGCGGGCCGTACAGTGGGTTGTTGAAGGTCAGTATGATTTTCACCGAAACCACATTCGGCCATTGTGCGGCGGTGACCTGATTGGCTGTCATGTAGGTATCCACGTTCTGCGATCCCGTCACGGTGCTCACGCCATACCAGACCTGCATATTGACGACGTTGTTCACCAGCGGATGCGCATCGTCCGAATTTCCGTCCGACGAGCATTCCAGCTGATTCGGAGTGACGGCCGTGTTGACGAAAAAGAAATTGGTGTAGATCATCTGGGCGGTATTCGTGTTGCCGTCGCAGTTGATCACACCGTCCGTTCCCGAGGTCTGATACTGCACGACGAGTGTATCGGGCGCGGCAATCGAGGTGTGGACGCCGCCGATGATCTGGCCGGCAAGCAGTGCCGTGGCGGGCGCCGACGCCACCGTCCCCGTCGTCGTCACCGCGGTGAAAGGCGGCGTCAACGTGCACGTGGCGCACGATGAATTGAAGTAGCCGGCCGTCTGCACCGTGTCGTTCAGGATGGACATGGCGAGGCGTTGTTCGTCCTGAAGGGTTGCCAGCGAGGTTTGGTTGGTGCTGGTTTTATGGGTCCCGGCCACCATGGTGCCCAGACCCCCGAGCAGGAATAGTGCGACCAAGAGCGCCACCATCATTTCGATGAGCGAAAAACCGTGCTGGCGCGACCGCGTGCGATTCATTGGCTCGAGAAAGCGCATCAGGGCACCACGTCGAGGGTGTAGCTGACGTATTGAAAGGCGGCGGTATTGGTACTCGACGTGTTGCCGTTTGCGCTCACGGCAGATGCTTCCTGTTGGGTGAGCGATACGGCATTCTCGACCCATGTGATCGAGACGATACAGTCGATCGGAGCTCCCGCAACGACGGTGGCGTTGTCGCAAGTCACGTTGGCGGTGGCGGAGGGGAGGACGCTCGCCAGCGTCGAGGCCCAATCGTAGATGTCACTGGCCGCCACATTGATGTAGGCGCTGGAACACGGCGCCGAATAGCCGGTCGCGCAATAGCACGACAGGGTGGCCTTCATGGTCGTCCCGGTCGGGCATTGGCTGGCCGACACGGCATTTATCGCCGCCTGCATCGTCGCCGAGGAGGACACAATGCTGGGTGCGCCCCCGCCGGAGGTCGTGATGGCGATGGCCCCCGGTAAGCTGCCGGTGGACGACCAAAAGCTTCGATTCCCGTGCATGGCGGCAGCCAGGCTGGTCGCCTCGAGGGCGGCCAGTGCGCGCGAGCGCGAGGCACTGGTGCTCGACAGCGCGAGCGCCTGCATCTTGGCGATGCCGAGCGCGCCAATGGCAATGATGATGAGGGCCACCATGACCTCCACCAGCGTGAAGCCGCGGTGCACGGTTGATGAATGCCTGCGTGACTTCATGAGCATGTCATCGCCAATACGGTGTTGCCCGCCGTGGTGGTGCTCATTGCACCCGGACCGTCGATGATCAAGCAGCGAGTGAATCCGGTATTGTTGTTCGGATCATGTAGCGAGAACATGCGGCTCCCCGTCTGGGTGGAGAATCCTTCACGATTGAAGGTCAAGCTGGTGAGGCCGAGGCTGCCGGTCAAGGTGTCGTTGCTGTTGAAACTGGTGAACGGCAGTTGACGGCGCAGTACGACGCTCGTGCCCGACGGATTGTCCAGAGAGTTGGAAAGAACTATCCAACCCTCGCTCCACGTCGTCTGACCGGCGTCACAGGTGTTGGCGCTGGCGCTGGCCGCGGGGCAAATCTGCACGTTCATGCCTTCCTTGATGGCCTCGTAACGCGCATATTCGAGGTCCCCGAGCAATCCATTGATCTCGCCGGCGATTCGATTCGACGTGGTGACGTAGCGATACGACGGGACGCCGATAGCGGTCAGAATCACCGCGAGCGACATCACAAGCAGCAATTCGATCAGCGTCAGGCCCGCTTGATTGATTGAAGGATTCATGGCGCCAATCTACGGGTACAAGCTTGCATGAACCTGACTGCGCGTATGAGAACGGCGCAGATTGTGACAGGCTTCACACACTTCGGTGGCCTGCCACACGCGTCCCCGCTGACGCTGGTTTACCAGGCTAACCACACCTCGCGCGCTTCATTTTGAGGTCTGACTGCAGACGCTCAACGACGAGTTGGGTGAACGGCGCGATGTTTCCATCGACGGCCCACCCCTCCGCGACGCCGGACTCGATCGCGCAAACTAGTTCGCGCTATACCCTCGGCCCTCGACGCACGCCATCATGGCCCGCCGATAATCGTCGCTGTTGGACGCTCCCGCCTGACCCGCCGCCCATTGCTGGCACTCCCGCTTGTCGGTGGACTGCTGCGCCTCGCTCTGGCCGTTTTTGGGGTACATGAAAATCTGGCCGCCGTTGGCCGGGGGCTGCCCGGCACCCGGTGGCGGCCCCGCAGCCTGCTGCGGCGGCACGGCGGAACCAGTGTCTCCCGAAGAATCCGACGCCGGCGGCGGATCGGTGGCCGTGTAGCCCTCATAGTCCGGGTTCCATGTGTAGTACACGTCGTTCGCGTAGTAATACGGCACGCCGCTATACCAATACGTGGCGTAGGCCAGGGGCAGCACGGGCAGGAACCAGGAATATCCTAAGCCGTAGTACGCGCGCGGCCAGTAGCCGCCGCGCCAGTAGCCACCGCCCCAGTACGCGCCGGTCGAATAACCATGGGCGTAGCCACCGCCGGGGTAGCCGTAAGCCGGGCGACCGCCGTAGGAGCCATGAAAGCCTCCGCCGTAGCCCACACCCGCATGGGCAACGGCACCGCCGCCATAATGAGCACCCACGGCGCCGTAATGAGCACCACCGGCATAATGCGGTCCCGCGCCGCCGCCAAAGTGACCCCCCGCGGCATGTCCGCCGCCGCCTGCATGCGCGCCACCACCGCCCGCGTGACCACCACCGCCTCCCGGATGCCCCTGGGCGATGACCGGTGCCGTGACGCACAGCAGGGCGCCCAAAACACCCGCAGCCGAAAAGAAGCGTCGACCTTTGGTACTCATGGCAATCAATCTCCAATAACACCTAATGTATACAACGCCGCCGGAGCTAATTGGTGCACAACACCGACACAATTCTCCATTCAGTCCGATCGCAGTGCAGCATTGAACATAATGTAAGCGGTCCGGCCCGGAGCCGGCTCGAAGAAACGCGAATTGGTTTCGTTCACGATCACAGAACCTACGTAACGACGATCGGCCAAGTTATCAAGGCCGGCGAATTCCTGAACTCGCCAGCGCTTGGTGTCCTGCACGAAGCCGGCCCGGGCATTGGCCACCCAGTACCCGGCGGCGGCGGCCGAGTTACGGTCGTTGGCATAGATCTGCGCCCTACCCTGAGTCTCGAGGGTGGCGGTAAAGCCCCGCGGCGTGTAAGCCCAGGTCACTCCCGCGTATAGGGCATTAATCGGGACGGCGGGCAGGTGGCTGCCGGCGGCGACCAGGTAGTCGTTCGCGGGCAGCGCACCCGTGATACCCGTCGCCGGCTTGCAAGGAGCCGCCACGCAGGACACATAGGACTGCGCAACCAGCGCGCGAATATAACTATAGGCCACGCGCGCGCTGAAGCCGCCCCCTGCCAGGGCATCCACGGACAACTCAGCGCCATGGCGCTGAGTTTCACCGATGTTCTGTTCCACGGCCCGGCCGTTGGAATTGGCCAGCACCGCGAGTTCATCTTCGGTCTTGATGTAGAACCCGGCGAGATTCGCGTGCAGGCGCTCATCGCCTGCCTTGACGCCCACTTCGAAGTTGTTGCTGCGCGCCGGCTTCAGGCCGATGTTGAGCCCCGGAAGACTGCCGTTGGTGGAGCGGTAGGCCAGATCATCCAAGGTCGGCGTCTCGAATCCCTTGCCGTACGAGGCATAGAGATTGACCGCCGAGGTGGCTCGAAACGTGGCGCCGGCCACCGGGTTCACCGCCGAGTAGCGCACGCTGGTATCGGGCTCCTCGACGTCGGGGAGATGATCGTGATCGGACACTTCCACGGTGCTGTTGCGCACGCCGGCGATCAATCGCCAGCGCGGCACCGGATCGAATTGGGCCTGCAGGTACTGATCGAAGTCATACACATGATTGGCCTCGTCGCGCCGCACGGCACCTTCCACTCCCAGTTCGGAGCCGATGTAGTTGAGATAGCCGTAGCGCGTTTCTTCGAGATCGTCGTAACTCAATCCGCCCGTCACCTGCAGCGGCGCATCGCCCAAGTCGCGGTGATCGGTGGCATGGGTATCGATGCCCCAATAGGCCCGGCTCAAGGCAATCACCCCGCCGGGATACAGCGGCGCGGCCTCTTGCGTCGCCTGCGGAATCGCCTGGAATTGGGTCGTGGCGCGATGACCGGTATACACCGTGGCGGTGAGGTCGTCGTGCGCCCCCAAAGTATCCGAGTAGATGGCGCCGATCTGTTCCTGTGCCAATGATTTACGCGTGTTGTACGGAATGGCCCCGGTGCCTGCCTGCTCCGGATTGGCATTGAGCTGTGCGGTGGTCAGCCCCAAGGGGTCCTGCACGAAGGGGGTTTGGATGGCATTCCCCACGAGAGTCAACGAGGACGTATCACCCAACGAGACATGCACTTTACTGTTGAACAAATTGCGCTCGGCCTCGCTGTGATAGCGGTAGCCGTCCGTTTGAAAGTGCGATGCGTCGACCACGTAGTCGACGGCGCCGTCCTTGCCCATGGTCTTCAGCGCATAGCGCTGCGTGTTGAAGGTGCCGTAGTCCGCGGTGCCCTCCACGGAATAGCCCGGGGGCGGATCCTCGGTGAATACGGCGATGACGCCGCCGGAGGAATTGCCGTACAGCGCCGAGAACGGTCCGCGCAAAACCTCGATGCGCCCGGCTGAGCTCAAGTCGAACTGGGAAAACTGGCCCTGGCCGTCGGGCATGGTGCCCGGGATGCCGTCGGAATACAGTCGCACGCCGCGCACGCCGAAACTCGATCGGGCACCGAAGCCGCGCACGGAGATCTGCAAATCTTGAGCGTAGTTCTGGCGGCTTTCGGCAGATACGCCGGGCACCGTCATGAGCGACTCCGACAAATTGACCTGCAGCTGGCCGTTGCGAATGGTTTGAGCATCCACGCTATCGATGGAAGCCGGCAGGTCGGCGCTGGACTCGGCGACTCGCGTAGCGGTCACGACGATGGGCGCGAGACTGGCCAACGTCTGGCCCGTGGCCGCTGCGCCTGCCCCCATCACCGCCAAGCAACCACATGCCAACGCCAAGAATCTATGTTCGACCACCCATCACCCCCTTGCCGCGACGACACCGCATGTTATGTCATCGGCCGGCCCTGCGGTGAGTCAGCGTAGACGCTGCGCGCCGATGCTGACATGCGTGTGATCCCGAGTCTTGACCTCGACCTCCACGCGGCCCCCGCCGATGAGATTCCACGGCAGCGGTAGGTTGTCGGAGATCACTTGGACGACGTGCTGGCCGGTCACCACGACCGGGAAATCGAAGCGACCGTTGGCGTCGGTCTGCACGGAATATCGCCCGTCCAGCACCACCGTGACATTCGGCGCGCCCGCCTCCCCCGCATCGGGCTGCCCATTGTTGTTGGCGTCGAGGTAGACGACGCCATTGAGTTCGCCTGAACCGGCTCCGGGTCCCCCGCCAAGCGGCGCGAAGTGTAGACCCGCCTCTCGCTTGTAGCGAAAGGTCAAGAATATCCCCTTCTCTTCAATCGACGGCACTGCGCTGGGCACCGGCTGCGACAGTGGTGACACCACGGTCAGCGACGTCCACGATCCGGTCCGGCTATCGTAGTAAGTCGCGAGGATTTGCCAGTTCTGGGACAGCCGGTAGGTGAATGACACATTGGCGGACACCCCGGGCGCCGCGCGACCCTGGATGGCCGACGCCCAGTTAACGTTGCCCTCGGCGCCCAACTTGGGAGTGAATTGACCGCCCCCGAACGCTGCCAAGCCCACTATGGTGCTGTCCTGCAAGAGCCCATTGATGACGGCGCCGTTGACGCGTTCGACGTAGGCCGATGTGCTGAGCCGCGTGCCCACGGGCATGGTCCACGTTTGGCTCAGTGTCAGTGTCGAGTCCTGCCCGGTCGGAGTCTTTGCATAGTCGCCTTGCGTGCGGTTGGTTCCCCAGCCGTTCACGTGATCAACATAGCCACCCAGCGACCAGCTGTTGCCACCGTCGCTACGACTGGCATCGGCAACGCCGCCCACGCCCCAGTCACGGGACACCTGGTAACGGGCATCGCCGGTGAGAAAGGTGGTATTCGCTCCCTGGCCCGACACCGACCGCGCTTCGTCGATACCCACGTCCGTCATCCATTGTCGGCTTTGGTAATCGAATCGGTAATAACCGCCTTGCATGTCGTCGGTAATGACCTGATTGCCCCAGTTCATGTTCGGATCGATGCGAAACAGGCCGGCGCTCTGCTGTACACGGCCCTGGGTAATCGACCCATCGACCCACGCCCCGACGGCATCGGGCTTGCCGCTGACCTCTCCGTCCAAGAGATTGAATTGCAGATGCTCACCGTGATCAGCCCAAGCGGCCGATACAAGACCCGTGGTCGAGGAGGTGGGGACCGCGCTTATGACGCCGTCGAGAACCTGGCCTACCGCGAGGTTCACATCGTGCGCCTCGACCAGTTGTCCACCCACCGTCCAATGCGATGCCGGCGACCATTGTGCTCCCGCGGTCGCGGTGGTTCCCCCAAGCGTCCGGAAATCCGGCACTTCGATACCATCGAAAAGACCCGGCACCCCCGCGCCCGCGACCAGCTGCAGGCCATCGGGCCCGTGCCAATCGGTGGTCATGCCCTGCATGGGGGCGGTGGGTAGGTAGAAGCGCGGCTGAATGCGTGCCAAGTTGATGTCGGGAGTGTTGATGTCGCCCAACGCATTGTCGGCCATCCATCCCCCGTCGAACGGCATGCCGCGCTGGCGCAGCGTCAAGACGCCTCCCTGACCTTGTTCGGATTCCAGGCCCGACCCTCCGGCCCGCGCAGAGGCGTCGAGCGACCACGCGCCGTAGTCGGCCGTCTCCCACTGCGATTTGGCGATGAAGCCGCTCTCCACCTCGTTGGTCGATGAACCGGACTGGCGCGCGCTCAGCATACTCGCCACCGCATCGACCTGAAGCGACCGCGCCAACCCTTGGGTATCGCTCGACTCCACGTCGCCGCCCTTCGTGATATCGGGCGCCAACGATCCGTCGCCGATCAACTTATCCTGATAGAGAGTCGTGCCCGGGATGTTACTGGCAGCCCAAGACAGGGCCGGCGGCGGCAAGGAGGCAACCGATTGTCCGATCGCCGCCCCAAACCACGCGAACCCGCCGAGCCCAAACAGGCCGACCGTAAGTTTGGCGCGAAAAGTCATTCAAACCGCTGGTTGAGCTCTGTCTTCTGGTCGCCCCACTCGAGAGTTCCTTTCACGGTCACGGGGAATGTGAGCGTCGGGTGTTCCTCCGCCGCCGTCGACGGAGTCAAAAACAACTCACGTTCTTCATGCGGCAGGATGGGAAAATCGGACGGCGTGAAGTCGTACGAAACGCCCTTCGCATCCGTGCCGGTCAAAAAACCGCTGACCCGACCATGGGCGGTCCCGCCGTTGTGAATTCGTAAGGTCGGCACTTGCTGGCCATTGAGAGTGGCGATCTTGGGACCGAGGATTTCCATGTCGGGCTTACCATCGCCGACGGCCACGTAGACGATGACACCGATGCGCCCGCTGATGGGCATGCTCAGGGACTGGGCTCGGGCGATCGACGGCTCGTCGCCCTCGATCATCACCGCGAAGCGGCATTCACCGGCGGGCGCATCCGCCGGCACGGTCACCTCGAAGCGGTAGTGCAAGGTGCCGCCGCCGGGCACCTCCACCTGGGGTCGCTCGATGGCCACCCACGGGCGGCAGCTATCCGGCTGCAGGTCGTCCTGAAAGCTGACGCCGAAGTCGCGACCCAACGTCCAGTCCGCCGTATGAATCAGGAACCGGCTGGTGGCACTGGACCGGTTACTCACCTCGATCACGCCGCGCAAGGTCTTGCCCGGCTTGGCCGATAGCTCGAAGCGCGGCGGCGAAACCATCGCGGCAAATCCCTGTGCGCGCACTGAATTGGAAAGCACGGCTCCGATCAAACAGAGCAGCATCGGGAGCATTCGTCGCATGATCAATCCTCATCCATCTCGAAGTGGTACGTCACGGGGACGGCATGACGCATCAGCGTGCCGTCGAGCGTGAACTGAAACGTCAGCGTGTCCTCCATGAATGGGGTGGTAATGGGCCCCGCGAAAACAAGCACGCGATTACCCGACTGAACTTGGCCGGGTAGGAATCGCCCCTGCGTACTCCACTCGACAGCCATGGGTCCCGGTTGCTGGGCGGGCAAGCTCAAGTAGATCCGCCCCGAGTGCCGCAGCCAGGGCATGACATTGATGTGCACCCGAACGGTCAAGCTACCCACCATCAAATTGGGGCCGCCCGAGCGCGAGGGCGAGGCGGTTTTCCAACGCATGCTGACCTTGGGCGCGAGCGCGGTGGTACCCGAATCATCGATGGTGACGGACTTCGCCTGCGCCGCCGAACCCCAGATTATGGTGAGTGCCAGAGCCAAAAAAAAAGTCGCTCGGCGATGCACGGCGATCATGGCGCACTCATCGTGTAGAGAACGGCGCCCGTGTAGGTGCCGGCCGCCGGCACGACGGTGTTCGAATACGAAAAAGTCCAGCAGCTTTCGTTCCACGAGTTGCTGACCATGGAGCCCACGGTCTGAACACCGCCGTTGACGAACGTACCCGCGGTGAAAGGTTCGGCGCCGCTGTCACCGTTCCCGCTCGTTGTCCACCGGATTTGCGAAAAGGGAATGCTGTTCCCCGTGGTGTTGATCAAGGCCGCCGGCACGGTGGCCGTGACCGTCGCCGCGGCGGTGGTGGCGCCCGCCGTGCGAAAGAAGCCGCCGATGTAGAGTTGCGACGGCACGGTGCAAAAGGCATAGCCGTCGAGGAAACTGTTCGCGGCGGTGCTGTTGGTCGTCATGGCCTGCGCCGTTCCATTGCCCACGGACCCGGTGGCCAATGTCACCGATACCGTATTGATGGTGGTGTTATTCCCCGGCGTGCCGCCGCCGTACGCCGGCCCGCAGGCCGGTGTGGCGTGGGTGGGCGGATACGTGGTGCCGCCGCAGTAATCGGCCGTGAAACTGCCGACGCCCACCTGCAAGTAAATCGTCTGCGGCGCGTCCGAATCGAGAGTCACCGTGTACGCCTGCGCCACACCCGAAACAGCCGCGAGCAGCACTGCGCCGAGACATGCTCGGCGCAGTGCGCTTGGACTGAATCCCGCAGCGGTGCCTGCCGTCGATTCCGGCCGCGGAGCCGCAAGTGACGACGAATGGGCGCTCATAGGCAGTTGCCGCTTCGACTTGGATTAAGGCATCGATGCCGTGTAGGTCACGATACCGTTGAGCGCCGTGGTGCCACCGTACGTGCCGGCCGGCACCGCGGTGGAGTTGGCATAGCTGTAGGTCCACTTGGCATCCGCCTGCACGACCTTGTTCGTCGCGGTGATGGTCTCCGAGCTGCTCGTGTTGCTGAGCGCGGGAGCCGCCAGCGTCGAGTAGGTCGCGGTATTCGCAGCCGCCACGGTCGTGATTTGCGTGAAGGGAATG
>Ga0302314_10010652_pt1 | contig 16070 bp, 14 predicted proteins | sample III_Palsa_N2_3_FD_200533 | JGI IMG/M metagenome (GOLD analysis project Ga0302314, IMG submission 200533) | Peat permafrost microbial communities from Stordalen Mire near Abisko, Sweden - III_Palsa_N2_3 | ecosystem: Environmental > Terrestrial > Soil > Palsa > Peat permafrost | place: Sweden... | reverse complement strand
ACCTCCGGATGGCTGGTCCAGTCACCGGTGCGGGCGAGCGGCCGGCGTTCGACCAGGCGGTATTCGTCTTCCGAATGGAATGCCGCGCGGCGCTGAGTATGGCGCAGCACCGCCTCCACCCCCTCGTCGTCGGCGATCAGCAAGGTGCCGGTGGAGGCGCCCATGAAGACCTTGACCCCACAGCAGCCGGGCAGCCGCTCCAGCTCCCCCAGGAAGGGGGCGTTGTTGTGCGTGCCGCCGACATAGAAGGCGTGGTCGCAGTGCATCCGGCCCTTGGCGCGGGCCAGCTTGTCGACCAGGGCGTCGGGGTCGGTGGTGGTGGGCTCGGTGTTCGGCATTTCGAACACGGCGGTGACCCCGCCGAGCACGGCGCACTGGGAGCCAGTCTCCAGGTCTTCCTTCCACTCCAGGCCCGGTTCGCGGAAGTGGACCTGGCTGTCGATCACGCCCGGCATGATGGTCAGGCCGGTGGCGTCGAACACCTCGCCCGCCGACGCTTGTCCCAAGTCGCCCACCGCGTAGATGCGGCCGTCGCGCACGCCGATGTCGGCCATGCCGCGACCGGCATGGTTCACCACCTCGCCGCCACGCACGATCAGGTCGAAGGTCTCAGCCATCCGCGCCCTCGGTCTCCTTGAGCAGCCGGGTCGCGGCCGTCACCACCACGTCCACCGACAGGTCGAACATATGGCAGAGCGCCTGATTGAAGTCAGGGTCCGCCTTGCGAATGGTCTCCAGATCGCGCGGCCCGCGCAGGGTTCGCGCCTTCGGTCCCCAGGGCCCGTAGCGGCGATCGTCGGAGGGACCGAACAGGCCCAGCGTCGGCGCGCCGGCGGCGGCGGCCAGGTGCATGGCGCCGCTGTCGTTGCCGATGAACAGCCGCACCCGCTTCAGGCAGGCGTAGGAGGTGAGCAAATCCAGCTGGCCGGGATAGGACAGGATTCGGTCGCGGGAGACGGCCAGCTTCAGCGTCTGGCCAGCCTCCCGATCCTCGTTGCCGCCCAGGATCAGCAGCCGCCCATCGCTCATGGGGCCGTCGTGGCGCAGCAGCCGCGTCGCCGTCTCGGCGAACCGCTCCGCCGGCCAGGCCTTGCCGACCCAGTTGGCGCCCGGGGCGATGGCGAGGATGGGCCCGTGGCCCTTGACGATCTCGTCGGCGGCGGCCTCGGCGTCGGCGCTGGTGAACAGGAAGGGCGAAGGCGGATCGTCCTCCACCTTCAGCACCCGGGCGGCCTCCAGCACCTTGTGGATCGGCGGGTCGTCGTTCAGCCGATGGTAGATGGCCCGTTTGCGGGTGCTCAGAAAACGGGAAATGCCCGAGCCGCGCATGTCCAGGATCAGGCCCCAACGGCGACCGCGCACCTTCCACCACAGCTTAAGCCAGTGGGCGTCGTTCTTCTGCTTGGTCAGCTCGATCACCTGTTCCAGGTTCGGCGTATCGAGGAACAGGGGCGCGGCGACCGGTCCGGCGACGATGGTGAAGCTGGCGTTGGGAATCTCGTCGTGCAGGCGCTTGAGCAGGCCTGACGACAGGACCGCGTCGCCGATCCGCGAGCCGGTGATGAACAGAATCGGAAATGCCTGTCCCGCCATTCTCCAATCTATAGGCCCGGACGGGCTGGCGCTCCAAGCGCGCCGGCGCCACATGGGGTGGATGAGCCAAACCGCCCCCATCACCAGCGCAGTCGCCAGATTGAGCAGCCGCGCCCTGGTGCGGCTCGAAGGCCCCGATTGGCGGACGTTTCTGCAAGGGCTGTTGAGCCAGGACGTGGAGACGCTGAAGGATGGCGAGGTGCGGTTCGGGGCCCTGCTCAATCCCCAAGGCAAGCTGCTGTTCGACCTGTTCCTGGTCGGCCGCGAGGGGGGCTGCCTGATCGACGTGGCCGCCGATCGGCGCGAAGATTTTATCCGGCGGCTGACCATGTACCGGCTGCGGGCCAGGGTGCAGATCGGCGCCGATGACGGTGAGGTGCTGGCGCTTTGGCCCTCAAATTCTTCGTCATCCCGGCCGCAGCGCAGCGAAGAGCCGGGACCCAGGGGTTCAAGCCTAGTCCCCTGGGTTCCTGACCCTCGCCTGTCTGATCTCGGATGGCGCGGCTACGGCGCCGAGCCGCCAGCCGGCGCGACGCTTGTCGACGAGAGCGCCTACGACTCTTGGCGTCTCAGCCTGGGCGTACCCGACCCTGCCAAGGACTCCCCCTTCGAGAGCGACTATCCCATCGAGGCCAACTTCGACCTGCTGAACGGCATCGACTTCCAGAAGGGCTGTTTCGTCGGCCAGGAGACCACCTCGCGGATGAAGCGGCGGGGGATGATCAAATCACGGATGGTCGGGCTTGCGTTCGACGGCGCCGCCCCGGCGTTCGGCGCCGAAATTCTTGCGGGGGACCTGAGGGCCGGCGAGGTGCGCACCGCCGAGGGCGGCCGGGCGATTGCGCTGGTTCGCCTCGACCGCATCGATGGGGCGGCGTTGACGGTGAACTGTCAGCCGGTCCAGGTGCTGAACCCAAGCTATATCCCCAAGGGGCAGGAAACATGACGGATCGGATCACCTCGGCCTTCGGGGCCTATACGCCGGCGCGCGAGGTGGCCGCCGGCCACGACCTTTCCGGCAAGACCGTCATCGTCACCGGCGCGGCCACCGGCATCGGCGTCGAGACCGCCCGGGCGCTGGCGGAGCGTGGCGCCGAGGTGGTGCTCGCGGTGCGCAATCATGTGGCCGGCAACGCCGCTGTCGCCGACATCAACAAGACCGCCAAGGGGCCGAAGGCGCGCATCCAGCATCTGGACCTGTCCAGCCTGGGCTCGGTGAAATCCTTCGTGGACGACTGGGGCGGCCAGCCGGTGGACATATTGATCAACAACGCCGGGGTGATGGCCTGCCCGCGGACCTATACTGGCGATGATCTGGAGATGCAGATCGGCACCAACCATTTCGGCCACGCAGCGCTGACGGTTGGCCTCGCACCCGTGCTGGAGAAGGCCGCGCGTCCTGGGCGGACGGCGCGGGTGGTGCAGCTGTCGTCGATCGGCCACCGGCGCTCGGACATCAACTGGGACGACCCCCACTATCGCACGCGCGCCTACGACAAGTGGGAATCCTACGGCCAGTCCAAGACCGCCAATTCGCTGTTTGCGGTGGGCTTCAATAGCCGGTTCAAGGATCGAGGCGTCACCGCCAACGCGGTCATGCCGGGCGGGATCATGACGCCGCTGCAGCGGCATCTTCCCCGAGAAGAGATGATCGCCTTCGGCTGGATGGACGAGGCGGGCAAGATCAACGACCGGTTCAAGACCACGGAGCAGGGCGCCTCCACCAGCGTCTGGGCGGCGCTGGCGCCCGAACTGGAAGGCGTCGGCGGCCTCTATCTGGAGAATTGCGCCCAGGCCGAGCCGGGCTCCAGGAAAACTCCACCCAGGGCGTCTGGCCCTGGGCCATCAACCCCGAAAGCGCCGACCGGCTTTGGGCGCTGACCAAGGCGACGATTGGCCTGGGGTAAGAAATAGATTCACCGCAAGGGGCGCGAAGAACGCGAAGGAGACGCGAAGGCGGGCGTAAGCCCGCGTGAAATAGGACGACCGGCCCCCGGAAAATCTATTGCGCTTCGCGCTCCTTAGCGTTCTTCGCGGTGAATCTGCGAAAGCGCCCGTCCCACCGTGTGTTTGGTGGTTAAATCGACAGAAGATAGTCCGGAGGCCGAAAGCCATGTCCCTTCAAGGCAAGACCCTGTTCGTCACTGGCGCCAGCCGCGGCATCGGCCTGGCGATCGCGCTTAGAGCCGCGCGGGACGGGGCTAATGTCGCCATCGCCGCCAAGACCGCCGAGGCCCATCCCAAGCTGCCGGGCACCATCTATACGGCCGCCGAGGAGATCGAGCAGGCGGGCGGCAAGGCCCTGCCGCTGATCGTCGATGTGCGCGACGAGGCCAATGTGCTGGACGCGGTGGCGCAGACCGTCGCCAAGTTCGGCGGCATAGACATCTGCGTCAACAACGCCTCGGCCATCAGCCTGACCGGCACCGAGGCCACCGACATGAAGCGCTATGACCTGATGAACCAGATCAATGCGCGCGGGACCTTCCTGACGTCGAAGGCCTGCATCCCGCACCTGAAGCGGGCGGCCAATCCGCATGTGTTGATGCTGTCGCCGCCGCTGGACATGAACCCGCGCTGGTTCCAGGGCCATGTCGCCTATTCGATGGCCAAGTTCGGCATGTCCATGTGCGTGCTGGGGATGGCGGCGGAGTACAAGGCCGACGGCATCGCCTTCAACGCCCTGTGGCCGCGCACCGGCATCGCCACCGCGGCGATCAAGTTCGCCCTGGCCGGCGACGAGGGCATGAAGCAGTGCCGCACTGTCGAGATCATGGCCGACGCCGCCCACGCCATCTTCGTCAAGCCGGCGCGCGAGTTCAGCGGCAACTTCCTGATCGACGACAGCTTTCTGTATGACGAGGGGGTGCGGGATTTCGACCACTACCGCGTCGACCCCACCGCGCGGCTGATGCCGGACTTCTTCGTGCCGGAGGACAATCCGCCGCCGCCGGGGGTGGTGATCGGCTAGGGTGGGGTGCGGCTTCGGCTCAAGGCGGGAATGGTGGTGACCGGCGCGCTGTCGGCACAGCCCTAGGCGGACGCCGCGAGGCTGGTTTCCGACCCCGCTCCGCCGGCGTTCGACGTGTGAGGGTCCAGAGCGGTCTCGATCGCGAGAACCAAGGCGGGGAGCTCGATCGGCTTGGCGACGTGGCTGTCCATGCCGGCGGCGCGGTAGGAGTCGATCTGGTGGCGCATGACATTGGCGGTGAGGGCGATCACCGGCGTGTGGGTCCGGCCCTCGGCCTGCTCGATCTTGCGGATCGCGGCTGTGGCCGCGAGCCCGTCCATTCGCGGCATCTGGACGTCCATCAGGATCAGGTCGAAGGCGCCGGTGGCGAAGGCCCCGACGGCTTCATGGCCATCGGCGACCAGGGTCAGATCGGCCTCCAGCGGCGTCAGCAGCGCCTTCAGGATCAGCTGGTTGGTCGGATTGTCCTCGGCCGCCAGGATTCGCAGCGGACGGTCCGGATCGTGCGTCAGGTCCTGGTCGGCCCGGGACGGCTGCGCCAAGGCCTGGACCTCGCGCGTCAGCGGCAGGATGAAGGCGAACGTCGACCCTACGCCCTCCTGGCTGTTGAGCGTCAGCTCGCCGCCCATCAGGGCGACGAACCGGCGGCAGATCGCCAGTCCAAGCCCGGTGCCGCCAAACCGCCGGGTCGTGGACGCGTCGGCCTGGGTGAACCGCTCGAAGATCACGTCCAGTTTGTCTTTGGCGACGCCAAGCCCGGTATCGGTGACCTGGAATGAGAGCCCCTCGGGCGCCGGATCGACCTTCAGGGTGATCGCGCCTTCGGCGGTGAATTTCAGGGCGTTGGACAAAAGGTTCGAGATCACCTGGCTCAATTTCGCGCTGTCGCCGCGCCAGACGCCTCTCGCGTCCGACGCGACTTCCACGCAGAAGGCCAGCTCCTTTTGGGCGGCGAGGGGGCCGTAGGGCGCGCAGGCGAGGTTGAGGACGCGGTCCAGATCGAAGGGATGCGCATCAAGCTCCAGCTTGCCGGCTTCGATCTTCGACAGGTCCAGAATCCCGTTGAGCACCGACAGCAGCGATTGGCCGGCGTCGGCGATGACGTCCAGTTGCTGGCGCTGCTCAGGCGCGAGCGCGCCGCGGCGCATGACCTGGGTCATGCCGAGCACGCCGTTGAGCGGCGTTCTGATCTCGTGGCTCATCGTCGCCAGGAATTCGCTCTTGGCGGTGTTGGCCGCATCGGCCTCCACCTGCAGCTGGACCAGCTCCAGAAAAGCCGTTGCGCTCGAGAGCTGCAGGCTCCGCGCATTGATAACCAAGAAGGCCCCGATCGCCGCGAATATCCAAGCGGTCGGCCCATGGCCGAGGCTGTACAGATTCCAGATGAAGGCCGCTGCCGGCGCCGGCGCGGCGATCAGGAACATGTCCTTGCGCAGGCTGTGCGCCGAGGCGGCCACCATCAATACCCCCGCGCTCAGAGTGACCCCCAAAACCTGGTTGTCATGACTGGAGAAGGGGGTGACGAAGCAGGGGATGACGCTGACGGCGCAAGCAGAGGCGGTGATGACGATGATCTCGTAATGGCGCCGAAGAATCTGCTTCTCATCGTGGGACCGAAACTGCGGTTGGACCTTGGCCCACCAGACGATGAGCGCCAATTCGCTGGACAGATAGAGCGCCAGCCAAAGCGCCGCCCAAACGGGCGGCCACACGCCAAGATAGGCCGTCAGGCAGGCGACGCCGGCCAAGCTGGCGCAGCGAACCTTCCGCTGGTCGCTGTGCGTCCGGCGATAGTATTTCTCCAGCGATTCCTGATAGGTAGGCGCCAGCATGTTGGTCTCCGGCGGCACTATCGGAGATAGGTGCTTAGAATCCGTTGCCGCGCCGGGCGCGGAATGTTGCGTCCGGACCGACGTGACACCCCAAAGACGATTGACTCCGGCCCGTGCGACGGCAGGCTGTCCGAATGATTGTCACCGTCCGTCCTGCGGCGCCAACCGACGCCGGCCTGATCCACCAGTTCATCAGCGACTTGGCTGAGTACGAAAAGCTGCTGCACGAGGTGGTCGCCACCGAGCAGGGGATGGCTGACATCCTGTTCGGGCCATCGCCCCGCGCCTTCTGCGACATCGCCGAGGTAGATGGCGAGCCGGTGGGCTTCGCGCTGTGGTTCTACAACGTATCGACCTTCGAGGGCCGGCACGGGATCTATCTGGAGGACCTGTTCGTGAAGCCTGAGGCGCGCGGCGCCGGGGCCGGCAAGGCGCTGCTGCGCCGGCTGGCGCAACGCTGCCGCGACGAAGGGCTGGGCCGGCTGGAGTGGGCGGTGCTGGACTGGAACGCCCCGTCGATCGCCTTCTATGACAGCCTTGGCGCAACGGCGAAGACCGATTGGATCACGCGCCGGCTGTCGGGCGAGGCGTTGGAAAAGCTAGCCGAGGTCGCCCCCGCCAAAGCTTGACGAGTGGCCGCTGCGTGCTTCGACACGGTCGCTGCACGCCCGGCTCAGCATGACGAAGTTTTTTGGATTCAACAGTTCACGTCATGCTGAGCCGGGCCTGAAAGGCGCGTGTCGAAGCACGCACCAGCGTCGCCTACCGCTTCTTTCCCAGTTCCGCGGCGATGTCCTTGACCATGCGGCCGGCCTTGCGGTGGGCGGCGGTAAGCTGGTCGCGGGTCACGCCCCAGCGCTTCATCCAATATTCCACCGCCTGCCGCTCGGACAGGTCCAGCCGGTCCTTGTCGATGAACCCGCGCTTGTCTTTCAGGCCAGCCACTGAAGCCCCTTACGACGCCTGCACCTGCACCGGGCCGCCCATCTGGCGGTTGGGGATCACCGAGTAGAACTTCTCGGCCATCTGCGGGAAACAGTCGGAGATGATGGTCGAGGGCGACCAGCCTTCGTCCTTGTGCAGGTTCATGATCGGGCGTGGCTGACTGTAGAGCTGGATGTCGTCGCCGCGGGCGCCGAAGATCTGGCCGGAGACGTCCTTGGCCTGTTCGGAGGCCAGGGCCACCGCCAGGATCGCCGGCTGGTCGGCGCGGATGGTCTGGGCCATCAGCTTGCGGCGTTCGGCGGCGGCTTCGTCCTTCACCGGCACCGACTGGGTCATGCGGGTCCAGGCCACCGGGGCGATGACGTTGGAGCGCACGTTCTTGGATGCGCCCTCCATGCCGATGATCCGCGACAGGCCGGCGATGCCCATCTTGGCCGCGCCGTAGTTGGTCTGGCCGATGTTGCCCAGCAGGCCGGAGGTCGACGTGAACAGCACATAGGCGCCGTCCTGCTGCTCGCGGAAATGCTCAATCGTGGCGCGGCAGACGTTGAAGGAGCCGCGCAGGTGGACGGAGACTACCGAGTCCCAGTCGGCCTCGCTCATCTTGTGGAACATGCCGTCGCGCAGGATGCCGGCGGGATTGATCACCGCGTGCAGGCCGCCAAACGCGTCCAGCGCCTGTTTCACCATGCCTTCGACGGCGGCGTAGTTGGTGACGCTTTCGGAGTTGGAGATAGCCTTGCCGCCGGCTGCGCGGATTTCGGCCGCCACGGCCTCGGCGGGGCCCGCATCACCCTCGTCGCCGCCGGAGAGCGATCCGCCCAGGTCGTTGACCAGCACCTTGGCGCCCTCGCGCGCGGCGATCAGGGCCGCCTCCCGGCCGATGCCGTTGCCGCCGCCGGTGACCAGCACCACCTTGCCGTCCAATACGCCCATGATCTCTCTCCCTTTGAATGAAATGAATTTTGCGAAATTGCCTATTCCAGGCGGTCGGCCTTGCGCAAGGCCGGAAACAGCATCGCCCAGGCGCCGGTGACGATCAATGCGCCGAAGCCGCCGAACACGGTGGCGCCGATGGGGCCGAGGAAACGGGCGGCCACGCCGCTCTCGAATTCGCCCAGTTCGTTCGACGCGCCGATGAACAAGCCGGAGACGGCGCTCACCCGTCCGCGCATGGCGTCGGGGGTGACCAGCTGAACCAGGGTCTGGCGCACATAGACGCTGAGCATATCGGCGCCGCCGAGGATGGCGAGGGCGGCCATGGAGAGCCACAGCGATTTCGACAGCCCGAACACTACTGTGGCGACGCCGAAGACCGCCACGCCGCAGAACATGAAAATCCCCGCGCGCCGATGCAAGGGGCGGGCGGCCAAGGTCATGGCGACCACCATCGCGCCCGCGCCGGTCGCCGCCCTCAGCAGCCCATAGCCCTGTGCATTGACCTTGAGGATGTCGGCGGCGAAGGCGGGCAGCAGAGCCGTCGCGCCGCCGAGCAGCACCGCGAACAGATCGAGCGAGATGGCGCCGAACACGATCTTGTTGTTCCAGACATAGGCCAGGCCCTCCTTCACCAGCGTCCAGCGCGAACCCGGCTGAACCACGGGCTTGGTCGGGTGGCTGATGGCGAACAGCAGGATCGCCGACAGCAGGTAGAGGGCGAGGGAGACCCCATATGAGATCATGGGCGAGATGGCGGTCAGCAGTCCTCCGACCGCGGGCCCGATGATGGAGCCGACCTGCCCGGCAAGGGAGTTCCAGGCGATCGCCTTGGGCAGCAGTTCGCGCGGAACCAGCATGGGCGCCAGGGCCGATGAGGCCGGCCCCAGGAAGGCGCGGCAGCAGCCAAACACCATGGCGACGCCGTAGATCGGCCACAGCGCCTTCAGCCCCATGATGGACAGGGCGAGCAAGACGGAGACGGTCACGGCCTCGCCGACCATGGCTATGCCGCCGATCAGGCGCCGGTCATGCCGATCCGCCGTCTCGCCAGCGGTCAGGGTCAGGAAAACCACCGGCAGGAACTGGGCCAGGCCGATCATGCCGAGCGCGAACGAGGCCTGGCGCATGTCGCCGTGCAGGCGCGCGACGGTGTAGACCTGCCAAGCGATTGTCGCGGTCTGAGCCTGACCGCCAACGCCGCCGAGGAAGCGTGATGCCCAGTAGAGGACATAGGGGCGCTGATCCGACAGGCGGGCTGGCCTGTCGGCGGGAAGGGGAGCGTCTTGCGGCATGGTCGCCCATTTAGGCGGGGAGGCCGCGCGCTCGCAACGGCTTTGCTGCTGCGACTTTTCGTTGACGGCCAGGGCGTTCGGCCTTATTGCCGCGCGCTCCTGATGGGACTTATCTGACGGGAACGGCGGGCGACGTCATGCGCTTCTTGCGACGACAATCCGATCTCGGGGTTTTTCGCCCCTAACGCGCCCTCGCTTGGCGGGCTGTCTCGCCCGCGTCACGTTCCGCGCCTAAGCGCCGAACCTGCCCTTCCGGAATTCCATGACCGATTCACTTCTGGCTTCCCAAGCCGCATCCGCCGTCCTGCCGCCGCTCGTCCTCGAGACCGCGCAGGACCGCGCCCGCATTGACGCCTTCATCGATGCGGTGTTCGGCCCCGGCCGCTACGCCAAGACCGCCGAACGGCTGCGCGAAGGCAATGTGCCGCTGCTCGACCTGTCCTTCGTCTGCTGGCGCGGGCCTGAGCCGATCGGCTGCGTGCGGCAATGGCCGATCCTGATCGGTGGCGCGCCGGTGGTGTTCCTGGGCCCGTTCGCCGTGGAGGAAGCCCAGCGCAAGCACGGCCTCGGCGCGGCGCTGATCACCCGCGCCTGCGAAGCGGCGACGGCTGCGGGCCATGACGCCGTCCTGCTGGTCGGCGATCTGCCCTATTTCGGGCCGCTGGGTTTCGAGGTGGTTCCCGCCGACCGCATCGCGTTGCCCGGACCGGTCGATCCGCGCCGGGTGCTGTGGCGGGCGCTGAAGCCCGGCGGGACGGACGGCTTGAACGGCGCGGTCACCAAGCCGATCTAGGGTTCAGGTCCGGGCGCCCTGCCGCGCGGGATGACAACCCTTCAATAGGCTTTAGACTTCCCGCTATGAGCTCCACCGAAACCAAGACCGGCCTCGATGGCGTGGCCGCCGTGGTCAAGCAGGCGCCGGGGCGCGGCCTGCCGCCGGTGCACCTGTGGCATCCGGCGCATTGCGGCGAAATCGACATCGTCATCGCCCGCAACGGCCAGTGGTTTCATGAGGGTTCGCCGATCGGCCGCGAGGCGCTGGTGCGATTGTTCTCCACGGTGCTGCGCAAGGATCCGGACGGCTACTATCTGGTCACGCCGGTGGAGATGATGAAGATCACGGTGGAGGACGCCCCGTTCGCGGCGGTCCAGGTCGATCGTGTGGGCGAGGCGCTCAGCTTCACCACCAATGTCGGCGACGTGGTCGAGGCCGGGCCGGACAATGAAATCCGCGTCGGCGCCGATCCGGTTACCGGTGAGCCGCGGCCCTATCTGCACGTACGGCGTGGCCTGGAGGCGCGCCTGCGGCGGCCGGTGTTCTATGAACTGGTGGAGATGGCCAAGGAGCGCGATACGCCGGAAGGGCCGACGCTTGGCGTCACCTCGAACGGCGTCTGGTTTCCGGTCGGGCCGGCCAAGGCGCATCTGCTGTGACGCGTGAGGAAATGCGCGATTGGATCGCGAGCAAGCTCGATCCCATCGAGAGCTACGATCCGGCGGCGCGGAAGGTGAATTCCGACTTCGACCTCAACCCGGCGCAGAGCCCCGGCTCGCGGGTGTTGACGCCCGCCGCCGTGCTGGTCCCGCTGGTGGAGCACGAAGAGGGCGTCACGGTGCTGTTGACGCGCCGCTCCGACACCCTGCGCAAGCACACCGGCCAGATCGCCTTTCCCGGCGGTCGCTGCGACCCCGGCGAGACGCCCTGGGAGACGGCGCTGCGCGAGGCGCATGAAGAGGTCGGCCTCGAGGCCGGCCACGTGCGTATCGCCGGCCTGTCCTCGGCCTACCAGACCGGCACCGGCTACGACATCACCCCGGTGGTGGGGTTTGTGACCCCGGGCTTCGCGCTGACGCCCAGCCCCGACGAGGTGGCCGAGGTGTTCGAGGCGCCGTTCGCCTTCCTGATGGACCCGAAGAACCACGAACGCCGGTTCATGGAGCAGGCCAGCGGCCTTCGGCGCTACTTCTATGCGATGCCCTACGAGGACCGGGTGATCTGGGGCGCGACGGCGGGGATGTTGCGCGTGTTGTACGAGCGGCTCTATGGACCGGCGCCGGAAGCGGCGGACGGCGAGCGCATGACGCCGGGCATGGCTGGGATACCGAATGTCTGAGACGATGACGACGATCCCGACCAAGCCCTGGATGCGGGCTGCGGAAACCCTGGCGGTGATGGCCGCGCTGGAGGCGGCGGGCGGCGAGGGCTGCGCGCGGTTCGTCGGCGGCTGCGTGCGCAACGCCATCACCGGCCATCCGGTGGAAGATATCGACATCGCCACCACCCTGACGCCGGACGCCGTGATCGCGGCGCTGAAAACCGCCAAGCTGAAAGCCGTTCCGACCGGCGTGGACCATGGCACCGTGACGGCGGTGTCCGGCGGAAAGCCGTTCGAGATCACCACCTTGCGCCGGGATGTCGAGACCGACGGGCGCCGCGCCGTGGTGGCCTTCACCACCGACTGGAGCGAGGACGCCCAGCGTCGCGACTTCCGGCTGAACGCCCTCTACTGCGATGTGGACGGCCGCCTGTTCGACCCCACCGGCGAGGGGCTGGCCGACGCCCGCGCCGGGCGGATCGTGTTCGTGGGCGACGCGGATACGCGCATCCTGGAGGACGCCCTGCGCATCCTGCGCTTCTTCCGCTTCCTGGCCTGGTACGGCAAGGGCGAGCCGGACGCCGAGTCTCTGGCCGCCTGTGCCAGGCTGAAGGACCGGATCGGCGGCCTGTCGGCCGAGCGGGTGTCGAAGGAACTGCTCAAGCTGCTGGCCGCCGACGATCCGCGCGCGACCGTGCGATTGATGGCGGCGTCGGGGGTGCTGTCCGTGGCTTTGCCGGAGGCGCGGGATTTGGCCCGCTTCGATCGGCTGGTGGGGATCGAGACCGACCAGCTGTTCCAATGCGATCCGGAGCTGCGCCTCGGCGCCCTGCTGCCCGACGATCCGGCTGTGGGCGCGGCCTGCGCCGAGCGCCTGCGGCTGTCCAACGCCCAGCGCGACCGGCTGATCGCCATGCTTGGCGCCGAGCCGCCGATCCGATCCTGGATGAGCCCCAGGGAAGCGCGCCGCGGTGTCTATCAGCTTGGCGCGGCCGCCTTTTGTGACCGGGTGCTGCTGTCCTGGGCGGCATCCGAGCGGCTGGCGACCACCACCCAGTGGCGCGCGCTTTTGCCCATGGCCCAGTCCTGGCCCCGCCCGACCTTCCCGCTCACCGGCGAGGAGGTGATGGCCGCCGGCGTGCCGCGCGGTCCACTGGTCGGCCAGGTCATGCGCGAGGTCGAGGCCTGGTGGATCGACAACGACTTCATCACCGACAAGCTCTCCATCGTCGAGCGGCTGAAGGCCGTGGCGCAGGGCATGGCTTACTAGGCGCGCGTGATAGGAAGCTGCTGCAAGCCGGGTGCGTGGTTCGAGACGCGACGAAGGCGTCGCTCCTCACCATGACTGGGAGTTATGCAGCCCAAAAATCTCGTCATCCTGAGGAGCCCCTCTTGGGGCGCCTCGGGGCCTGCCCTCGGGCGGGCCGCGCAGCGGCGCGACCCGGGGGGACGCACGCTGGCGCCGCAACGCTCTCGATTTTCGCAACCTTCAAGATCGGCGCGCGTGATAAGCCAGACTTTCCACATTCAGCTCTGGGGGCGTTTAGTGAACGGCACGGCAACGGTGAACTCGCTCACTTCCAAACTTCGCTGGCGCGGAGGACTTGCGGCGATCGCCGCTGTCCTGGTGAGCGGGTCGATCGCGGTCGCGGACGCCCGCGCCGAGCGGCCCGTGCACCGGTTCCTGACCGCGGTAGTGTCGCCTGACGGCCGGCGGGTGGCGTCGGTGGAGGGCGATTCGCCGCCGGCGGGCCGCACGCCGGTGGTGCGCGATCTGGTGATTCGCGCCGTCGATGGCGGGGCGGCAGTGACGGTGGCTCTGCCCTGCGGCCGGGTTCCGCAGTGCTGGCCGTCCTCGCCGGTCTGGTCGCCGGATGGCAGGCGCCTGACCTTCGCCCTGCGCACGCCGGGCACCCACGCCCGCTCAGTCTACAGTGTCGAGCCCGATGGCGGTCACCTCACCAAGCTGCTGGGCTTCGACGGCACGATCACGGAGCTGCGGTACAGCCGCGACGGCCGCCTCGCCATGCTGGCCACGGCCGGCGCGACCAAGGAGGTGGGGGCCACCGAAGCAGGTACGCCGATCACCGGCGATCTGGGCGGACCGCCCGCCGAGCAGCGCATCGCCATCCTTGACGACGGGCGGTTGAGCTTCATCTCCCCGCCGGACCTGTTCGTCTATGAATATGACTGGCTGCCCGACGGCGGCTTCGTCGGCACGGCCGCGCATGGCGACGGCGACAACAACTGGTGGGTGGCCAGGCTGTACAGCTTCTCCGGCGCCGGCGTCCGCGTGCTGTTCGCGCCGCCCGACCCGCAACACCAGATCGCCGAGCCGCGCGTCTCGCCCGACGGCAGGTCCGTCGCCTTCATCAGCGGCATCATGAGCGATTTCGGGTCCACCGGCGGCGACGTCTACACCCTGCCGCTTGCCGGCGGCGGCGCCAGCGACATCACCCCGGCCATGCACGCCTCCGCGACCTCGATCGGTTGGGGGTGCGATGGGCGGCTGCTGGCGAGGCTGCTGACCGGCGACCAGACCCAGATCGTCGAGCTGGCGTCGGGCGGGGCGGCGCCCAAGGTCCTGTGGAGCGGCGCCGAATCGATCTCAGGCGAATACGCGGGCGCCTCGCTCGCCTGCCCCTCGGCGATGTCGGCGAGCATCCATGACAGCTTCACCGCCCCGCCGGAGATCGAAGTCGGGCGGATCGGCGCCTGGCGCGACCTGACGCAAGTCAACGCCGGGCTGACCATGCCGCTGACGGCCAGGAGCATCACCTGGACCAGCGATGGGCAACAGGTGCAGGGCTGGCTGCTGCTGCCGCTGGGCGCGACCGACAAGCTGCCCCTGATCACCGAGGTCCATGGCGGCCCGGCCGCCGCGTCGACCCCAAGCTTCTCCGGCCCCGGCCTGGACCGGATCCTGCTCGAGCATGGCTATGCGCTGTTCCGCCCCAACCCGCGCGGCAGCTACGGCCAGGGCGAGGCCTTCACCCTCGGCAATGTCCGCGACCTTGGCTATGGCGATCTGCGCGACATCCTGGCGGGGATCGACGCCGCCGAACGCGCGGCGCCGATCGACGATGCGCGGCTGGGACTGACCGGCGGGAGCTATGGCGGCTTCATAACCATGTGGGCGGTGACCCAGACCCAGCGGTTCAAGGTCGGCGTGGCCGCGGCCGGGATCAGCAACTGGCTGTCCTACTACGGCGAAAACGGCATCGACCAGTGGATGATCCCCTATTTCGGGGCGTCGGCCTATGACGATCCGGCGATCTACGCCCGCTCCTCGGCGATCAATTTCATCCACAAGGTCAAGACGCCGGTGTTCGAATACGTCGGCGCCGACGACATCGAATGCCCGCCGCCGCAGACCGAGGAGTTCTGGCACGCGCTCACGGAGCTGGGTACGCCCACCTCGATGGCCATCTATCCCGGCGAAGGCCACGGCCTGCGCGAACCGGCCCACGTGGCGGACTCCGAGCGGCGGTCGCTGGAGTGGTTCGACCGCTATCTGAAGTAACGTCGAGTGGCCAAGGCGCGTGCGAACCGGCGCGACACTACACCCTGACCCCTGGAAGTGTTGGGCTCACTACATAGCGTGTGATTGCCGGTCGTTATCGACGGTAGTCGCGCGAATAATCAATTAAGCGTGGTGGTTCCTGTCGTTAGCTGAAGTGTTAACCGACCCTCGGCTACGTTGCTGGGTGGAGGATCCCGCTCTGCTCAACCTGCTCGATCACCGCTTTGATGAACTTGCGGTCGAGACGCACCAGAACCTCGCCCCCCGCACGGCGGTGGCGGTGGGGGCCTGCGGCGTGGCCCTGCTGATGCTGCCTTGGCGCGTGTGCGCCGTCTGGCTGGCGATCGGTCTGTGTATCGAGTGCTGGGGCTGGTTCGCCAGCCGCGCCCAGTACCTTGGCCGGCCGATCGACCGGACAGCCCAGTTGAACTTTCTGGCCAACCTGACGGCGCTGATCGTCAACTGGTTCATGCTGGCCTTCCTGTTCTGGCAAACGCGCGAGCCCGACGGCGCTGTCTGCGCCATCGTCATCTGGCTGAGCATCATCGGTTTCGCCCAGACTTTCGCCTCTCGCACCCCACTCGGATTTACAGTCTGCGGCGTCGCGCCGGCGCTGGGCATGCTCGGCGTGGCGCTGACGGCGGCCCACTATGGCGGCATGGACCGGCGACCGATCCTGGGAATCCTTTTTCTCGCCATCGGCTTCGCCATCGCTGGCGCACGCCAGACCTTCGCCGCGGGACGGAAATTCTACGACACCCAGCACCGGCTTCGCGACAGCGAGGCCCAGTATCGGGTGCTGGCCGACAATGTCACCGACATTATCGGTCTGACCTCGCTCACGGGTGAATGGCGATACATTTCCCCGTCGGTGGTGAC
>Ga0302314_10010651_pt1 | contig 16071 bp, 11 predicted proteins | sample III_Palsa_N2_3_FD_200533 | JGI IMG/M metagenome (GOLD analysis project Ga0302314, IMG submission 200533) | Peat permafrost microbial communities from Stordalen Mire near Abisko, Sweden - III_Palsa_N2_3 | ecosystem: Environmental > Terrestrial > Soil > Palsa > Peat permafrost | place: Sweden... | reverse complement strand
GTCACCGTCGTCGTTTGCACACTCGTCTGTGCGAAGGCCTTGATACGCGCCCCGGAAAAACACGACACCGTCATCACAGAAGCCAATAAAAGACGGGACTGGAAAATCCTCGCCCCCCGTTTCACTCTAAATACATTCATTACTCTCTCCAAAAAATTCAGGAATGCGCCAGCTTCGGAAGCCCAGGCCCCTCCGCAAGCTTGTGCAGGACCGCTTGCGATAGTTCACTGAGTCCGCGGAAAAAGTCCTCCAGCGAGCTGCGGCAGTTGCGCGATGAGAACACGAAGCTGAAGCGCCTGGTGGCGGACCTGAGCCTGGACCCGCACGGACGGCGGTCAAACCGCCTTGGAAAACGCTGCGCGTTTCCCACTTTTCCCCCCGCACGACGATGACTAGAGTCATAGCGAATAGAACAAACCCATCAACCCTGTTTCACGGTTCCTTTTTCTGCTGGGCGAGCGTGGCGATTGATTTCCTGCAGGACGATCGACACTATCACGCCGTGACGGCCACAGACGTGTACCGGCCGGAGATTCCTGAGAACGTGCGAACGACGCTCAACTCGATTCATCATGATCAGAGCGGAAGCAACGACGATCGGCTTCAGGGAGGGTTTTGCAATTTGCGACAAGAATGCGACAAGCGCGGAAGGGAGGAGCTTCTAAATGCTTGAATTGATTGGTGGACCTGACCGGGATCGAACCGGTGACCTCTTCCATGCCATGGAAGCGCGCTCCCAGCTGCGCCACAGGCCCACACTTCGGGAAGAACTTTATCTATTCTCAGACCTGCGGGCCGCTTAGTCAAACCCGGATGCCGCTGAGGAAGCCTGGCGAAGCCCATAAATGGCGATGCGGTCGATGCGCGGGGAATGCAACACCGGGCGTGGCCCAGGGCTGATTTCTCCGCTGCACAAAGTTTCAGGCATATATTTCGCGAGAGATGGGAACTTATTCGCGGGGATCCGGTGTCTAAAGGTAGTAGAGTGAGCGAGCACTCGGCCGCCGGCGGCGCAGTTCTCCATCTCTTCTCGTTTTGGGCAGTGTGATTGGCAGCAAGGCCGGAGGGTACGCGAACCGGCCGCGAAAGATTGCAACAGGGTCAGCGAAGTCGTAACGTTAAGGATACCCGATATGCAGGCGGGCAGGGTAATGGACCATCTGGCGAGTGCGGTAGCCGTTGCGAGCGAAGAGGCTACCCTTGTGGCCGAGCTTCAGGCCGGCTCCGAAAGCGCGTTTGCCGAGTTGATCGCGCAGTACCATCAGCCACTGTACTCGCTGATTGCCCGCAGTTTGCAGGATCCTGCGGACGCCTCCGACACTACGCAAGAGGTGTTCATCAAGGTGTTTCGCAATATTCGCAGCTTCCATGGCGATGCGAGTCTGCGCACTTGGCTGTACCGAATTGCGCTGCATGAGGCGTCTAACCAGCGGCGCTGGTGGTCGCGGCACAAGCGGCAGGAGATTGCGATGGAAGCGCCCTATTGCTCGCGGTGCGAGGCGGATGCGGAGAGCGAGGGTCAGTCGCTTGGAGCGACGCTGGCGGATGGGGGTTGTTCACCGCTAGACCACGCGGCACAGCAGCAGACTCGCGAGCGTGTGGAAGCCGCTTTGCGGCAGGTCCCGGAGGCGTTTCGCACTGTCGTGGTGTTGCGCGAGATTGAAGGATTTACGTACGAGGAGATTGCCGACGTGTTGCGAGTCAACTTGGGCACGGTGAAGTCGAGGCTCACACGCGGGCGGGCGGCATTGCGCGGACTGTTGGCGCCGGAACACGGCAAACCGCGCTGCAGGCACGAGGCGGTCGTCGATTCCGGTCGAGAGCCGCTCGCGGAGGTGTCGCGATGAATTCGAAGTCTTGCACGGAAGTACAGGCCAATTTCTCTGCTTATCTAGACGGCGCGGTCAGCGGCCACGAGATGCAGGAGATTGCGCGTCATATTGATGGCTTTGACGATGCGGCAGAGGGTGGGCACGTGGAAGGATGCGAGACCTGCGCGCGCGAACTGGCCGCGTGGCGGCTGACGGAAAATGCGATTGCCGCGCTGGGTCCGGCTAAGGCGCCAGCGGACTTGCCGCTGAAGCTTAGGATTGCCATTTCGCGGGAACGTGCGCGGCGCGAGTCGCGCTGGTTCGATCGCCTGAGCCTGGCCTGGGACAACACGGTGAGGCCGCGGCTGGTGCAGGTTTCGGCTGGGCTGGCGGGGTCGCTGGTGCTGGGCAGTACGGTTCTGCTGCTGGGGGTGGTGGCCGCGCCGCAGCCGGTGCTGGCGAACGATGAACCTCTCGGCGCGATCACTTCGCCTCATCTTCTATACTCCGCGTTTTCGCCGGCTGATCTGGTGACGGCGCGTGATACGCCGATCGTGGTGGAGGCGTTGGTGGACGCGTCGGGCCGGGTTTACGATTTCACCATCGTCTCCGGGCCGCAGGACCAAGGCGTGCGCACGCGGATCGCCGATCAACTGCTGGGGAGCGTCTACCAGCCGGCAAGCGCATTTGGCGTGCCGGTCCGCGGCCGCGTGGTGGTGACCTACGCCGGAATCTCCGTACGCGGCTGAGCCGACGCGCCGCAGCGGCCGCCCCTCGAGCGGCGCTCGCTTGCTATCCCACTCCCGCTCTCTTAAACTCTCGGTGAGCGTCGAATCCATATTGTGTTCTGTCTGAACCGTCCTTTCCTATCCCGGCACATATTTATAGCAGCGGCAATTGCCGCGCTTCTGATCGGCAGTCTTGTCCCCGAGCGAGCCTTGGGGGCGCAGTCGTCTCCGCCCGGTTCTTCGTCGTCGTCCAGCAGCCCGGATTCGCAGGCGGCGAGGCCCGTCGCACGCATCGCGCAGCCTGAGGCTGGAGGCTCCGCCATCACCCTGGAGACGAGCGAGCCGTTGTTCTTTCTGGCCGCGTCCCTGAATGCCTGCGGCTACGACGCCGGCGTGGCCGAATCGAGTCCGGTGCGGCAAAGGGTGCGCGGCGAAATCAACGAGGAACTCACCCATTCGGCACCGGCACGCGATGCGCGGGATTCGCTGTGCACGTTTATCCGTGAACACGCGCTCAACGACCCGGGCAGGTCGCTGGCGCAGTATGTCTCGCTTGCCCTGTATCTCAGTCCTCCGCCGATGCTGACTCCCACCGTCGACGAGAGCGAGCTTCCGCCGGATTCAACCCAGGTGGTTGCGGTGCTGCCACTGGTGCGAACCTTTGCCGAGGCGGTGCGTCTGGACGCGCTCTGGGTCGAGCACCGTCCGGAGTATGAGCGATTTGTCGACCGCATCCACGATCCGATGACGAAGATGATTCTGGACACGAACATCTACCTGCACATGCCCGTAAGCACTTACGAAGGGCGTCGTTTTCTGGTTCTGTTGGAGCCGATGCTTGCGCCGACTGCAACCAACGCGCGAATTTACTCGGCCGACTACGTGATTGTCGTTTCGCCGGCCGCGCAGCCGGCTGCGAGCGTGCCCATGGACCTTATCCGGCACGTATATCTTCACTTCGTTGTGGAGCCGCTGATCTACTCGAAACCTGCAGCGATGGACCGGCTGATGCCGCTGTTGAAGCCGGTGCAGGATGCTCCTTTGGAGTTCAGCTACAAATCCGATATTGCCGCGTTGCTTACCGAATGCCTGATCAAGGCGATCGAGGCACGCACCATGGATGTTGGCATTCCCCGACCGGAGAAGCCGGATGCGCTGAAAGACCGTTCCGAGTCCGTGCACTACGAGGACCAGATGGCGGCATACGACCGCCAGGCTGAGGTGGCGCGGCGCAAGGCTGTCGATCTGGAGATGCGCCAGGGCTGGGTGCTGGTGGAGTACTTCTACAACCAACTTGGCGCGATGGCAAAGGATAGCGTTAGCCTGAGGGACAATATCGGCCCAATGGTTTATGGGATGGATGTGGGGCGCGAGCAGCACGTGGCGCAGCAGATTGCGTTTTTGCCTGAGGGCTCGGGGGCAGACCCCGCGTTTCGCGATCCGGTCGCCCACGCTCCGCGTGCGCTGACGGGACTGGATCTGGCTGAGATGAAGCTGATGAAGGGTGATGTCGACGGGGCCGGCGAGATTGCCGATGCGGCCTTAGAGACGGATCCGGCGAACTCGCAGGCGCACTTCCTGCTGGGCCGAATCGCGTTGATGGAGGAGGATCCCGCGGAGGCACTCGAGCACCTGACGCAGACGGTCAAGCTCTCGCACGATCCGCGGACCATCGCCTGGGCGCACATCTATCTTGGGCGGATGTACGATATCGCGCGCGATCCGGACAATCCGGAAGCGATTCTGTCGCAACGCGACAAGGCGATCGCAGAATACCGGGCGGCGCTCGAAAATCGCGACAGCCGGCCGGACACCAAGGACGCCGCGGAGAAGGGCATCAAGCAGCCATTCACTCTGCCGAAGCGCCCGGCAGCCTCGTCCGATGAGCCCGCCGCAGACGCTGCTCCTCTGGATCCGACGGGGAAAGCCGAAAAGGAATCTTATCGGCCAACGCCACCCAAGTAAGAGCGCCTGCTAAGGTCTGCGCTGGGCGGCTAAGTCCGGTAGAATGAGGTGCAGACGGAGGGTCGGGGGTTGCATTGACGACGCGCCAAGACATTGCCGGACAGTCCCGCCAGCCGGCTTCTCGAGCTGTCCCGCCGGCACCCCGGACTAACGGGGCGGGGAAGCACGCGGAGCGGAATCTTGCGAGCCCGCCGGCGCCGGTTAACCCCAGCTTCTTCGACTACAAGTTCAAGGATCCTAACCTCCTAACGCTTGCACTGACACACAGTTCACTGGCGTACGAGATCAATCCTGACGGCTTGCGCGAACCCGGATCCGACAATGAGCAACTGGAATTCATCGGCGACGCGGTGCTGGGACTTGTGGTGGCGGAGGCTCTTTATCGCCGGTTTCCGGCGTCGCGCGAGGGCGATCTGACGCGGCTGCGCGCGTTCCTGGTGAGCAGCCGGAACCTTGCCGAAGTAGCGCTCCGGATCGACCTTGGGCCGATGCTTCGCCTGGGCCGCGGCGAGGAGCATAGCGGCGGTCAGAAGAAGCCGGCACTCCTGGCGAATGGCCTGGAAGCGGTAATTGCGGCGATGTATCTGGATGGAGGCCTTGCGCCCGCGCGCGACTTTATTCATCGCCACATCATCGATCCTGCCAACGCCGAACTGGTCGGTGTGCTGCATTCAAACCAGCCGTTCTCAGGCGCGGTCGGCGACTACAAGTCGGCGTTGCAGGAACGGCTGCAAGCTGAGGGCGCGGGACAACCGAAGTACGTGATGACGGACCAGAGCGGACCGGACCATAAAAAACGATTTCGCATTGAGGTTCGAGTGGGCGACGGAGCGGGCGGATTCATTACGCTTGCCGACGCCGAAGGCACCACGAAGAAACTGGCCCAGCAGGAAGCGGCACGACGCGCGCTGGCGAGCATACTGCTCTCCGGAACACTGCTACCTGCCACCAGCACCTCCGAAGTTTCGCCGGCCAAGCCGGCCGGAGCGCCGGAGGCCGCGCGATGAACCTCGCGGTCGGGTCCGGCGGCGTTTCGGCCCCGGTCGGCGGCCAGCAAAGCACTGGGCTGGTGGCGGAAGGATGCGCGGCGCCGGCAGCGGCGATCGTTCAGAGACACGGTTTACTGCAGGCTTGCCAGTCTCTGCTGAATATCATCGTGATCGCGCTGTTCATCCTCACATTTACTGTGCAGCCTTTCCGCATTCCGTCGGCATCGATGGAGCCGACTCTTCTGGTGGGCGATTTTCTACTGGTGAACAAGCAGGTTGGCCTCGAAGCGTCTCCGCATATCTTCGCTCCGGCGAGTACGATTCATCGCGGCGACCTAATCGTGTTCCACTACCCTGTCGACTCGTCGCTGCACCTGGTCAAGCGTGTGATCGGGTTGCCGGGCGATCGCTTGCACCTGCGCAGTGGGCATGTGTATGTCGACGGCAGCGCCATCTCTGAGCCTTACGCGGTGTATCGGCCGTCGGCGCCGGACAGCTACCGCGACGATTTTCCGCGCCTTGTGAGCGCAGACCCTGGCGTCGACTCGCGCTGGTGGATCGAGATGCGTTCGCTGGTATCGCAGGGCGAGTTGACAGTTCCCCCGGACAACTATTTCGTTCTCGGCGACAACCGCAACGACAGCGAGGACAGCCGCTACTGGGGTTTCGTGCCGCGCGGCGCGATCGTGGGCAAGCCATTCCTCATTTACTTTTCACTGAATGATTCCAGGCCCACTGCGGGCCAGACGTCCGCGGCTGCGATGCCGGGGAACGGGTCGGCGCGGCATGAAGGCCGGGCGGCCTCGCTCACCGGGTTCGCACGATGGGACCGGGCGATGCATGTCGTCCGCTGACGACGTTACCTGGCTGGCGCGGTTGGCCGCAGGGGTTGCTCGCCCTCTTTGCGCGGCACAAAATGCCCTTCTGCGACTGCGTCTGCTCCTTTATCTTCGGCCGCCTCGCGGAGCGTGTCAACCAAAGTCCGCACCAGCCTTGCCAACTCATTTTGTAGGAAGGCGCAGGTGGGGAACTTGAGCAGTGAAGTCTGAGCCGGGTTTTTGCACGGACGGCGCCTCCGGTCGAGCATTCCAGCGCGATCGTCTCCTCAATGCAGCGCCGATCGCCGAGCGAAACCGGACAGGACTCCTGCAGTTCCTTTAGCGCGCCTACGCCGTCATGATTCTGCGCCAAAAGCTCCGCCAGCATTACTCCGGCTACAGCGCGAAACTCGGGGCCAGCGGCATGGCACCTTTCTAGACGCGAACCTGTCCGTGTGCCATGGATGCGCTGAGCAGGAGTACGATCCACAGCAATCGTACGCGTCGCATAGGCTATCGCCGCCTTACTGCGGTGCCGGATGATCCGGCTCTGTACCGACGGCAGGCCTAGACGCCGACCGGTTCAGCGACCGGGACCTTTACCGGCGTCAGCCAGCCGTAGGGGTCTGGCTTGGTGCCGTTGACGATGGCGAAGAATTCGTCGTGGATCGCGGTAGTGATCGGCCCCATGGTGCCATCGCCGACCAGGATGCGGTCGACCGAACGCAGGTGCGTGACTTCGGCCGCGGTCCCAGTGAAGAAAGCCTCTTCGCAGATGTAAAGCATTTCGCGTGGCAGCGCCTGCTCGACGATGGGAATGTCAAGCGCCCTGGCGATGGTGAGTACCGAGCTGCGCGTGATGCCGCTAAGGACCGAGTTCGCCAGGGGCGTGGTGTAGAGAACGCCGCCACGGACGACAAAGAGGTTTTCGCCTGAGCCTTCGGAGAGATAGCCGTTCACATCCAGCGCGATGCCTTCAGAATAGCCGTTGATCTCGGCCTCCATGCGGATGAGCTGGGAGTTCATATAGTTGGCGCCAGCCTTGGCCAGCGACGGCATGGTGTTTGGCGCGAGACGGTTCCAGCTCGAAATGCAGACGTCGGCGCCGTCGTTTCCGGGGACGTATTTGCCCCAGGGGAAGTTGGCGATGTAGACATCGACGGGGGCCTTGAGCGGATTGACGCCGATCTCGCCGTAGCCGCGAAACGCGATGGGGCGAATGTAGCACGGCGCGATGCCGTTGGCTTCGACCAGGTCGACTACGGCGGAGCAGAGCTCTTCGAGAGTGTAGCCGACCGGCATCCGGTAAATCTTGGCCGAGTCGAGCAGGCGCTGCATGTGTTCCTGCAGGCGGAAGATGCCGGGGGTGTAGCAACGCAGGCCTTCGAAGACCGAAGACCCATAGTGGACGACATGGGACATGACGTGGATCTGCGCCTGTTCCCAGGCGATCATGCGGCCGTTACGCCAAATGTTTTTTGTAGTTGCCAATGGCATTCGAAAACTCCTTGCCCCGCCGATGCGAGTTTCCGGCGCGTTTCAGCCCCGGACTTCGATTATACCGGCGTTTAATCCAGTCTTGCCCCAAAACATCAATGCGGGCTTCGATGCAACAATAAGTGTGTGGTCTTCGATCCTCACTCTGTCTCGTTGTATGGGCTGCAGCACTCGGTGTACGTGCGGTTTTCGCTGCTGGCGCTTAGCTCCATCTTCTTCCTGGTCGACCCGTTCGCGGCGCTGCCGACGTTTCTGGCGATCACCGAGGGCGCCGATCCGGCGCGGCGGCGGAGGATTGCGCGGAAAGGCGCGCTGACAGCACTGGTCGTGCTGAGCGCGTTCGCCTTTGCGGGCGAAGAGATCTTCCGGCTGTTCGGAATTACGCTGCCAGCGTTTGAACTCGCGGGCGGAATCGTCCTGCTGCTGATCGGGCTGGACATGCTGGAGGCCAAGCGCTCGCCTACGCAGGAAGCCGCGGGCGACACCGAGGCGGCCGCGCAGAAGGAAGATGCGGGCATCGTTCCGCTTGGCGTTCCGATGCTGGCCGGACCGGGCGCGATCACTTCGGTGATGGTGCTGGTGGGGCAGGCGCAGACGCACTGGCAGATGGCCGCGATCCTGATCTCGATTGTGGTCACGGCGCTCATTTGTTACCTCGTGTTGGGCCACTCGAATATCGTGGTGCGGGTGCTGGGCGACACGGGAATTCGCATCCTGGTGCGCGTGATGGGACTGCTTCTGGTGGCGTTGGCCGCGCAGTATTTCGTGAACGGGCTGGCCGATCTGGGCGTGATTGCGCGTCCGGAATAACTGGCGGCGAATTTTTGCGTATGGTCAAAACGCCATTTTGAAGCAAGGTTTGAAGCGAGGTTAAACTTAGCGGATGAATGAAATTCCTGAAGTGCTGCGCGACATGGCCGACGATCCCCGGGTGACTGTGCGGCGCAGCGCGGCGCCCGATCCAAACGGCAAATGCGTCGTTTACTGGATGCAGCGGACACAGCGCGGGCGGGATAACCACGCGGTCGATGTGGCGGTGCGGGTTGCGAACGCGCTGGAACTGCCGCTGGTGGTGTTCTTCGCCGGGATTGCGAATTTTCCGGGTGCGAATCTGCGTCCTTATGCCTTCCTGAACCGCGGGTTGGTGGATGTGGAAGAGGATCTCGTGGAGCGGAATGTCAGCTTTGTGTTGCGGAACGCTCCGCATGAGTCGCAGGAGCGGTTCCTTGCCGAAGTTCGCGCCGCGTTTCTGATTGGCGATGAAAACCCGATGCGCGAGCCGGAACGCTGGCGGCGGGAACTGGCGGCGAGGCTGGGCGCAGGATTGAAGATTCCTTTCTGGACCGTGGATGCGGATGTGGTGGTGCCGTCGAAGTTGATTGAGACCGCGCAGTATGGCGCTTATACGATCCGACCGCGGCTGTATCGACTGTTGCCGGAGTTTCTGGCGCCGTATGAGAATCCCGCTGCGATACTCGCGTGGAAGCGACCGAACGGCTTTTATTCCGATTCGCCGCGCGAAGACATGACGCGGGGGTGGAACCAACTCGACCGCAGTGTCGCGCCGGTGGAGGGATGGACCGGCGGGCATCGCGCAGCGATGCTGCGGCTGCGGCACTTTGTGACGAAGCTGCTGAAAAATTATGAGCGCGACCGTAACCGGCCGGAGATGGATGGGACGTCGGGGCTGTCTCCTTATCTGCACTTCGGGCACATCGGGCCGTTGACGATTGCGCTGGCTGTGCATTCGGCGGTGAAGCTGGATTCAACGCTCGAAGCGGCGCGGGTTGCCTACTTCAACGAACTGATTGCGTGGCGCGAACTGGCGGTGAACTTTGTGAAGTACACGCCGAACTACGATACCGCCGACTGTGCGGAGGATTGGGCGAAGAGGACGATTGCGGAGCATGCGCGAGACGAGCGGGAGCGGCTCTATCCGCTGAAGACACTGGAGGCCGGCGATACCTGCGACGAGCTGTGGAACGCGGCGCAGGCTCAGATGGTGCGGCAAGGATGGATGCACAACGTGATGCGGATGTATTGGGCGAAGAAGATTCTGGAGTGGACTCCCGATGTGAAGACGGCGGTAAAGTGGGCGATTTACCTGAACGACAAATATGAGCTGGACGGGCGCGATCCGAATGGATATGCGGGGATTGCTTGGTCAATGGTGGGGAAGTTCGACCGGGCGTGGGGTGAGCGGCCGGTGTTTGGCAAGCTCCGGTACATGTCCGGCGCAAGCACGGGAAGGAAGTTTGATTCGAAGCTTTACGTGGAACAGATGGGTGGCCTGCGTGGCGAAGAGTTCCGGCTGCGGTGAGCATAGGGATGGTTGCCGGTTGCGGGTGGTCAGCTGCAGGTTGATGACACGCAATGGGTTTGGGCGGCTGGGGCAAGATCGAAGGCTTCGGGGTCCTTCGACTCGTCGCCAGGCTCCTCGCTCAGGACGACGGCGGTGGGGGCGGTGATCGGCTCGGCCTGGGCTTTAGAGATAAGGGCGTCTTTTGCCTGCGCGCGTCTTCGCCCAGAATGACGGCATGTCGGACGAAGAGTGGCTGGTCAGGCTTTGTAGGGTGGGATGGTGCGGCCTTTATCGGAGAGATATTTGGCGAGGGGGTCGCCTGGGAGGGCGCGGAGGCCGGCGACTACAGATTCGGCGTTGAGGACGGCTCCGGCCATGGTGGTGTGGGTGTGGGGGTCGCCGAAGAGTGGGTCGACGGCGGCGGGGCCGAGGGCGTCGTAGCGGCGGGCGATGATTTCGTTGAGGTCGACGAAGCCGATGTGCTCGGCGGCGGCGACTTGCTGAGCCCAGAGCTGGTAGGTGTCGGACTGGCGGCGGATGTGGTTGTCGACCCAGATTTTACGGGGGACGAGCGAGCAGAGGATGGGGGTGGCGCCTTTGGCGCGGATGTCGGCGATGTACTTGCGCAGGTACCAGCCGTAAGTGTGTACGGTTTCGACCTTGCCGGTGCGGGGGTTAGTGACGTCGAGGGTCTCTTCGCCAATGCCTGGGAGGCTCCCGCCGACGTTGGGCCCGCGTGGGGCGCGTGGGGCTGCCGTGGCGCCGGGGTCAGGATCTTTATTGGAGGCGGTGTTAGGTGCGGGGGTGGGTGGTGCGCCCGCGTCGGGGATGGGAGCGGCTCCGGGGAGGTTGATACCGCCGTCATTGTGGCCCCACTGAATGAGGACGAAGTCGCCGGGCTTGATGAGGGCGAGGGTGTTATCCCAGTGGCCGGCGGAGATGTAGGAGTGGCTGGAGAGTCCGCCGATGGCGCGGTTGACGACGTTGATTTTGACGGGGTCGAAGAGGTCCGCGATGGGCGCTCCCCAGCCCCAGAGGCCGTCGGAGCCCAGGCCGTGGCCGTTGCGGACAGTGGAATCGCCGACGAGGATGAGCGAGGGGAGCGCGGGGTTGGCGGGGCCGGTGAGGCCGAGGCCTTTTTCCTGGGTAGCGGCGTCGGGCGGGGTTCGGGCGGTCGCGGGCGGAGTGGCGGGTTGCGTGGGTGAGGCGGTGGTAGCGGCGGGCGCGGTGGAAGGCGCCTGCTGGGCGGCGAAGGCCAAGAGCGGGAGCAGGCAGGTGGCGGCGGCGGTGAAGAGGGCGGTGCGCTGAGAAGCGTTGGGCATGGTTCCTGCTTTCGGAATTCGGTACGGCGGGCGGCGTCCAGAGTAATTGCTGGCTTGTCACTGAGACGGTTTGGGGCGTCGGAAGGACGCGAGAATCGGTGGGCCGCGAATTGTTCTTTAGGCGTATGTGGGTTGGGATGTGACGGTGGGCACAGGATAAGGGAGGGTCGCACGGATAGATTTGGGGCGAGGCGCTCACTCGATTTTTGCGGGTTGGGTCGCTGGCCAGTGAAACATGGCCGGCTGTTGCAGCGACAGTTCTGCGCCGATGAAGACGAGAGACCACCTCTCCAAGGGCAACCGCAGAGCAAGCATTGGAGATTCTCTCGATCCGTTCTGCTGGTTCTGGCGTGGATTGCTCTGCATGGTAAGTCTGCATCGGCTGATGCGGTGCGGGACCGGCGACGCGCTTGAGCGGTGTTGTTGAGATAGGTCGGGAGCGGCGGATGGTGCGAGCAGGTTGCTGGGCTGGAAGGCGCTGGGCAGTGGCGTGCTGCGCTGCGGTGTTGTTGGCGGGGTCGGCTGGCGGCTGGACGCAGACAGCTACACCACGGACGAATCCGCTGAATGCCGCGTGGACGGCGGTTGGCCCGGCGCAGATTGCGAGCCAGCGCTACGGCCTGGTGACCGGACGGGTGACGGCGGTGGCAATCGACCCGGCGGACGCAACGGGGAATACGGTTTATCTGGGGACGACGGGCGCCGGGGTTTGGAAGTCAGTGAACGCGGCGGGGGTGGCGGGGACGGTGACGTTTGCGCCGCTGACGGATGTGTTGCCGGTGTTTACCGGAGGCGCGGCGACTCCGTCGCTGAGTATGGGTGCGGTGAGTGTCGGCGATGGGGTGGTGCTGGCGGGGACGGGTGATGCGAACGATGCGTTGGACTCGTACTATGGCGAAGGGATTCTGCGGTCCGCGGACGGAGGGGTGACGTGGACGCTGGTCGCGGAGTCGCACGACGGCGTGGCTGGGAACCATACCTTTGTTGGGCTAGGCGTGGCGGGGTTTGCGTGGAGCACGGCGACTCCGGGGTTGGTGGTGGCGGCGCTGTCGCAGTCGGCTGAGGGCGTACTGGTGAACGCGCCTGACACGACGTACAGCGTGATGGGGTTGTACTACTCGACCGACGCGGGCGTGACCTGGCAGGTGGCGACGATTGAGGACGGCAGCCAGGTGGTGCAGCGGCCGCTGCCCGGGGGCGCGCCGGGAAATGCGGCGACGGCCGTGGTGTGGAACGCGGTGCGGCAGAGGTTCTATGCGGCGGTGCGTGCACATGGGTATTATGAGTCGGCTGATGGGGTGACGTGGACGCGGATGGCGGCACAGCCGGGGACAGGGTTGACTCTGGTTGCATGTCCGACGAATCCGGGCTCGGTGGGGAGTACGGGTTGCCCGATCTTTCGCGGGGCTCTGGCGGTGCAGGCGGCGACCGGCGACACGTTTGCGCTGACCGTGGATGCGAACAATGTGGACCAGGGCGTGTGGCAGGATGTGTGCGCGCTGACGGGCGGGGGTTGCGCCACGCCGGAGATTGCGTTTGGAAAAAGGCTGGGGTCGGGGGCGCTGGAGGTGGGCGGCGGGAGCACCGCGATTGCGCAGGGGGATTACGACCTGGAACTGGCGGCGGTGGCGAATGGCGCGGATACTTTGCTGTTTGCGGGGACGGTGGATTTGTATCGCTGTTCGCTCACCGGCGGGTGCGTGTGGCGGAACACGACGAACGCCGTGAATGGATGCGCGGCGCCGGCGATGGTGTCGCCTGCGCAACATGCGATTGCGGCGGAGGCGGGTGTGGGGGGCGGTGGGTCTCCGCTGATCTACGTGGGGAACGATGGCGGAGTGTGGCGTTCGGTGGATGGGGTAAATCAACAGCAGGCGCCTTGCTCGGCGGACGATGCGACGCATTTTCAGAACCTGAATGGAGGGTTGGGATCGCTGGCGGAGGTGGTGAGTTTGACGCAACATCCAACGGACCCGGCTACGCTGCTGGTGGGAGTGGGCGCGAATGGGGCGGCCGCGTCCGGCGCCGCGAATGCGGGTGCGGCTTGGCCACAGGTTTCGGCGGGTGAGGGCGGGACGGTGGCGATCGATCCGGCGAATCCGCAGAACTGGTACGTGTCGACAGCGGCGGGGGTGAATCTGCGGTACTGCGGCAAGGGGAGCAGTTGCGCGGCGACGGATTTTGCGGGCGCGGCGACGATTGGGTACGCGCAGGTTAAGGACGGTGCGTCGCTGATCGACGCGCCGGTGTTGCTGGATCCGGCTCTGACGGCGAGTGTGCTGATTGGGACGTGCGAGCTGTGGCGCGGGGCAGCGCAGAGCGGAACCGGGTGGCCGGGAACGAACGAGATCAGCACGATGCTGGGCTCGGGGCTGAGCGGAATTTGCGGTGCGACGAGTGCGATGGTACGGTCGCTGACGGCGGGTGGGCCAGCAAGCGGGGCGGTGGCGGTGCAGGATGCGGGGTCGACCGTGCTATATGCGGGGATGGCGGGCGGGTTGGATGGGGGCGGAAGTTTCGGCGGCCACATCTTTGCGAACTATACCGCGGGTACCTCGGGTGCGGGTTCGGTATGGACAGATGTGGCGAAGTCAGCGGTGACGAACGATGTGGCCGATGCCGGAGTGTTTAATCCCGGCGGGTTCGATGTGTCGTCGGTGACGGCGGATGCGCACGATGCGACAGGCAAGACGGTGTATGCGACGGTGATGGGGTTCGCTGGGAATGGGACGAACGCGCCCCATGTTTACCGTTCGGTGACTGGAGGCGCGAGCTGGACGAATATCACGAGTAACCTGCCGAATGCTCCGGCGAATGGGTTGGTGGTTGACCCGAACGACGCGAACACGGTGTACATGGCGTTGGATTCGGGTGTTTACGTTACGACGCTAGTGGCGACGTGCCCGACGGCGAATTGCTGGAGTTTGTACGGAGCGGGGCTGCCGAACGCGCCGGTGGTGGAACTGGCTGCGGCAGCGGGGATGGCGACCGGCGATGGGCGAAGCGGCGAGTTGCGGGCGGCGACCTATGGGCGGGGGGTGTGGGAGATTCCGCTGCTGACAGCGGCGAGCTCAATGGCGGCGGAAATGAGTCTGAATCCTCCGAACCTGACGTTTGCGGCGCAGGCGGTGGGGACGGCGAGCTCGGCGCAGACCATAACGGTTACAAATTCGGGCAATGCGGCGCTGACGGTGACGCAGATTGTAACCTCGGGGGATTTTGCGGAGGCGGACAACTGTGTCGGGACGGTTGCGGTAGGTGCGAGCTGCGCGGCGCAGGTGAGTTTTCAGCCGGCGGCGACGGGAGCGCGGACTGGGGTGGTTACAGTTTATGGCAATGTGGCGGGAGGTCAGGCAACGGCGGCGTTGAGTGGGACGGGCGTGCCCGCGGCGGCGATTGTATTGAGCCCAATCACGGTTACATACTCGGGGACCAATGTGGGGGCTACGAGCGCGGCGCAGAATATTACGATCTCGAATACGGGTGGAGTGACGGCGACACTGCAGACGCCGGTGGTGACGGGGGATTTTACAATTTCGGCGAACACGTGCGGGACGACGTTGGCGGCGAGCGTGGGGTGCACGGTGTCGGTTGAGTTTGTGCCGACGGCTTCGGCGACTCGGACTGGCAGGTTCAGCGTGACGGATAGCGTGGGGACGCAGACGGCTTCGCTAAGCGGGACGGGCGTCTTGCCGGCGACAGATGCGCTGGCACCTTTGACGCTTACGTTTGCGGCGCAGCAGTTGAACACGGCCAGCGCTGCGCAGCAGGTGACGCTGACGAACTCCGGCGACGCGGCGCTGACGGGGATTTCGGCGGCGATTGCGAGCGGGGACTTTACGGTGGTGAATGGGTGCGGGAACTCACTGAACGGGCACTCGACCTGCGCGCTGGCGGTCGAGTTTGTGCCGAAGAGCGCAGGCGCGGGTGTGGGCGTGCTGACGCTGACGGATGAGTTTCGCTCGCAGGCCGTGGCGCTGAGCGGGACGGAGGTTGCGCCGGCGGGAGTGTCGCTGGCTCCGGTTTCGCCGCTGGCGTTTGCGGCGACGGGCGTGGGGTTGAGCGCGGCGGCGCAGGCGGTGACGCTGACCAACAATGGCGGCATGGCGCTCGCGATCCAGAGCATGGGCGTGACGGGTGATTTCGCGACTGTGGCAGGGAGCAATACGTGCGGCGCTAGCCTGGCGGCAGGGGCGGCGTGCTCGATCGGAATTGTATTTGTGCCGACGGCGGCGGGGACGCGCGCGGGGAGTTTGACGGTGGTGGATAGTGCGGGGACATCGCCGCAGAGCCTGGCGTTGTCGGGGATGGGGGTTGACTTTGCGCTGAGCGCAAACGGCAGCACCACGCAGACGATTGCTGCGGGGGCGCAGGCAGTGTATCCGCTGCTGCTGAGCTCGGCGGCTGGAGTTCCGGGGACGGTAGCGCTGGCGTGTACTGGTTCGCCGGCGTATTCGACTTGTTTGGTGACGCCATCGAGCGGAACGTTGGGTGGGACTTCGACCGTGACGGTGACCGTGGCAACGGATGTTGCGGCGTTGCATTGGCCGGCTGAGCGGACGGTAGTGTGGTTCGCCGGATTGTTGCCGCTGGGGCTGATGGGTTTGGCGCGGAGGCGTGCGCGGCGGCTGGGTGCGAT
>Ga0302314_10010650_pt1 | contig 16071 bp, 11 predicted proteins | sample III_Palsa_N2_3_FD_200533 | JGI IMG/M metagenome (GOLD analysis project Ga0302314, IMG submission 200533) | Peat permafrost microbial communities from Stordalen Mire near Abisko, Sweden - III_Palsa_N2_3 | ecosystem: Environmental > Terrestrial > Soil > Palsa > Peat permafrost | place: Sweden... | reverse complement strand
AAAGGTGTCAGAGTCATTTATTGGCCGTTCAAGAAATATCAGACCCTCCGTCAGGCCAATAAATGACTCTGACACCTTTTCTGCCGCCTCAGGCCGCCAGCTTGAACGCCGCGCCCTCGTGGTTGAGCAGCCAGCGCTTGCGCTCGATCCCGCCGCCATAGCCGGTGAGCGAGCCATTCGCGCCAATCACGCGGTGGCAGGGCACGACCAGGCCTATCGGGTTGGCCCCGTTGGCCAGACCGACGGCGCGGACCGCCTTGGGCGCCCCGATGCGGGCGGCGAGCTGGCCGTAGCTTTCGGTCTGGCCGGCCGGAATGTCCCGCAGCGCGGCCCACACCGTGCGCTGGAACCTCGTGCCGCCGGTGGCGCACGCGATCGTGTCGATGCTGGTCAGGTCGCCGTCGAAGTAGGCCGCGAGAGCTTTGCGCAAGGCGGCTGGCGCGCGACCAGTCTTCGGGGTCACCGGGCCATAGTGGCGCGTCAGCAGCTGCTGCATCCGGGGCTCGTAACCGCTCCAGTCGAACACCCGCAGGAGCCCTGCGGCGTCCCATATCACCAGCGCCTCGCCGGCGGGGGTGGGGATGCGGTCGAGGCTTAAGCCCTCAGGCGGCTTGGCGGTCGGCATCGGGCTTCTCCTTGGCGGGTATGGGGGCAGGCTTGGCGGATTTCACGGGATAGGCTTCGGACGCCCACAGGTGTTGGGCGGCGTAGGCGCGCCAGGGGCGCCAGCGTTCGGCATCAGCCAGCAGGGCCGCCGCGCTGGGCCGCGTTCCCTCGGCGTCCGCCATCGCCCGCATCAGGCCGATGTCGGCGGCGGGGAAGGCGTCCGGCTCGCGCAGCTGGCGCATGGCGATGTACTGGGCGGTCCATTCTCCGATCCCGGCCAGACCGCGAAGGGTCGTGATCGCCTCCTCCAGGCTGCCGCGAGGCGATACCAGCGTCGGGTCGACCGCAACCGCGTGCGCCAAGGCCGACAAGGCCGAGGATCGTGCGCGGGGCATGGGCAGGGTCGAAAGATCGGCTGCCGCGAGCTGTTCGGCGCTCGGGAAGACGTGAGTCAGCCCTTCGAAGTCCGGATAAGCGTCTGCCAGACGTTCGCCGTAGTCGCGAGTCAATCGTCCAGCCAGGACGATCGCGGCGGGCACTGTGATCTGCTGGCCGAGAACGGCGCGGACCGCCAGCTCGAACCCGTCCCAGGCGCCCGGGCAGCGCAGGCCGGGCCGGGCCGCGACCAGGGGCGCCAGCGCCGGATCCTGCGACAGGTGGGCGCCGATGGTCACCGGGTCGGCGGCGAGGTCGAACACCCGCCGCACCCGGGCGATGATCGCCGGCAGGGCCGTGAGGTCCGGGAACCGCACCGTGACGCTGAGCTTGTCGCCGGTCGTCGGCCCGACGCTGATCATGCCGCGATGCGCGCCGATGGCGATGGTGCGGGCGTAGACGCCGTCCTTGACGGTCTCGACGCCGGGGATGGCGCGCAGGGCCAGAAACGCCAGCATGGCGTCCCAGTCATAGGGCGAGCGATAGGACAGCTTCAGGGTCACCGCGCCGGCGGCGGACTGTTCCGGCTTGCTGGACCGGCGCAGCGCGCTGGGCGGGCGATCGTACAGCGTCTGGAAGGTCTCGTTGAACCGCCGCACGCTGCCGAAGCCGGACGCCATCGCCACCTCGACCATCGGCAGCTGGGTTTCATGGATCAGCTGTTTCGCGAGCAGGACGCGGCGGGTCTGGGCCACCGCGATCGGCGAGGCCCCCAGGTGCTGGCGGAACAGGCGTCGCAGCTGCCGTTCGCCGACGCCCAGGCGTTCGGCAAGCGTGTCCACGTCCGCCTCGTCCAACGCTCCGGCCTCGATCAGGCTGAGCGCCCGCGAGACGGTGTTGGACGTGCCCCGCCAGGCGCCGAGGTCCGGCGAGGTCTCCGGCCGGCAGCGCAGGCAGGGACGGAACCCCGCTTCCTGCGCCGCGGCGGCGGTAGGATAGAAGGTGATGTTCTCAAGCTTGGGCGTGCGCGCCGGACAGATTGGCCGGCAGTAGATGCCCGTGGTCTTCACGCCGATGAAGAGCCGGCCGTCGAACCGGGCGTCGCGCGTCTGCAGGGCGCGGTAACAGGCGTCATGATCGAGATCCATGTTGTCAATATGGGGGCGCACGGCTCCCAAGTCTCGCGGTTTTCGGACATCACCGCCGGCTGGACGAAACACGCCGCGCCTTAGAATTAGGCGCGGCCGGCTCAACCGCTAGCCGCTGTATTGGCCGACAGCCCTCTGGGGTGAGATTTTTCGAGACTCGCCTCTGAATGGGGAGTTGAGTAACGTCACAATGCGGATTGGGGCGATCGGGGCGCCGGGATGAAGTTGAGCGAATTGTTCAGATCGAAGCGCCCGCAGGTCGGCTGGCAGGGGCCGGGCGGAGAACCGAGCCCGATCGTGATCGGCGGGCTCGTGGCGCTGTTGGTGGCCGGTGTCTATCTGGCGCTGGTGATGTTTGGCGGCAAGGGCTGAGGCCCCGTCAGGTCTGCAACGCGACGATCCGGTCCGCCCGGTCCTCGCCCTCGCCGGGCAGGTCGTCGAACGACCCGTGGCTGGACGCATAGAGCTTGGCATAGAGGCCGCCCACCTTCATCAGGGCGTCGTGCGGGCCCTGTTCGACGATGCGGCCCTGCTGCAGCACGATGATCTCGTCGGCGTCGCGCACCGTCGCCAGCCGATGGGCGATGACCAGGCAGGTGCGGCCCTCGAACAAGACCTTCAGCGCGCGCTGGATCTCAAGTTCGGTGAAGCTGTCGATGTTGGCGGTGGCCTCGTCGAGGATCAGGATCTTCGGGTCGGCGACAAGGGCGCGGGCGAAGGACAACAGCTGCCGCTGGCCCACTGAGATGTTACGGCCGCGCTGACCCAGCGGGGTGTCATAGCCTTCCGGAAGCCGGACGATGAAGTCATGCGCCCGCACCGCCTTGGCCGCGGCGACCACCTGCTCGTGGGTCGCGCCTAGCGTGGAATAGCGGATGTTCTCCTCGATGGTGCCGGAGAACAGGAACGGCTCCTGCAGCACCATGCCTATGGTCTGGCCGAGGCTCGTGAGTGTCACGTCGCGCACGTCGTGGCCGCCCACCAGAACGTGGCCCTCGTTCACCTCATAGAACCGCCGCACCAGGGAGATGATGCTGGTTTTGCCCGAGCCCGTCGGCCCGACCAGGGCCACGACCTGGCGCGGCTTGACCTTCAGCGACACGTCCCGCAGCACCGGCCGGTCGGGGTCGTAGCCGAAGGTGACATGATCCAGCTCGACGGTGGAATCGCTCCCATCCAGGGTGATCGCGTCCGGCTTATCGACGATGGTCACCGGCACGTCGAGCATCTCGAAGATGCGATGGCCGGCCGCCATGGCCCGCTGCATCACCGTGTACTGCATCGACAGCATCCGTACCGGCTCGAAGAAGCGCTGGACGTAGAAGACGTAGGCCACCATGGCGCCGATGGTCAGCTGACTGTGCAGCACCTGCTCGCCGCCGACGACGATGATCGTCGCCATCGCGAAACCGGTCAGGATGTCCACCGTTGGGGTCATCACCTGGGCCAGGAAGGCGGACTCCACCTGGGCGTCCATGTTCTCGCGCGCCTTCTCCTCATAGAGCTCGAAGTTCATCGCCTCGCGACGGGTCTCCTGCACCGTGCGCACGCCATTGATGTTTTCGGCCAGAGCCCCGTTGGCGATCGAGGAGGCGTCGCGGGCGCGGCGGAAGGTCTTCTTCGAATAGGGCAGCCAGACCGCGCGGATGCCGACCAGGGCCGGCAGCACCAGCATGGTCAGCAGGCCGAGCTTCCAGTTCATCACCAGGAGGATGACCACCGTGCCGGTGAGCACGGCCAGGTCGCCCAGGGTGCCGGTGGAGCTTTCCAGGAACTCCTGCAGCGCGTTCACGTCCCCCTGCAGCCGGCTCATCACCCGCCCGACATGGGTCTTGTCCAGGAAGGACAGCGACACGTCCTGGAAGTGGGCGAACATCGCCCGGCGCACGTCGAAGATCACCTTCTGCGCCAGCCGAGTGCTCATCCACTGGTCCAGGAAGGAGGTGACGGCGTTCAGCGCCACGGCGGCAAAGAACAGGGTCACGACCTGGTCGACCGCCTGCCCGCCGCCCTTGGCGGAGGTGGCCACCGTCACCGCGCGGCCGATCATGATCGGCAACGACAGCGCCGTCGCGGCCGAGGCCAGCACCGCCAGCTGCGCCCCGAACAGGAACACCCGGTGGGGTTTGAGGAAGACGAAGAAGCGCCGCAGGATCCGCGTGTCGAACGACATGAAGATTTCCTCGGCGTCGTTGGCGCCGAGGCTGGCGTTGCGCTTGGGGGGAGAAGCGGAGGGAGCGAGGCCGGTCATGATTTCCTTCTCCCCTTGCGGGAGAAGGTGGCGGCGGAGCCGACGGATGAGGGGCCGCGCCGGCCTGTCGGGTTTCCTGCAAACAGACTATCGGAAGGGCCGGCGCGACCCCTCATCCGACCTCCTTCGGAGGCCACCTTCTCCCGCAGGGGGAGAAGGAATTCGCGCGCCTCCCTCACTCCGCACCCTCAGCGACCTTGCGCCGGATCTTGGCGTCGGCGGTGGAAAGCCCCTGTTCGGTGCGGGTCTGCAGTTGGTGCAGGTCGTAGTATTCGCCCCCTAGAGCCAGCAGTTCCTCGTGCGTGCCGCGTTCGACGATGCGGCCCTCCTCCAGCAGGATGATCTCGTCGGCGTGCATCAGCGACGAGAGGCGGTGGGCGATGATGATGGTGGCCTTGGTCCGCGTCGCGTCGGCCAGGGCGTCGCGCACCCGCTTTTCGGTGACGGCGTCGATGGCCGCGGTTGAGTCGTCGAAGATCATGATCCCCGGCCCCGGCACGACGCCCCTGGCGATGGACATCCGCTGTCGCTGGCCGCCGGACAAAGCCACGCCCCGCTCGCCGACCCGGGTCTCATAGCCGCCCGGCAGCTGGGCCAGATAGTCGTGGATCTGCGCCGTCTTCGCCGCGCCGACGATCCGGCCTTCGTCCGCCCACGGATCGGCGTAGGCGACATTGTTGGTGACGGTGGAGTCGAACAGGAAGGCCTCCTGCTGCACCAGGCCGACATACTCCCGCAGGGACGCCAGCTGAACGTCGCGGATGTCGACGCCGTCGATGGTGATGGCGCCGGCCGTGGCGTCGTAGAAGCGCGGGACCAGGTTGGCGATGGTCGACTTGCCCGAGCCCGGCGGCCCAACGATGCCCAGGGTCTGGCCCTTGCCGATAGCAAAGCTGATGTCGTGCAGCACCAGCTTGGCCGGGTCGAAGCCGAAGTCCACATGCTCGAACCGAAGCACGCCCTTGGTGGGCGACAGTGGCTTAGCGCCCGGCTTGTCGTCGATCGCCGGTTTGATATCGAGAATCTCGAACAGCCGCCCGCCGCAGGTGGTGGCCCTCGCGGCGGCCATCACCATCATCGCCACCTGGCGGATCGGCGCCTGCAGCAGCTGCAGATAGAAGATCATCTCCGTCAGCCGCCCGCCGGTCATGGTCCCTTCGGCGATCCGGTGGCCGCCGTACCAGAGCAGCAGCGCCATCGAGCCATAGAAGCTGAGGGTCATGGTCGTGACCGCCCGCATCCGCAGCACGATCCGTTTGTACGAATAGGTCAGGGTTTCGTTGGCGGCCCTGTCGAACTTGGCCATCTCGAAGTCGCGGGCGGCGAAGGCGCGCACCACCCGCACCCCTTGCAGGTTCTCCTCCATGGTCAGGGTCAGGACGCTCATCAGCTGCTGCACCCGCATCCAGGTGACGCGCAGCAGAAACCCCATCCGCCCGAGCGCAAAGATGGCGATCGGCACGAACATCAGGCCAAGCATCGCCATCTTCCAGTCTTCAGCGATCATCAGCGCGCTGGCGCCGAACAGCAGCAGCACCAGGGTCACCGCCTGCAGCATGCCGTTCTGGATGAACATCCGCGCGCCCTCCAGGTCGATCATGCCCCGGGTGATCAGGTCGCCGGAGTGGATCTTGTCGTGGAAGCCGAACGGCAGCCTCTGCAGCTGCTGGAAGAGGTCGAGCCGCAGCTGATAGGCCACCTTCTGGCTGACCTTCTCGCCCTCATAGCCGCCATAGCCAGTCAGGAGACCTCGCATCGCGCTGGCGGCGATGACCAGGGCCGCGGTGAACATCAGGGCGGACAGGAAGCCTGGGTGGGTCGCCGTCTTCAGCTCCGCCACCACCTGATCGACGGCGTGGCCGAACAGTTTTGGCGTCGCCAGACCCATGGCGGCCGCGCCCAGGGAGCAGAGCATGGCCACCACGACCCCGCGCGGATCGGTCTTCAGCGTCATCACGACAATCCGCTGCAGCACCTTGGGCATGGCGCGCAGGTCGATCTGCGGCCGGCCGTCGCGGCCGACCGGCGGGTCGCCGGAAATCGGGATATGGTCACTCATGACTACAGGCGGCGGCGCGGAGGGGTTGTTATTCTCGCGATCCAGCGCGACGGACGCCAGTCTTAAATGAGGCTGCCTTGCAAAAACCTACGGCCCGGATCGGGTCGCAAAGATCAGGCCGCGGCCACTGAGGCGTCCGCCTCGGCTGTCGCCAAGGATATGGCCGCCAACAGGGAGTCGGGCTGGATCGGCTTGGTCACATAGCCGGCGAACCCTTGGGTCCGATAGCGGTCGTGACCGCCGGTCATGGCGTCCGCGGTCAGAGCGATCACCGGCGTGGCGCGATTGGGCCCGGGCGCGGCCTGCATCAGCTCAACCACTTCCGGACCGGTCATGCCGGGCATCTGGATATCCATCAGCACCAGGTCGAAGGCGCGCTCGGCCAGCAGGGACAGGGCCTCTTGCCCGCCGGACGCGGTGGCCACCTCCAGCCCGATGGCTTGCAGCAGATGGGTGACCACGCTCAGATTGACCGGGTTGTCGTCAACAGCCAGCACCGAAAGCGTCCCTGCGCCGACGGTTTGGGGGCTCGGCGCCGCGACCTGCGCCATCTCGACGGCGGCCGGCGTCTCGGCGGTCGCCAGCGGCAGGATCACGTGGAAGGTCGATCCTTTTCCGGGTTCGCTCTCAACCCAGATCCGCCCCTCCATCAGCTCGGCCAACTGTTTGGAAATGGCCAGCCCCAGTCCGGTGCCGCCGAACTTGCGGGCGTTGGAATCGTCCACCTGGCTGAAGCGGTTGAACAGGAAGGGCAGCGCATCGGACGCTATGCCCACGCCGGTGTCCGACACGGCGATATGGATCTCGGCGCGCCCATCGTCCAACGGCCGCGAGGCGGCGGTCACCTTGACCTGCCCCTCCGGCGTAAACTTCAGAGCGTTGCCGACCAGGTTGAACAGGATCTGCCGGACGCGGACCGGATCGAGCATGACATAGCGCGGAAGGTCGGGGTCCGCCTCGACGACAAAGGCGACGCCCTTGTCGATGGCGCGCGGAGACCAGAACGCCGCCAGGTGTTGCAGCAGGGCCGGCAGGTCGCTCGCCTCGGGCGAGGCCTCCATCTGGCCGGCCTCGATCTTCGACAGGTCCAGGATGTCGTTGAGGATCGCCATCAGGAACTCGCCGCTCTGGATCAGGGTGTCGACCTGGCTGGCCTGGGCGCGGCCGAGGCGGGAGTTCTTCAGAATCTGCGCCATGCCCAGCACGCCGTTCATCGGCGTACGGATCTCGTGGCTCATGGTGGCCAGAAAGGTGGCCTTGGCCTGCTCGCCCCGACGGGCCGCGTCGCGCGCGGCCTCCAGCGTGCGGATCATATCGTCCTTCTCCGCCTGGGCGGCGATGAAGCCGTCGCGGGCCTTTTCGGCGCCGACGGCCACCATCCACAACACCAGCGCCAGGCAGGCAAACAGCAGCAGCGCGCTCGATCCTTGCGCCGCGCCATATTTGGCCAGCAGGGCCGCCAGCAGGGCTGCCATCTGCGGCGCGATCGCCATGGCCAGCACGCGGGCGGAGAAACAGGCCTGGGTGATGGTGACCACGATCGAGGCCGTGATCATGACGAACAGGGTCCCGGTCGCGACCGGCGCCGGGTCAGCCAGGGCGACATAGAGCAGGCCGGCGATGGCGATCGAATTTCGCACGAAGACCAGCAGGCCCAGCCGGGTCATCGGCCAGCGCGACGTCTCATCGATTCGGGCCTGGATCCAGCGCCGGTAGAGACACTGGGCGACGAGGTCGGCGCCCGCCAGCACCACCAGGGCGACTCCGGCCGCGCGCCAATAGCCGAGCAGTCCCATGCAGAGGCTGTTGACGCTGAGGAAGAAGATCACCGCCGCCGGATGGGCGATGAAGCCCTGAAGGATCGCCTGGTACAGGGACGGCTTGACCAGATCTTCGCTCGCCGACGCGGACGGCAAGGACAGGCTGGCGGAAGCGGTCCTCGTACTGGCGTCCATCAAAGCACCCACAAGTATGGTCATGGGTGTTGATCGGAACTTCCAGAGCTATGATGACCTGGTCAGGTCAAAGCTCCGGTTGTTGCGATCAGCGCCACCCTAAGGATGTCTAAATGGGGCTTGAAGACTTAAGAAAGCCTTTGAGATAACGCCGTTGCGTCTCTAGGTTTCAATCCTTCACCAGTCCCGCGAACTGATCGCGCAGTTCGCGCTTCAGCACCTTGCCGATGGCGCTGCGCGGCAGGCTGGGCAGGAGTTCCAGGGCGGCCATCCGCTGGGTCTTGCCGACCCGTTCGTTGACCCAGGCTTTCAGCTCCGTCGCCGTGACCGTGGCGCCGGGCTTGACCACCACCAGGGCGATCGGGGTCTCGCCCCAGCGATTCGAGGGCACGCCGACGACGGCGGCCTCGGCCACCTGCTCGTGCTGGGTGATCACCCCTTCCATGTCGCTGGGATAGATGTTGAACCCGCCGGAGATGATCATGTCCTTCTTGCGGTCCATCAGCGTCAGGAAGCCGTCCTCGTCATAGCGGCCCACGTCGCCGGTGCGGATGAAGCGTTTGCCGCTGGCGTCGCGCCATTCGGCGTCGGCGGTCTTGCCCGGCTGGTTGTGGTAGCCGTTCATCATCGCCGGCGAGTGGCCGACGATTTCGCCGATCTCGCCGGCCGGGACTTCCTTGCCGTCCTCGTCGATCAGCCGGATGTCGTGGCCCGGCGCCGGCTGCCCGACGGTGTGCAGCTTGTCGGGGTGTTCGTGCGCCGCCAGGATGAAGGCGCCGCCGCCCTCGGTCATGCCGAAATACTCCACCAGCCCGCCGGGCCAGCGCTTCAGCACGTCCGCCTTCAGCCAGGCCGCGAACGGCGCGGAGGTGGAGAACTTCATCACGAAGCTCGACAGGTCGTAGTCGTCGAACCCGGGGTATTCCATCAGCCGCCGGTATTGCACCGGCACCAGCATGGCGTGGGTGGCGCGGTGCATTTGCGCGGCGTCCAGGAATTTCACCACATCGAACTTTTCCATCAGCACCGCGGTCCCGCCGCCAGTCAGCGCCGGAATCACGCTGACGAGGGTGGTGTTGGAATAGAGCGGGGTGGAGACCATGGTCACCGAGTCCGGCCCATATCCGCCCGCGCCGCCGCGGCCCACATGGCTCCAGCGCATGGCGTGCGACTGGACGATCCCTTTCGGCGCGCCGGTGGTGCCCGAGGAATAGATGATGTTGAAGGCCCAGTCGGGCTGGATCTCCACGGTCGGCGGCTCGGCGCCGTCGGGCGCAAGCCAGGCCTCGAACGCCTGGCCGGCGTCCGAACCGTCCAGCGACACCTTTGGCGCCGCGACGGCCACATTGCCCAGGGCCTCGGCGACGGGCTTGTCGACGAAGAAGATCTTGGCCCCAGAGTCTGCGATCATCACCCCCAGGCTCTCGGCCGTTGACGAGGGCGCCAGCGGCGCGACCGCCACGCCGGCGCGCAGGGCGCCGAAGAAGGCGGCGACATATTCGATCGAGGTCCCGGCGCAGATGGCGATGGCGTCCCTCGGCCCCACCCCATCCCGGTGCAGCGTGGCCGCGACCCGGTCGAGCAGGGCGTCGAACGCGGCGAAGGTCAGCGTCCGTTCGCCCTGGATCAGGGCGATGGAGTCCGGCGCGGCTTCGGCGCGGGCGCGGATCAGCGCGGGGACGGTCCCGAACGGCTCGAGCAACATCTCTTCGGCTGTTTTGTGGGGGGCGGTCATGGCGAACTCTCAACTCACGGGTCACGGGGCGGCTAGCGCATACCGAACATTCGAAGCGATCGGAAGGGTCAGTGGGCCCGCGCGGCGACGGCTTGCCGCCAGCACCGCAAGGGTGAGACTATGGGCTGGGCGGAGGGTGCGTTTTGCCAAACAAATCATTCATGGCGGCGGCGCTGTTGGCGTTGGCCATCGCGGGGCTGGCGCGGCCCGCCTTTGCGGACTGCAAGATGGTTCAGGTCGCGGAACTTCCGCTGGACCCCCACTGGTACGGCGTGGTCGCCGACGGTCAGATCAATGGCAAACCGGTCAAGGTTCTTGTCGACACCGGATCGACCTTGAGCATGATTTCGCAATCGGCGGCCAAGACCATGGGGCTTACGATCACTCGCTTGAAAGGCGTCACGCTGTACGGCGTGGGCGGACAGACGGACGCCTATGGCACGACCGTGAAGTCGCTGCAGATCGGCCAGCTCGTCGCGAACAACATCAACCTGATTGGGTCGACAAGCCTGACCGATCCGAACATCGCCATGATCCTCGGCAACGACATCCTGTCTCAGTTCGACGTGGAGTTCGACCTGGCCGACCACGCGATGAGGCTCTTCAAGCCAGAGGGCTGCACGGCCGATCAGTTGGTCTATTGGAACAAGCCCTATTCTCTCGCGCCGCTTCTGGGAACCGATCGAGATTCTCCCAGTATCCGCGCCATGGTCAGCCTGAATGGCCAGCGCATTGCCGCCGAACTCGATACCGGCGCGAGTTCTTCCGTCGTTGACATCACCGTGGCCAATCGTGTCGGCGTCGTCCTCGACAGGTCGGTCGTGACCCAGCCCGCAAGGGGGATGGGCGAGGCGCCACGACCGGTGACCGTCGGCCAGTTCAAGAGCTTCGCCCTGGGCGAGGAGCAGGTCGGCAATGTCAGGATCGAGTTGATCAAGCTCGTCGCGGACATGCAGACGACCGACCTGGGCTCCGACACCCGCATCGCTCGAAGCGTCAGCGGCGACACCGAGCCGATGATGCTGATCGGGCAAGACTTCTTGCGCGCCCACCGCGTCCTCGTCGCCAATCGAGAACATGCGCTGTTGTTCAGCTATCTCGGCGGTCCGGTGTTCGCGACGCCTGCCGCAGCGAAGACCGGGCCGTGACCGTCGGCTGAGACCGCAGGCTCGAACGGCTGTTCCGAACGCCGCGCCTCGCTACTTTGGCGGACGAACTCGCTCGTGCCGCCGCTCCGACTTGGGGTTACTGGTCTGATTTCGCCGGATCGGGTCTCGCCGGGGACCCTGTCACCAGCGCCTGCGCCGCGGCGCTCAGAGGCGCCCAGCTCAACGCGATCTGAGCCTATGGGGGTTTTGTCGTCGGCATAGCGCGGCGCCTTGAAGCCCGTCGCCAGGGGTTTCCGGAGATCAGCGGCGAGGCGAGCGAGCGCGACCATGCCTTGCCAGTGAAAGATGATCCGTTAGAACCATAGGCAACGGGGGGTTGTTCATGGCTAGAAGCGTGTTTTTCGCGGCGGTCGTCGCCGTATGGGCCACGGCGTGTACGGTCGCCTCGCCGGCGCTGGCCGATTGCCAGCTCGGCCTGGTCGCCGAGTTCCATGTCGATCCAAAGGCCAGCGTGCCGATCGCGGACGGCGAGATCAATGGCCATCCGGTCAAGGTGCTGATCGACACCGGCTCGACCTTCACGTCGGTCGTCGCCAGCCAGGCGATCGCGCTCAAGCTGCCGGCGTTCCACAATCACACCATCGAGAGCTATGGCGTCGGCGGCGAGCGGGCGGGGTTCGAGGTGACGATCCAGTCGCTGAAGGTCGGCCAGCTGGAGGCCCGGAACCTGCATTTCATCACGGTGGGTTCCCCCTCCGAGGCCTCGGACGTCGCCATCATCCTCGGGAACGACATCCTGTCCCGCTACGATGTCGAGTTCGACATGGCGGACGGCTACATCCGGCTGCTGAAGCCACAGGGCTGTTCGCCCGACCAGCTGGTCTATTGGAACAAACCCTATTCCCAGGCCGACCTTGTCGCTTCGGATCGCGACTCGCCGGTGGTGATGGCGACGGCGTTGCTGAACGGAAAGCGCCAGCCGGTTCAGATCGACTCGGGCGCGGACGTCACCATTGTCGACGAGCATGTCGCATCCAACCTGGGTGTCAGGCGCGGCGGCGCCGGCGAGGTCCATATCGAGGGCCTTGGCCCACAGGACCGGGCCGGCTGGATCGGCCAGTTCGACAGCTTCGCCCTGGGCGACGAGCAGATCGCCCATCCCAGGCTGACGGTGATCAAGCTGGCCCAGGACACCGTCGACAACGGCGGGGCCTATATGGTGCCGAAAAGCCTCGACGGGAACACGCCGCCGACCATGTTGATCGGCGCCGACTTCATCCGCGCCCACCATCTGCTGATCGGGGTGCAGGAGCACGTGCTGGTCTTCAGCTATAGCGGCGGGCCGATATTTTCCGCGCCAGCCGCGCCCCCGGCGGCCAAGTAGGTCGGCCGGAGGTCAGGCGGGTTTGTGCGATAGCCGCTGAATCAGGTCGAACACCGACTTGGCGTTATCCACCGTGATGAACTGCGGCGTGGGATCCAGGCTGGGCAGAAAGGTTGAGAAGCCGCGGTTGCTGAACATCGAAACGCTCTCGCCAAAGCGCAAGGTGCCGCTTCCGTCCGAACGCTGATCGAACTTTACCGTCGGAATCCGATCGAGGCTGACGGCGGTGAACGAGCCGAAGGGCGCGTCCCTGGCGATCAGGATGCGCTGGTTGGTCACCGCATATCGGGTCCGGCCGCGCAGCCAGGCGTCGATCGGAAATCGCCCGAACAGGAAGAACAGGCCAACGCAGAGCATTCCACCGGGAATGAGGATGAAGATGAGGTCCACCGGGACGGCGCGGGGTGGGGAAGCCAAACCGCCGATGAACGCCGACCCGATGAACGCGCACCAGACCAGGCCGAACGGTATCAGGAGGATGTCCCGGGCGGAGAACTGCCAGCCTTGCCCTGGCGCGCCACGCCACTGGATGCGTTCGCCAGAGAGCAGCTGGCCGGAAAACGGGTCGGTCTCCATCGCGCGGGCGCTAATCCATCAGCTTACGGATGAAGTAGGTGAACTCCAGCGCCGTGGTGTGGGCGCGTTCGTTCAGGTTGGCGCCCGAGCCATGGCCGCCTTCGATCACCTCGTAGAACAGGTAGGGTTTGCCCAGCTCCGCCAGCCGGGCGGCGAACTTTCGGGCGTGCTGCGGCCCGACCCGGTCGTCCTTGGTGGTGGTCCAGATCAGCGGCTCCGGGTAGGTCATGTCGGCGTGCAGGTTGTTGTAGGGGCTGATCTTGGCCAGGAACGCCCGCTCCTCGGGAACCGACACGCTGCCGTATTCGCCGACCCAGGAGGCGCCGGCGGCGATCTGTTCGTAGCGCAGCATGTCTAAGAGCGGCACCTGGATGTCCACCGCATGCCAAAGCTCCGGATGCTGAGTGAATTCCACGCCCATTAAGAGGCCGCCGTTGGAGCCGCCCTGGATGCCCAGCCGGCGCGGGCTGGTGATCCCGCGCGCGGTCAGGTCGCGGGCCACGGCGGCGAAATCGTCATAGATCAGCTGGCGATGGGTTTTCAGGCCGGCCTCGTGCCAGGCGGGGCCGAACTCGCCGCCGCCGCGGATGTTGGCCAGCACCCACACCCCGCCGCGCTCCAGCCACAGCTTGCCGATGTTGGCGGAATAGGACGGGGTGATCGACTGCTGGAAGCCGCCGTAGGCATAGAGGATCGCCGGGTTCTGGCCGTTCAGCGCCATGCCCTTGGGGTGGACGACGAAGTAGGGGATCTTGGCCCCGTCGCTGGACGTCGCCTCGAACTGCTCGGCCACATCCTTGGAGGCGTCGAACTTGGCCGGCAGGGATTTGACTTCCCTCGCCGCTCCCGTTGCGGCGTCGGCCTGATAGAGCTTGGTCGGATCCAGGAAGCTCTGGACGCTGAAATAGATAGTGTCGTCCCGATCGCTCGCCGTCCCGATCGTCACCGACGAGTTCGGGGCGACGGGGAGCTTTTCGGCGGACCATCCGCTTGCGGTGGGCGCAAACGTCACCAGACTGCCACGGACATTGTCGTAGATGGCCGCCTCGACGCGATTGCGGGTCACCGCAACGCCGTCCAGGGATTGACGGGGCCCCGGCTCAAAGATCAGCGCCGCCTGTGAGGCCGTGGACAGGGCGTCCGGCCTGAGAGCCAACAGATCGCCGGCCTTGAAGCCCTGCCAGGCTTCTTCGACCGTAAAGACCATCTTGCCCTTGACCAGGCCGCGCAGGGTCATCTTTTCCGGCAGCGCCAGCGGAACCACGCCCTTGTCTGTCAGCTGGAAATACTTCGACCGCCAGAAATCCAGGCCCTGCTGGATGATCGCGACGCTGTGGCCGTCTCCATCCCGCAGCACGGTCGAGTTGACGGACACGTCCTTCGCGGTCCCGCGATAGATCTCCACCGCCTGGTCCAGGCTTTGGCCGCGCTTCAGCGACTTGACCACGAAGGGGTAGCTGGACTCGGTCATCGTGCCCGGACCCCAGTCGCGGGCGACCAGCAATGTGTTCTCGTCCAGCCAGTCGAAGTTCTGTTTCGAGTGCGGCAGCACAAAGCCGCCGGGGACGAAGGCCATGGTCTTCAGGTCGAATTCGCGCACCGTCTGCGCGTCCTCGCCGCCGTCGGAGAGCATGATCATGCAGCGGCGGTAGTCCGGCGACAGGCAGTTGTCGCCTTCCCAGACCCAGTTGGCGTGCTCGGCCGCCGCAAGCGCGTCCAGGTCCAGCACCGTGGTCCAGTGCGGGTCGGCGCTGGCGTAGTCGGCCTTGCTGGTCTTGCGCCAGACGCCCCGCACATGGGTCTGGCCGCGCCAGAAGTTGTAGACCTCATCGCCGATCAGCTCCGGCGCCGGAATGCGGTCCTTGGCCTGGGCGATGGTCAGGGCGTCGGCATAGAGGCCGGCGAAATGCGGGTCCGTCTCCAGCACCGCCGTGGTCTTGGCGTTCTCCGCCTTGACCCAGTCCATGGCTCGGGCGCCGTTCGCGTCCTCCAGCCAGATGTAGGGGTCGGCGGGGGGCGCCGAAGCAGCTGGTGTCTGGGCGTGGGCGGCGACAGACAGGGAAGCGGCGGCCAGGGCGATAAGGATGCGGCGCACGGTGAACTCCTTGCACGGTTCGCTGCATAACTAGCGGCGCTGCTCGGAGCGGTCACCGTTAATAATCAGCAATAATCCGCCCATCCCCGCGAAGGCGATACTGAGCGGATTTTTCGATACTATCCCAGCCGCCCGATCGCCGCCGCGACTTCCGCCGTCTTCTCCCAGGGAACCATGTGGCCGGCCTCCGGGATGGAGACCAGCGCCGCGTCCTTGATCTGCCGTTTGAACGCCTGGGCGTAGACCGGCGAGACCACCCGGTCGGAGTCGCCCCAGATCACCACCGTCTTGGCGGTGACGCGGTAGAGCCGTTGCGACAGGCCGCGCTCGGGGATGGGGAAGAGGATGCGGCCGGCCATGCCGAGCTGGCGGGCGTTGCGCACCAGATAGGCCTGCAGGAAGCCTGGGTCCTCGACATTGGTCCCGGCGGTGAACATGGCCGCGCCGGCGACCGCGTCATGGAACATCAGCGCCGGCATCTCGTAGGGCATCACCGAGAAGATATCCGCCGTCGGATGATCGTCCAGCCACAGGCCGGTGGGGCAGATCAGCGCCAGCCGAGAGACCGCGTCCGGGCATACCGCCGCCATCTCCGCGGCCATCATTCCGCCCATGGAATGGCCGACCAGGATCGGGTCCTTCAGCCCCAGGGCCCGGACCACGTCCCAGGTGTGCAGGGTGACATCCAGCATGTCGCGGATCTCGCCGCATTCCTCGCTGTCGCCATAGCCGGGCAGGAGGGGCGCATAGACGTGGTGGGTCTGCGCCAGGGCGTTCA
>Ga0302314_10010647_pt1 | contig 16074 bp, 12 predicted proteins | sample III_Palsa_N2_3_FD_200533 | JGI IMG/M metagenome (GOLD analysis project Ga0302314, IMG submission 200533) | Peat permafrost microbial communities from Stordalen Mire near Abisko, Sweden - III_Palsa_N2_3 | ecosystem: Environmental > Terrestrial > Soil > Palsa > Peat permafrost | place: Sweden... | reverse complement strand
CTCTGCCGCCCGCTTCCCAACCAGCGCCTTCGCCTCATCCTGCGTCATGCCATCACCATCCCAATCCCTAATCCCTCGCAGTTAAGGGTCTTAGCCGCGGGCCCTCAATCGGCGAGGAAAGAAGGCCCACGGCTAAAACCCTGTCTGCAAAACCAGAAAGCGGCGGCCCAACGAACCGCCGCTTTCCCAGCACTCTATCCCCTATCCTCTATCCCTACTTCTTCACCAGCTTCTTCGCCACTTCCACAACATGTCCAACGGAAATCCCCAGCTTTTCCAGAACAATCGGTCCTGGCGCCGACGCCCCAAAGCGATCAATCCCGATCGCCACGCCTTCGCGCCCGATGTACTTCCACCAACCCATCGTCGCTCCGGCTTCGACCGAAATCTTCGGCACGCCATGAGGGAAGATCGACAGCTTGTACTCCTCCGTCTGCTCCTCGAATATCTTGAAGCTCGGCATCGACACCACGGTTGCGTTGATCCCGGCATCCTTCAGTTCGAGCGCGGCCTTCATCACCACCTCGACCTCCGATCCCGTCGCCACCAGCACCAGGTCCTTGCCAAACGCTTCGAGCACATAAGCACCCTTCCGCGCTCCCTCAAAGACCTTGTACTTGGTCGCATCCAGCACCGGCAGATCCTGCCGGCTCAGCGCCATAAAGCTCGGCCCATGCCGCTCCAGCGCCAGCTGCCAGCACGCAGCCGTCTCGTTCGCGTCCGCAGGACGAAAATCCGTCAGCTTCGGAATCACGCGCAAAGCCATCAGGTGCTCAACCGGTTGATGGGTCGGCCCATCCTCGCCGAGCCCCACCGAATCATGCGTGAAGATATACAGCGAGTGCGACCCCATGATCGCGCCCATCCGCAGCGCCGACCGGCAATAGTCGCTGAACGTAAAGAACGTCGATCCAAAGGGAATCAGTCCGCCATGCGCAGCGATTCCATTCACCGCCGCCATCATGCCAAACTCCCTCACGCCGAAGAACACGTTCCGCCCCACTGGATCGACATGGAAGCTAGGCGAGTCCTTGAAGATCGTCTTCGTCGAAGCCGTCAAATCCGCCGCGCCGCCAAACAACTCCGGCACCACCTTCTCGATGGCGTTCATCACCGTCTGCCCGGCATTGCGCGTGGCGATAGGTTTGTCGACAGGGAACGTCGGAATCGACTTCTCCCAGCCCGCTTCCAGCTTGCGCTCGTGCGTACGCTCATACTGCGCACCCAGCTCCGGATACGCCTTCTTGTACGCATCGAACTTCGCCTGCCACTCTTCCTGCGCCTTCTTACCCTTCTCGACAGCCTGCAACCAGTTCTTCCCAGCTTCTTCGGGAACGTAAAAGCTCTTGTCCTCAGGGAAGCCAAGATTCTTCTTCGTCGCCTTGACGGCATCCACCCCCAACGCCTCACCGTGGACTTTATTCGTTCCCGCCTTCGGGCTGCCATAGCCAATCACCGTCCGCACCCGAATCAGCGACGGCTTGTTCGTCTCCGCCTTCGCTGCCTCGATCGCGGCTTCAATCGCCACCAGGTCGTTGCCATCGTCCACCATCTGCACATGCCAGTGGTACGCGTGGAACCGCTCCGTCACATCCTCTGTATAGCTAAGCTCCGTTGGCCCATCCAGCGAAATGAGGTTGTCGTCATACAGCACAATCAACTTGCCCAAGGCCAGCGTCCCCGCCAGCGACGCCGATTCATGCGAAATCCCTTCCATCAAATCGCCATCGCCGCACAGCACATAGGTGAAGTGATCCACAGGCGTGTGGCTTTCAGCCTTCGAATCCTCAACATGCGTGTCACCGCCGTTGTTGAACACCGCCGCCAGATGCTTCTCGGCAATCGCCTCGCCCACAGCCATCGCGAATCCCTGACCCAGCGGTCCGGTCGTCACCTCCACGCCCGGCGTATCCCCGCACTCCGGGTGTCCCGGTGTTTCCGACTCATACTGCCGGAACCTCTCCAGCTGCGCCATCGGCAGATCGTACCCGGTCAAATGCAGCACCCCGTACAACAGCGCCGACGCATGCCCATTCGACAAAATGAACCGGTCCCGATCCGACCATAACGGGTCCTTCGGGTTGTACTTCATGATCTTGTGAAACAGCAGGTAGGCGATCGGCGCGCAACCCAGCGGCGCTCCCGGATGGCCGCTGTTGGCCTTCTGCACCTGGTCGACGGCCAGAAATCTCAAAGTATTGATCGACAACTGATCCAGCTCATCCTGTTGCCGCTGATCTAACGCCTCTTGCTGCACTTGTTCAATCATTCCTGTCCTCGAAAGAGAAATGCGCGTAGCTCCGCGCTTCACAACCATTCAGATGCTCCATCACCCCCAACAGGCACCTTTATCAGTGTACTCGCGCCACCGTGGATGCCAAGCCAACCCCCGCACCCAACAAACCGCGCCGTTACCCGCGGACCATCTCCGCGCCCACCAGCGCCTGCTCAAGTCTGACAAAGCCTTCCAGCCGCACATTCGCGGTAGAGAGTCTCCCGTCCAATGCTCACTGCTTTGCCGACGAAGCAGCGGCGTCCGCGAGCATGCGATCCAATGCCCCTCGGTCAAAAAATCGTCCGTTTGAAACGACTGCCCGAATGCTCTTTGTGTTGCTGATGTTCTCGAGCGGGTTTGCGTCCAGCAGAACAAGGTCTGCGATCTTACCCTCTTCAACGGTCCCCAACGTATTGGTCATTCCCAGAAACCTGGCTGGATTGATGGTTGCGGTTTGCAACGCCTCCAGGGGCGTCAACCCGGCCTGCACCATAAAACCAAGCTCATCATGAAGGCTGAACCCCGGGAAACTGAACGGGTTCCCTGCGTCCGTTCCAGCCAGCAGCTTTACCCCGGCGCGGTGCATTGCGCCCACCACCTCAACCTCTTTCTGGAAGAGGCGCTTTCTGCTGGCGAGCACCGTCGGATCCGTCGGTTGGCGCGCATCCAACTTGGGTCCCCAACTATCCACGACATCCTTTGGCAGGTATTTCAAGCGCGGGTCGTTCGCCGCCTGAAGCTCTCGGAGGTAAGGTCGCGCATGTCGGATCGTCAGGGTTGGAACTTGCCACGTGTCGTTCTTTACAAACAGCGAAAACAACGTTGCAGCCCGCGCCGGATCGTAGGTATCGACCATCTGATCGTTGAGTTGATTGCTGTTCATTCCCGTCATGAGATCGGCAATCAGCTCGGCGCTCTTTGAGGAGCAGTAGAGCAGAATTCCTCCCTGCGCCAGGTGCTCGATGCTCTTTTGTCCCGCATTGGACGCTTCATCCACGCCGATTACGAGAGGCACATGTCCCACAAAGGGGATGCCGTCGTTCTTCGCCTCTTCAGCGATGCCAAAATAGGCAGGCCGCGGCACCGTCGTATAGACCTTCACGAAGTCCACCCCGGCCGCCTTGAGAGAATCAACCGCCCTCTTTCCGTCATCAGCTGTAGCGACTTTGATCGAGCCGGGCCAGATAGGATGAGGCCCGTCGACAAATGGGCCGGCCACCACCATGCGAGGTCCCACCACCGCGCCGCTTGCGAGTTCATTTCGCCAGCGCACCTGGTCGACCGCGGGCATTGGACCGCCCATTTCCCGCACGCCGGTCACTCCATTTGCCAGAAAAAGCGGGAAATACGTCGCGGGCAATTTTGCGTTCCATAAGCTATGAACGTGCATGTCCCAAAGTCCGGGAATGAGATATTTGCCGCGTGCGTCGATGACATGTGCTTGCCTCGGAACATGAACAGACTTGCTCGGCTCGACTTCGCGGATCTCTTGACCGGAGACCAGTACCGCCATGTCGGGTTCAATGTTCCCGCTCAGAACATCGACCACCGATACATGCAAGATGGCAAGTGGACGACCCTCGGAGCCCGGATCTACGACAACGTTCGTTTGGAGCTTCCTGATCTTTGCTCTACTTTCTGGCGCACCTACAAACACTAGTAGCAACAGCAGCAGAATCGCCGCCTCGACTGCATGCTTTGCATCTGAGAGTTTTCTTCCGACATGACCGATCACGCAAACGCCTCCTCCAAACAGACTTCTCTTCTCCTTACGCTGCGCACGCGCGGAAAAGATGCAAAAACCTTCTCCAATGCACTATCAACCGCGCATCCGCCATCACCTACAGCGAGATCGCACGCCACCCACATATCCACCCACGGTTGCTCGTCCGCCGGCCCTCAAACTTGTCAACCCCACAACCCCCGACAATCCATCCCAACCTACTGATTCCAAGCCAGATAAAACTTCCTAAAACTTGGCATAGTTACCCCTACCAATCATTACAATTGAAGAAGGGGAGAAATCGGGCCGAACCACCACAGGCCTTCAAAACAAGATTTACCCAGCAACGGCGATACCTTGTCCCGTAACTCGTCTGCTTAGACTACGTTACAAGCCATAGTCTGACTCGCCTGGGGATTCTTTGACCCGTAACCCGCCTGTTGAGACCACTTTGTGGGTAAGGTCTGACTTGGGAGGGGGGAGGGGGCCCTGCACGCAGGCCCTCATGATCATTGGAACCCGCACGGAACAGGTCTCATCCAACCAAAGAAGATTTAGGAGGCCCCAATGAAAATCGGCTTTATTGGATCAGGCATCGTAGCGCAGACCTTAGGCAGTGGCTTCCTCAAGCATGGCCACGACGTGATCATCGGCTCGCGTAACCCCGACAAGCTCATTGATTGGAAGTCCAAAAATCCCTCCGGCTCGACCGGCACCTTTGAGGAAGCAGCCGCCGCCGACCTCATCGTCCTCGCCGTCAAAGGCCCCGCCGCGTCCCACGCCCTCCGTCTCGCCGGCGCCGCCAACCTCGCCGGAAAAACTATCATCGACGCCTCAAACCCAGTTCAGGACGTGCCTCCCGATCACGGCGTCCTCACCCTCTTCACCAACTCCACCAACTCGCTCATGGAGCTGCTCCAAAGCGAATTTCCCAGCGCCCTCTTCGTCAAAGCCTTCAACACCGTCGGCGCCGCCTCCATGGTCAATCCCGACTTCAACGGCATCAAGCCCACCATGTTCATCTGCGGAAACGACGACGCAGCCAAGAAATCCGTCACCGCCATTCTCGACACCTTCGGCTGGGAAGCAGCCGACATGGGCACCGCCATCGCCGCCCGCGCCATCGAACCCCTCTGCGTCCTCTGGTGCATCCCAGGCTTCCTCCACAACCAGTGGACCCACGCGTTCAAACTTCTAACCCGCGACTAAACCTTCAGCCCAATCAGCCGCATCAACTCCACCCCGTTGCTCTTCATCGCCACACCGTCACGCAGCGTAAAGTCGAAGCGCATCTGCCCGTCCACAATCTGATCCTGAAAGTGCATATTTTTCATCGCCCCTTGCGGCAGTCCTTCCATCTCCGCGAGCGCCAGATCGTGCGTAGTCACCATGCCAATCGCCCCAGCTTCCACCAGCGCCCGCACCACGCCTTCCGCTCCCGCCAGCCTGTCCTTTGAATTCGTTCCCTGCAGCAACTCGTCCAGCAAAAACAACATGCCGTCTTTACCCGCGCCTTCAGATAGCGAGCAGATGCGTCCCAGCTTCTCAATCTCGGCATAAAACCGCGAGTGGCCTTCCTGCAGCGAATCGTTCAGGAGTAAGCTTGCACCAATCTTCAGCGGTGTCAGCCGAAACCGTTTCGCCCGCACCGGAGCTCCGCACATCGCAAGCACCGTGTTGACGCCCAGCGTGCGCATCAACGTACTCTTCCCGCTCATGTTCGATCCGGAGATCAGCAGCACGCGCGTCTCCCCGCCCAGGCGCAAACTATTCCGCACGCACTTCGCCGGGGCAATGAGCGGATGCCCCATTCCCTCCGCATCCACGCCAGCGCCCTCGCGCTCAAACTCCGGAAACACATCCGCCGGATGCTCATACGCATATATCGCCAGCGAGTTCAGCGCCTCCATCTCCGCGACGGCTTCCATCCACAGCCGCACAGCACCTCCATGCTGTCGCCGCCACCGTTGAATCGCCCAAGCCACCTGCACCGAATACATCAGCGGCAGATTCAGACCCTTGATGATCAGGTTGTCCATCGAGTCGCGCCATTGGCCCAGCTTCGCCAGCTTGCCAATCGCCACAGACCCAGCGACCGCATGCGAATCCAGCTTCTGCTTGATCTCCACCAGCCGTTCCGAAGCGAATGTCTCCGCCTCCATCACCTCGAGCAGGCTCGCCAGCAACTGCATGTTCTTCACCGCCGCATCCGTACCGTCGAGCACAGCCGTGATCCTCGTCTCAAACGGCCGCCGCACCAGCTTCTCCACCACCAGCACCACCAGCAGCAGCGCAATCAAATCGCCAATGGTTAGCGACCTGAACGCGCCAATCGTCCCGCCCAGCCATAGCCAGATCACCGTCCCCGCCAGGATCGTGAACAGAACCGCCAGTGGTGCAGCCACCCAAGGCATCCAGCGTTGCGTCAGCACATCGTCGGCCGCAGCCCACTCCCTGAGTGCCTCGGCCTGCACGCCCACAGTAGCCGTCTCGCCCGCCACTCCCATCCGCTCGCGCAGATCAACCCGCGAGCGCAGTTCCTCGACGGCCGCCTGTCGACGCAAAACCTCTGTCACGTCGGCCGGCTCAAGCAGCCAGGTGAGCAGTGTCTCTTCGCCCATCCGTGTCCGCGCGCGGCACAGCAGTTCGAACATGCCGCCCCTGCCCACAACGTCCAGATCGCCCGCGTACAAGCTTGCAGCCAGCCGTGCCAGCACATCCGCGGAGAGTCCGGAAGTCTCGCGTACCTCCATACCAATCCAGCGGTCTTCGATGCGCGCAATCCCCCGGCGATAGATCTCCGCTGCCCGTCGCGCCGTACTCAGCTGCCTCGACACCCTGCCCTGCCACACCCCGAGGGCCACAAACAGCACGATGGGGACGAACACAGCCCAGCGTGGGCCTTCCTCCAGAAAAATCGTCAGCCACGCCACGCCAAGCAACAGCACAACCGTCGCCAGGCGCAGCCAGCCCAGGATTAGGTGCAACTTCGTCAGCTTCGATGCGCGCTCTTCGTGCGTCAACAATCGGCGCTGGTACTCCTGCAGCGGTCCAGCTTCCACACCATCGCTCATCAGTCCATTATGGACGCGCCTGATACGGCGCTATCGTTCTTGGATGCTGCAATCAGCATGCCGCAGACACACAAATTTGATCTCCTTCGTCTCGCTGCGCCCCAGGAACCTGCGCCCGCCCGGGCCTAGCGGTGCGGGCTAGCCGGCGCGCTGTGCGGCGCCGGTGGTGGCGGCGGGGGCGGCCGCGGAGCCGGGTGCGGAGCTTCCGGCTGTTGTGCCGGCCCGGCTGGCCGATTCTGACGCAGGTTTTCCATCTGCTGCGGCCCCAGCGGTCGTCCCGGATCGGTGGTCTCAATCGCCTTCTGCTGGTCGTCGAAGCTCGGCCGCGGCGGTGGCGGAACAGCCTGGTGAAACAGCGGCCGGTTCTGTGCCGCAGCCGCGGCCGGAGCCTGCGGCCGCACGAGTCCCGCTGGGTTGCCGGCCGCTGAGCCTGCGGTCGCGCCCCCACGCTCGCCCGCAGCCGATCCAAACTGGCTCATCGGCTCCTCGCCCGTCCTTGATGCCAGCGTCGGTCGCGCGGCACGCGCAGGCACTGCCCGCGCCGCCGTTCGCACCACCATCGTCCGTTGTGGCGTCACCAGCGGATGCGGCAACACCGGAGCGCTGGCGACAGCCTCCGCGCCCACCCGTGAACCCGGGCTACTCACCGGCCGACCGGCAGCAAAGCTGGCTTGCGTCACTGCCACCGTCGCCAGCGGCCGGTTGACATACCCATGCTCTGCGCCCGACGCATACGCACTCGCCAGCGTTGGCTGGTTGTAGATCGCGCGCACCTCGCCTCCATTGCGGCTAAATTGGTTAGAGACGTTCACCCGGTTCTGATACAGCGGACTCGCGTGATACCACGGCACATACGTGTCATGCGGACCGAGCGCAAACCACGCCGTCACACCCGGTCCGCCCACGAACGCCACCATCGCCGGCGAGTAGATCGGCCGAACCACGCGCGGTCCAGGAATCCAGCCCCACCGATCGCCCTTGTGCTCCCAGCGCCCATAGTGAAACGGCGCGAAGCCCCACGGCTCGCATCCCACCCAGGTCCAACCCCATGGAGCAATCCACGTCCAGCTCCCGCAACTGTACGGTACCCAACCCACCGCCACACCCGCTGGATACCAGACCGCCCCGACATCCGGGTCGGTCTCCCAATCGCCGTTCCCATTCAAATCTTCCGCGCCGATGGTATCCGGATTCACATACGCATCTTCGCCCTGGACGCCATTTTGATACACCGCGTCGCGGCCATTCGAGAACTGATCCAGACCATCCGGCACCGACGCATCCATCGCCTGCGAGGAAATCGGATTGCTGCCGTCCAGCCGCACGCTCTGTCCTCCCTGCAAGATCTGCTGGAATCCATTCCCATCCACCTGCACCTGGCCCGAAAAGAGCTCAACGGTCGTTGCGCCGCTGTCCGGATCAGCGTCTACCCGAACGTCGCCCGGCTGCACCACCGTCACTGCAACGTTCGGCGTGTCCAGCTCCACCGCGGTGCCCGGCGTCAGCGCGAAGCTCCTCAAGTGCACGCTTCCCTGTGCCAGCCCAAACTGCTGCAGTGCATCGGTGACCGCCGTAATCGTCAGGTCTGTCTGCTGGCCCAGCCGAACCGCTATCTGCCCGGTCTCCAGTTCGGCATTCGCTCCCACGTCGGTATACAGGCGGTCGCCCGTCGTCAACGCGTCGTTCACGATAGCCGCACTGAACTGATCCACGCTGGCCGGCTCCACCGACACGTTGCCCAGCATCACGCTCACCCGTGCCACCTCTGCCGGCGGGTCTCCCTCCTGCTGACCATGCGCCGGCACAATCGCCAGCGCGGCCATCGCAACACCGCAAAGGAAAATCGCGCAGAACCCTCTTGGAAACCCTTCTAGACCGAAGCTGGACCGTCGACGTTGTGCGCTGGGCATGAAGTTCATTCTTCCTCATCCTTCGGAACTCAAGCTTTTGAAAATCAAGCTCTTCGCAACGAACTAGCAGTGTAAACCCGCCAACACGCACAAAGATGTTCCAGCATTTTGGACTCGCCAGGCGTCCCGATCCGATTCCTGCAAATCCATGGAACCATAGGGCTGTTTCAGGCGTATCCTCTTGTCGTGACCCAAACAACCGCGCGTGCCCCTGCGCGCGATGGAGGATTCATGACTCGTTCCCTTCGCTCCCTCACCACCTTCGCAGTAGCCGCACCTCTCGCCTGCCTCTTGCTCTCGGGCTGCCACGTCACCGAAGACGATCACGGCGACCACAAGAACGTCAGCATCGGCACGCCCTTCGGCTCCATGAAGGTGAATACCAACAAGAATGGTACCGACACCGCCTCCATCGGCATCACTGCCTACCCCGGCGCCACGCCCATCAACGATAAGGACGACGACGACTCAAACAACGCGAACGTCAGCATGAACTTCGGCCCCTTCCACCTCGGCGTTAAAGCTGCCGACTTTCAAAGCTCGGACCCCTCCGACAAAGTGATTGCCTTTTACCAGAAGGACCTCGCCTCCCGTTACGGTAGCGTCATCGAATGCCGCGGCCACAACTCTGTCGGCTCCGTAACTCACACCTCCCAGGGCCTCACTTGCAACGACGACGAGCACACCCACATCAGGACCCACGACGATCACTCCAAGGGCATTGCCATCATGAGTGACGACTCCTCCACAGACATCGAGCTGCGTTCCGGCTCTCCACAGCATTTGCATATTGTTGGCGTCGAGAATCGTGACGGCGGCACCAAGATCGGCCTAGTCTCCCTCGATCTCCCTTCTGATCTCTCCAATCACGACAGCAAGGACAGCGAATAGCCAGCAAGGGCAGCGGATAGTGCAGTCGCGTTTGCTACACGGCCAGCGCTCCGCTACCCTTCATAGTAGTGAGTCCTCGCATCTGTTCCCGTTGTCACGCCCTTCTGCATCGCGAAGATGAGGGCGCCCTTGTCTATTGCTGGAACTGTGGTGCACCGCAGGTGCAGCTCTCGGAAGAACTGCGCGAGCAGATCGATCAGCAGATCAGTGCTCAGCACGCCGCGGCGAATCCTTCAGCGGAGCCCGTCTCGCAGCCCATGGCTCCCACCCACGCCATCGTCTGGCGCGGCGCGATCCAGAGCGCCAGCATGGCAGGAGCCATCGCCGCCGCCCTTGCCCTGCTCTCCTTCGCTCTACCCCCCATTACGCTGCTCTCTTTGTTCTGGTTCATCTCCGCACCGATCATCGTGATGGGCGTCTACAGCTCCCGTTTTCGCAAGACGCGCATAACCGCCGGTTTTGGCGCACGCCTCGGCCTCGTCACCGGACTCTTCATCCTCATCGTCACCTCGACGCTCAACACCCTCGGTCTCGTTCTCGAGCGCTTCGTCTTCCATTCCACCGGCGAGCTAGACAACCAAATCGAAAAACTGTTTGCCCAGGTGCAAACCAACTTCGCCACGCAATCGCAACAATCCGTCAAAATCATGAGCGACATGCTTGCCATCCCGGAGTTCCGCGCCGGGATCCTGCTCACCAGCATCTTCTTCGGCGTCATCCTCTACCTCGCCTACTCCGCCACCGCCGGCGCCTTTGCCGGCTATCTCCGCTCCCGTTCGCCTCGCACCTAACCCCCTCCCCACCACGTTCTCCTGATACTCGCCCACCTTCCTCTCAGACGCACGCTGATCGGTACCGTCCGCTGCTATCATGAAGGGCAAACCATGAGCGATCTCACCCATTCCGCCACAGCCACCACCTCCGCCTCCAAGCCACACCTCCGCGAGAAGGGCCGCCTCATGTCCGCCTCCGAGATCGAGCGCACCCTCGTCCGGCTCGCGCACGAGATCGTCGAGCGCAATAACGGCAGCGCCAACCTCGGCCTCATCGGCATCAAGCGCCGCGGCGTTCCCCTCGCCCAGCGCATAGCCAAGCTCATCGAGACGATCGAGAAGTCGCCCGTCGATACCGGCGTACTCGACATCAGCTTCTATCGCGACGACCTCTCCACTGCCGGCCCGCGCCCCGTCGTCGAAAAAGGCGAAATCGGCTTCGACGTCAATGGCCGCGACATCATCCTGATGGACGACGTCCTCTACACGGGCCGCACCATCCGCGCGGCTCTTGATGCGCTCTTCGACCAGGGCCGCCCCAAGAGCGTGCAACTGCTCGTGCTCATCGACCGCGGCCATCGCGAACTTCCCATCGAAGCCCGCTTCATCGGCCGCACCGTACCCACCTCGCGCCGCGAAATCATCGAGGTCAAGTTACGAGAAATTGACAACGACGAACAGGTTCTCCTGGTCGAGCTTGCCGACTAGCATCTCCCGCTTCGACCACCAAATTGCACCACGATCTGAGTAGCTCACCAGCCGCAATCGACCGCATGGCGCATCTCTGCGTCCTTTGCAATCCCCGCTGCATCTGTATTTGGAGCCAAGATGAGCCAGGAATCTCTTAACCAGCTCGACAACGAGCTCGACGCCAACACCGTCGAAGCCATTCCCGTGCCTGCCCCCAACGCCCCTGAGCCGCTCAGCATGCGTGCGGTCCTCCGCGTCGTCACGATGCGCCGCCTCTGGTATGCGCAGATCGTCTCCACCTTCGGCGACTTCCTCGCTCTCTTCGCGGTCATCACCTACATGACCTTCCGTCTGCACGCCACACCGCAGCAGGTCACCGGCATCCAGATCGCCTATCTCCTGCCCATCGCGCTCATCAGCGTCATCAGCGGCGTCTTCGTCGACCGCTGGCCTGTTAAGACGACGCTCGTCACCAGCGACTTCATCCGCGCAGGCCTTTGTCTTTTTCTCTTGCTCGTTCACACGGTCTATGGCTTCTACGCCGCACTTGCCGCGATCAGCGTGATCTCCAGCTTCTTCAGTCCTGCGCAGGGCGTAGCCATCCGCTCAGCGGTTCCACTTCACGGCCTGCGCTCGGCCAACGCCCTCATGCAGCAGGTTATGTTCATCCTGCGCATTGTTGGTCCGTCCGTTGCGATCCTCCTGGTTGGCGCCTTCGGTGCGAAGATCTGCTACTGGCTCGACTCCGCCAGCTTCATCGCCTCCGGATCGCTCATCGCCTCCCTCACCCTGATTGTCTCCCGCAAGGCCCCGCCCGCTCCAGTCGACGGACATCCCGTCGTCGAGGAAAAAACCGGAATCCCGCGCATCCTCGCCGACATGAAGGTAGGCGCCGGCTTCATTCTTAACCACGCAGGCCTTCTCTTCGTCATCGTTGCCCTGGCTGCCGGCATGTTTGTGCTGGGATGCTTCGGTCCGCTGATCGCCGTGTATGTCCGCGATGTCCTGCACGCGCTGACCAAGACGTACAGCATCGCCAGCGGCATGATCGGCGTCGGCCTGCTCGTTGGCGTCAACGCCCTCAATGCCCTCGCGAAAAAGATGAGCAACACCCTGCAGGTCTACCTCGGCCTCGGCGGCATCGCCCTTGGAACCCTTCTGCTCGCGGCCATCCCCACAGTCGCAACCGCCATTCTTGGCTGCTTCCTCATCGGCTTTTCCACCGCCGGCATCATCGTTCCTTCGCAGACGTTGGTTCAGCAGGAGACGCCACCCGAGCTCATGGGCCGCGTCGGTTCCACCTTAATGTCGGCCATCTTCAGCGCACAGATCTTCGGCCTCGTGCTCTCCGGCATCCTCGCGCAGCACACCAGCATCCGCGGCGTCTTCGGACTCTGCACCGCGCTTCTCATCGCGCTCATCGTGGCCGGTAAGCTCTGGATGGAGCCGGCCGAACATCCTGCCCTGACCTGATTACTTCCTCACCCTACTTCTTGGCGAACGACCGCACCAACACCACCATGTTCCAAAGATCATCGGGCTTCACCCGATCCCCCTCGGGCGGCATCTGACCCACGCCGTTCTTGATGACGTAGAACAGTTCACCATCTGTTTTGGTCTGCAGAGCAGCGGGATCGCTCCAGTCCTTCAGATTCATCTTCAACTGCACTGCCAGTTCGCCTTTGCCGTTCCCGTTGGCTCCGTGGCACATCGCGCAATCGTAGCCATACATCTTCGTCGCGCGCGCCTTGCCCTCAGCCGTTGGCTTGACCGGGTTAACCATATGCACTGCTTCTGGAGGAATTGGCGGCGCGACCGGTGTAGCCGCAGGTTGTTGCCCTGCTCCCACGAATAAGAACAGGGAGAACAGCAAATAGGGAGGAAACATAGAACGCTCCTGTTGAGTAGCGCCCTAACTATACCCCTGGTTGGGGCCACCCGCCAGTTCAATACGTCCCCAGCCTCCCACCTTCACCCCGGCCAGTCAGTGACTTCTATCACCGTGCACTTTCTTCCACTCATCAGCGAACGCCGATTCAGTCCTTTGACTGCGCCGCACGAGCGATCAACACCGCCGTATACGCCGCACCAAACCCGTTATCGATGTTCACCACCGTTACATTCGGGCTGCAGGAATTCAGCATTCCCAGCAGCGCCGTCGCACCCCCAAACGAGCCACCATAGCCCACCGACGTTGGCACCGCGATCACCGGAACCCCCACCAGTCCACCCACCACCGAAGGCAACGCGCCCTCCATCCCTGCGCACACTACCACCACATTGGCCGCCGTCAGTTCGCTCCGCACCGCCAGCAGCCGATGCAGTCCTGCCACGCCAACGTCATACATCCGCGACACCCGCGCACCAAACGTCTCCGCCGTCACCGCAGCCTCTTCCGCGACGGGCAGATCACTCGTCCCCGCGCACACAACGGCAATATGCCCCTTGGTGCCCTCGGTCGCCGACGTCTGCCGCAGACTCACCGTACGCGCCGCAGCATTGTGAACCGCCCCCGGATAGGACCGTACCAGCGCGTCCGCCGTTCCCGGCTCAACGCGCGTCACCAGCACATCCACGCCATCCGCCAGGAGGCTCGCGAAGATCGCCATCGTCTGCTCCTGCGTCTTGCCCGCCGCATAGATCACCTCCGGCAACCCGCTGCGCAAGCTGCGATGGTGATCCACGCGCGCATGTCCCAGGTCCTCGAACGGCAGTGACGCCAACCGCTCGGCCGCCGCCACAGGCGACATCCCCCCGCGTTCCACCTCGGAAAGTATCTTCAGTAAATCGTCTCGTTTCATGAAGCGACCTTGCCCCCAGCCTTGGAACTCTCGGACGCCGTCTGCGCGTAAGCCGCAATCGCCGCCTGCTGCACTTGTTTCAGCGGAACATCGCAGCGCACCGCGGCAGCGCGGCAGTCTTCGAACTCAGGTGCCGCATTCATCACTTCGCCGTCGAGCTTGCCAATCTTCACGCGAATCTCTCCATACGGGGTCTGCACCGCCAGATGATGCCGCTCTAAACAACTTCGCTCATCGTGCCGAATCCGCATCCCCAGCGTGCTGGTCTCGCGCAGGATCAATCGCTCCAGCGCAGGACGCGTCTTCTCGCTACACAAAATCGTCAACAGCGTTCCCGGCCGTCCCTTTTTCATGATCACCGGCGTCAGCATCACATCCATTGCGCCCGCACCCAGCGCCGACTCTGCCACCCATGCCAGCACCTGTGGAGACAGATCATCCAGCGCCGTCTCCAGCACCGTCACGGTCTCCGCCTTCGTCTTTTCTTCCGATTCGCCAATGCTGATCCGCAACGCATTGGGAAAGCCCTTCGGATTGCGCGAGCCAGCACCGTAGCCGATACGTTCCACCCGCATCGCCGGCTGAGCCCCAAACACCGGATCCAGCGCCCGCACCAGCGCCGCGCCCGTAGGCGTCACCAGCTCCTTCTCCACGTGCGCCGAGTACGTCGGATACCCGCGCAACAAATCCGCCGTCGCCGGAGCCGGCACCGGAAACGTTCCATGCGCGCACTCCACCATGCCGCCTCCCACATTCAGCGGCGAGCAGTACCACGCGTCCGCGTTCAAATACTCAATCCCCGCGCAGGCCGCAACAATATCAACGATCGCGTCAACCGCGCCCACCTCGTGAAAGTGAATCGCCTCAACATCCACGTTGTGAATCTTCGCCTCGGATGCACCCAGCAACTCGAACGTCCGAATCGCGCGGCTCATCACGCCTTCCGCCAACGGCGCTCCCTGAATCAACTCGCGAATCACCGACAGCGAGCGTCCATGCACACGCTTGTGCTCGTGCGTATGTTCATGCTGATGCGCGTGTGGATGCGCGTGCTCTATCTCACGTTCATGCGAGAGATGTGCCGTATGCGCATGGTCGTGCTCATGATTGTGCGCAGAATGGGTCACCTCCTCCGGAGATTCCCCCTCCATCACTAGCACCCGTGTACACGAAATCCCGCTTCGATCCACCGTCTCGATCTTCAGGCTTGCGCCCAGCTCCAGCGCCGAGGTCGCCTGCTCCAACACCTGTGCCGGAACCCCGGCATCGATCAACGCACCGAGAAACATATCGCCGGCAATACCAGCGAAGCATTCTAAATAAGCAATCCGCATGAACTCTCTTTCAATTGTGGGAGCCCTTAGGGTAACCACGTTTCTTGGATGCTCCGAAACCGCTGCAGGGATCTTCAGCGCGTCCTACCCAGCCTGGGCAATCGCCGTAACCGGCAGCACAGCGTTCATCGATCCAGACCGGTACCCCTGCGTATCCAGCGTGACATAGAGAAATCCAGCGCCACGCACCGCCTCCGTCAAACGGTCCAACATGCTGAGCGTCAGCGCGCGCCCAAGATCTTCCCGTGCAATCTCGATCCGCGCAAGATCTCCATGATGCCGCACGCGCACCTGCGCAAACCCAATCGCATGCAACGCGTCTTCCGCCCGCTCCACCTGCGCAAGATTTTCCACCGTCACTTCGCGGCCATACTCTATTCGCGACGACAGGCACGCACTCGCCGGCTTGTCCGCGAGCGATAGCCCGGCCTCGCGCGCCAACGTCCGAATCTCCTGCTTGTTCAACCCGGCATCCACCAGCGGCGCCAACGCTCCATGCATTTCCGCTGCCTTCTGCCCTGGCCGAAATTCCCCGCGATCATCCAAATTCATTCCATATGCAAGCCGCTCAAATCCCTGCCGCACCCGGGCCTCTTCCATCTG
>Ga0302314_10010646_pt1 | contig 16075 bp, 9 predicted proteins | sample III_Palsa_N2_3_FD_200533 | JGI IMG/M metagenome (GOLD analysis project Ga0302314, IMG submission 200533) | Peat permafrost microbial communities from Stordalen Mire near Abisko, Sweden - III_Palsa_N2_3 | ecosystem: Environmental > Terrestrial > Soil > Palsa > Peat permafrost | place: Sweden... | reverse complement strand
CGGGGAACAGGTCAGAACGTAGTTCGTTGTTCATCCGCGACCACCGGATCAAGGCGTCGCCAAACTCCCCAGGCATCTCCGACAGCACCGCCAGCCGCGCCCGCACATCATCACTGCGTTTGGTGTCGTGCGTCGAAAGTGTCACCATCGTGTGAGGATGCGTCGTCTGCATCTTCGCGCAGTAATCGTGAAACGTCGGCACGCTGATCCCATTCGACCCCGGATCACCCCCCACCTCGCACATCGCCACCAACCGGTTATAGCAATAGAACGCCGTGTCCTCAACGCCCTTCGCCATCACCGGCGGCGTGAACTGCTGGAACCGCATCAGGAACTCCGCCTCTGCCTTGCCCTTTACCTCCAGCATTAGCACGCTTCCAAGAAAATCGAACAGCCCCGCACCAATGTCCCGCCGCCTCTCCTTCGCGCAGGCGATTGCCGCCGCAATCGCCTCTCTGTCTTCGTCGGTAATCTCGTACCGCGCCGGCTGCACGTAGCTCCGGTAGACGCCGAAGCACGCGGCCGTCTCGCGGATCGCCCGCCGCATCTCCGCCCGCGTGTAATCCCGCTGATCGCGATTCGCTTCGCAGATATCCACCAACAGCGAAGTCAGCCGGTTCACATCGCTGCCCAGCGCCTCCTGCGTCGCATTGATCTTCTTCTCGTGTGCAAGCGCGCGAAAGTTCGTCGGCTCTCCCGTGAACTCCTCGTAGATGTCGTCCAGCTCCTTCATCCCATCCGGCGACACCAATACCCCCATGGCAACGTTCAGGAAGTCGTACCCGCTGGTGCCTTCAATCGGCCAGCTCTCGCGCAGAAACTCGCCCGGCTCCAGAATCTTCTCTGCCACGATCCACGCGTCCGGCGCATGTTCGCGCAGCTTGCGCAGATACTCCGCCGGATCGCGCAACCCGTCCGGATGGTCTACCCGCACGCCGTCGATTACTCCGCGCCGCAGCCAGTCCAGCACCAGCGCATGCGTCTCTTCAAACACGTGCTCACGCTCTATCCTCAGCCCGATCAGCGTATTCACATCGAAGAAGCGCCTGTACCCAAGCTGCTGATCCGCAGTCTTCCAGTACGCCAGCCGATAGTTCTGCTGATTTAGAAAATCGTCGAGCGCGTCCCTGTCCTCGTTCAACTCCGCGACTGCCCGGTCCAGCGCGTTGGCGATCGCTGGCTCTTCCAGGCACAACCGCGCCAGCAGCCCCATCAGCACACGCTTGTCCCGGTCGCGCGCCAAAATCGTGTGCCGGTCCGCGTACTCCGGCGCCGGCAGCCGGCCAAGCGCCGTGGCAAGAAAACTCAGCGTGTCCGACTTCGCCCGCTCCGCCGCCCTCCCCAGGATCACTGGCAATGACTGCGGAGCCACCGGCAATTTCTGCTCCGCGCACTCCACCTGGAAGCTGTTGCCGTACCGCACCACCTGGATCCCTCCAGCCTGCAGCACACGGCCATATTGGTCCGCCAGCACCGGCACCAGTACCTTGTTGCGCAGCCGCTCTTCGTAGGGCTGCCAGTCGATGTCAAAGAACGAAGCGTAGCGGCTCGACGCGCCATTCTCCAGCACATCGCTCCAATAACGATTCTCCGCACCCAGCGACATGTGGTTGGGCACAATATCCAGCACCTGCCCCAGGCCCGCCCCGCCCAGCCGGGTGCAAAAGCGCTCGTGCGCCTCCGGGCCGCCTAACTCTGCGTTCACATAGCGGTGGTCCACCACGTCGTAGCCGTGAGTGCTTCCCGGAGCCGCCTGCAGGTACGGCGAGCTGTACACATGCGAAACGCCCAACTCGCTCAGGTAGTCCGCGATGCTCGCAGCATCGTCGAACGTGAACCCCTTATGCAGTTGCAACCGGTAGGTCGAAGATGGAATTCGTGGCATGGTGGTCGTCGCCGATCCAGAGTTCAAACAGTCAGTTCGTGGTTTCCGGTGGCTGCCGATCTCACAACTTCAGCAACGTCTATGCCTTCTAAGATCGTTTTACCCGCCCTTTGGTTGCACCCTTCGCCAATTGGCCGCTTCTCGCTCGGCTTCCAGTTTCTGGACTCCCACTGCCGCACTCACCCTCGCCCGCACGCTGTGGCTTCCATGCGCCCGACAACGTAAACGCCGCATGAACCAGCGCAATGTGCGAGAGCGCCTGCGGAAAATTCCCCACCATCCGCCCCCGGTCCGAGTCGTACTCCTCCGCCAGCAGTCCTACATCGTTGCGCAAGGCCAACAGACGCTCAAACATCGCTCTGGCATCCTTCTCGCGTCCGATCAACCAGAGGTTTGCGACCATCCAGAAGCTGCATGCCAGGAACTGGCCCTCGCCACCTGCCAGTCCGTCCTCGGTCTGGCGCGTGTTGTACCGCCGCACAAATCCGTTCGTCATCAGGCACTTCTCGATCGCCTCCACGGTGCCGCGGATGCGCGGATCGTCGGCCGGAAGGAAGCCGACCAGCGCAATCCGCAAACACGAGGCATCCAGCAGCGTCGAGCCATAGGCTTGCACAAAACTGCCAAGCCTCCTGTTGAATCCCTTCTCGCAGACCTCTCTGTGAATCTCCGCGCGCACCTTCTGCCACCGCTTCACATCGCCCTCGCGAGTACTCCTCCACACCTTTTCGCCCGGGCGGTCCATGCAGTGCTCGGCCATCTGGATCGCGCGATCCAGCGCCACCCACGCCATCACCTTCGAGTGGACAAACTGCTTCGCCTGCCCGCGCACCTCCCAGATCCCCTCATCCGGCAAGCGCCACACGTCGCAGAGGTGGTTCACCAGCGCGCTCTGCAGACCCCACGCTGAGACCCGTATGTCACCCTCCGCGTCGGGCATCCGCGCCAGAGCCGACGCCACCTCACCGAAAACATCCAACTGAAACTGTCCCGCCGCTCCGTTGCCGATCCGCACCGGCCGCGAGTTCTCGTAGCCAGGCAGCCATTCCGCCTCCCACTCGATCAGGTCGCGCTCGCCGGAGATTCCGTAAATGGTCTGCACTTGGTCGGGCGCTCCCGCCACAGCCCGCAGCAGCCAGCGCCGCCACGCCACAGCCTCGTCGCGATAGCCCGCGCGCAGCAACACCAGCAGCATGAATGCTGTGTCGCGTAACCAGCAGTAGCGATAGTCCCAGTTGCGCGCACCCCCAATTTTTTCGGGCAGGGAAGTGGTCACCGCCGCGACGATCCCGCCAGTCGGTCTGTAAGTCAGAGCCTTCAGCGTCATCAGCGATCGCGAAACCGCCTCCGCGTAATCGCCGCGGTAGTTATTCTTCCTCGCCCAGCGGGTCCAGAAAGTCTGCGTATCTTTCAGCGCCCTGGCTGGCGAACCCTCCGCCGGGATCTTCTCCAGTGACGAACTGTACGTCAGCGTGAACGTCATTGTCTCGCCCTTGCGCACGGTGAACTCGCTCGACGTCGTATGGCCTTCGCCCCGCAGCGGAGCCTTCGTCTGCAGCACGATCATGTCCGACCCGGCCACCGCCCGCAGTTCGCCGTATTTGTTCCCGCGGCTACCGCCGGAAGTCACCCACGGCACAGTCCTCCCATAGTCAAAGCGAACCGCCAGGTCCATCCGCATGCCCACCCTGCCGCGTACCCCGTGAACCATCCGCACCAATTGCGAGTGCCGCCGCCGCGGAGGCATGAAGTCGGTCACGCACACCTCGCCGCTCGCCGTCATGAAGACCGTCTCCACGATCAGCGTCCCTTCGCGATATCCGCGCCGCGAACTCTTCACTTTGCCCTTCGGCGCAATCTTCCAGAAGCCGTTATCGCGTGTCCCCAGCAACGCCGCAAAACACGCAGGCGACGAGAACGACGGCCAGCACAGCCAGTCGACCGATCCATCCTTCGAGACCAGCGCCGCCGTCTCGCAATCCCCGATCAGCGCATAATCTTCAATCGCAGCCCCGTGCAACCCGGCTTGGCTCGCATCGCCCGCCCGGCTGCCTGTCTTCCTTGGTGCCATGTTTTCACTCCATCGCTGCAACGGCCTCAGCTTCTACAACCGCGCACAGTGGAACGTGCATCACTCCATTGACCGCCTCGCGGCCTTTCCTCGAGAACCAAACCACGCAACTCTTCGGTAAGATGCACCCAGTGGCTCATGCAGGCCGCGAGCCGTCTGATACGCCCGAAAGATCTGCAGCACATTGGTGAAGCGAACAAAATGAAACCTGTCGAAGGCCGTAAGCGAGTCATCATCGAATCCATCCAGCCCCAGGTCGACTGCGACCGTTACCCCGCGCGCCGTTTCCTCGGCGACAAGGTCGGCGTCTCGGCCGCCATCTTCTCCGACGGCCACGACCACGTCTGCGCGTGCCTCCTCTACAAGCACGACGGCGACCGCGACTGGCGCTCCGCACCCATGACCGCGCTCCCCAACGACCTGTGGGCGTCCAGCTTCACCGTCGACCGGCTCGGCACCTGGATCTTCACCATCCATGCTTGGGTCGACCACTTCGACACCTGGCGCGACGACCTGCGCAAGCGCCTCGCCGCGCAGCCCGACCCCTCCGACCCAGCCAAGCGCGATCTCCCACCGCAGGACATTCCCCTCGCCTTCACCATCGGTGCCGAGCTGCTCGACCAGACCGCCGGCCGGGCGAAAGGCGCGGACGCCAAACAGCTCAAGTCAGCAGCCGCGTCCCTGCGCTCGCTGGCAAGCGAGAAATCCCCGCTATACGACTTCCCGCTCTCGCCCGAACTCGAACAACTCGCCCTCAGCTATCCCGACCTCAGCTACGCCTCCACCGCCAAGGAACTCCACCTCTGGGTCGACCGCGAGCGCGCACGCTTCTCCAGTTGGTATGAGCTCTTTCCCCGCTCCACCTCGCCCGATCCCACCCGCCACGGCACCTTCGCCGATGTCGAGCTGCTTCTGCCCGAGATAGCCGCCATGGGCTTCGACATCCTCTACATGCCGCCCATCCACCCCATAGGCCGCGCCTTCCGCAAAGGGCCCAACAACACCGCCTCCACCAGTCCCGACATCGACGAGGGCAGTCCCTGGGCCATCGGCTCACCCGAAGGCGGCCACAAAGCCATCCATTCCAAACTCGGCACCTTTACCGACTTCGACCACCTCGTCGCCTCTGCCCGCGACAACGGCTTGGAGATCGCCCTCGACATCGCCTTCCAGGTTTCGCCCGATCATCCCTGGGTGAAAGAGCATCCCGACTGGTTCATCCATCGCCCCGACGGCACCATTCAGTATGCTGAAAATCCGCCGAAGAAATATCAGGACATCTACCCGCTCAACTTCGAGTCGGCCGACTGGCAAGGCCTCTGGGACGAGCTCCGCTCCGTCTTCCAGTTCTGGATCGCCCGCGGCGTCCGCGTCTTCCGCGTCGACAACCCGCACACCAAGGCCCTCCCCTTCTGGGAGTGGTGCATCAACGATCTCCATTCCGAAGCGCCCGACGTCATCTTCCTCGCCGAAGCTTTCACCCGCCCGCACGTCATGTACTCGCTGGCCAAGGGCGGCTACACGCAGTCCTACACCTACTTCACCTGGCGCACGGAAAAATCAGAGCTGCAGGCTTACTTTGAAGAGATCACCAAGCCACCCGTCAGCGACTTCTTCACCCCCAATGTCTGGCCCAACACGCCCGACATCCTCCACGCCTCGCTCCAGGAAGGTGGCCGCGCCGCGTTCATGCAGCGCATCATCCTTGCTACCACTCTGGCCGCGAGCTACGGCATCTACGGCCCCGCCTACGAACTCCTGGAAAACGACCCTATCCGTCCGGGCAGCGAAGAGTACCTCAACAGCGAGAAGTATCAGATCCGCCGCTGGGACCGTTCCGCCGCCCACTCCATCGCGCCGCTGGTCACCCGTCTCAACCAGATCCGCCGCGCCAACCTCGCGCTGCAAAGCGACCTCTCGCTCCACTTCCACAACGTCGACAACCCGCAGATCATCGCCTATTCCAAGGTCGCTCCCGCCACTGAGACCGGCCCTGCCAACGTCATCCTCACCGTCGTCAACCTTGACCCCCAAAACGAGCAGGCCGGCTGGGTCGACCTCGACCTCAAACAGCTAGGCATCGGCCACGACGAGACCTTCGACGTCGAAGACCTCCTCACCGGCATCCACTACCAGTGGCACGACCGCTCCAACTACGTCGCCCTTCGACCCCGCGTCATGCCCGCCCACATCCTCCGCGTCACCCGCCAGCCCTCCGCCTCCGGTATGCTCGACATCCGCAACATCTAACTAACCCGCCTGGGTCGCAGATTGCTATACTCGCCGGGTGCGGAACTCCCTGCGAATCGTCGCGCTCCTCCTGCTTACCCCGATCGCCCACGCGCAGGACCTGTCCGCCGCGCGCACGTTCGTTCAGCAGCTCTATAGCTCGTATGCGCATCCGGCATCGCAGGCCGACCCCGACCCAACCGGCAAGCTCGCCCCGTCCATCTTCTCCCCGTCGTTGCTGCAACTTATCCGCCACGACAGAGCCCGGACGCCGCGCGGCGACGCGCCAGCCCTCGACGGCGACCCCATCTGCGATTGTCAGGACTTCCAGGGCCTGCGCCTCATCAGCCTCGCCGTCACACCGGTAGACGCAACCCACGCGTCTGCCAGCGTCGCCTTCCAGGTTTTCGCCGACGACCCCAAAAGCGTACGCTCACTCCGCCTCAGCCTCGTCCGCACTCCGCAAGGCTGGCGCATCGACGACATCGCCTCCGCCGACATCCCCAGCCTCCGCAAATTCCTTCAACACAGCCACTAGCCTGCATTGACTCGCGTTACGCCGCTTTGCCGATATGCATCTCGATCCGCAAGCCCGCGAGCGCGAGCATATTGACCAGGCTGTCGATTGCAAATAAATCGATGCGTCCTCGCACCAAATCCGAAATCCTGGGCTGCGTGACGCCGAGTTTCTTTGCCGCCTGCAAATATTTGTATACAACAATCTTCACCCCGCTAGAGCGATAAATTGCCGCACTCGGTCCTGGCGGCTGCTATAACGCGGAAAGGACGCATCATACGTCCTACGGAGACACGCGTGAACGTGAAGAAAGCCGGCAGCGCCACCGACCCACTCTGGTACAAGGACGCCGTCATCTACGAGCTCCACGTCCGCGCCTTCCAGGACTCCAACGGCGACGGCATCGGCGACTTCGCCGGCCTACTCTCGCGCCTCGACTATCTCCAGGACCTCGGCGTCACCTGCCTCTGGCTCCTGCCGTTCTTTCCTTCGCCCGGGCGCGATGACGGCTACGACATCGCCAACTACGTCGACGTCAACCCTGCCTACGGCAGCCTCGACGACTTCAGACAGTTCCTGGACGCAGCCCACGAACGCAACATGCAGGTCATGATCGAGCTGGTCATCAACCACACCTCCGACCAGCATCCCTGGTTCAAGGCCGCCATCAAAGCGCTCAAAGGTTCGCCCGAGCGCGAGATGTATGTCTGGTCCGACACCGACAAGCTCTACGATGGCGTCCGCATCATCTTCACCGACACCGAAAAATCCAACTGGACCTGGGACGAAACCGCTCAGCAGTATTACTGGCACCGCTTCTTCTCCCACCAGCCCGACCTCAACTTCGACAATCCCCGCGTCATGGACGAAGTCCTCAAAGCCATGCGCTTCTGGCTCGACATGGGTGTCGACGCGCTCCGCCTCGATGCCATCCCGTACCTCATCGAGCGTGACGGCACCAGCTGCGAGAACGTGCCCGAGACCCACGTCAAAATCAAAGCTATCCGTCAAGTCATCGACGAGGAGTACGACAACCGAGTCATTCTCGCCGAGGCTAATATGTGGCCCGCCGACGTCCGCCCCTACTTCGGCGATGGCGACGAGTGCCACATGGCCTTCCACTTTCCGCTGATGCCGCGCATCTACATGGCGCTGCGCCAGGAAGATCGCCTCCCCATCACCGACATCATGGCGCAGACTCCCGCCATCCCCGACATCTGCCAGTGGGGCCTTTTCCTGCGCAACCACGACGAGCTTACTCTCGAGATGGTCACCAACGACGAGCGCGACTACATGAACCTCGCCTACGCTGCCGACGCTCGAATGCGCATCAACGTGGGCATCCGCCGCCGCCTCGCGCCGCTACTAGACAATAACCGCCGCCGCATCGAGCTGCTCAATTCACTCCTCTTCAGCTTCCCCGGAACGCCCATCATGTACTACGGCGACGAGATCGGCATGGGCGACAACATCTATCTCGGCGACCGCAACGGAGTCCGCACCCCAATGCAATGGACCTCCGATCGCAATGCCGGCTTCTCGAAAGCGGTCCCCGCCCGCCTCTACGCGCCCGTCATCATGGACCCCATCTGGGGCTACGAAGCGATCAACGTGGAAGCGCAGCTCACGGACCAGTCCTCGCTCCTGCACTGGACGCGCAACATGATCGCCCTGCGCAAGCTCTTCAAAGTCTTCGGCCGCGGCACCCAGGAATTTCTCTCCCCCAATAATCGCAAAGCCCTCGCTTACATCCGCCATTACGACCCCGACTCGCCATCGCGCGCTCAGACATCAGCCGCCTCAGCCGCCAATTCTCCATCGACCGAGACCGTGCTCTGCGTCGCGAACCTCAGCCGATTCGCCCAGCCCGTCGCCCTCGACCTCTCCCGCTTTGCCGGCATGATCCCGGTCGAGATGCTCGGGTACGTCCAATTCCCGCAGATCGATAAAACCCCTTACGCGCTGACCCTCGCGCCCTACTCGTTCCTCTGGTTCGAACTCCAGCCGGCTCCCGGGGTCGCCGAAGCCCCCACCGTCGAACCCGAACAGACCGCTCTGAATCTACTTTCCGGGTCGCCCGAAGCCATGTGGCGCGACCTGCTCGCCGGCCCTGGCCTCACGCTCCTGCAGGAACTCCTCCCCGCCTATCTCGCCCGCCAGCGCTGGTTCGGCGCAAAATCCCGCACCATCTCCAGCGTCCGCATCCTCGACTGGGTCGAGCTTCCCCGCACTCCCGCGGCCATCGTCTTTGTCGCCATAGCCTACGCCGACGCGCTCCCCGACGCGCCGCCCGACGTCTACCAACTCCCTCTCGCTCTCACAACCGGTGCCGAAGCCGCCGACCTCCGCACCTCTGCGCCCGCCTCCATCCTCGCCTCGCTCACCCGCGCTGAAGGCCCCGCTGTCCTCCACGACGCCACCGCCCGCGAAGACGTCCGCCAATCCCTCCTCACCCTCATCGAAGCCGAAACCACCCTCACCGCGGTTACACCCACAACAAGCAAGGCCGTCAACCTGAGCGAAGACGACGCATCCACCGCAGTCGAAGCACCCGCAACCCCGTCCAGCCTTGCCACAGCCGCACAGAGCCTTTCGCCTGAAGGGTCAACCGCCCCCACCCTCGCCGGCCATCAATCCTCTGCCTACGCCGCCGCCCGCGGCACCGACCCACTTCCCGCCCGCACCGGCTCTGCCGAGCAGTCCAACACCTCCATCCTCTACGGCCAGAAGCTCATCCTCAAACTCTTCCGTCGCCTCCAGCCCGGCGAAAATCCCGACACCGAGATCGGCCGGTTCCTCACGGAAGTCGCCCACTTCCCCCGCATCGCCCCATTCCTCGGTGAAATACGCGGCAGCAGGCAAGGGAATCGCACCCCGCCAGAGCAGCAGACCACCCTCGCTATGCTCCAGGGCTTCGTCGAAAACGAGGGCGATGGCTGGCAGTTCACCCTCGACGAGCTAGCCCGCTTCTACGAGTCCGTCGCCACCCTCCCCATGCCCGTCGACACCGGCTCCCCGGCATCGTTCCTTGCCGAACTTACAACCCCGGACATCCCTGCCGACGCCCGCGAGCACACCACCCTGTACCTCGACGCCGCGGCCCTCCTCGGCCGCCGCACCGCCGAGCTCCACCTCGCCCTCGCCACCCCCACTGACAACCCCGCCTTCGCACCCGACCCCTTCACCCAGGAGATCCTCGGTGCCGACACCGCCCGTATCCGCGCCCAGATCGCCCTCACCCTCGACGCCCTCAAGCGCGCCTTCAACACCCTCCCCGATTCCGAGCCCCTCACCGTCGATTCCGCGGCGCTCCTGCTCTCCCGCCGCATCGAGCTCTTCACTCGCGCCTTCGCCATCACTGAAATCCCCCCTCAGGACGCCGGCCAGCGCATCCGCATCCACGGCGACTACCACCTCGGTCAGCTCCTCCGCGCCCGCGGTGACTACATCATCCTCGACTTCGAGGGCGAGCCCGCCCGCCCGCTCGCCGAGCGTCGCTCCAAGCAATCCCCCCTCCGCGACATCGCCGGCATGCTCCGTTCCTTCAGCTACGCCGCCTACGCCGCACTCGACCACTTCACCCAGCGTCACCCCAACACCGCCAAGTCCCTCGAACCCTGGGCCCAGCTCTGGCAAAACGCCGTCTCCACCGAGTTCCTCGCCGCCTGGCGCACCACCATCGCCGCCAATCCGCATCTAACCCCGCAGCCACCGCAGGCCGATCGCATGCTCAACGCGTACCTGCTCGAGAAAGCTCTCTACGAGCTCCTCTACGAGCTCAACAACCGCCCCGCCTGGGTCCGCATCCCCCTCGCCGGAATCCTGGCCCTGCCATAATCATCCTGAACGCAATGAAGGCCCCCGTAGTCGTCTTTCCTCGAACCTAGTACCCAGTACCTAGCACCCAGCCACCATGGCCACCGCCTCCGCCATCTCCGCCAGCGCCACGCAGCCGGCCACACCCGCCGCATCCACCCTCCTCGTCAGCCTCAGCCCGCTCGCCCCCGAATCCCTCTCGGCGACTCTCGCCAATCTCGCCTCCGCCTTCCCCGGCCAGACCATCGACGTCACCACCACCGACCCGCTCCCGGCGACGCCCCCAGCGTCCGAGCACCTCCGCCTCACCACCAGCACTCCCTCCATTCCTGCGCCCGGCGGATGGGTTCTCACCGCCGCCGACTTCCTCAACACGCACCAGCGCATAAAGGAACTCGGACCCTCCGCCTGTCTCCTGCTCGGCCCGGAAGCCCAGTCCCTCGCGCCCGAAACCCTCCGCGCACTCGCCGACGCGGTGGTCGCCCACCGCTGCGATCTTGCCTCCCCGCGCTACTCGCTCGGCCCGCGCGACGGCCTGGTCAACTCAGCCATCCTCTACCCGGTCACCCGCGCCCTCTTCGCCACGCGCCCGCGCTATCCCCTCGCCGTCGACCTCGCTTTCTCCGCGCGCCTGGCCGAGCGTCTCGCCGTCTGCGCCCAAACACACATCACTGCCAATCAACCCGGCGCCCTCATCTGGCCTGTCGCTGAAGCGGCGACCTCCGGCTTCAGCATCACCGAAACCCCCGCCGGCGCCCGCGCGCTCCCTCCGCCTGACGCGGTCGACCTCAACTCCCTCCTCGCCCAGGTCGCCGGCTCCTTCTTCGCCGACCTCGACGCCAAGGCCAGCTTCTGGCAGCGTGCCCGCCTCGCTTACCCACCCCGCAGCGCCTCGCCCGTCTCGGAATCCGCTCCCACCCCGCCCGACCTCTCCGAGCCGCCCGACGTCCAGCCCATGCTCGACTCCTTCCAACTCGCCTACACCAACCTGCAGGAGATCTGGTCGCTCGTCCTCCCGCCCAACTCGCTGCTCGGCCTCAAAAAACTTTCGCTCCTGCCCGCAGCCAGCTTCCGCATGCCCGACGCGCTCTGGGCCCGCATCGTCTACGACTTCGTCCTCGCCTACCGCCTGCGCACCATCAACCGCGGCCACCTGCTGGGCGCGCTCACCCCGCTCTACCTCGCCTGGGTTGCATCTCACTTAATGCAGACCAGCGGCGTCGGACCAGACAGCGTCGCTCCGGAGAAACGCATCGAAGCCCTCGCCACTGCATTCGAGATCGACAAGCCCTACCTCGTCTCCCGCTGGCGTTGGCCCGACCGATTCAACCCGTAAGACAAAGGCATAACACCGATACAACCACCGATTCAACGCATAAAGAAGAGAAGAAAAATGTGAATGAAAGACGGAAACCAAAAGTAAAGCAGTCTGGTTGGTCTTTGATCGGTGTAATCGGTGCAAATCGGCGTTAAGTCTTTAGGAGCGTTCCCATGGGTCAACAAGTCGCACTCGCCCTCAGAGAATCGATGCATCGCGTCCTGGTCAAGCTGGCCAGTTTCCTTCCCGGCCTGCTCGCCCTGCTGGTCGCTGTCGTTGTCCTCACCGCTGTTGGAGCTCTGCTCGCGCTCATCCTGCGCCGCATCCTCACCGCCGCCAAATTCGACGAGCGCTTCGCCCACAATCAGTCCGCCAACGTCGCCGACTGGTCGCCCGCCCATTCGCCGACCATCCTCATCGCACGCACCGCCTTCTGGGCCTGCGTCGTCCTCGGCGGCATCATCGGCATCTCCGCATTCGACGCGTCCTACTCAGGCAGCTCGCAGCTCGCCCCCATCCTCATCCCCTACCTCACCCACGCGGTCGGAGCGGTTCTCATCCTCATCGCCGGCACCGTCATCGCGCGCTTCCTGGCCCGCTCTGTCCTCATCGGAGCGGTCAACCAGCAGCTCCACTACGCGCGCTTCCTCTCGCTCGGCGTCAAATGGCTGGTCCTCGTCCTCACCGCCGCCATGGTCCTCGACCACCTCGAAATCGGTGGCATAGTGGTCGAACTTGCCTTCGGAATCCTCTTCGGTGGCATCGTCCTCACCCTCGCGCTCGCCATCGGCCTGGGCTCCCGCGACCTGGTCAGCCGGTCGCTGGAGAAAACCGCCGACCGCCCCCCCCGCGATCCAGAGTCCACCACCCCCATCGACGACGTCACCCGCCCCCGCCCCACCGGAACCCTCCGCCACTTCTAAAAGAAGTTGTACGTGGTTCGTTCTACGATGTCCGTCCAGCCATCGACGATTGCTGCCGGCGCTCTCACTCGCTCCCCATCGAGCCGTCATTCTGACTCGCAGAGTCAGAATGACGGTAGCTGCTCTTCAACGAACAACGTAGAACGTACAACCGCCTTCAAATTCCCTGCCCAAACTCCGCCACAATCACTCCCACCTCTGGATCGGTATTCCCCGGCGGCGGCAGAATCCACGGCGCTGCAAATCCATAGACTGACACCACTGCGAACCCGCACAGTGGAACGATATACCCCAGAGCATAGCTCCCCGTCGACCTGGCAATATAGCCCAGCACCAGGGGAAACAGCGCTCCACCCACAATTGCCATCACCAGCAGCGATCCCGCCAGCTTGGTGTTTGGTCCCAGCCCCTTCAACCCCAGCGCGAAGATCGTCGGGAACATGATCGACAAAAAGAATCCAGTCGCCACAATCGCATAGGCTCCCAGCATCCCCGGCCGCGTAATGGCCAGCGCGATCAGCAGCACATTCGCAGCGCCATACACGCCCAGCAGCTTGCTCGGCGAGATGTACTTCATCAGCGGCGTAGTCGCAAAACGGCCCACCATCAGCGCCACCAGCGTCCCCGTAAGATACCCCGCCGCTGTCCGCTCGCTCACATTCGTGTACTGCTTCATGTAGAGGATCAGACTGCTCCAGGTCGAAATCTGGGCGCCCACATTGCAGAAGTTCGCCACCACCGCAAACAGCAGATGCGGATAATGCAGCAGCGCGCCAAAGCTTCCATGGTCCCCCGACTCGCCTTCATGCTCCGAGTGCATCGCCGGAAACTTCATCCTGGACAACGCCAGCGCAAACAGCAGCACCACCGTCCCCAGCGCCAGGTAAGTCGGTACGACTCGCATAATCTCCGTGTGCAGATAAGGCGCGTACGTTCCCGCAGCCTTCATCGCCGCAACCTCATCCGGCTTCTTCTCGATCCCTGAAAAGATGAACCGCGCCCCCACAATCACCCCGATGATCGTCCCCGGCGGATTAAACGACTGCGCGAAGTTCAGCCTCCGCTCGCTGGTCTCCGCCGGCCCAAACTGCGCCATAAACGGATTTCCCGCCGTCTCCAGTACCGATGCACCGCATCCTACCGTGAACAGCGCAATCAGAAAAGGCGCATACTGCCCGCTCACCGCAGCCGGCCAGAACAGCACCATCCCCACCCCAAAGAAGCACAGCCCCATGATCATTCCGGCCTTGTAGCCCCACTTCCGCATCACCAGAGCTGCCGGGATCGCCATGCAGAAGTAGCCCAGAAAGTTCGCCGTCTGCACTAGTTGCGCATTGAACGCCGACAACTGAAACGACTTCTGAAACTGCCGCACCAGAATGTCCGTCAGGTTGTTCGACATCCCCCACAGAAAAAACAGCACCGTCACCAGTACGAACAGCGCCATCTGCCCCACCGGAAACACCGGCACTCCCTTTGCGCTCTCCGGCGTCCCGCTTCCCGTCGATGTCGAAATCTGCATTCCACGCTCCCGCTTTTCAACTCCACCTTGATCGCACCGATGATACAAGAGCGGCCCTACATTGATCCCGCCCTCATCATCCCCATTGCCGCAATTTCGTCTTGCTCTTTCGCCTCTCCCAAATCCTTACCGGTATCCGTCAAAATCCGCGTCTATCCATGGTCGTCCTTTGTCTTCAGAATTCTTCGCCTTAAATCGGTCCAATCGGTGTAAATCGGTGTTAGGCCTTTACCGCCGCCCACCCTGCCAATAACCCCCAGCGCAGAGTAGACTTGCAGAAGCGTTATTTTTCACCGCAAGGGAGTCCGTTCTTCATGCCGATTTCGTTTCGCCGATCTGTCTTTGCTGGATCTGGCTCGCTCGTCTCAGCCCTCCTGCTGTGCCTCTTCAGTTCCTCAGCATCCCAGGCGATCGGTCAGGATACCGCCCCCGTCACTCCCCTCATGAAGCAGCTCAGCCGCATCGACCTCAGCGTTGTTGCCGCCGGCGAGATCAGCTCCTCCGTCTCCGGCATCGAAAATCGCGACGCGACCACCACCCACACCCTCCTCACCATCAAGCCCAGCTCCACGGTCGGCGAACTCGCCACCCTGCGCTACGTCGCCAAGCCCTACATCGGTTTCGAGTTCAACTTCGGCAATCTCCGCTACACCCAGGACTACACCTTCACCCCGCCGCCCAGCCAGACCATCCTCATCGGCGGAGTCCAGTCCGGAGTCCGCGAACTCACCCTCGGCTACGTCGCTCACCTCCCCTGGCATCCCCTGGGCATCACGCCTTATGCAGGAGCAGGCGGCGGTACCATCGCCTTTCATCCCACCACCGGCGGAGGCCAAGGCCTGCCCTTCCAGTACCGCGCGGCCTACTACTACAACGTCGGCCTCGAAGACGACTTCCCCGGAACCCCGTTCGGCATGCGCCTCGGATTCCGCCAGCTCATCTACCTCGCGCCCGACTTCCAGCAGAACTACCTCACCATCACCCGCCGTACCACCACCTCCGAACCCATCATCGGCTTCTACCTCCGCTTCTAGGGCGTTCACACGCCCTTTTCTGCTTCGCGCGGCCCTCCCGTTAGCCGGCACGGAATCCCATTTGCGACCAATGGGAGCACCACGCGAAGCTCGGCATAAGTCACGAAGTGACCGCTGCCCGCGCAGGGCGCCCTCCGGCAGGACACCGTCCTAAGTCCTCCCGCAAAGATGCACTTCAATCCCCAGCTCCGTCATCATCGCCGCTTTGGCCGCCAGCACCTTGTCCGCCGCCTCCGCCGAATCCGCATACGCCACATTCACATGGTTCGCATGATGCCGCGCCATAAACTGGTCCCGCGAAATCCCATGCAGCAGCACATGCATAATCGGCCACTGCGGCGTCACCGACTGCAACCTCCGCTCGGTCTCCTCCGCTGGCAGCGCAATCGCCGTCGCCCGCCCCATATCCACATGCAGCTTGCCGCCCTCGGTAAAGATCCTGCTCCACACCACATCGCCCGGCTTGCAGATGCCCTTCAGCGTCCCGCCGCCCAGCCGGAAATACATCGGCGGCTGCCGCTCGCTCCTCGCCTTCGCGTACCCGCCTGCAATATGTGACGCCGGCACCGCACCCGATATCTGGAACACCCACACAAAGTCATCCACCCCATCGCCCTTGTAGTGCTCGCCCCACCGCACATCGTGCAGCGTCGTCGCCGGATCGAGATGCATCGCCGTCAGCACCCGATTTGTAATCACCGCATCCAGCCCCGCGCACTCATCCACCTCATTGAAGTGCGGCAGCGGCTTGCCCGCATAG